>Ga0206903_10189_pt1 | contig 20237 bp, 12 predicted proteins | sample Alteio_BWOrgHeat_45_FD_152959 | JGI IMG/M metagenome (GOLD analysis project Ga0206903, IMG submission 152959) | Enriched cells from forest soil in Barre Woods Harvard Forest LTER site, Petersham, Massachusetts, United States -... | ecosystem: Environmental > Terrestrial > Soil > Temperate forest >... | reverse complement strand
TTTCGCGCTGCGCGAAGCGATGCGGCTGGTGGTCGAAGAGGGGCTGGAGGCGCGCTGGGAGCGGCATCGCGTGAATCAACTCGCGCTGATCGCGGGACTTGAGGCCATGGGGCTGGATCTGCTGGTGAAGAACCCGGCGGACCGCTTGCCAACGGTCACGGCGGTGATGATCCCGGGCGGCATTGACGACGCGAAGGTGCGGAATCAGTTGCTCGACGAGTTCAACATTGAGATTGCCGGGGGATTCGGGTCGGTGAAAGGCAAGATCTGGCGCGTGGGGCTAATGGGCTACTGCAGCCAGAAGCCGTTCGTGCTGCTATTCTTGGCCGCGCTCGAGAAGTGCTTGCTCGATCAGGGATTCCGTGTGCCGAGCGGCGCGGGCGTGGGAGCGGCGATTCGGAGTTACTCGCAGGTGGAGACCGCGGCGGCAGTCAGCAGATAAGAAGGAAAGAAACGCGGAAGCAAGGAAGTAAGGAAGCGAAGAAATAAGGGATAACGGAAGTAAGAAACAAAATATCCCTTCAAATTTCTTTTCCTTACTGAAAACTTAATACTGATAACTGAGAACGGTTCCAGAGGAGCGCGCGTGACAACACGCCCAGTGCTTGCGAATTCCGGTGCGATGAGCCAATTCATCGGCGCCTTTGAAGTGACTTCCAAATTAACCGGGCAAACGTATCTATGCCGCTTCTCGCATATGTGGAATGGCATTGCGACGCGGCACGCGGACACCATTGACACGAAGTTTTTTGTCGATGGCCAGGCCCATGTTGTCGGATTGGCGCACACCGCGTTTGTAAAGTTCCGCGAGAAGGCCGGCCGCGACCTGACCGACCGCGAGGCGAGCTTTGTCGCCGCGGAGTATTTGCGCGAGCGGCTCGAAGAAGAGGATGTGCGGCCGCTCTACGACGTGGCGCACGACGATGTGCTGCGCCTGATCGCGCAGGTCGGCATCAAGTAGGAATCTTTGGAATGCGTGAGCTTGCTCCCGTTTTTTCGTTCGGTTTCCTCACTTACTTTTCCATTAAGACCGGCGTTCGATAGCAAGCTTCCGCGAGTGTGTTCGTGTGCGAAGGCGGCCGCCGGGCTGCCGCACTGCAAAGTCAGTCGCCGGGTTCGGCGTGGAAAGAGGCGAGCGTAGGATGGCGGAGGCCGTCGCGGCGAATGAAGTGAATGACGAGGAGCATAAGCAGAGCGCCGCAAACCATAACAGCGACGGCGATTTGCAGACCGAGCTGCAGGTCGCGAAGATCAGAGATCTTGCCAACCACTTGAGGGCCAAGGCCGCCCACCAATTGCGTGGCAAACATGTAGACGCCGACGGAAGTGGCGTGCGCTCGGCGGGGCATCATGTCATGAAGAACGGCGGTGACGGGGCCGTGATACCAGGACATGAAAAAGCCGGCAATGAAGAGGCCCGTGAGCACGAAATTTTTCTCCTCGGATTGGATGGCGAGCAATAGAAACGGGGCCGCCAGCAGAAATGCGACGGCAACGGCGATGATGCGTCCGTAGGCCAGGTGTTTCTGAAGCTGGTCGGCGATCCACCCGCCCATGAGGACGCCGCACACCAGTGAGAGGAGAGCAATCAGCGCGAGCGAGACAGAGGCTTCGCGCAGACTAAAATCCTTATAGTTAACGGCGAAGTCGATTCCCCAGGTGAGTAGAGAGACGCTTGCAAAAGTGATGCAAGTGCCCGCGGCAATCATGGAAACGAAAGCAGGGACACGGAGAAGCCGGGAAATCGGTACGACGTCAGAACGAGGGCCGCGGGGCGGTTCGTCAATCCAGAAAAGAGCAATGCCGGGAACAATTCCGGCGAACGCAACGACGAACAGGGCGGCCTGCCAGCCGTAACGAGGCCCGATGATGCCACCGAGCGCCTGGCCGGCGGCTCCGCCAAGTAACATCCCCGAAGCGAAGATGGATTGAGCGAAGGCGCGGCGTTCCTGGGGAAAGCCGCCGGAAATCATGGATTGCGCGGCAGGAGCGTAAGCGGCTTCCCCGAGGCCGACCATGGCCCGCGCGATCAGGAAAAAAAGAAAAGTGGAGACCAAGCCGCCGGCAAACGTTGCGATGCTCCAGAACAGGATGCCAATGGCGATGATAGCCTTGCGGCTGAAACGATCGGCTAAGAAGCCGAAAGGTATGCTGCCGACGGCCAGGACGACGAGGAGAAAAGTTTGCAGCGAGCCGAGCTGGGCGTCTGTAGCATGAAGATGTTCGCGCAAGAGCGGAATCAACGGGACGAAGACTTGGCGAGCGGCGAAGTTGACAAAATTGATCAAAGCAAGTACAGCAAGTAGACGAATCTGGTAAGAAGTGAGCGGAATGGACTTCGTCGACATGCTGAATTGGCTCGGTGACTCGCGCACGACCTGGTGAAGCGTAATCCGGAAGTTATCAGCCTTTTCTCGGCCTATCAAGATTATATGATGACTAAGAATCCTGCCCCCTCCACGAACGCGACGACCAGTGACCGTTTAACCACCGTTCTTTCCTATGGCGTGCTGCTGCTTCTGATATACCTCGTTTTCCGGATCTACGAACCGTTCCTCGCGGCGCTGGGGTGGGCGGCCATTCTGGTGGTTTTTTTCTACCCGATGCACCAGCGGCTCCTGCGGCGTTTCTCCGCGACCCCAGCGGCGGTCTTGAGCACCCTGACAGTAACCTTCCTTCTGATCGTGCCGGCAATTCTCGTGTCTACTTTGTTCATTCGCGAGGCGTTTTCCGTTTCACGGGGCATGCAGCATACCTTGCTGGTGCAGCAGGCGCCCATGTTGGCGAAAAGCTGGGCCTGGATCGCTCACCATGTCCCGGGCCTGGATCCCAACGCCGATGTGCTGGAGATGCTGGCCCAAGGCGTTCAGAAGCAGGCGGGTTTTCTCGCGGAGCGCCTCGGCACGGTCCTGCGCAATATCGCGGCGTTCATGTTCGATCTGTTCGTGATGATCTTCGCGATGTTTTATTTTTTCCGCGACGCGGACCAGATTGTCCGGGGGGTCCGCAGCATTCTCCCTTTTGATGCCGAACATCGAGACACCTTGATGACGCAAACGCGGAACCTTATCTCCGCGAGTGTGACCACCAGCCTGATCCTCGCGGCCATTCAAGGGGGAATCGGCGGACTCGGCTTTGTGCTCGTGAAGTTGCCGGCGCCGCTTTTCTGGGGTGTGGCCATGGCCTTCTTTTCGCTGGTGCCGGTGGTGGGTTCCGGGCTGATCTTCGTGCCTGCGGCGTTGTGGCTGGGGTTCACGGGACATTGGGGGCGGGCCATTCTTCTCCTGGTGATCTGCGCCGGAGTGTCCGCGATTGTGGACAACGTCTTGCGGCCGCTGTTGCTCGGCGGGCGAACCGAATTGAGCGGGTTGGTGATCTTCATCAGTGTGGTTGGCGGCGTCGGCCTGTTCGGAATGCTGGGTTTGGTGCTGGGGCCGGTCCTGGTGGCCACGGCGGCGGGAGTTCTGGCGGTGTACATGGAGAGGCCGGAAAACCCGCCCATAACGGCTCGATAACACGTGGTTTGTCTTGCCGTGGGGGCGTGACTTGAGTGTGCTAGAGTAACGCGCTCGAAGGAAATTCATGACGACCAGACCGGCCCCGAAACCCACGGAGCTTCCCGCGGCGAAACTGAGGTGGAAGTGCGAGCTCTCGCGCATCCCTTTCGAGACAACCGCGCAAGCGGAGCTGCGCGAAGGGTTCATCGGACAGGAGCGCGCACTGCGCGCACTGAAGATGGGTGCGGAGCTTTCGGCCCCCGGCTACAACGTTTTTGTGTGCGGACTGGCGGGGACCAGCCGCGGCGGAACGATCGCTCGGATGGTCGAAGAGCTTCACCCCCCCACAAAAGAGTCGCTCGACCGCTGCTACGTCAACAATTTCAAATTGACGGACCGGCCGCGGTTGCTGGCGTTGCCTCGCGGCCAAGCCAACGGCTTCAAAAAAGACATGCAGGCGGGAATCGATTTTCTGCGGCGAAGGATTCCGCAGGTGTTCGAAGGCGAGCCCTTCCAGCGGCAAAAAGGGCGGATCGTCGAACGCTTCACGGTTCGCGAGAAAGAATTGATGGACGATTTCACGCGCAGGATCGCGCGTGAACAATTTGCGCTCGGCCATATGCAGGTGGGTGCGGTGGCGCTGCCGGAAATCTTCCCGGTGCTCGAAGGCCAGATGGTCCCGATCGAGGACATCTCCAAGATGGTCCACGAGGGGAAACTCGAAAGTCCCATGGCGGAAGATATCGAGCGCAAGTACGAGCAGTTCCGGCAGGAATTCACCGTGGTGTACCGGAAGACGCTGACGCTCTCGCGGGAACTCGCCAGCGAGCTGAGTTACCTGGAGCAAGAAGCGGCGTCCGTGCTGGTCGATGGCGTCATCGAAGAGCTCAAGGAAAAATACGCCGGCCCGAACATCGCCGAATATCTCGAAGAAGTGCGGCACCATCTTCTCGACAATCTCGACCCCTTCAAGGAGCGCGAGGGCGAAGGCGAACACGATGAAGAGACGCCGGATGGTTTGCCGAAGGCGCAGGGAGGTCCGGAGCGCGATCCGTTTCGGGTGTACGGAGTAAACGTCATTCTCGCGCATAGCGACGAAGACAAATCTCCGGTCATTTTCGAGACCACCCCCACGTACGCCAACCTGTTCGGGACCATCCAGCGCGCCTATGACACGCGAGGTGGATGGTCCAGCGACTTCATGGATCTGCGCGGCGGTTCGCTGCTCCGCGCCGATGGCGGCTTCCTGATCATGTATTCGCTGGAAGCGCTGTCCGAAGTCGGCGTGTGGCGCGCGCTGAAGCGCACGCTGAACCATAACCGGCTCGAAATTCAGCCGCTGGAAATGTTCTATCCCTTCGGAGGGAGCGCGCAGAAGCCGGAGGCCATCGACATCAACGTAAAGGTGATCCTCATCGGCGACCGCTCGTTGTACGAGCTGCTGTACGAGTATGAGGAAGACTTCCGCAAAATTTTTAAGGTGCGCGTGGAATTCGACGAAGAAATGGCCATGAGCGACGGCGTCATCGCGGAATATGCGGGGCGGCTGCGCGCGTTGTCCGAGAAAGAAAATTTGTACCCGTTCGACCGCGGCGCATTCGCGGCGATGCTCGAGTACGGCGTGCGTCAGGCGGGACGAAGAAACAAGGTGACGGCGCGCTTCATCGAGATCGCCGACCTGGCGCGCGAGGCGCATTACAACGCGGCGGCGGCCGGGGAATCCGTGGTCCGCGCGGCGCACGTGCGCGGCGCCTTGTCTTCGAAAATGGAGCGCCACAACCTGATCGAGACGCGCATCCGCGAAATGATCCAGGAAGGTACGCTGTTGGTGGATGTCGAAGGGACTCGCGTGGGACAGGTGAATGGACTGAGCGTCCTCGAAATCGGCGGATACTCGTTCGGCAAGCCCGTGCGCATCACCGCGACCGCGGCTCTTGGAAAAACGGGTTTGATCAACATCGAGCGCGAGGCCAATCTGAGCGGGCGCTTCCATGACAAAGGAATGCACATCATTGCCGGTTTTTTGCGAAGCCTGTTTGCACAGGACAAGCCGCTCTCGCTTGCGGCGAGCATCTGCTTCGAACAATCGTACTCCGGAGTGGACGGCGACAGTGCCAGCTCCACGGAGATCTACGCGCTCGCGTCGGCGCTTTCCGGCTTGCCGCTCCGGCAGGACATCGCCGTGACGGGTTCGATCAACCAGCAGGGCGATATTCAGGCGATTGGCGGAGTGAACGAAAAGATCGAAGGTTTCTTTGATGTGTGCCGGATCAAGGGGCTCACCGGCACGCAAGGGGTGATGATGCCGGAGTCCAACGTGGAAGATTTGATGCTGCGCGAAGATGTTCTGGAGGCGGTGACTGCTGGGAAATTTCACGTCTGGCCGGTGGGCAAGGTCGAACAAGGCATCGAGCTCCTGACCGGAATGGCCGCGGGAAAGAAAAATAGCGACGGAAAATTTGAACCGGGGACCGTCCTCGCGCTGATCGATGAGCGCCTCCACGCCATGGCGCGCACTTTGAAAGAATTCGAATAGCTTCGAAATAAGCTCGCTCTACCTGCTTTCGGCCGCCGCGCTCTTTTCAATGTTTGTCTGGCACGACGAAAGAGTCCCCAAAAAATCAGATTCAGCCAAGAAGTGTAAATCTGCGAATGCGGCAGGGTCCACGGTAGTTGTATCGATGATATCTCCTGCGTAAATGCGCAAGACTGTCGAAAGCAGACCAAAAACGTACTTGAGGTCTTGGAATTTCAGTTCGCAGCAAACGGTGCGGGCCTCTCGGGAGAATCAGTGGAAATATTTATTGTTGCACGCACAGGGAAATCGCAATCGCTGCCAGCAGCAATCAAGATGCAGCGGTACCAAGCAGCGCGTTTCGACCCCACTCCTCGCTGGACCGCAAGACCTGCTCAGGAAAGGACTCCCCATCAAAACAGGATCTTCAACGCGAGTTGCATGTTGAAGGGTTCACCGGGGCCTATGCCGGGCGAGCCGTAAAAGTCTCCTGCTGTGTCGCTACTCTGCCCGAACCCACCGCCGATTGTACCGCTGGGCGGCGCCAAGTTGACGCGGTTGAACAGATTGAAAAACTCGACGCGGAATTGGGCGCGGAATCTTTCCGTGATCGGTATGTTCTTGAGAACGGAGAAATCAACGTCGCCGAATCCCGGCGCATAGACGGAATTGCGAGGTACGGTTCCGAAAGAACCCTGTGCCGGGTTGGCGTATGCGTTTGGATTGATCCACTGAACGGGATTGTGATTGCTGCGCGCATGAGAAACGCCCTGGAAAGGATCACCGACTTGGACTCCACGTGTGGTGTTCTCGCCTGTACCGTCTGTATTTGATGACGCATGGATGGTGAACGGAAAGCCGGTGCGGAAGGTGAGGTTGGTATTCAGTTGCCATCCGTGGGACACCCAAGCGGGGCCATGCGAAGAACCGGGGACGTCGTAAAGAAAGAACGCATTGAAGTGGTGCCGGACGTCGTAGTCCGAGTTGCCGTAGTCGCCCTTGAAGTTGGTGGAGTCTTGAGGGAGCGCGCCCACGTATTGCGTGACTTCGTCGAGGCTGTGGCTCCAGGCGTAAGAAATCTGCGAAGTGATTCCATGCCAACTGGTAGTCTTGAGCAAGGCTTGCAGGGAATTGAAGTTGGAAGTGCCAATGCTTTGGATTTCGTCGATCACCCCGAAATTGGAATAGGGACGAGAGCCAACGCCGCCAAGGGGCAACTGGTTTATGTCGATCAAGGAGAGCAGTCGCCGGCCTTCCGTCCCCACATATCCAACTTGCAGCATCACCTTGCCGCCAAGTGTTTTCTCCACGTTCAGGTTGTAGCTCATGTCGTAGGCGGGTCGGAAACGCTGGCTAACCGAGAAGAGATTGTTGTTTCCGGTGGTGAAGATCGGTTGGTCTTTGACGATAGTGTACCCATCGGTCTCCAGGAGGGAGACCGGCTTCGTCCCCGCGGGATTACCTTCCACTCCGATCGGGCCGTTATTCGCAACAGATGCGGCCGCAAGGCTGGAGGAATTGTCGAGGAAGGGCACGATCGCAGGCGTATCGAAGAACAGCCCGAATCCGCCGCGGATCACGAGACTGCTGCTTCCTCTGGGCTGGTAGGCAAATCCCACGCGCGGGCTGAAGGCTTTCCAATAGCGTGGGTACAGATCGCTAATCTGCTGGCCCACCACGACGAGACCTCCCTTGCGGGGATCAAAGGTTGACAGGTCTTTCTGGCCGTCGTGTATCGGCCCCTCATATTCATAGCGCAAACCGAAGTTCAGGTTCAGATTCCGCGAAATCTGCCAGGCATCCTGCGCAAAGAGGTCGAAGCTGTTCATCAATACTTTCCGCTCCTGGTTGCCGCGCATGATGGTGGACTGGTGGACGAAACCGGCCATGAAGTCAGCAAGAGCTACGATATTGGAATCGACGGTGGGGTCATTGAGCAAGCCGCTCCAAGGCCCTTGCGTGCCGGTGAAATAGAACGCGCCGCGGCCGCCTGTAGTGTAGAAGGAATCGATGCGTGCCTGGCGTATCTCTCCCCCAAAACGCATTTGGTGCTTCCCGGTGGTGTAGGAAAGCGCATCGGAGAAATGCCCGGTGATATCGTTGCGGCCGGAATTTGGCGTGAGCCCGGTGTTCTCAAATCCGGAAATGGCAATGAGCGGAGCACCTTTAAGATTCGGCGAAGTCACTCCCGTGTTGAGACCGAGCGCGACGGGGTCGAAATTAGTGTTCAAGTCCGAGAAAACCTGGTTGAAATAGCTCACTCCTACCAAAGCCTGGTTGGTGAGGCGGGAAGAAAAGGTCCTGTTGTAAGTGAGAGAGTAGTTCTGCACGTGCATCGGGCCGACTTGGTAGTAATACGGAATTCGTGAGCCAACCGGCGCAATTTGGGTGCCTTGGCCGACGAAATATCGAAACGACAGCCTGTTATTGTTGTTAAAGCTGTGGTCGAACTTGACGAGGCCGTTGTGGCTGAAGCCCGTCTCCGGTACGGGATCGAAGTAATTGCTCGGTGCCGCGGGCCCTGTAAGGGAAGCCGCGGGCCAGATGGAGTTCAACAAATTGTCCGACACCGAATTCTCCGGGACACCATATTGCTTGAGCAAACTGCGAGCGGCCGCCTGATAGTTGAGCGACGGCTCGGTCGATAGCGATTGATTCCCGATCACGAATTTCTGCTCTTCAAAGCTCAGAAACAGAAAAGTGCGGTCCTTGATGACAGGAAAACCTGCTGAGAAACCGTAGTGCTGGTTGCGAAGCTTGTTCTTGGGAGAACCCGCGGGCGCGAAGGGCGACTGCGCGGTGAAGAACTCGTTGCGGTTGTAGTAGTAGGCGCTCCCGTGGAGTTTGTTGGTTCCGGATTTGATGACGAGATTGATCGTGCCTCCGGGATTGCGTCCGGTCTCCGGCCCAGCCTGCGTTTGGAGAGAGAATTCCTCCACAGAGTCCAGCGGCATTAGGACGCCCGGAATGCTTTGAATACCTCCCTGATTCACGGCCATGATATTCCACCACTGGTCGTTGTTATCCGTGCCGTCGATTTGCCAATTGACTTGATTCGCGCGGGCTCCGTTGACCGAACCGATAGCTCCCGCGGCGTATCCGGCAAATCCGGGAGACACGGCGATCATCTGAACGAAGTCGCGGCCATTCAGTGGACGATTTTCCACGGTGACGGAGGGGACGACGGTTGTCAGCGTGGTGGCCGTGGTGTCCAGTGACAATGCGGCGGCGGATACTTCGATGGTGGAGGCGACCTCCGCGACGTCCAGCTTGACCGGAAGAGTGTAGATCGCGCCCGCCGATACTCGTACGGCGCCAATTTTGACGGTCTGAAATCCCGGGGAAGAAACTACGATCGTGTAGTTGCCCAGCGGCAAATCCTGAAAAGAGAATTCGCCTGCATTGGAAGACGCCGTCACATATGACAGACCGGTCGCTTCGTTCGTTGCTCTGATCTCGGCTCCGAGGACAGCGCCTCCAGTTGAGTCGGTCACCATGCCATTAATTCCGCCGCGAAAAGTCTGGGTCAGTGCGGGGGCCGCCAAAAGTAGGAACAGAAATAAACCGGAGATCGTGCGTGCCATAACCCACCCCCCCTTTGAAAAAAGAAATGCGCGCCGTTTCAGGAAGTACTCCGGGCCGGAAGCGGCTCTTGGCTGCGCATGCTGTTCCTCAAAGGACGGGAGTGTCCAACGCAATATTTCGATTGGGTGGATTCGCGCAGCGATGGGGGAATGCGCGCCGCTCCGCCCTGTGCCGAGGTCAACTCGGAAGCTGCCCCGCTACCTGGGCGGAGGCGCGAGGTAGGCCTGACGATGATCCACTCGGCACCAGAAGCGCTTCACTTTGACTTGAATCGCGTGAAGCTGGCCATCGTTTGAGGGTGGGCTGAACGCGATACTGTACTCGTGGCGGATGACTTGGGCGATTTCAGAATACGCGAGATCGAATTCCTTCGCATTTTTTGGGAGATAGACGCGCCCGCCGGTCGCCTGTGAGAGCTCGTGCAGCGATTGGTCGGCCTGAGCAAAGCCTTGCTTGACGAACGCTCGATCTTGGCGCTCTTGAGGAGAGAGCTTCCTGCCCTTCAGGGGTTTGCGGAAGTCGCCGGAAAGTGAGACTGCCAGGATGCGAACATCGGAAGTCTTGAGTCTTTGTTCAATCATTTCCCACCTTTCTGGTGGCGAAGTATCTACGCCGGTTGAGAGTACAACTACCGTTTTCTTCCCAGGAAAGGGAGTGAGCCAGTCGATGGCCGAGGCGAGACTGGAGGACATGTTCAACTCGGCAAAGCCAAGCGCGAAATTCAACTTTTGCAGCGCGAGCCTCGCCGTGAGTTTATCGGGCGTGAAGTCGAGGAGCAGTCTCGGGTCTTTCGAATAGCTGGCAATCGCAACGCGGTCGTTGGGAGAGAGGTTGTTTAACAGTGTGTCCGAGGCAAGGACGTGGTTCTTCCCCAGAAAAAGAACGGCGGGGCCGGACTCAATAAGAAAGAGAACCTGCGCCGGCTCCTCGATGGCGGCAAAACCAGTGAGTGGCTGCTCGATCCCATTGTCGAACACACGAAAGTCTTCGCGGCGCAGGCCTTCGACGAAATGACCGCGCGAATTCGTGACAATCACTCCGACGTTGACGCGGTCAACGCTGACGTGAATCGTTTGCTTTGGCTGTTGCGGATTTTCTTGGGCCTCGAGGAAAGGGCACAGGCAGAGCACGGCAGGAAAGAGCGCTGCCGCCTGCAGAAGACGAAAAGAGTTCATCGCTCCGTTATTCAACCCACTGGTCCCAATGGATGCCCTTCGCATCCTTCCACGAGACGCTCGAGGAGTAATGAAGATGCCGCGCGAAAACTTGCGAATCGATCTGGGCAAGCCAGTCGGGAGCCGTGGACGGCACGGCATCATTCGAGGCGTTTACGGTCTTTGCGACCGGGCTTTTCTTCGCCTCCTCGATCCAACGATCCTTCAGTGCCTGCCAATCGACTTTCTGAAAGTCGAAATAACTTAGACCATTGAGATTTTCCGGAAATTTGGCGCGGCCAGCCTGAAACTGCGGGACGGCGGCGAGGCCGGCGACGGTGGAAGCGTGCAAGCGATTCGAAAGCACTTCGCGAAGGGTTTCGATACGATTGGCGCCGAGAATCATGTCCTGCGTGACCGCGAGATTAAAGAGATTCCACTGCGCCACGCCGGCAATGCCGTGCTTCCCCCCAAGGGAGATCTTCAGGAAGGCAACATCGCCTTCATTGTGTTCCGATGTGACCTGTTCGCTGAAAACCGTTCGAATGAGTTTGAGGGTCTCCGGTTTCTTCCGAATGCCAAGAAAATAGACCTGTTTCGTGGAGTCCATCGACGCGCTGGTTTGCATCGAAGCGAATTCTCCGGTGAGCAGTCCAAGCGCGTCCGGGACGGGCATTCCCAGCTTCTGCTGCGCGATCGTGTCAAGTAAATCGGTGTTACCCTGCTGAACCTGGGGAAAAGCGGCGCGGGCCACGCGCTTCACCGTGTCGTAGATGCCCGGGAAATTGAGTTGTCCGGAAGTGTAAGAGACGGCATCCACGGGCGCGAAAGAGAGAGAAGCAGGCGACGGCTGTCCGGCGGCCCAGATGTCAAAGGGCGTTCCAGGTGCGGCGTCACCCAGGATCGCGGCCTGCACGTGTGTTTTCGCGCCTTCAAACGTGATGTGGCCGCTGAGAGAGTGCACGGCGTCGAGCCTGGCAGCGTCGAGGAGCGGGCGGACCTGGAAGTTTCCTGCCTTCGAATCCGTCGCGAGATTTTCCAGGTCGGGAATACGCAGAAAGAATTCAAGTGAGCCGCTGCCGAGGTTGGCTTGCGCTTCCTGATAAGGGGCGGATTGCGCTAGAGATGCCGTTCCGGAAACTTTGCCGTCGAGGCGGCCGAGTATTTCTTCCATGACGGATCGTTCACCGGCGCTGACGGCGTACTTCCCATGCTCGGCCCAATAGCTGACCCCATTCTTGCCCTCAGCCCTGAGGACTTGAGCGCTTCCGATGGTGACTTGCGAAAGGAGAGGCGCTTCTTTTTCCTCAGCGCGCAAGCGAAGAATCGCTTTCGCAAGCAGGACTTCCTTGCCGGTGCGGTCATAGACAAAAAACATGCCGTTCCACGCGGACGATTTTGAATCCGCAGCTGCGCTTCCATTCGAAACGGTTCGCTTTGCAGGCTCCCTCAGATAACCAAGAGTAAATGCATTTTCAAGTAGCGCTGCAAATTCCTGAATCTCCTCTGCAGTCAGTTTTTCTTTTGTTGTTTTTTCCGACGGGGAGCCGAGCAGATTCGAAGCGATCGCCGAACGCACGGGAGCAAAATCGGGATCGTCCCAGAGTGCGAGGAGGGAGTTCGCCTTTCTCGCCCCGGGGCCGGGGACGCCGCGCCAGATCAAGTAGAACGCGGTGCGCGATGACATTTGCGGGGGTTCGAGCGGAGCTTGCGCGCGCGCCGAGTCCGGCACGGTGGCAACGAGGAGAGCTGCAATCGGCAAGAGGATGCGAAGGCTCGGTGCTTTCATCGGAGTGCTCCACGACAAATGGGTAAAGGAAAGGACTGACTGTTTAATGCTAACGCGGCCGGCGGAAGGACAGAAGCACTGTCCCGCGCTGAGTTTCCAGAACGCGGAGCAGGGTTTCCTTTAAGCGAAAAATAGAAAGCGCCATGAAACCACGGTTTCGTTGGAACGGAAACCCATATCACTATATGTGTATTTATAATTATGGTTATATTACTGGGGTTTTGTGGGAGGGGCGGTTGCCGCCGGCGGCGCGGCGGCGGCCGGGGCAGCGGAGACGCCGCCTTCCTTGGGGGTCGCGAGATAGCCGGTGATCTGATTTTTGCCGACGTCGAAAACGACGATTTCGTAGGGGGCCATGCGAGAGCTGCCTTTCACATAGAACTGGACGGGTTCGCCGGAAGTCTTGTCCTTCTTTTCGATGGTCTTGTCGTCAGCTATGACGGTCACGGTGTACTTTGCTTTTTTCGGATCGGTCTTGTTAAGAGACATCTGCACCGGGCCGACGCGCTGCGCGTTCTTGGATTTCTGGAGAGAGAACTCGTAATAGTTGCGGTCGCCCCTGCGCTTGAGATCTTCCAGGTCGTCCCGATTGTGCGCGATGAGGCCGCTCATGACGTTCATGTCACCCAAGCTGCGCTCGAGTTTGCCCTTGGTGGCTTCCAAATCGGTTTTTGTGGCTTCGATTTCTTTTTTGGCGCCACCGACCTCGGTGGCCACCGCGCCGATTTTTTCTTCGTTTTCCTTTTGAGCCTGAGTGAGCTGGGTGGTGAGTTTCTGGTCGGAGGCTTGCTGCTCCTTGCGGATGGATTCGGCGCGGCTCTTGGCCTGCGCGAGCTCGGATTGCGTCAAGCCGACTTTTTGTGTGGTGAACTCCATCTTGCTCTTCAAATCGGCGATGCGCGAATTCGCCTGGTCGAGCTGGGCGATGAGAATCTTGCTCTGATCCTGCTGCTTGGCGAGATCCTGGCTCAGGTGGGACTGCGTAGTATAGCCGGCAATGCCAAGCACGGCCAGCGCAGCAATCACGACGCCGAACAACACGGCGATCCACCGCGGCGTACCCGTGGATTCGTATTGATAGGACTCCTGCGGGCTCGGTACGTTCGGAGAAATGCTCATTCCCCCTCCTCAGTGATAGGCGCCATCCTGGGCGATGGCGCCGAAAGGGAATTATCGCTTGCAAAGGGCTGGATGTCCACCGGGCGGGGAAGAAGCAGTTGACGGTTGTAAGTTTACAGTTGTTAGTGAAGGAGGAAGTAGGGAGGTAACGAAGCAAAGAGGTAAGGAAAATGTGGAACCGTGACTCGTAATGGGTGATTCGCGCACCTAGTCCGCGAAAGGCAGACGCGAAAGCGGCATTGCCATGAAGGCGACGAGTGCTTTGCATGGATGAAGTGGCTAGTCAAAATGAGGTACCCCCAGCCCCCCTGTTTTTTGCAAAAAGTGCGGAGGGCCATGAAAACAAAGGGGTTGAATCTTGCGGGGGTGCAAAAAAGCGCAGAAGAGTGCGCAAGAATTTGAAAAGAAAGGGGATCGGGAATTGGGTGGGCACGCTTTGGACTTTGGTTTTTAACAACTTACCCTGGGCTCAACCTGCGGTCACCTTTTCCAGCCGCTCCAGCGTGTCGGGATATCGACGGCGGTGGGACGGCTTCTGAACCGGTGGCGGGCGGCCTACGCTTTCGGTTTTTGAAAGCGTGGGCCGGGTGCCGCATACTTCGGTTTTTTGAAGCGTGCGGGTTTTGACTCTCCCTCGCTAACCCTGCGACCCACCAAGCTCCGATTCGCAGCTCCGTCGCGCAGCTATAAGCGTTCCGTGACATATACATTTTCTAATCCCTCCGCCGCGTTCCTGCTTCGGACCGACCAGGCCGGAGTGTGCCGTATCCGTTAACGACGAACCAAATATAGCTCTTGCTTCGGTTGGCTTGACCTCGCTAAAACTTGTATTAAGCGGTGATGTTATGCAAGCAATCGCGAGTTCACGCAATATTAAATCCAAAAGAAAATCCACGCGTAAACGCGCTTTCGATGCCCAAGCCTTTCTCGATTCGGCCGGTGTAGCCAGAAGAGTTGTGGAATATCGAAGATCGCAGAAGATCTATTCACAAGGTGATCGTGCTACGAGTGTGATTTACATTCAAACAGGCGGTGTAAAGCTCTCCGTTGTTAACCAGACTGGCAGAGAAGCCGTTGTGGCGATCCTTGGACAGGGCGATTTTTTGGGGGAAGGATGCCTTACGGGCCGGTCCATTTGCATGGCGACTGCGACCACGATTGCACCTACCACCGTGCTCTTCATCGAGAAAAACGAGATGATTCGCGTGCTCCACGAGGAACACGAGTTCTCCGACCGCTTCATCGCTTACATGCTGGCACGAAACGCTCGAGTCGAGGAGGACCTGATGGACCAGCTCTTCAACTCCAGCGAGAAGCGGCTGGCGCGCACTCTGCTGCTGCTCGCGCACTACGGCGCGCGAGGCCATCCTCAAAAGGTGCTTCCCAAAGTATCGCAGGAGATGCTGGCGGAGATGATTGGCACAACGCGGCCCCGGGTCAATTTTTTCATGAACAAATTCAGGAAACTGGGCTTCATCGAGTACAACGGCGAGATCCACGTCAACAATTCCCTCCTGCGTGTTGTCCTTCACGAGTAAGCACTAACTTTCGCGGGCGAGTGGCACACCCTTTGGGGTTTGGTTTTTCAAAGTGTGCGGTTTTTGACGGCCATTGCCGGGGTAACGCGTAGCCTTTGGTGAATCCGGGAAGAAGCTATAGCAGCGGATTGCAAGAATGGAATCTAATTCGGAGGGGAGACAAGCCGCCGGCGCTTCAGCACCACAAAGGTGAGTGCTCCGACAATGAGGCCTGATTCAATCCAATACTCAGCTGGATTGCCTCTGAATAAAAAAGCCGCGGCAATGATGGAAATTGCCCAGACAAGGGACCAAACAATGGCCGATGTTCCAAGCCTTTTGGAGTTAGGCATCATGGTAAGTACTGTAGCATGGCTTTGTCATGCCATCCCGAGGTCACTTAACCGCTGACAGGAAGGTGACCAATATCGGACAGAATTCGAACTCTGGATATGCGAGCATTGTTGCCTCAAACAAGAAGGCACCGGAAAGGTGCGCGAAGTACGGGATCAAGAATCAGGAGACCCCGCTCTCCGGCCAGAAGCAGTTCACATGCGCAAAATTCAGCTACTTTTTCTACGGTTCCATGAAGCCTTTCACGGATTATTTCCCAGACTGTGGAGGGTTTACAAGCAGAGCCGATTGCTTCGCATTGCCTCTGCGGTGATTGCCGTCCCCCTTGTGCTTATCCTGTGCGGGATTATTTACATCAGCTATAACCGAACGGACTTGCCCGATTTAGATGCGTTCATTCGCTTTGAGCCTCCCACCATGGGGCACATCTACGATGCCAATGGCAACGTCCTGATTGCGTTGGGGAGGGAACGCCGGGAAATCATTCAATACAAGGATGTTCCTGACGTTCTGCGGCAAGCGATTCTTTCAGCGGAGGATGAGAACTTTTTCTCGCATGCGGGCGTGGATTTTTCCGTCTTTCCTCGAATGCTCGGCAAGACAAACGTTCACGCCTTGTTCGCCCACTTCGGGGGCTCCGGCGGCGAGAATGCCGCAGAGCGCGCGCAGGTGTTTCCGCAAGGCGGCTCGACGATTACTCAACAACTGGTGCGCGGTTACTTCCTGCAAAAACTTACAAGCACGAAAACCAGCAATACACTGCAGCACCATGGGCTTTGCGCGCACGTTCTAGCTTTCGCGATCGGTGTGCCGGGCGCAAACAGAATGCTGCTGAAAGTGGAGGAAATGCGTCTCTCGTTGTGGATTGAGGGAGAGATGCGGAAGCGCTACGGATCCAAGCGCAGGGCCAAAGAAGAACTACTGGCGCGTTACGCCAGCTTCATCTACTTGGGAAATGGCCGCTACGGCTTCGCGGCGGCCTCGCAATATTATTTTGGCATGCCGTTGGCAGCCCTCACTGCGGTTGACGCGGACAAGGCGGCACTGCTGGCCGGGATCACCAAATCGCCGGGCGAGTATGCCCCCACCTTGGCAGACAATCAAAAACCACTGCGCAGACGAAATCAGATCTTAGCGCTCATGGTTAAGAACCATTTTATAACCGCACAGACGGCGCAAAGCAGCCAACAAATTCCAATTCGTCTGGCCGCTCATGTTAATGGTCCGATTGAAGCGCCCGCAGCAGTGGAAAATGTCCTCGAGGAGCTAAGAGGACTCGCCGCGAACGTGGCCTCCGATATCGGAATGAGCCAACTGCTGGAGGGCCGCATCCAGATTCATGCAACGATCGACGAGCGGATCCAGCGCCTGGCGAATGCCGCATTGGAAAATGGCTTGAACCTTTATGAAAGGCGCCATCCTAAGAATGCGGGGCTGATTCAGGGCTCGGTGGTTGTTCTGCGGAACAGTGATTCCGCCATCCTGGCCGAGGCAGGTGGGCGACGCAGATATAAGGAACACAACACCACCTACAGTGACTACAACCGAGTAACGCAGTCCATGCGCCAGCCAGGCTCGGCCATGAAGCCGATTGTTTATCTAGCGGCATTTCGCCAAGGCGCCCTGGACCTCGATACTCCCGTGCCAGACGAGCCCATCTCGGTGGCCACGCGGGGAGATGAGCCTATCAAGTGGATCTCCAATTTCGACAATGAATTCAAAGGCATAATCCCGGTCCGGCAGGCGCTGGCGGAGTCGAGAAACGCGGTCGCCATTTGGATCGTTCAACAGATCGGAATCGATTCCGTCTTGAAGACCGCGCGAGACGTTGGCATCAGAACCTTATTGCATCGCTATGAAACTACGGCTCTCGGCGCATCCGAAGTCACCTTACTGGAACTTGCGAACGCTTACCGCATGATGGCTAGCGGTATACCTGCGGAGCCTTACGTGATCGCAAAGATCGAACATAGCGGGGGAGAGGTAATCTACAGCCACCCCGTGGCCTGCTGCGCGGTCAATGAGAACAGATTGGAACTGTCCATGATCCAGGAAGGATTGCGCGGCGTGGTGCGCCTTCCATCGGGTACGGCGCACGCGCTGGATGCGCGTACCTTCCCAATCCCGGTTATGGGTAAGACCGGTACGACGAACGACTACCGGGATGCGCTTTTTGTCGGGTCAACTTACGGCCCCGATGGAATCACCGTGGCGGTGCGCATCGGATTCGATGACAACCGCTCACTGGGCGGAATGGAAACCGGCGGCAAAGCGGCGCTCCCGGTATTCAGAGAAGTGATGCTGAAGACCTATCAAGCAAAACTAGCTGGCCCTGTGCCATCCTTTCCGGCAAACATGGAAAACAACATTGCAGAATATCTGAGTGGCAACTTTGCGACAAAAGAAGCGATGCGGGTTTTCAAATCGCTGGATGCCGGAGAAGCCGCAGAGGATCGAGCGAGATCTTGCCGCGGTGCTGGGAGGACACAGGCAATGAACGTTTGCGAGATAGCGGTCATCCCGCTGCCGGTCGTTTACCAGCGCACAGATGGGCGTGGCAAGACCGTTTTTACGAACGAGTGAAAAACCTCTGCCGGAGCATGGCAGCAACTGCATGCAGAATCATCGGCGCTTTGCTCAGTTCCCAATCAACCAAGCTTACGACTGGGGCAACAACCCACAGTATTATTTCTTGCGCTGGACGCGAGGGTGCACGGAGGGCCAGCGGGCAAAGATCGAGGTAGTGAGGCCGCCGCGGGGGGTGAACTCGCCGCGGACGACGCACCACTCCGGGTGAACGGCGGCGACGATATCGTGGAGAATCTTGTTCACGGCGTTTTCGTAAAAGATGCCCAGGCTGCGGTAGGCGAGGAGATACATCTTCAGGGCTTTTAGCTCGATGCAATCCTTTTTTGGCATGTACTGGATGGTGATGGTGCCGAAGTCGGGGAGACCGGTCTTGGGGCAGACGGAGGAGTATTCGGGAAAACGCGTAGTAACGACGTAGCGGGGAAATTGATTGGGCCAGGTCTCGAGCGCGGGCAGTTTTGCTTTGACGCCAGCGCGGGCGTGTTCTGCAGTGTAGTCGGGCATGTGCGCTCCTCAAGCCTATTGTATCGCGACGAGGGGCAGACTTTCTCTTGCGGACTTCCGCGCTTTTCGCCTACTCTTGTCGAGGAGAGAGCCGATCAGCACGAGCCCGACAAGCTGCCCGGTTTGTCACAGTTCGAACTGCCGGCGTTCCAAACGCCGGTCGGTGCTGGATTATCTCTTCAGTCTCGCGGGCATCCTGCCGTGGCGCTGCGCATCCTGCGAATTACGATTTCACGCTCACCCCTTGCCACTTCGTACCTTCTTCTACGCTCATTGCGGGATTTGCGGCAACTTGGAATTGCAGCGCATTTCTGCCGAGCGTGTGCCAGGTGTAACTTCGATTCCCGGGCGTATCCTCGGGCTCCCCGCGCTGCGCTGCGCACCCTGCCGGCACAAGTTTTTTTCCATGCGACCGCTGCGCAGGGAAGAGCGGCCCGTGGCGGCCGCCCACGGCGAGTAGCAAATCCTTGAAGCCGTAAATTGCGTAATCTGTTCTCCTCGCCTGGCAGCGCGCCCGTCGGTGAGACATACAATAATTCTTGAATTGGCTGAACGTCTTCGAGATTGCGTCCTCCGCTGTAGCTGCCTTACTCTTCTCGAATAAGAGAATGAAGTTTCTGAACTCTTCGGAATTGTAGTCTTTCAAAGTACGTCCTCACATCTGGGAGCCTCGACCAGATTGAAGGTCTTAGTTTTCTTGCTATGCAGCTACACAGACTCTATAAGCAGGGGTCACCGGGTTGGTCCGTACGAGGGCGCGGCGGTGGCGGTTGTGGTGGTGATGGCCATGGCCATGGCGATGATCATGACGGCGGTGGTGATGGCCATAGCGGCGGCGACGGTGGTGATGACGACGGGGATGGCGATGGTGACCCAGAGCGATGGGTGTCCCGGCGAAACTCCTTTTCGTTTGGCATCCTAGCCACTTTCCCTTTGTCCACCCTTTGCCCGTTGAATCATTGCTCTGACATCGGTGTTTGCGCCTTCAACCAAAATCTCGATGTCAGGGTGCGCATTTTGGTAGACGCGAAAAATCTCGTCCGCGAAAGCCTGCCCAATCCACTCGACGCCGGTGAAGTCAAGCGAGACGACTTTGAAGCGGTCGATGCCTGCCAAGATTCTCTTGGCTTGCGAACGTGACACGAGTCCGCTGCCACCCACTTGGGCTAGCTTGATGGGCACAGCGGTCTTATTGAAAATGAAATCCTCGGTGAACTCATCGTATACATCCTTCGGTTCCCGAGTTGAACCATCGTCCAGCTTCATCCAGACCGTGGTGCCGCCTTTGAACTTCTCTGACACCCAATCGAGCTGGCTGTTGGGTTTGCGCGTGAAAGACAATCCGCCGGATAAGATGTCGAACTGGTCGAGCATTCTCGACGTGAAGAAGATGCCTTCGCCGCTGTGTTTCGACGGGTCAGTCGTAAATTTTCCTTTCGACAGTTCGATGATTGCATAGCGCTCGTCTAGTAGGCTAAGAGCCTGCTGAATTTTTTTGAAAATCCCGACGCCGTTGTCGTGAATGACCATCTGCGTGTCGATAGCCGTCTTTCTGATTTCGACTGTCGCCTCGGCGGCGGACGAGTGGTCGAGCACATTGTTGAACATCTCGGC
>Ga0206903_10170_pt2 | contig 20308 bp, 28 predicted proteins | sample Alteio_BWOrgHeat_45_FD_152959 | JGI IMG/M metagenome (GOLD analysis project Ga0206903, IMG submission 152959) | Enriched cells from forest soil in Barre Woods Harvard Forest LTER site, Petersham, Massachusetts, United States -... | ecosystem: Environmental > Terrestrial > Soil > Temperate forest >... | reverse complement strand
ACGCGTGCGCGAATCGAAGGACGAGAACTTTGGCTTCAACGCAGAGACTGGTGAGTTCGGCGACCTGGTCAAGGCCGGTGTGATTGATCCAGCTAAGGTCACGCGCCTCGCACTCCAGAACGCGGCGTCCATCGTCTCACTGATGCTAACAACCGAAGTCCTGATAGCCGACGCTAAGGGAGAGGAAAAGATGGCCTCAGTTGGTGCAGGCGGCGGCATGGGAGGAGCGTACTAAATTCTGTTCAATTTGCACCTCGGGTTGCGCGGCGATGTGAATATGGCACAGAGTGCGAGTGCCAACGCTACGGCGGGAGTACAGCTTCCGGTGCGGATTGCCACGCATCTCCTTGTTGAGCAGAATTTTTATGACCATCGCTTCAGCAGATGTTTTGAGCAGGCAGGGGAGCTGGCGCGTGCTGCGGCATGTCTCGGCGAAGCGGGAATCAACATCGATGACGGGTATTGCGGTGTCGAGCCTGGCACCAATGCAACGTTTCTGGAGGCGCGGGGGAGGCGGTGAATATCTTTGACCAACCTGCTGCTGCAAACGCGACGATCTGAACCACGGAACTGCGACTGCACGCTGCTCAAAACCCTTACGAGTTGAAAAGAAGGATCCCGTAACGTAAGCCGCTGAAACTCGCAGGGAATTTCTGTAAGTTGGAGCGGGCACCGGGATGGGAAAGACTATGCCAAATGAGTCGCACCAAAGAGCTGCCGAATCCCACGAACTCGCCGCACACGCGCACCGTGCTGCCGCCGCGCACCACGGGAAGGAAGATCACCAGACCGGACACGAGCTTTCCAAACAAGCCTTGGAATATTCGAATAAAGCTTCTCAGTGGTCGCAGGAAGCTCATCGGAAGTCCGAGAAGTCAATGGGAGGCCATAAGGGTGTGTGAACCCGCCGCGCCGGCGGCTCTGGGGGCGACCCATTCAGAGTGAGAGGAGAAGTGCCAAATAAGTGTCTAGTCTGCGGGAGCAGCGGGGCTAGGCTCGGGGAGTATCCGAGTTCGCTTCTCGGTAAGTACATGCATCCATCTTGCCGAAAGGAAAGAGTGCGGGAGGCGACGAAGAATCACCTGGGTTTTGAGCAATGGCTGGAAAAATACCATGCCGAAATAAAACCAAAGGAACTGAAGAAACTAATCAAAGAGGCAGACGTAAACACACCAATAGAGTTCTGGGAAAAACTCTCGGTCAAACAACTCTTGCAGGTCGAGATGGCTGGAAAATCGCCTGAAGTTATCACTCTACTTGAAGAGTATAGTAGGCACATAGAGCCTGTTTGGCGGCAGCAAATGATTGAGTTTCTCATGGCTCTAGGGCTTTCACATGAGGAAGCAGAACGAAAACTCACCAGTCCACACGCGGTTGATCCATCACAAGACTTAATACATTGAAGAGACAGGTATGTATTAGCGGCCTAGATGCCTTCCTCAAAAGTGACGTGTAGGCTTCCGCGTAGCCCTTGAAAAAACTGAAGAATGGAACTGGCCTTGGTTTCGATGACGCATCGCATTACCAGCTTGCCGGAGGAATTCAGGACTGCGATCGAGATCGCTTCCTTGCGTACATCCATCCCGATATACTTCACGCTTTCCATATACAGGGCGCTCCTTTCTGGAGGGGTTTGAGCGAACACTCAAGAACCTACTCCAAAAAAGGGGCGCCCTTTTATATTGTCTTTTAGGGCCTGCGGCCCGCGAAACCTCATGAAAGCCGTGCAGCGCAATGGCCCATTCCCAGCGCTAAGTCCTTTGTTTTTGGTCGGCTGCGATTGCGACCAGGCGTCTTTCGACCCTGCGTCGGATTACCGGACATCATTGCGGTCGTTCTTCTGCTTTTTCACTCGTTTGGCCTTGATCTCCGCGGGATCGCCGATCCACAGCTCGAAACGTAATTCAGCGAGTAGTCGCTCGAACCAGCGTGAATATCCGGTAGCCTCCATTCCTACCCACACGCTGATTCCTCGCTGCTTCAGGTCTCGATAGAATTTCTCTGCTTGTCCATCACTGTCCTTTAGGGCCTTCGGCCCGCGAAACCTTATGAAAATTAATCAGAGTTAAGATGGCAACGGCTCGGAGCGGCGAGGTCGAAACCACAGTGGAGGAGTCGAGGCTGTATCACTGTCTGATCCGGAGCGTGCGTGATTGAGCGAATAATTGGGCGTCGTTGTCTTCCCCTGAGGGAGCGGCGATAGCCCGTGAGCCTGGTTAAGGTAATTGCAGCACGCTCTCCGCTCCCGCCAGGAGGAAGCTGATGTCCTACAGAATAGCGGGAATCGATGTCCATAAGAAGATGCTAGCTGTAGTTGTGTCTGACGTGGAAGTCGACGGTGAGTACCACTTTGAGCGGCGGATGTTTGGCAGCAACCCCGAACAACTGCGATCACTGGCGGCATGGCTGCTCGAGCAAGAGGTCGAGGAAGTGGTCATGGAATCAACGGCGCAATATTGGAAACCAGTTTGGGAAGCACTGGAACGGTATTGGAAGCCGATACGCGAGAAGCGGGAAGGCGCAGGCCGGACATCGGGAAGGCTGCATCTGGCACAGGCGCAGTCGAACCGCGGGCCGCGGGGGCGCAAGAAGGATTTCCCCGATGCCGAACGGCTGGTGAAACGGCTGGTGGCCCGGGAGCTGACCTTGAGTTTTGTGCCCGATGCCGAGCAGCGTCTATGGCGCACGGTGACACGCAGAAAGTATCAGTTGACGCGCGACCATGTGCGGCTGCAGAACCAATTGGAGTCTCTGCTGGAGGAGACCCATATTAAGTTGTCCAGCCTGGTCTCGGATCTTTTAGGCGTCAGTGCACGCCGCATGCTGAAGGCGCTGGCTGACGGGGAAACCAACCCGACGGCTCTGGCCGCTTTGGCCGATCAGCATTTACGTGCCACACCGGCACAGTTGTGCGACGCGCTCGGCGCATGCACGGATCTTAAGCCCGTGTACCGACGGCTCCTGAAGATGGCGCTGGAGCAGTTGCAATTCCTGGAGCAGCAGATCGGCCAACTGGACCAGGAGATGGCGAGTCTGCTCAGTCAGCACCAGCACGCGGTACAGCGGCTAGCGGAGGTGCCAGGTCTGGGAGTGGATTCGGCACAACAGATCATTGCCGAAGTGGGTGCCACAGCAACGACCTTTCCTTCCGAGAAGCAACTCTCCTCGTGGGTTGGTGCCTGCCCCGGAGACGACGAGAGTGCAGGAGTGAACTACAGTCACCGGTCTCCCAAGGGCAACCGCCCCATGCGACGCATTCTCAACCAGGCTGCCAACGCGGCAGTGAAAACCAAAGGAAGTATCTTCGAGATGGTCTATCGCCGTCTGGTACCACGCCTCGGACACAATCAAACTATCGGGGCGATTGCCCATCGGCTTTGTCCGTTGATCTGGAAGATTCTGCACCAGGAAGTCCGTTACGAGGAACGAGGCCCCGCAGTAAGCAAGAGGTCGATACAAAACCGCACAACGAAGATGATCCGGCAACTCCGAAGTCTCGGCTACCGGGTCGAACTAGTGACTTCTCGAACGACCAGTCCAGCGTGATTTTCGAGCCTGGTTCAGTTCCTGTTCACCACACTCACCAGTCTCTTCAATAAAAAATGCAATCGTCTGAAAGCTCGGGTGGTAATCTACGCCTATAATCATCATGTTCGGCTCCTTTCTCCCGAGCCTTGGTCGTCAAGCAACCAAAGTTTACTCGGGTCGAGGAGCCGACATTGTTATGCAATCATCTCGCATACCAGTACTCCACATGTCCAGCTTGCGCGTTATACAGACATTTGAAAAATCACACGTCCGGTTTGCGCATTATACGGCCATCAGGTGAGCGGCGCTCATTTGACGGGAAGCCGACTTCCCGGGATGAATTGAGGAACTTCTCTCGCCTGCACGCGAGCCCCTGTGGAAATCCGCAAGAATTCTCTGGTTTTGCTGTGAATTTCCGTTTATAAGGTCCGAAGCAGGCCCATCCCCAATATCCCCCAAGGAGAATGGATTATGCGAATCAAGGTGTTTGCCGCTGTTGCAACGGCACTGCTGCTCGTGGGACTCGCTCTGAACGTTGCCCCGGCGGCAGCCGATCAGCACTCTGGGACCTGGAAGATGAACCCTGCCAAGTCGAAGTACAGCCCCGGACCAGCACCGAAGAGTATCACGGTCAAGATCGACTCTGACGCAGATAACATCAAGCTCAGTTCAGATGGAATCGACGCCGCTGGGAATCCGACTCACGTCGAGTACACCGCAAAATACGACGGCAAGGATTACCCGATTACCGGCGTGCCGAACGCTGATACTGTAGCGTTAGAACGACTCGACGCCAGCACGATCCGGTCCACTATGAAGAGAGGCGACCAGGTTGTGATGACCGTGACATCGGTGATCTCTAAAGGCGGAACAACGCGGACCTCGACATTCAAGGGCAAGAACGCTGAGGGGCAGGATATAAATAACGTCGTTGTTTACAGCAAGCAGTAAAGCGATTTCTTAAATTATTTATTGATGATGTGACTGGTGGTCCGACGCAAGATCATCGGTGATCCTGCGTGGATTCTTGTCCCAGGGCGTGGGGATTGTCTGAAAGTTTGATGAGGATTTGTATGCTCACGGGCGCACCTTCGAGTCCGGCGCCGGAGCCGACGCTGCTTTTTGTTTCGGCGCCTCACACACATATTTTTTGATTGTTACTTGCGCAACCAAAAAGATTGTTTTTTGATTTCGCTTTTCCGGGTTGTCTCTGATGTATTGGAGAACCAAGTCAAGAGTAGTTCTGAGTGTCGCGTTATCGGGGACACAAATGCGCTGACCGGTGTCGGACCAATTGAGCGCGAGGGTGCCGGCCACGCCAGCAACGTAGGCGAGGCAGATGTCAGGCGGACGATTGTTCTCGTATTGGCAAACTGCCAAAAAATCGTCGCCGCTGTTTATGATGTCCGAAGTTTTCTGGGCCTTCGCTACGCTTGAAATCGTCAAAGCCAAAACTGCCATGATTAGAGTTTTTATGTAGGGTGCCTTCATGGCTGTGTCTCCGAAAATACATTGACCGGCGCGAATTCAAATTCCGCCATCGAAGGGGACTGCCGATTTCTCGACGCCCCTGACATACGAAATCCCATCGGAACGCTTATTGACGAGCAATAAGATGAAGATTCCGAGCTTCATCAGGAACGTCCGTTCCCGCTGTAGAAGCTTCGGGAGAAGAATGCAGAGTCCTTCCATTTTCAGCAATGGAACGAAAGTTCGAGAGGATGAAACTGAAGTCCTAGCGGGTTCCCGAGAAGTCGCCTTGTGTTTACGTATCGCCGGGCGGCTACGTTCTAACGCCGTAACCATCCATGTGGATTCCAAGTTTCCGATTATGCGAACTAACCAGGAGTTGGGGCGTCAGCCTCCCCTTGACCGACGGAAAAGTATGATGCAGGCAGGAGTCAAACGTGTGCGAGGCGCGCCCTGGCGTCGTGTCGCAGCGCTGCATCGCGGCTCGCAAGCGATTCGGCCAGTATCCAGGCGGCTCCCACAGCAGCGAGGTTGTAAGCGTTGCCGCCCCAGACATCATGTCTGTGGGGAAAAGCAAAGAGCTTTGGCACTAGTGTTACCACGCTAAAGACTAACAGCATCAGCGCGAGGAGCCGGGAAGCCAGAACGTCCAAAATTCCCGAGAGTATCGCAAGGCCCGCAAGTACGAAGCAAATTCCAGTCACGATCGTCCAGAAATCTCCTCCCAGAGGCATCCACTTGGGGACATAAATGGCGTTGTCTTTAACGCCAGTCAAATGCGCCAACCCGAAGTCGACTGAGCAGAGTCCGAATATCCACCGAGCGATGAGAATCGTTCGCGGCGATGACGAACTGTGCGTTGCCATGGACGCGTAGACGAGTGCTCCTGCGGCGACCACGATGAGTTGTGTGCCGACTCCACCCAAGACGCCAATGTAGACCGCAGGTCGAACACCAAGGAAGTGAGGCGCCGTATAGAATCGAGGAAACCAAAAGATGGCAAAGATGAAATAGATGACGGCCAGCGCCGCACCGGTTTTAGCAGTCCGGCGCCACAGGATCGCCGCGCCGCCCGCGATCATCCAGACGGCGGTGATATACACAAATAGCTCACGACCCGGAATGTGGTCGCCGAACGCCTGGATGGGTTGATGGGAGGCGTCAAAATCGGCCCAGACCAGGTCGAGGATGCCAGCGACAACAGTGGCGAGACCGTAAACGTAAACTCCGAGTCGCATTAAATTCCTTCACCTTGCGAAGAGCGTCCGCGGCAACGCGACTGAAGGCTCATCTTAGGTTGGGAGTGGGGGCAAGTCAACGCACAGGCCGCACAGGCCGGCGCTGTCGGCGCTCATTTGCCTGATAAACGCTAGTGATTTATCGGACGCGCGTTTTCACCGAAACGTAAAATCGGGCAGGATGTTCCGCGCGCGTTCGATAAATCCGTTAGAACGTGGCCGCCCGGTTTGCAGCGGACGCGGGCCCTAAAACGCGCAAACCGGACATCAAGTGAAACCCCTCTGTTTGAAAAAACCCCTTAAAGTGCAAGAGGCGTGAGGAACTGGCAGAGTGACCCTATGCTGTTATCAGAGGGGTCGTGCGGCTCGTTAGGAAATTCTAGCTCTGCCTCTCGGTCAAATACCTCTTTGCATTCGCTTATGAATTTCTGGCCATTTGGAGTCTTCGGGAATGGGTTCGGCCCCAGCTCTTTTCTTGCAACCTCTTCAAAACTTAGTTTCGAATTCTCCCAGGCGTAGTCGTTGAATTGACCGACGATCTCGATTTGTGCGGAGGACAATCTTGCTTCAGAGGTTTCTTTAAGTTGTGGGGCGAGCGTGAGTGATACGCGCTTTGGCACAGCAACGAACGGCATGCATAATCTGGGATCCGTTTAATTACGGACTTGATGCCAGCAAGCCGGCGGCGCAAGCCTATTACGTGCTCCTCGTTGGAGTCGGCTTCTTCAATCGAGTCCATGGACAGTTGGGTGGGGCTCCGAACGGCGTTGAGCTGGCTCCCGTGCTCAAGATCGAATGGCTGTCGTCGTCTTAGAGGAGAGCCCATTTTCTGGCTGGAAGCAATGACTTGAATATTCCAGGACGGCTAAATACTGATTGCTAACGGCTGCTCTTCATTGCTTGCTCCACCTGTTCCGCAGTGCTGGGCAAATCGGCTGTGAGCTTCACCAGCATGCCATTGGGATCAACCCAATACATATCTTCAATGCGCACGCCCAGTTTTTCTTCGGGAATGTAAATGCCAGGTTCGAGGGTTATCACCATGCCCGGCTTCAGCCGCTGGCTGTAGTGCGTGGGATCATGCACGTCAAGTCCGACGCCGTGGCCCAGACCGTGCACAAAGTATTGGCCCAGGGGCTGCCCGTGCTGGTCTTTGCCGTGGCTATTCATGTATTCGTAGGCCGCCCGGAAAAGCGAATCCGGTCCCATGCCGGTCATCACGGACTTTCCGTTTTGAAAGGCCTTTTCCGCCGCCTGCTGCGCGCCAAGCACGATGTCGTAAATCTCGCGCTGGCGCGTGCTGAAGTGGCCGTTGGCGGGCAGGGTGCGCGTGATGTCAGCGGCGTACATCGAGAACTCGCCGGCAACATCCATCACCACCACGTCACCGCTTTCAATCTGACGTGAATTTGCTCCGTAGTGCAGCACGGTGGAGTTCGCGCCTGAGCCCACAATGGGCGCATAGGCAGGACGCTCGCATCCGCGATTTTCAAATTCGTATTGCATGAGCGCGGCGATGTTGCGCTCGTTGGTCCCCGGCTTCATGGCGCGCGCAGCGGCCATGTGCGCCGCCATGGAGGCGCTGACCGCTTTGCGGATGAAGGCCATCTCGCCATCATCCTTGACCATGCGCAGGGAAGTAATCAGAGGATTTACGTCTTCGAAACGAGTGCGTCCGAAGGCGTTGGCGCGGCGCAGCCAATCCAAGCCGCGGGTGGAAGGTGTGCTCGCGCCTTGTTCGCCGGAGTCCGTGTAGACGGTGCCTGGAGGCCCAGGAAGAACGCCCGCGGGCAACAGACGAACTAATTCGTTCCGCAAATCGTCCAGAGTTGCGACGTGATCAAAGCCGGTAATCTTTGCAGCATCCGGGTTCTCGGCTCCTAATTTCGGGCCTGTGTATTTCTCTCTGATCTGGTTGTGGCCGGGAAGAAAGAGAATCTCGGTGTAATCCGCAGGCTTCGAATCCGGGGACAGCTTGGTTCCCGCGGGCACCAGCAGAAGCGCTGCGCCCGGCTCCATCCATCCGGTCAAATAATAGAAGCTGCTGTCCTGGCGAAAGCCATAGAGCGCCTCGCCTTCTTCGGTAGGAGCAAACAGCAGCACCGCTCCGCTTTTGGTCTCTTGTGATAGGGCAACCCGCCGGGCATGATAAACCGAGTTGGGCTGGCGTTCTATTCCGAAGCTGATAGCAGATACAAAGGACAGAAACGAGAGAGTTAGAACAATCCTCTTGATCAATGTTAACCTCGCGAAAACCGGTTCTATAATACCTTCGGGAGCTAAAGCTACAACTTCTGAATTTTGGCTTGCCTCCGCAATCAGGAACCAGTCCTGGTTAGATCGGTAGCCGCCGCATTGCGCTAGGTCCCGCGAATCCTTTTTGCATCAGGAAGCAGCACCGACGCGAGCCGTAACGGAGCGAAGCGCTTCCACCACGGAGGCGAGCTCGTCTTCCGTATTGTAATAATGCGGGGAGAGGCGGAGGGCTGAGGCGGCGCGTTTCTCGTCCATGTCGATCACCGCGTAGGCGCGGAGGGAGGCGGAGGTGTTGATGCCGCGCTTGCGCAGCAGCTTGGAGAGATCGGTGGCGTCCCAGCCGGCGACCTCGATGGTGACGATGGCGGCAAGCTGATTGCCGCGGTCCAGGACGCGTATACCTGGCACTCTTTTTAGTTTGTCGCGCAACTCCGCCGCGAGCTGATGCGCGCGGCCGCCGCCACGCTCGATGCCAACGGCGAGGGCATAGCGCGCGGCTTCGCCGAGACCGAGCACGAGACTGTACGGGAATTCCCAATTTTCGAAACGCCGCGCATCGGGGGCCGGCTGGAAGTTGTCCGCCGAGACCCAATCCGCTCCACGCATGTCGATATACAGCGGAAAATCTCCGCGCTTCAGGGCGCGATCGGAAACATACAGGAATCCAATGCCGCGCGGGCCGCGCAGAAACTTTCGCGCGGTGGCGGAGAGAAAATCACATTTTAATTTAGAGACATCGATAGGGATCTGCCCGATGGCCTGGCAGGCATCCACCAGATAGGGCACGCCGGAGGCTTCCGCAATCTGTCCCAACGCTTCCACCGGCTGCATCAGACCGGAGTTGGTGGGCACCCAGGTGACCGCGAGCAAGCGGACACGCTTTTCGCGAAGCAAGTCCTGCACCGACTGCGGATCGGCGCCTCCGGTGGCGAGGTCCGCAGCGCGACGCACCTCCACGCCATGGCGGCGTGCCAGCGAAAGATATGCGAGCTGATTGGAGATGTAGTCGTTGCGCGTGGTGACGATGACATCGCCCGGCTTGAAATCGAAGGCCGAGAGCGCCTGGAAAAATGCCACTGTGGAATTTTCAACGATTGCGACGTTGCGGGATTGCGCGCCCAAGAGTTTGGAGACATTGTCATAGGCTTCGCTAAAAGCGGCCTCGGCATCGTCCGCGCTTTCGTAACCGCCAAACTTAGCCTCGCGGTTCAAATGGCCCACGATGGCATCGAGCACCGGAAGCGGCATCAGACCGGCGCTGGCATTATTCAAATGGATTTGGTTGGTGCAACCGGGCGTGTCGTCACGCCATTGCTGGAGAAGGGGATCCATGGGTCACCATTGTAATCGCGGGGATGAACGGAAACGATAGTCCGGTAGGGAGCTAATGAGAAGGGACAATTTGGACTCGCACCGGGGCGGGGCGCTCGCGCTGGCGAGTGGTCTGCGCGCCGAGAAAGTCGAGAATCGCCTGCGCGGCCTCGGCTGCGTGGGGATAGATACGCCACCCAAGTTGGGAACCTCACAACACTTGGAGCATTGCTCATTCCCGATCACGCAGGAGGGCCGCGATAACGCGAGGATTGCGGCGACTGTGGAGTATGGCTAGAACCATGAGGGGTATTTCATCCGGTGCGTAAACGATCAGAAAATCCCGTAAGGGATGAAAACGCAGCGGCCGCGAAGTCAGATCGGAACGGCTGTGGCCCACTTGAGGAAAGGGGACGAGGGCGCGAATTGCTTCATAGATTTCCCCTAGAACACGGTCGGCGGCGCGGGGATTGTCGGCAGCGATGAATTCCCAAATTTAGTTAAGGTCTGTGAGCGCTTCTGGATGGAGAACAAATCCACTCATGAACCGCGGCGGTCTTGGTTCTTTTGGCGCAGTCGTGCAAAGGCCTCTTCGCCGTCGATGGGCTTAACACGGCCGCTCTTAATGTCATCGTAGCGGCCATCCAGCATGTTGCGTACCGCGTTAATTCTGCGAGGTATCCGGTCATTGCGTCCTCGACGAGTTCATCCGGCGCGCGGCCGGTCGTCGCTGCAAGCTCTTGGAGACGGGATTCGGTTTCGGGCTTGAGATGCAGTTCCATAATAGTTAGTTTAGAGAGGCCCTGAGGAACTGTCAAAGCGATTTCCAATGACAGTGGTGTGGCATACGGTAGTGACCTGCTCCCTGAAATTGGCGCAGAAGTGTATATGATTTCAAATTCCAAAAATTGCTTGCTCGCTACAATTCATTCGTTGGCTTGCCATCCGTGCCGCTAAGTTTTTACATTTGAGCCGACGTTCCGTAAGAGAGTGGGTGAATTTTCCACCATCCAATGTTTCAAATGACTTCCGAAAAACGAGGGAACAATCAGGGAACATTAACCGTTCCAGGCCGCTCCATACACTCACTTTGTGCTCCCTGGAGTTCCTCATCTGGCTGAGGAGAGATCAGTGAGCATCAATTGGCGCAATGAGATGACCTCTAAAGCGAGCCGGAGAAAGACCGAGGGTGGATTCCTTGTTCTCTTCCACGCAGCGGCCTTGATCGCTGTGCTGGCCGGAGCCGTGGGCTCGGTAGGTTTGATGCTCCATGCAGGTCATCGTAACCCTTCCCGTCTCCTGCTAGTTCTTTTCGCGCTCTGGGTGCTCTCCCCCTTCATAGCCCTCGTATTGGCCAACATGGTTTCGAAACGTTGGTCGGTTCTTACCCGAGCGGCGCTCTATACCGTGATGCTGGTTCTCGCCGTGGGCTCATTGGCCATCTACGGAGATGTTGCCTTGGGCCCCCCCAGGACGAAGACCGCTTTCGTATTCGTTGTTGTTCCCCCCGCGTCATGGCTACTTATTGCAATAGTTGTCCCGATAGCCGCGCTAATATCGGGCAAGCCGTCACGTCGAGGTGACGGTGACTAACCCAGCGTTGCAGCGAACGCGTACGCACGCTGCTGGTCCTTGGGACGCTAAACGCTACTAGTACCGTCCCAAAAGCACAAAGAATCTGACTGTCTCCGTTGAAGTCTGAATTTAAGGAGATTATTATTGGGCTGTCCTCGACACGGAAATCTGAAACAGAAAGGCGGATCGTCGATGGAATCAATTGCACAATATGAACGCGGCGAAACGTGGGCACCGACCGAAAAGAAGTTGGCGAGGATCGCTTTTGACAAGGCATTCGAGAGGCAGTGCACGGCGATCACTCAAGAAGCGAGACGAATGCTGGAGACTACGACAGCTCCATCAGAGATCTTTCGAGTTCAAGAATATCTTACGGAGCAAAGAAAGATTGTAGATGGACTTTATGATTACCGGTATTCACGGCTCTTAGGGGTTTTCGGCAGACTGCTATCAGATGGATGGTTAAGGGAAGGCGACCTTCACGGTCTCCAACCAGAGAAGATTGCTAAGATTAAACACGAAGCAAGTTTTTTTGCTGAGGGTCATCTTTAGCCCGCTTAGTCATTTTCTTCACTTGAAAACAGGTTCAATTCCTATCTTGTCGTTGACAGCCTCTCGCAATCGCCGTTTAGAACCGAGATATTTCTCCGTGGTCTGCACCAAGACGTAGCCCAGCAGAAACTGAATTTGTTCCAGCTCGCCCCGGCGCTGTGGCAGAGTCTCCGCAGAGGATGCCTTAGGCCATCTGGAGACGATTGTGGAAATGAGGGCGGAGCGTCCATCTACTATAAGTCCCATGTCCACCCACCAACCGACAACTGTGCCAGCTAGAATGAAGCGACCGAATCTCCGATATGCAGCCCAGACTCTCTTTTGCTCCGCCTTTTGGGTGTGGAGCGCAGTCCATCGAAAGCAAAGTGTCAAAACTATGGGCAGGAGCAAGAGGACAGCCGGAATCAACAAAGGGCTGACCGACGTAACTGGTAAAAGCAGCTCCCGTTGATTTTCCACCTTATCAAAGTGTAACTGAAATCTGCGGCGTATTTGGACCCTGCTCGAATTTGCGAATCCAACCTGCTTCCCCTTAAGTCGCGTCGGAGGAAATGCGCCGCTGGGGAGTACTTTCGAGGCTCCGGTCTCCTCGAACGCCGTTCTTGGATGACGAGGGGCAAAAGTACGAGATGCCGAATTGCCCTAGATCGCCATAGCCAGTGCGGATCGACTCCACTCTCATGGAAGCGCTCAGGCACAGTCTAGTGTCACGAAGCGCTCAATCCGATTGACGCAACGTCCCGCCCAGGTACGACATCGACTTGCAAACTTGGATCGGCGGCCGGCACATATGTCACAGGCAGGCCAAGCTCGCGCCGAATGATATTGCAGCCCTGCGCGATCGCACACGCCTTGTAGAAGGCGATCTCTCGGTTGCACCCCTGACGGCCAAAGCCGCAGTCGCTCGATACAATCAAACGCTCCGCCGGAATGTACTTCAGCGCCTTGCGGATCTCGGCGGCCACGTCTTCCGGTCGGTCTGCCTGCAGCGTGCGATGGCTGACGGCGCCCACAGCAATTTTCTTTTTCAGGTCTTGCTTGAACGGCTCAAATAGTTCGAGATCTTTCTGATTACGATCCCTCATTTCAAGCGTCCACACATCGCCCCGGCACCGCTCCAGATAGATCTCGATGGACTTCGCGTAACTCGTATCTTCCATCACGCGCTGCATGTTCGGATTGCCCCAACATGTGTGGATCCACAACTCGACGTCATCCAGCCCTTGGACCTCGCGGTTGAACGCGTCGACCATAAACTTTACCTCTTCGTGGTCTTTGCCGTAGGTGTTCGCCATGAAGTGGAACGTCGGCTCCTCGACCTGGATGCACCGGCAACCCGAATCACGCAGTGCGAGCAATTCCTTATTCATCGCTTCTGCCATATCCCAGATCACTTGGCGCTTGTCCTTGTACTTGGGCGTGTGGATGTCCAGGAAGAGCGCCATCACCTGCGAGCAGCACGTGCCGAACTTTACCGGCTTGCGAGTCTTCCCCTGCGCGATCCGCCACAATTTTGGATAGTCGAGCGACCTGTACTCTATCTTGTCGACAACGTGCGGCCATCTCCAGCCAGTGTAGATCTCGTTCAGCAGCGTGCCGCATGGATAGTGGAGCCAAGGCGCGGTCGTCTGCTCCGGCTGCAGATAGTCCCCTTCAAAGCCGGCCCAGCGCTGGAGGGGGTAGTGGTGCCACGCGCGGCCTGCCATGTCCTCATCGAGGTGAAAGTCGCCGTGCGTGAGGATGTCGAGCCCAGCGCGCTCCTGATCACTTATCACGACCGCCAAGGCGTCTTGAAACTTCTCGCGAAAGCGGATATCGAGCATGCAGGTGTCGAGCGGGCGGCCCCACATGCTCACGTCGAACCAGCGTGGTCGCGGAAACGAGCCCGTGACAGTGCTTGGAAGAATCAGGTTGGCGCTGGCGGTGAACATGGGTTCCTCCGATCGGCATTGTACATCCACTCATGTTCGGTCGGGAATCAACGCAGCTGCAGGCGGTCAACCCACGGTAAGCCCTCTGGTAGTTCTAGACAGGCTTATGAAAAAGTCTTTGAAAGATAAGTCCCGCGTTTTATCGGGCACTGGGCTTCGACTATCCTGTGACACCGACACGCAGCGCGCAATCGCCTGGGAGTCGCAAACCCGAGGAAACCGCCTAGGTCTTGGTGTCTGCTGAAGTCTCCACTAGACCGGGATTTCGCAACACCCTCACTGAACCGATTTAATACTTGACCCGCAGTGCCCCCTCCGAATAAATTTGCTGGGTCAGCGGGCACCACTCCGTTGGTTCGTGAATTTGAGGAGAAGAATCATGACCGCGTCCAAACCGGAGCCCGCTCCGAAAATGACGGTCCCCTTCTATGGGCACGCCCGCCAGTACTACAGCATTAAGAGCGAGATTGACGAAGCCTTCCACGCGGTCATCGAAAGCGAATCCTACGTAATGGGTCCGACGCTGGAGCGCTTCGAAAAGGAACTCGCCCACTATTTTGGCATGAAATACGCCGTCGGGGTGAACTCGGGTACGGACGCATTGTGGCTTGCGTTCATGGCGCTGGGCATCCGTCCTGGCGATGAAGTGATCACAACCGCGAACACTTTCTTTGCGACGGCTGAAGCCATCTGGATCGCAGGGGGTAAAGTGGTGTTCGTGGATTCCGATCGGGCGACCAATAACATCGATCCCACGAAGATTGAAGCCGCGATCACGCCGCGCACGGTGGGCATCGTGCCCGTGCATCTTTACGGACATTGCGCCGACATGAAGGCGGTCAGCGCGATCGCGAAAAAGCACAAGCTATGGGTTGTCGAGGACAACGCGCAGTCCGTTGATGCGCATGGCGACGGATTCAAGCAGGGTGAATTGAGCGATGCAGTGTGCATCAGCTTCATCATCCAGAAGAACCTAGGGACCTTTGGCGACGGCGGCGCGCTCACCACCAACCGGCCGGAGATTGACGAAACCTTGCGGCGGATGCGCAACCACGGATCGCTGAAGCGATCCGTGCACACCTTTGGGTTCAATAGTCGGCTGGACGATCTCCACGCAGGATTCCTGAGCGTGAAGCTAAAGCATATTAGGAAGTGGACCGATCAGCGACGAGCGTGGGCCGAACGCTATACCGAGGGACTTATAGGCACTAGTCTGAAGCTTCCGAAGGAAATGCCGGGATATCGCCACGCATATCACCTTTACGTTGTGGAGCACCCCAAGCGCGATCACCTCGCGCAATTCCTGGTTGCGGCGGGTATCGATGCGAAGATGCACTACCCTATTGCGATTCACAAACAGGAAGGCTATCCGTGGAACAAGCTGGCGGATCTGAATCCGCACGTGCCAAACGCCGAGGCGAACGCAGCACAATGCGTTTCTCTGCCGATGTTCCCCGAGTTGACTGCCGAAGAAGTGAATTACACCATCGCCAAGGTCAAGGAATGGGATTCCCACTTCGGGAAGTAATTAATCAATGAAAAATCGGTTTTCCCGTGGGCTCAAAACGAAAAAGCCTATGAGGATCACTTTTGGATGATGGCTTTCCAGGCTGACCCGTTGTTGGATTGAGCTTGAAAAACATGGTTGAGAACTGTATCGCAGTTAAGATACAGAGTAACGGTAGTTGTAGTTAAGGGCCCCTACATATGCGACGGTTGGCTGAATTGGTGCGTATTCTGCGCCGTAGTCCCAGTTGAGTCAACTCAAACTAGGGCTATTTTTAGGGTTATTTTGTCGAATGCTTTGATAAAACCTCGGCGCCGCGGACTAGTGCTCCTAGGACCTCGAGAACGGGCAGGCTTGCGAAACCAATCGCTGAGTCACAATGGCTGCGTCGGGGGTTACCGGAGATTTGAAGTAACACTTCACTTTGCCGGTTACGGCGTCGATCAGGAGTTGGACGGACGGATCGTTTCCTCTTATTCCACGTTATTGCTACTTTAAGGATGTGCCACTTCATCGTGGAAAAAATGGAAATAGCCTACGAATCTCTTCCTCACTGGGCTGACGTCCGTATTCGGTGATTTCAAAGGCCTCGACGTGCTGAATGCTAGTCGCTTCCGCCCCATAGCGTTTCTCGAGTGTAACCCGCCATTCAGGGGCCCCCTTTCGCACCACCATCGGTTGCGCCGCCAGCCATTTCTTCCTCTCAATGGCATCCTTAGGTACCTGATCAAGGTTCCCGGTAGTCCATGGCAACCATTCATAAAACTGTGAAACATGCGCGTCCAACATATCGATCTTCTTCTGGAACACATCGTCGATGGATACCACAATATCTGGCCGGAACGGCTGCGGCCTCGTGAAGCGGTCGCTGTAGTACAGAAATACGGGGTTCCGAGGCAGGGGCGGGGTATCTTTAACGATGTTGGGCACGATGACCATGTACGAAGCGTCCTGCACCAAAACACCCGTGTATCGGTGGTCCGGATGATAGTCGTTGGGGCGTGGCCCAATCACGACGTCTGCCTTCCACTGACGGATCTCGCGGATGACTTGCTCGCGGACATCTAGCGTAGGCAAGAGCTTGCCATCATGGTTGTTGAGCACCTCGTATTCGATGCCGATGCGTCGGCCGGCTTCCTGCGCTTCTGCGCGGCGGCGCTCGGCGAGTTCTTCTCCCCCTTGAGTCTGGTGGCCCGCGTCACCGTTGGTTAGCGACACGAACTTCACCTTAAAACCGAGCGCTGCATACTTGGCGGCCAGGCCTCCTGCGCCGAGGTCACAATCGTCCGGGTGCGCGCCGAAAGCAATGACGCGCACAGACTCATTCTGCGCCGACGCAGCAGGGAAGAACGGTGTAGCCAGAAGCCACGCGACCCATACCGCACAATGAACAACTACAGCCAAGCACCGGTGCCGGAATGATTTCAGCATGCGCAATTACCTCGAGCCAGATCATACGTTGGACTGTTCGATCTCAATTAGGACTTCCTCTCTGGGCTTCGGAGACGGGCAGCATGGTGAACTTATGGGCGATTAGCAGGCCACACGATTATTGACCTAGAGCGTTTTAGCGTCATGTTGATCTTAACTCCTGGTTGGCGGATAAACCGGACAGTTGCCGCACAATTCTTGGCGCAGCGGAATAGCCGTGTAAACGGTGGCGCATTCCCTTTGCCGACGATCCGCCTAGAGACTTTTGGGCTAGTGCTACCCGAGGTGGAGATCACCACTACTGAACTCGCCAAAAAATCGCGGAAAGACTTAGGCCGGTGTCACCCAAAAGAAATAGAATTCAGAACACACGCAACCAACGGCTTCAGATTGGCTTCTTCGCTGAAAGCCATGCCGCAGCAATCAAACACATCGTGATCATGGTTGAGAAAACGATGGGGGTGGTGAAGGCGTATTTCAAGCTCAAAGCTGTGACCGCGGCAAAGCAAATGGCGAGCGCCCACGCAGTGCGGCGCATGCGTGCAAAAGTCTCTGCCGGAAGGCCGCCCAGCTGCCACGCCAATACCGCGGCGAACAAGAGAAACACGGAGAAAAAAAGCCCGAACGCGCTAAAGAAGTCCCAATAAGTCCGGATAAACCCTTGTGCATCGAAATGAATCGACCGCATTGAGTCAATAAGCGAGCCTACTCCCCATTCGGGATTGGTCTGGCGAAATCCAAGTGTATGTCCGATGGCAAAAAGCAGCAGAAGAACAGAAGCGATTCGATAAAGCAAAGACGCTTTCATGTCTTGCCTCCAGAGATCACCCGGTGGCACTGTATCCCCTTCGCCATATAACGGGCAATCCGAAATTATTCCAGTAGGACCTCTTCACGTTCCCGTTGGCCGCGAAAGCCGAACTAACTGCTGTTCGCCTTTCGCGGCCGTTCCGATATGGCTGTTATGTAGACTTTCTCAATATACCTGGTATAAGAACTCGGGCTGGTCACGTCGAGCCGCACAGGATTCACGGATCCCGAGAATGGGGCGACGAGCTACGTGTACGATACATTGAACCGTCTGCAAACGCTGACGCCGCCAACGGCGTTCAGTGGGACAGCATCGTTCGGCTTCAGCTACGACGGCCTCAGCCGCCGCACGCAGATGACGCGGCCGAACGGCATGAAGTCGGTCTATGCGTATGACAACCTGTCGCGGCTACTCATCGTGTTGCACCAGAGCGGCTCGACTACCCTGGGCAAGTACGGCACCTCTGGGTCGATGCACAGACGTTTCTGGGGGTTAAGATCGAAGGCGTCCCCCGCCGCATAAATGGCAAGATGCGTCCGGTGGAGATCTATTACCGCGACTACAAGTCCGCAAATGGTTTGATGGTTCCCTGCAATCTCGAAACTAGCGTGCATGCGGCCAAGCAATCGCATAAGATGGCCACAGAGAATGTTGTGGTGAACCCCAGAGTGGAGCATTCTCTCTTCACGGTGCCGAAGATTAAATAAGCATTTGGGAGGAGTTCCAACCGAAATATTCCAACAAGTTCTTGGAGATCTACTGTGGCTGAAACAATCGAGAAGAGTCCGTCGTTGGAAATGTCCGAACTATTTGCGGACCTTCCAAGTTCTGTCTGTACAGAAATCGTAGCTACGGCTCGTCCTAGAGACTACGCATGCCGCCAAGTGGTGTTTCTTGCGGGCGACCCGATAAAGGAAACAATCTTGTTGACTGACGGCCGTGCGAAGATACTTCAGCTTGCCGAGAGGGGCAGTGAAGTTATTCTTCGATTTACCGTTCCTGGTGAAGTGATTGGCGAGCTTGGTTTGGTGCCTGGGGGTACGCATTCCTCAACAGCACAAGCACTCCAGGATTGCAAGGTGTTAGTCTGGGGCGCAGAGAGCTTCGAGGCAGCTTTAGAACGCTTTCCAATCCTTCTAAGCAATGCAGAGCGCCTCCTTGCACGGCGGCTAGATGAGCTAGAACGCCGCTTTTGCGAAGTAGCCACTGAAACGGCCTCGCCACGTCTAGCCCACGCTCTGATTCGTTTAATTGATCAAATAGGTCACAAAGTGCATGACCACGTCGAAATCAACGTCTCGCAGGAAGCGCTGGCGCAGATGACAGCGATGACCACTTTCACCGTCAACCGGCTACTCACCAACTGGGAAAATCAGGGCCTGTTGAAAGTTCGCAGGGAAGCTATTGAAATTCACAGTTTCTTACGTCTCTTGAGTCTATGTAAAGTTGCATAATCCTCTTGCTTCGACCCTGCTGGTTGGGATGGCGGCGACTATTCCTGAACCCAGTGTAGTTGGTGTTTGATCTCCAAGCGAGCCGTTGGAGCTACGATTGCAAGTGTAGAGGATTCGTGAGGCCGCGCGTCATTCTGACAGGTTGCGAACCGTCCCTCGGATCACGAATTCCGTGGGCAGGATTCGCTGGCTGAAGGTCATTCGCGGATGATGTAGCCGCTCGAGGAGCATCTTCATACAGGTTTCGCCGATCTCTTCTTTGCCCACGCGGACGGTCGAAAGCGGCGGGTCCATCAGAACAGCTTCTTCACGGTCGTCGAAACCCACCATGCTGATATCGTCCGGCACTTTCATTCCGTGCCGCTGCAGCGAGCGCCAAAGCCCGTAAGCGATTTCGTCGTTGCCGGCCACCACAGCGGTGGGTCGCGGCTGCCGGGACAGGATTCGTCCTACGCTCTTTTGACCGCAATCGACAAAGCTCTGGGCATTGCGGGCCATGATTAGGACGGATTTTAGTTTCTTTTCGCGCATTCCTTGCCGGTAGCCTTCGAATCGGTGGTGAAGCCACGGATAGGCGACGTCTCCGGCGAAAACAATCTGGCGGTGCCCCTTGCCGATCAGGTAGCGCGTGGCATTGAGCGTTCCATTGAAGTCATCGAAGCCGACCTGGTCGAATTGCTGCTCTTCGCCCATTCCAACCACGTTGTTACTGAACGCCACAAAGGGCATGTGGATGGATTCGATCCTGCGGAGCAGATTCGGATAAAGCGTCCCTGCCAGAATAAGTCCATCGATCAAGCCATGCTCCTGAAGAACCGGAGGCAGGTCGATCCTATCGGGAGGCGTTCTCGGGGAATAATGCAGCGCGGCAAACAGCACGTGCTGTTTCAAGCTGGTGGCATAGGATTCGACGCCCTGCAGGATGCGCGCATGAAAGGGATGGAGAAAATCGCGGTTGCTGAGCAGAAAGCAGACCATTTCCGTGCGTCGCTTGAGAATCCGGCGGGCCTGCGCATTAGGGCGGAATCCCAGACGCCGGATGGCCTCAAGCACGCGCGCACGCGTTTCCCGGCTTACCTGCGTGCTGGAATTCAGCACGCGGGAAATCGTTCCTACGCCGACGGAAGCGGCTTGGGCAACCTCGCGAATCGTCGTTTTCCTTGGAACTACTTCCATGCCAATCCGGCCTTTTCTCGTTAGTCGCGCCGGGGTCTAGCCGGAGATCCACGCGAACGGTGCTGTTC
>Ga0206903_10187_pt1 | contig 20324 bp, 21 predicted proteins | sample Alteio_BWOrgHeat_45_FD_152959 | JGI IMG/M metagenome (GOLD analysis project Ga0206903, IMG submission 152959) | Enriched cells from forest soil in Barre Woods Harvard Forest LTER site, Petersham, Massachusetts, United States -... | ecosystem: Environmental > Terrestrial > Soil > Temperate forest >... | reverse complement strand
CGGCCGTTCAATTATTTATCAGATATTCTTTTCCGGTCAGTCTGTTCGCCGAGTTCTCATCATGAGATGGCAGATAAATCAGGGGATATTTTCGCCCATAGCCGAGAATATTATCGTAGGTTTTCTGCGATTGTCCAAAATCAATATTGGAGCCGCCGAATTCATTATCCAGTATCTGCTGATGTTTGTAAGATGTATCCCCGGCAAACAGAATATGTTCATTGTCTGTTTTCAATAAAACCGAGCAATGATGATAGGTATGTCCCGGAGTGGGTACCAGCAGAACATCTTCGGATTTTGTAACAGGATAAGCATGATCAAAATAATCGATACGGTCTTTCGAAAAATTCACCAGCGTTGGACTGAACCATTCCGGATAGGTGGTTGAAAGATTTCCATATGGCTTTTTATATTCTGCCTCATTAACAATGATCTCGTTTTCAGGGAAAAATTTCAATCCGTCAGTATGGTCGCCGTGCAGGTGCGTCAACACAACTTTGGAAACCTTTTCCGGGCTTATCCCGAGCCTTAGTAATTGTATGCTCAGTTCATCCTGCTTATGGATATTTCGCTTGTTTTACATGGCTTTTAAACTCAACCGGGTACCAAACGATTCGTGTTTATAAAAATCGCGGCGCCCCGACTCTTCCACGTCGCCGGTATCTACCACTATAATTCCTTCCGGATGTTCAATTACCCAAACCCAGATGGGCATAAAATCCGCATAGGCAGTCCCACAAAACAATATTTAGTTTACTCCGGATGCCGGAACCCTTACTCTTCAAAAAGTTCTCTTTAACGGAGATCAGACCCGTCTGAACGGCATGAACTTTTACTTCCCTGCCGTTACTAAAAAAAATGCTGGTTTGTATTTCGTTACTTTTCATAATCTTATTCATGGAAAATTTATTTTAGAAATCAGTTATGCAAATAGGATTTAATAAGGCTGGAAAATTTTTCAGGCTCATCATATTGTGGCATATGGGCAGAATTTTCAAACAGGGTGAAACTTTTTTGGGGAGACTGCAGCCATTCAAAATATTTTTTCCCTCTGTTTGCCGGCGCAATAACATCTAAATTTCCCTGGATAAAATGAACCGGAATCGGGAGTTTTGTTACTTTTTGAAACAGATTGAAACTGTTCAGTTCCGGAATCAGGGCGTTCTGGCAAAACTCCATGCCATTGAGCGTTTTTATCAGGCCGCTCATTCCGTAGTATTTTGAAAAGAGCATATTTTTAACGCTGCCCAAAACAAGACGGTTATAATTGCTGCCTGCCCGGATGCCGCCCAGATTGATTAGAATTTCAGCTCTCTGCTGAAACCTTTTTGAATCAACAATGGGCTGGCTTTTCAATTCATTGATTTTCTTTATCAGTTTCCTGTTATTCCCGGCAACCGCTTTATCCATTGCAAATTCCAGCGCATACCGGTCGGCAAAAGGAATATCAACGTCAATCCCCGTTGCGAACACGATACTGAACAGGCTGCTCTCTTTGGCTGCAGCTATCAGACTAATGGTCGCACCAATGGAATAGCCTGCGATCACCGCTTTATTTTTATTATATTTTGTCAGCAGGTGTTTTGTGCAGGCGATCAGATCTTCTGCCATTTGCTCAAGATTAATGGTTTCCGGGGGAATACTTTTGTTGAAGGACTTACCACAACCACGCTGGTCCCAGTAAGCAACCAGGAAATCCTCTTCCAGGTTTAAACCTTTTTCAAGTTCATTTGCTTCTGAAATCATCGGCAGGCCGGGTCCCTGCTGAACATGGATTAACAGGGGTGCATCCGGATTTTGACCCCGGACCAGGACCCATTGTTCGGATCCATTAATTTGGAGTTTCTCCAGATCGGTAACGGATTTTTCGTGTTTCATAATTTGATTTTTAAATATTGAAACACAAAACTCCTGCATCAGGATGCCAATTCCATTACCAAATGGTAATAATCAGGTCATCCCTCTTTTCTGATCCGGCTGAGGGATTGGGGTGTCATTCCCAGGTAAGCGGCGATATAATATTGCGGGATACGATTTATCAGGTCGGGTTCGTCGTGCATAAATTTATAATAGCGCGCTTTGGCGTCTAGCATGGCGAAATCGGCATTATGCTGCGTTATCGCAAAGAATACCCGCTGTACGAGATGATTCTTGAAAAGCAACCAGCGGGAGGAAGAATTAAATAGCTGTTCCATCTGCTCACCAGAGATTTCAAGTATCCGGGTATCTTCCAACGCTTTGATGGCAACGTCCGTCGGCGAACCAGAAGTAAAACTTTTAAGACTTCCAATCCAGTCGCCTTCCAGCGAAAAATTGCAAGGTATTTCAACCCCGTCATTGAGGCTGTAATGCATCATGAGTCCGCTGTCAATAAAAGCAAAATGGCGGCTTACCTGTCCCGGGTTCAGGAAGTGATCTCCCTTCGGGATGATTTTTTTTACCAGAAGGCTCCCGAGGGTGTCGATTTCCTCGCTGGAAAAAGGTTCGATTTTTTTTAGCTCTTCAATTAACCGGTCAGTCATAATTAAGGATGGCAGACTTGTAATTTAATCCAAATCCGCCAATCCTTGCCTTACGCCTTAAGCCTTGGGCCTTACGCCTTAAGTCTTGCGTATTATTTAAACGGAATTCCTTTCACAGATTCTGCGACCGGATGTTGCGTCGTAAAATGAAAACCAAGAAGATTTGCGATGGTCTGCGCATACTGGGCCTGGTAAATTTGTTCCGGAGTTTTTACGATACCGGTAGCCGGAATGCCGGGTCCCATGGCCATCAGATAGGTTTCGTTTGAATGCGGTTTTTTCGAACCGTGGCTCGTCCAGTCGTCTCCTTCTCCTCGGCCGTGATCGGGGAAGATGATCAAATCGGTTTTGTCTTTGTAAAACGGATCTGCCTGCAGGAGAGTCCAGATGTCCTTCATCATCGCATCTGCATAATGTGCGGCATCCAGATAGTCGCCGTATTCATGTCCATGAGCAAAATCGTCTGTGTCTCCAAAGTCAATATATAATATCCTGGGATGGTTTGCAAGCAAATACGCCTTGGCCATGGCGTAGGTAGCAGCGTCGAATCGCTCGCCCTTCCCGAAAATATCAGGAAGCTGGTGCTGCGCGAAATTGGCTTCTTTTTGCAGTGGCGTCAGATTATCGCCCTGCACATCCTCGCCATATATATTTACCAGCATACCATTCCGGTTTCTGTTGAGGATCCGCGCCACCGCATCCCAGGAAGCAAAACTCACTACTTTTCCATGGAAATCCGGTTGACCATTCAGAAATTCCAGCACGTTGGTATTTGGATTATCCGGGTACTCATTTGAATTCACGGCGCTGTCATAATACCCGGTAAATATTTCACTTCTTCCCGGGTAGGAGAACCAGTATTTGTTCTGAACATTTACCAGGTTACCAAAATCGCGGTCACCATACAGCTGACCATGACTGGCGATGGTCTCCCAAACAAACGGCATCAATTTCTTTCTTCTTTCCTCGGGGCTATTGCCCCAATATTTCGTTACGGTCCATGCTGAATCGGTGTGATTATACGTATGGTCGAAAATAATGCTGGAGTCGGCACCATGATACAGCTCCCGCCAGCGGTATCCGTCCATAAGAAAGATAACCATGTTCTGTGCGGGCGCCGGCTGCTGCGCATGAGCGTTACTATTAATGGAGATAACACCCAGAAGGGCGAAAAGTATTTTTATGGTAATCGGTTTCATAATTTAAATATATCAGCGATTCTTTTCCCGTAGCAGATTGGCAGATTAATAAATGATGAACTTTTCCTGTGAAAATAGTATACCGCAAACAGTTGTTGATTTTAATCAGGTTTTTCAGATATTTTATTAAAAACTATCCAAAAGGGTAATTGAACGGCTTCGGCTGTTTCAGAAATTTGAATGTATTTCAAGTAACCTTAAAACAGATCATTATGAAAATGGCTGTTCATCCGTTCAGGGCTCTGCAAAATAGAATATTTCAAAAACCTCCCCCGGTTGAATCAGAAAAAACGGATAAAGATATTTTATTTAATGAACTCAGGAAAAAGGAGTATGCCAGGCTTGACAAACTGGGTCATGTATACCTGGATTTTACCGGAGGGAATATCTACCCCGCAATCGCTCATAGATCTGCATCATGAGTTTTTTGCAAAAAGCAGTATATGGAAACCCGCATTCCACAAATCCGGCTTCCGGACTGTCTGAAAAATATATTGGCGCGGCAAGAAAAACGGTCCTGGATTATTTTAATGCACCCGGGTACGATTGCATTTTTACCCAGAATGCTTCCGGGGCATTACAGATCGTGGGAGAATCCTATCCGTTTTCTCCGGCTGCCCATTTACTGCTTACCGCCGATAATCATAATTCGGTGAATGGGATACGGGAATACGCCCGGACTAAGGGAGCCGGATTTTCTTACAGCTCCATGAATTGTGAAGACCTTTCTCTGGATGATTCCGATCTGGAAAAACATCTGGACGCGCATCCTGACAAAATGGAGAAACTATTTGCCTTTCCGGCGCAGTCAAATGTTTCCGGTGTCCGCCATTCATTGTCCTGGATAAAAAAGGCGCAGGACAAGGGTTGGGATGTTTTGCTGGATGCGGCAGCGTTCGTGCCCACGTCAAAATTGGATTTATCTGCAACCTGCCCTGATTTTGTATCGGTTTCATTTTATAAAATTTTTGGCTACCCCACCGGAATAGGATGTTTGCTGATCAAAAAATCAACCTTCAGTAAATTGAAAAAGCCCTCGTTTGCCGGTGGAACCATTACCCTGTCTGCCGTTACATACAGCAGTTATTTTTTAAAGCAGGATCATGAAAAATTTGAAAATGGCACGGTGAATTATCTGGATATTCCGGCAATTACGAATGGATTGGAGTTTATAAGCTGTATCGGAATTGAAAATATTAACGCACGGATAAAGGAACTGGGCCTGTTTATAATTCAGGAGTTAACCCTCCTAAGGCACGATAACGGTTTGGCGGTGATAAAACTGTACGGGCCGGCAGATATGGAAAACAGGGGTGGAACTTTCTTAATGAATTTTATGGATATTCACGGGCGATTCTATCCTTTGCAGTATATCGAACAAATGGCTAATGCAGGGATGATCTCATTTCGCACCGGTTGTTTTTGTAATCCGGGTATCGACGAATTGAATCATTCCATTTCATCAGGGCATTTAAAAAGTTATTTTGACAGCAGGCATCACGGAGATTATTTCGATTTTATAAATTTTCTGGGCAGGATGAGGGGCGCTGTGCGCATCTCCATAGGCATTCCAACTACGCGGTCAGATTTACAGAAATTTGTACAGTTTGTAAAACAATTTTTGAACGGGACCATTCCGGAGCATTCAATAACAACTCCACAGCAACTATCTTAGTTCGATCGTTCTTCCCTGACAGATGAAGCGGGTATCTTTAACAGAACCACCGCCCCGGAAGCGATATTGAACACCGACGATATCGGTCGGCGGGTTGGAGAAGTCCAGCGCATACACGGGCCTGTTATTGATAGTAATTTGCATGCGCTTATTCACTGTCTCAATTTTTAACGTTGTCCATTGTCTGAGATCGGCGCCGAAGCCGGAGAGGTCGGCCTCCCTGCTTTTAATCTCTTTACCCAGTACATAGAGGCTGAGATCGCCGATACAGGCCGGGGCGGAGAGGGGAATGATAACGACATCATTCTTGCAATGTATAAAGACCTCCGCCCGCTGACAGGCTTCTGCACCTTTGATATCATCACTTTTCAGAGTCGTCTCGAAGGCAAAATTATCAACGGGCAGGGGGCCCATATCTTTTATATAGCAGATACTGATCCATGGAGCCCGGGGATAAAACGTCAAATGATTTTTGGCGAGGAGCGCAGTATCCACTACAACTCCATTTTCCTTCGAGTATTCCTCTTTTTTAAAATAAAAAGGTTCCACTTCTCTCTCTGCCATCGCGAGCCATCCGCCCGAACCAATCAGGAGGCCATGGGTTTGGACGATCTGTGTGTCGACGACTAATTTGGCATTAAAATATCCGGGATAATAATATATGGCTGAATGTGCATGACCTGTTTTGCTGACGGGGGTTCTTCTTCTCATATCCCAGTCCTGCACGATAAAAATTGAATCATCTGATGACGCCGCTGACGCGTCGTAATGAAAAACAACCGAGTTGGGTACACCTTCGGAAAGCACTTTATTGGAAGAAAAGGAAAAGGCGGACGGATTAACGGACCCCCGGCGCGGTGGTTTCGTTGAGCTGATAAAGAGGTAGGCCAGTGCAGCTACCGGTATAATTAGGAGAGGCCACCAAATGATTTTTTTTAAACCGGCTATTGTTCTGTCGGTTCCGGGCACTACACGAACATCCTGAGTCGACATGCTGACCGGTACTCTTCTTTTAAACGCATTCCAGTCTTCGAATCCGGCGAAGCGGGCCAGCGTGTTCAGCGTAAATACGGAAGGGATATTATTATAGGAGACCTTTCCAAAAATGCGCTTGAGGGTGGAGATACTGAGCGCAGCTCCGGTAGCCTCGAATATCTCTTCGCTTAACTTTTCAAAGTCATAGCTTTTCCACTCCCTGCTCGGGCCCCGCTGCCACCGGGTCTCGATGAGTTCAACCCACTGCCGGATATAAACGGCATCTGTATGATTGTTCATTTTCGGCGGATTGAGTTCCTGATTCTAAATGAACCAACTTGAACGGGTTTGATTCCTCCCTTCGCCTCACTATACTGCAAATTGCTTCATAAAATTATAATATTATGCTAAAGCCATTTTATGGTCTGTGTTTTCTTTTTATCGGCGCGGCCATTTTTTTCCCGTCGGCCATCCGGGCCCAGCGACCGGCATCGCCCCCGGCTGAGTCTGTCCAAACCATCCCGCTTAATGGAGATAGCTGGAATTTTCCGCCAGGCAAAGTAGAATTTCTGCCCGCAGCGCCGGCCATGGGCGGCGTTGCCCCGCAGGGCCCCGCCATGAAGATTATCGACGGGAAAGCCGGAGCCGTCGTGGCAAAAAATATCGATTTTTCGGAAGGGGTCATCGAATTCGACATCCAGCCGACGGATTCGAATTTTGCCTCTTTTTATTTTCACCGGCAGGATGCAAGGGAGACTGAATGTTTTTATTTCCGTACGGGTTGGGGAGCTGGACATCCCGACATCATGGAAGGTGTTCAATATACGCCTGTCATCAAGGGGATTTCCTGCTGGAATCTCATGCCGCATTACCAGGGCAATGCCAGTTTTCGGCAGGATGGCTGGAACCATGTCCGCATCCGGATCACCGGCCGGCATATGCTTATCTATGTAAACAGTGATAACCGGCCCACGCTTATTATTCCGATACTGGAAGGAAATGCGACCCATGGCTCATTTGCCTTTGAAGGACAGATGACGGTCGCACATCTGACTGTCCGTCCCATCCGGCCTGCAGACAATGGCATATGGAATGAACTGGAAGGATATGATCCGACAGATAATGATCCCCGCTATCTGCGCCACTGGCAGGTTAGTCAAACCGATACCATTCCCCCGGGGACAGACTTCGGAAAAAACCTGTTACCCGGTAGCCAGTCCGTCTGGTCGCCTGTAAAGTCCGAAAGGAGGGGACTGATCAACCTCACGCGTCTCTTCGGTGGCACCTTTTCGCCCCGTCATATCGTGTGGCTGAAAACGACCCTGCACGCGGACCGGGAATGGAACTACAAATTACATCTGGGGTTTACCAACGATGTCTGGGTTTTTCTTAACGGAAAATATCTGTATCTCGACAAAAACTATTACGACGAGCCATCTATGAAAACGCCTAGGGCAAGACTTTCCATTGAAAATTGTTCCTTTAACCTGCCCCTGAAAGCCGGCGACAACGAACTGCTCATTGGCGTGGGCAACGATTTTTTCGGATGGGGGATTGCCGCCCGCCTGGATGATAATATAGGATTAAAAATAGAATGACGCAGCTTTTATCTGATTACATATTTATGATTGAAACACGAATATTAATAGTAAATTTAAATCTGATTTATATCCGTTTCATTCCATCATATTATGAACAGAATTTTAATATCACTGGGAGTATTCGCCATAAGCTTAGTTAGCGTGCCGGTTTTTTCTCAAGCGCAGGCAAAACAGGATACGGCGGCTCTCGGTATGGCGGGCGATAACCTGGATCTCTATGCCGTACTGGATCTTTTTCTGAAGTCCAAAACAATTGAGGGATTTGAAAAATCGCTGAATGAACAAAAAAACAGGTATCAATAACCTGGATCTCGATCTGGATAAAAAAGTTGATTTTATAAAAGTGATTACAAAAAAAGACGGGGACTCCTATACATTTATTCTGCAGGTATCACTCAGTAAAACAGACTCACAGGATGTGGCGGTCATTTTAGTTAATAGGGACAAAAACAAGAAAGTAACTGTCCAGATAGTCGGGGATGAAGATTTATACGGCAAGGATTATGTGATAGAACCCAGAACGGATGCGAGTTCCGTCACGGCCAATCCCGCTTATAAAGGCGCGGACCCGGTTACCAAGGACGTCCCGGCCGCTACCACGACCGTCGTTGTCCAAACGGCCCCCGTCGTTCAGTATGTGTATTCACCGGCATATGTACCCTATTATCCGCCCTATTACTACGGGTACTATCCTCCTTATTTTGCTATGTTCACTGTGGCGGCAGTTGCCATTTATCGTCATAATAACTGGTACCACCATGGTGGTTATTATGGTGGGCATTATCATGGCGGTGGTAACACAGTCATCATCAACAATCGAAATCAGATAAATCATTACAATAACACCCGGAATACCTCTAACCGGGTGCAGCATAATAATGCCAGCGGAAACTATGGCAATGGCAACCGGGGGAATGCCGGTAACCGCCCGTCTACCGGGGGACCATCTGCATCAACCCGGCCATCCAATGGCGGGCCATCGGCATCCACACGCCCGTCCAATGGAGGGCCTTCAGCATCGAACCGCCAGTCAGGAAATATTTCCAATAATATGAGTTCTGCAGGGGAAGGTCGCACCCGGGGAAATAGTGGAAGCAGCGGGTTTAATGGATCCAGCAACCGGGCCAGCAACAGCAGCTTTGGTGGCGGCGGTGGAAGCAGGGGCGGTGGTGGTTTTAGCGGTGGCGGTGGCAGAGGCGGTGGTGGTGGCGGCAGGAGACGATAATTGCAGCCTCCCGCGCATCACAGAACTTTTTATTTAGCAGGAATATCCGAAGCACTCATATCCCGCACGCTCACAAATGCGCCGTTTCTCTTTTCAAACAGGCTCATATAATTCCCCGTATTGATGATGGCGTTGGCGGAGTCAAGCAATTTAAAATAACCCACTTCCACTACCTGGTTTCCGTCACTGGATACAAAAACATCATTGGTTTTGAATGAAATGATATTGGAATTGGCATTCAGATCCGATTTCAGAAACGCTACGATGGAGTCTTTGCCAACCAGGGGCGGCCTGTTCTGATAAAAGGAAGTAGCGTCATCAGCATAATAACCGATGTCCTTCAGTGTTCCGGCATTGTACATTGCAGCAAATTGATCCTCCTTTGCCTGAATTTCTTTTTTTATTTGTTCTTTGTCAACTGCCGTCGTTGTTGATTCTTCTTTATTTGAATTACAGGCGACTGCCAATAAAGTAACACATCCCATGAATATGATATTAACTGTACTGTTTGCCATAAATGAAATTTCTTAAATAAATATGATTGAATAAAAGTAACAAAAAATAGGCTATACAATGGAGACGCACGGGATTATTTTAAAGATCTGTGGCGTACCGCCGCTCAATACCACTATCCCCGGGAATCCGAATAAACCGGTTTATTCAACTTTATTGTTTAATATAGCAATTAGTTTTTATCCAGTTTCTAGTTTCTTAAAAACAAACCATCAACATGCCATGGCATAACCATTGCAACTCACCCCGTTGGTTTAATATATTCCTGAAATTTATTTTCCTGATTTTTCTGACCGGAAGCCTGATCAGCGCGCAGGGCCAGAAGACCGACAAAGTGGTTTTGCTAAACGGAGACACACTTACCGGAGAGATTTTGAGCATGAAGCTGGGCATGCTGACGTATAAAATGGATGGCCCCGGAACCATCAGCATTAAATGGGAATATGTAACCGGAATTAAATCTGTCAAGGTATTTGATTTCACCCTTCGTAACGGTGAAATTATCGTGTCGGGCCTGGATTCTCTTTTTAAATCCCATAAACAGATCAGTTTGAATGATATTATTGAAATCATTCCCATTAAAGACCGGTTTCTTGCCAGGCTGATTGGAGATGTAAATCTGGGTTTTAATTATACTAAATCCAACTCGATATTGCAATCAAACTTCAGCAGCAATATTACCTATGTAATTCCTAAACGTGAGATCTCTTTGAAATTGAATTCTGTACTCACAAATTATGGTAAGGACACGAGTTTAACCAAAAAGCAGGATGTCATAGGAAATTATATGAGAAATCTGGATAAGAATTATTTTTGGGATTTATCCCTGGGCTGGCAACAAAATACGGAGTTGGGCTTGTCCAGCCGTTACCTGGTAAGCGGAACATTCGGCTGGCAGCCGCTTACGGATAATCACAACCGCTTGCTGGCCGCGGGCGGTTTATCGTACAACCAGGAACAATCTGTGGAAACAGGTCAGTTTTCGGGAAACCTGGATGCGCTGTTCACGGTTAATTATAAGCGGTTTTATTATTCCACGCCTAAACTTTCCATAAATGCCTCTTATTTGATTTACCCGGGTTTATCAGACTGGGGGCGTCTCCGTATGCAGGCTGACTTAAATGTGAGTGTGGAGATCTTCAAAGATTTTCAGACCGGCCTGGTATTTTACTATTCTTATGACAACAAACCTCCACAAGGTTCCTTATCAACCAATGATTATGGCATTCTTTTTTCAATAGGGTATATTTTTGGGAAATAATATTTTTCTCCGCTATTGGATGATCAGAACATGTTACCAATCTTCTTATCCCTGTAAAAAATTTGGGAAAAATTATATTTAAAGGAGAATTGAAGTTTTACATCATTCGCTTTATAACTTCCATCAAAATTGGCACGGCTGCCATATTCGAGTTCTGCGGCGGCCAGAAAATTTTTAAATGGCGTGGCTACCAGGTTAATGATGGCATATTGCCCGTCTTTATAGGCAGTGCCTGGTGACAATGGCGTATTGCTGATATGACAACTCGACCAGCCAATGGCGGTACTGAGTTTGGAATTCCAGTTATGATCCAGAAACGCAACTATTCCGGTAACCGGTAGCGCCTTACCCTTGATGGGCGCCCGCGTATTTCCGGGATTGGCAACAACACCTACATCAAACGGTGCGTCGTTCATATAATTTTCGACGCCTTCGCCATAAACAAAGGATCCCCGGAATACATCCATCTTCGTGAGATTTAATACAGTGCTCAGGTGCAGACCCCAGCCAATCACATGGCCGCTGATATCCTGCGTCGCCGAAGCAGCCAGATCCTCATAACCAATGTACCGAAGCATACCGGCTAACTGTACATGACCCCAGTCACCGGTCTTTTTAAAGTGAGCAGATAAATCCGGCAGAGGCAGGTGCGGCGATACACTATCCAACTCCTCCCTGTCCCGGTAGGGTCCTGCATCTGCGCTGGCACCTGGTCTTTCCAACGCGATAAACAATTCATTGGCGCCCTGCATGGCGGCATACCGGATCTGCACATTCCGGAAGAACACCATGCCGGTCGGTCCCCAGTATTCCATGGTATTTGGAAATACATCTCCATCCATGAAAGGGGTATTGGCCTGGCCGATCAGTACTCTTCCCACTTCACCATACGCATTCCGCACCCGCATGGTGGTTTGTCCTTCGTCAACACCCACACCAAAAAGATCAAAATCAAAAACCGCCGTCATTTCACCAAGCGGGGTGGGTATATATCCCTTTACACCAAACCGGGTCTGCCGCACACTGAAGTAAGTGTTTCCGTTCGTGCCAAATTGATTTTTTGAAACCGGCAGTTTGGTTACCCGCAAGGCGTCAAACCAGGCCGGATTGATCTGATCGAAATTGAATCCGATATCGGTCATGGCAAATCCATATATTTCGAGACTTTTTTCCTTTGTGGAATCCTGAGCATAGCCGGCATTTATAATAGCCAGCGCAGTAATCAGTAGCAGGAGTCTGATTTTCATAAAATAAATTTTAATGAGCAATAGAATTTATTGCTGACCGGTCATAGTGGCCGGATCCAGTAATTTTTTAATCTGGTCTTCGGTTAGTAAATGCTGTTCCCGGATCAGCTCCAGAATTCCTTTACCGGATTTAAGCGCTTCTTTAGCTAATTCCGTGGTTTTGTCATAACCCAGTATCGGATTCAGCGCCGTAACAATTCCAATGCTGCGGTTGATATATTGTTTCAGCACATCTTCGTTGGCGGTGATTCCGTCGATACATTGTTTTCGGAAAAGCGGCAGGGATTTAAAAAGAAGACCCTGGGATTCCATAATCGCAATGGCTTCCACGGGTTCATACGCGTTGAGCTGGAGCAGACCCGAGTGGGCAGCCATCGTAACGGTCAGATCATTACCGATCACTTTAAAACAAATTTCATTCATCAGTTCCGGCATCACCGGATTTACCTTACCGGGCATAATGGAAGATCCGGGCTGCAGTGCCGGCAGGTTGATTTCAAAAATACCGGTACGCGGACCGGAAGCCAGGAATATCAGATCACTGCTGATTTTAGAAAGAGCAATCGCATAACTTTTCAGTGCCGAAGAGTAAATCACGAACCCCTGCTGACTGCTGGTGGCCGCTATAAGATCCTTGCTCATGACAATGGGGAAACCGGTAATCTTCGCAAGTTGCACAGCACATTTTTCCGCATAACCGGGGGTAGCAGTTATACCCGTGCCGATGGCTGTTGCCCCCATATTCTGTTCGCATAGAAATGCTTCTGATTTTTTGAGCGTAGCCGTTTCGGCATCCAGCTGATTGCCGAATGCGTTGAATTCCTGACCAAGCGTCATGGGCACCGCGTCCTGTCCTTCGGTGCGTCCCATCTTCAAAAGATTATTGAACTCGGCTCCTTTTTTATGGAATGATGCAGAAAGGGCTTCCGCTTCCTTAACCAGTTTCTGATTATGCAATAACAGCGCAACTTTGATCGCTGTGGGAAACACATCATTTGTGGACTGCCCCATATTCAGATCATCGTGCGGTTCTACATACTGATATTCGCCTTTTTTGTGACCGCTCAATTCCAACGCTACATTCGCCAGCACTTCATTGGCATTCATGTTAGCAGAAGTGCCGGCTCCGCCCTGATAAAGATCAACCAGGAACTGGTCATGGTATTTCCCGTCGATTACGGCGTTACAGGCTTTTTCGATGGCATCCAGTTTTGTTTTACTCAGCCTTCCCGATTCAGCATTCGCGCGGGCAGCAGCCAGTTTCACCATAGCATAGGCCCTTACATAGTCAGGGAAGAAATTCGTCTTCATGCTGCTTACCTGAAAATTTTCCAGTGCTCTGGCCGTTTGCACGCCATAATATGCATTGTCAGGAATCTGTTTCTCTCCCAGTAGATCTTTTTCCGTCCGGGTTTGTGCGAGGCCTTTCCATCCGGAAAATAAAACCGAAGCAAGTATGAATATCGTTTTGAAATTTTTCATATGCATGTGTTTAAAGTAAAATCGATTTTAGAATTAAACCGGCAATCACCGCAGCGGCGGTGCTGACCAGTCCGGGTAACATAAAACTATGGTTCAGTACATATTTGCCAATACGGGTTGTACCAGTCCGGTCAAATTGAATGGCTGTGAGCAGGGTAGGATATCCCGGTATAAAAAAATGACCATTCGTTGCAGGAAATATTCCCACCAGATAAGCCGGGCTCAGTCCGAGCGTTAATCCTAATGGCATCAGCGCTTTGGTTGTTGCAGCCTGACTGAAAAGTAAAATACTCAATGCGAAAAGTGCCACGGCAAACAACCAGGGATAGGCAGAAACCATTTTGCCCAGTGTATTCTCGATCGCTTCTGCATTATTGTTCATAAATGTACTGCTCATCCACACCACGCCGAATACGGCAATCGTAGCAGAACCGGCAGATGAAAACAAACTTGCCTTCGTAACCTGGGCTGCACGGGTGTTTGCAAAAAGTATGATCAATCCGGCAGCTGCGAGCATGATCATCATAATCATGGATGGCACCTGCAGCTGGCCGGCCGCATTGACGGAGAAACCGGGCACAAAATCTACCCGCTCTGAAAACTGTGGAAGCAGGGCGGGGAAAGATCCTACCAGTACAACCGCTAATACGGCCACTCCAAAAATAATTACAGATTTAATAGCTCCCGGTTTAAGAGCCGTGGAGGTGGTCTTATTTTCAGTCTGATCAAGATTCTTTACGAAAGCCGGATCCTTCATCCGTTCCAGAAATTCCGGATCCACGGAGAGTTCTTTTCCACGCTTATATACAAACAAAATACCAACGAGCACGCCAATGATGGTGGAGGGAATGCAAACCTTCAGAATATCCCCGAGTTTTATACCGCTGGCAGACAAAACAGTAAGTAATGCGGCGGTGGCAGCCGAAACAGGACTCGCCGTTATTCCCATATGCGCCGCTGTAACGCTCATGCTCAGGGCACGTTCCGGCCTGATTCTTTTCTGTATGGCGATTTCAGCAATGATGGGCATGATCGAATAGGAGATATGCGCGGTTCCGGCGAATAAAGTAAAAAAATAAGTAACCAGCGGCCCCAGAATGGTAATCTGTTTCGGGCGGCTGCGCAGCAATTTCCCTGCAATGGTAACCAGCCAGTCCATGCCCCCGGCCGCCTGAAGTGCTGCGGCCGCCGTAACAACACTCAAAATGATCAGCATCACTTCCAGCGGCGGGTCGGCAGGTTGCATGCGGAAAATGAAGATTAATAACAGCAGTCCGATCATTCCCATTACGCCAAGTCCGATGCCCGACATACGGGCGCCCAAAAAAATGCAAATCAATACAATGGCGAGTTGTATCAGGATCATAGAAAAATTTCTGTTAATTAAAAATGGCAGAAACTACAAGATATCATAGGGGCAATATGAAACTCATCATGCAGAAATCAGGGGTGGGGATCGTATTAGTACTTTTTCCGGCGCAGTAAGATGACGATTTGAAGATAATAAATAAAACGACACCGGCGATTGCTGATTCGCTGTCAGGTAAATATTTTGAAAACCGGATGGACCAGGAAAAAAACCTGCATGTCTATTATGAATTCTTTAGCTTTAGATACGGATTCTTCCCCTATGAGTCTGCTTAATGTTGAACGCTGCTCCCTCGGCAACTGATATCGATTTCGTTAGCAACCCCTTCAATAATAAATGATAGAAAATGAAAAAATCAGGATTAGTCAGTTTCCTTGTTATGCTGGCAGCATATGGATTTACGCAGAGCCTGCCAAGAATTAAAATTCTAGCCACCGGTGGCACGATCGCCGGAGCAGGAAATGCTGCCGACCGCGCAGGATATAAGGCCGGCGCTCTGCCCATAGATGAACTACTGGCAGCCGTTCCGCAGATTCATAAAATAGCAAACGTCACCGGAGAACAGATAGCTTCCGTGGGAAGTCAGGATATTACGATTGCCATCTGGGAGAAACTGGCCGTGCGCATCAACGAAATTTTTGAAAAAAATGAAGCGGATGCAGTCGTTATTACCCATGGAACGGATACACAGGAAGAAACAGCCTATTTCCTCGACCTGACCGTTCACTATAAGAATGCGGTAGTCATCACCGGTTCCATGAGACCTGCTACGGCCATCAGCGCAGACGGTCCAAAAAATTTATATGATGCGGTAACGGTTGCGGCCAATCCATCCAGCCGGGGCCGTGGTGTGCTCGTTTGTTTTAATGAAAGTATCTACGACGGCCGGGATGTAACGAAAATCAGTACAACCAAACTCAACGCCTTTGCTTCACCCAATATCGGTCCGCTGGGCCAGGTATATGATGGTAAAGTGGAATATTATTCAACATCTGTCCGGGAAGTAAACGTGGGATCACCCTTTAGCGTAAAACTGGATACGAAATTACCTAAGGTGGATATCGTGTACATGTACGCAGATGCATCTCCCGGACTGATCAATTGCTCAGTGAGTGATGGCGCCAAAGGCGTGGTGATCGCCGGCGTAGGAAATGGAAATTTCAACAAAGCCTATATGGACGCCATTGCCGCAGCCGTTAAAAAAGGGGTGATCGTTTGCCGGGCAGCCCGCAGTGTGAGCGGCCGGGTGGTGCTGGAAGATGAGATCAACGATAAGGAACTGGGTACCATTGTAAGTGATGATCTCAATCCGCAAAAAGCGCGGGTATTACTCATGCTGGGTTTGATGAATACGAGTGAGAAGGCAAAACTTCAGGAATATTTTTTTAAATATTAATGTCTTGGAAAAATATGGTAATAAAATAAAAGGATTCCTTGAATCCGTTTTCCCAATTGCAAACTGGCTGCCGGATTATCAGAAATCTTTTATCCGGTGGGACCTGGTGGCAGGAATAACACTTGCTTCCTTTGTTTTGCCGGAGTCAATGGCATATGCTACACTCGCCGGCGTGCCTACCTATTTTGGAATTTATTGCTGCCTTGCCGGCGGATTCATTTTCGCTCTCTTTACGACGTCCCGGCAGGTTGCGCTCGGTCCCACATCTTCCATATCGCTGATGATCGGTTCAACCGTCGCTGTTTTGTCTGGCGGAGATCCGGCGAGATGGGCAGCCATTGCCGGACTGACCGCGCTGGTAGTTGGCGTACTTTGCTTCATTGCCTATTTTTTCAAACTGAGTTCCATTGTTAATTTCATCAGTGATAGTATCCTGCTTGGTTTCAAAGCGGGCGCTGCCCTGTCGATTATGTCTACCCAGCTGCCAAAAATATTTGGCCTTCATGGCGGTGGCAGTAATTTCTTTACGAGGATCTGGAGCCTGCTGCAACATCTTCCCCAGCTTAATTGGGTCGTACTGGTATTTGGCATTGTTGCCATGCTCGTTCTGGTTGCCGGCGATCATCTGCTGAAGGGAATGCCCGTATCGCTGATCGTGGTGGTTGCAGCGATCCTGGTGATGACATTCACTAATCTGGCAGCCTCGGGGGTGCACGTAACCGGTCTCATACCCGAGGGGCTCCCGTCGATCAGCCGGCCCGCACTGCATTTCAGGGATGTGGACGGAGTGCTGGAACTGGCGTTCGCCTGTTTCCTGATGGGATATATCGAGACTATTTCAGCGGCAAGAACACTGGCGATGAAAAATAATTACGCAATCAACGCCCGGCAGGAATTGTTTTCACTGGGCGCCGCGAATTTTGCCGCTGCGTTTTCCAGCGCCTTTGTTGTCTCCGGCGGACTCTCACAGTCAACCGTAAACGATAAATCCGGGGCAAAAACACCGATGTCTCTGATTGTGTGTTCGGTTACCCTGGGAGTGATCCTTTTATTTTTTACGGGTCTCTTGAAAAATCTTCCCGAAGTCATTCTTGCTGTCATTGTCATTCATGCCGTATCCGGACTCATTAAGATCAAAGAGCTGAAAAGGATCCGGCAGCTTAACCGCATGGAGTTTACGGTTGCCCTGGTCGCGATTGGCGGTGTACTGGTATTTGGAATATTAAAGGGTGTTATGATTTCGGTGATCATGTCCCTTATCCTGCTGATCCGGCGGGTATCCCACCCGGAAGTGGCCGTTCTCGGCAGAATCGGAAATACCAATCATTATTCTGACATTATTCGTCACCCCGATAACCGGATTACCTACGGACTTGCTGTTATGCGGATAGAATCTTCCATTCTGTATTTTAATGCGGAAAATATTCTGGAAAAAATAAACCATCACCTGAAACCGGCCGGCTCCGGTCTCCGGGTGCTGATCCTGGATCTGGGAGCGGCGCCATATGTGGATGTTGCCGGATCGAAGATGCTGCTGAATCTGGCACAGTCATTTCAAAAAGAAAATAAGAAGATCCGCATCGTCGGAGCTCTGTCCAATGTCCGCGAAATTCTCCGGAAACAGGGCTTGGAGGAAATTACCGGGAAAATCAGCCGGACAGGCACGATTGATGAGGCCATATCAGAATGTATGTGATAAAAATTCAATAATGGAATAGGGCTAAGTAAAAATTTATCCGATCAAATTATAAATGTAAAATCATGAAATCAAAAGCAGGAGAACGGTTATCAGCAATGCCGGAATTATCCAGAAAGGAACTTATACAGCGCGCTAAAGAATTTTCCAAACAATTCCGGATCAAAGACGGGAAAGAATTCCGGCTGAAGGATTATGATCCGGGAGAAGATGCCGGACTGGGAAAGGAGGACAAAGAAGTAGCCAGACAGGCTTTGCAAATCGGTGTGGAGGCGCTCTCTGCGATGCAGGAAGTTTTATATGCGCAGGACAAATGGGGCGTGCTCCTGATCTTCCAGGCTATGGATGCAGCGGGAAAGGATGGCGCCATCCGGCACGTCATGTCCGGCGTGAATCCACAGGGTTGCCAGGTCACTTCATATAAAGCACCATCAGCTGAGGAACTGGATCACGATTATCTCTGGAGATGTATGAAAAATCTGCCGGAAAGGGGCAGGATCGGAATCTTCAACCGTTCCTATTATGAAGAAGTGCTGGCCGTGCGTGTACATGAACAGTTTTTAAAGGGGCAGAAAATTCCATCGGAACTGATCACGAAAGATATCTGGGATGAACGGCTCAAAGACATCCGGAATTTTGAAGGGTATCTGAGCCGTAATGGAATTGTAGTATGCAAATTTTTTCTCAACCTTTCAAAAAAAGAACAGAAAAAAAGATTTCTCGACAGGATTAATGATGAGGACAAACACTGGAAATTTTCTGCTTCGGATGCGAAGGAAAGAAAGTTCTGGGATCAGTATATGGAGGCCTATGAAGATCTGATCCGCCATACGGCTACCAAGGAGTCACCATGGTACGTGGTACCGGCCGACAATAAGCCGTTCAGCCGCATTGTAGTGGCTTCAGCCGTTATCAATACGCTTGATTCCCTTGGCCTCGAATATCCAAAAGTGAGCGAACAGAAACTGGCTGAACTTTATAAAGTTAAAGATGATCTGATGGCGGAGGATTAGTCCTGTTTTCTCAAGGTAGTGGAGAGAGAACCATAATTATTCAGACAATGGATACGGAACAGGAAGAAAAAGCCGATCTGCGTAAAAAGGAAATCAGACCGCGAAGAAACATTTTTTACTTCGCTGCTTCCATGCTGGCCGCCTTTCTGCTGACCATCCTTATCAAGGGCCCGGATTTCACCCAGTCGCAGGATTATGTTTTGTTTCTGTTGTTTTTTTCAATCGGATTATGGATTACAGAAGCCATCCCTGCCTTTGCCGTTGGCCTGTTTATCATGGCATACCTTTTCTTTGCCCTGGGAAATGCTCAAATCAATCCGGAACCGGTAGATGCCGGTAAATATGTTCAGACATTTTCCTCAGGTGTCATCTGGCTGTTGCTGGGCGGATTCTTTCTCGCAGAAGCAATGACAAAGACCGGAATTGATGTGCATCTTTTCAGGCTTGCACTAAAACTATCCGGAAAAATTCCCGGAAATATTCTGTTGGGGATTATGCTGATGACCATGACGGCTTCCATGATCCTGTCCAATACCGCGACTACTTCCATGGTAATTGCATCGGTAATGCCCCTGATCAGAAAACTGGGAAAGAACTCATTTTCCAAAGCGCTGCTGGTGGGCATCCCGATCGCCGCTTCGGTAGGCGGCATGGGAACCATTATCGGAAGTCCGACCAACGCTATTGCGGTGGGCGCATTGGCAAACAACGGGATCACAGTTAATTTTCTAACCTGGATGTATTTTGGAATACCTCTTGCGCTGATACTTACACTGGCCGGGTGGTGGCTGCTCAAAAAAATATATATCAGCAGCAATGCGCCGATCGAATTCGAATTAAACGCAGCAGATGAACCGGCCGGAAAAAAGGCAAAGAACCAGCGAAGGATCGTTGTCGTCATCCTGGTTGTGACGGCTGCCTTATGGATGACCAGCTCTATACATCGTTTGACCGTATCTTCCATTGCGGCGTTGCCCCTGATATTTCTGACTATGACCGGTGTTTTAAAACCTGAAGATATCCGCAGGTTACCCTGGGACACTTTATTATTGGTTGCAGGTGCACTTTCTCTGGGTCTGGCCCTGAAGGATACCAGGCTCCTGCAACATTTTACCAGTCGTATTCCGGGGTCTTCTTCCGGTTCATTCAT
>Ga0206903_10147_pt1 | contig 20467 bp, 21 predicted proteins | sample Alteio_BWOrgHeat_45_FD_152959 | JGI IMG/M metagenome (GOLD analysis project Ga0206903, IMG submission 152959) | Enriched cells from forest soil in Barre Woods Harvard Forest LTER site, Petersham, Massachusetts, United States -... | ecosystem: Environmental > Terrestrial > Soil > Temperate forest >... | reverse complement strand
GATTACGAACAATGCCGAAGCCATGAAGGGCTGGTCGCGCGAATATGAAAAGGGTTGGGCGCCTCGCATCTGATCCACACAGAAGCGGCCATTTATCCGCTTCTGTGTCTTCCACCTTCTCCTTATCGATCCTATTTAAAGGAAGCTCTATGAGCAGATCTCTTCGAGTGATTTGTGCAGCTTTATTTGTTTTTGCTTTTGTCAGCGAGGGTTCGGCCCAGCTGGGCCTTTTCTCCAAAGACCAGCTCATCGACTTCACGCAAAGTTGGAAAGGTGAACGCTTTCCAGATGGACGACCCAAGGTTTCCGATGAACTGCTGAACAGGTTGAAAAATGTGGATGCCGAAGGCGCATGGGACGTACTTACGGACGCTGGGTTCCCAAATCAATTCGAGGGCAACTGGAAAGTAATCAATCCGGGGCCGCGCATCGTAGGAAGAGTCGTCACCGCGGTGTTTATGCCCTTCCGGCCTGACGTAAACAACGTGATCGTCCAACACGGAAAAACCGAAGGACGCATCGGCGATCAAAATTCCTGGGTCATTGACACGCTCAAGCCGGGAGACATTCTTGTCGTCGATCTATTTGGAAAAATCAAAGACGGCACATTTGCCGGGGACAACCTGGGCACATCCATCTACACAAAATCAAAAACTGGACTGGTTGTGGATGGCGCGGTACGCGACCAGTCTGGCCTGCAAGAGATTGAAGGCTTTCAAGTGTATGTGCGCGGAGTCGATCCTTCCGCACTGGGTAATGTCATGCTGACAGGCATCAATGTTCCCATCCGAATCGGTCATGTCACCGTGATGCCGGGTGATGTAGCGGTCACCGATCCGGAGGGCATCACATTTATTCCGCCGCAGCTTTGCGAAGAGGTGGCAGACAAAGATGAGGTCACAAACCTCGTGGATGAATGGGGACACATGATGCTTCGCCAGCAGAAGTACACTCCAGGAGAAATCGATGGCCGGTGGACCCCCAGGATGATCGAAGAATTCAATCAATGGGCCGCATCAAAGGGCTACAAACAGAGATTGAAAGATCATTGAGACGTTCGCGGCAACCGTCGGCTTTATCCTTTCATTTACGAGCCCATTACGGAACTGCGGCAGCTTTTGCGTCTCCTCTTTAGAGGAACCAACTTTGACTCAACCATAAGCATTTGATATAAAAAGTTGAGGCGACAAGCCTGACCCGCCAAGACACTCCTCAGTAGCTCAATGGCAGAGCATTCGGCTGTTAACCGAAGGGTTGTAGGTTCGAGTCCTACCTGAGGAGCCAAAGAATCAATAACTTACAGGCTTATCACTTCCAGACTTGGTCCAACTTGGTCCAGTTGTGATACGACCCCTTCAAATTCCTGCTCTTCCTTCGTTGTATTCGCTTCGACGACCGTTACAAGTCCATCTGTCAGAGCTGGGTGCTCCCATCCAGCAAGAATTCCCATGGTTCGGGAGTTCATCGCGTTCAAGCGCTCTCCTCGATCATCTGCACGTAGACATCGCCCGTGGTCTTAATGCTTGCGTGGCGTAGTGCCCCTTGAGCATCCTTGAGCGAACCGTGTTTCTGCAGATCGGTCCCCAGCGTCCGCCGCAGAGCGGCGAAGAGGGAAAAATGCTCCTGGGTCCGCTATCGCCTCGAGGCGAATCACGGCTCCGCTCGCTGGGTCTATCGAGATTTCTCCGTGATAAGGGGCGATCACGTCAAAGCCCTTCGTTCTATCTCCATCCGGAAGAGTCCGTTCGCCCTAAACCTGAACCCGCCCGTTCCGTCTATTGATGTGGGGTTGGGACATGGACAAGGTTCAGCTTCGTGCGCTTGGCTTTGCAGTATGGGTCATTTTAGCTCTCATCGTGACGCTACTACTCGACTCTTACGAACCCCGGCTGCGGGGTTTGGGCGGAGCCCTGTGCCTGCCGCTCATGGTTCCGATTGTGCTTATGGAATGGCGGAAACGGCAGCCATGAGTCACATATGGCTAAAAGCCTATTTCCTTGTGAACACTCTGCTATGGACGGGAATTTGGGCGGTAAATCACTTCCACGGTCCGACGTGGCTACAGTGGACGCTTATTCTCACGGGCTTAGTGCTGACACTGGCGAGAGGTGCAAAAGAAAACGGATGGTTCAAGTCGAGCCCCTGTGAACTGATTCCTCTGCCAGCAAGCGGGGACGACAACCTGGTCAATTCAGGCTTACTAGTGACCTTCTTAAAAGGTCACGTTTTCAGTAAGTTGCTCCGGCATCCGATCGACGGCGGGCAAGTTACCTGCGTCCGTTTTCGGGGAACAAACGGTGTTCCACGTTGCCATGAACTCGGCGCAGCGGAGAGGAGAAGGGGGTTTACTTTATTTCCTGACTGCAGCTTCCCTTTCAGCATGGGGCTATTGCGCAGAAGCACTTGCTCTTCGGTAAACAGAAGAGCCGATACATTCTCGCTGAGTAGTTCTGCGCAGAAGAGACCAAGAAAACCGTAAAACGTGTCTCGAGTTTCACCAATGGGAATGCCCCCTGGGCAAGCGTAAGTGAGAGAGGAATGGGCAGCGTGGTCCGCCCACGATGGGAGGCTCTGGTCTCCCAACTGTCGCCCGTCAATCCGCCGGTCGCAATGCTGCATTGTGATAAACATGGCATTGACCTTGATGACAGCACCTTCGCCATCTAGTGATGTAGCGAAAAAGGTCACAGGGTCATGCTCTCGGCGCCAGCCGCGCCTCATGGCAAGCGTTAGCTGTTCAGTTGAGAATCTCTCCAACCTTTTTTGAAGTAGAAGAATTGTGACCCCACTCACGTTGCTTGCAGGGGGGTTTGCTAAAGAGGCTCTTAAGCGAGTCCAGCTCCCACATGTAAGAATTCTAGAATCCTCGGAAGCGCCAGCCAAATGGGATAGGGTCGAAGTGCCAGAAAAGTCCGGTTCTCGGTAACTGCCGAGTGTGTAGTACCGCAGTGGCGCTCTCGAACATTCCTCGCCTCCCCGGACGAGAGTATTCGTGAAGAAGTCTGCCATATGCTACGATTGGCCCGAATGAGTACCGAATGCCCCCCCGAAAGTAACATGACCTGTTACAAAATTGTCGGCCGCAGAAACCGAAGATAACTAGTCAGGAAGGGTGATTACATTCTAGAGTTCAATCATTGAGTAGCACTTGGGGGAGGGCTACTGAATTGTGACGCCAGTGGACCAACCGTTCACTGGCGTTTTGCATTTAAACAAATGCACACGATCCCCTTCCCAGAAAAAGTGAGGCTGCCATGGGGCCTGAACACAACGATCGCGCTCGATAAGGAACTTCACTTCTGCGAAACCGGAAACCGCCTGGCGCTGGAATATCTGAAAATTTCGCGCGATGTACTGAATGATGCCGAAGCTGATGAGAGCGCAGATTACATGAAATGCCGGATCACAAGTTCATTCGATGCGCTCATTAACCATACCTGTCGCTGCCCGACTTGCCTCGATCACTGAAGAGAAAGCAAAAGGACGAAATCTCTTTCGAGACGTCGCCCTCTGCGTCCGAATCTCGAAGATCCGGTTCGGCAACCGGATCATAACGTCGTCAATGCCGAACTAATCGAGATCTGCGAGCGTGAGCTCGCTTCCCGCGCCGCTTCGCCATCACATCCGCTGTAAGAGCTTCCTCAGGCTCTTTGTTTCTAGCTCACGCTGCCCTTGCATTGCCGCAACACTACGGAGCGCGTCCTAACGCGCCGAACGCTCCGTAGACTGGGCATACTTGGCCACGATTTGCACGAAGGGTCTTGCGCTTTCTGGGGTCGGTACATTGGCTTTCAACACCTCGTCGAAGGGGTGCGAACCACCATAAAGTGTGTTGGTATCGACCGTGTTCTGGCTCACAGAAGTCCCATCCAGATCAATGCCAGCGAGAAGACCCTTGCTGCGCGAATAAGTCAGAAGCTCCGCTCCAAGCTCTAAGTCTGTAGATGCCTGAGCATTTCTGCCTACCGGACCCGCAGCGGCGGCGGCATCTCCTCCGATCTTGAACTTGTCTTTGAGTATGTCCTGCATCCCTTTCTCATTCATCGCAACTAAGACCAAGTCCGTTCCTTGTCCTCCGGCTTGCAAGCCAAACGAACCGCCAGCCATACGGATGAAAATAGGGCCACAACAACTACGTTTTGCACTTTGCCAAGGGAGCATTGCCGCCGGTCGAGGAATTCTGGTCAGTGATGGTTTACGACCTGTACGGATACACGGTCCCAAATCCCTCTAACCGCTACACGTTAGGGGATCGAAGTAACCTGAAACCCGATGCCGACGGATCCATGGACATCTCCAAAACGAGAGTCCGGGAGAGGGCAAGGAGTCAAACTGGCTTCTAATTCCTACCCAGCCCTTCTCGCTTCATGCGCGGCTCTACTCACCGCGTCTGACCGTGATCGACAGTACCTGGAGCATGCCGGCCGTTGTCAAAGTAAAGAAACCACGCTTGGGGATGCCTCACGATAACCTCGATGACAAAGAGTGAATCGCTCCGCTCGATACCTGCGCAGTGCTGATAAAAATGCACCCTCTCGGCAACGTCGACGGCTCTCTGCTATCATTCCTCGTGTTCAGGTTCGGCAAGCCAGAGACGGCCGCTCAGTGGATCGGTCATATTGTTGCAGCCATTGTCGCGCTCTTCCTTGTGTGGTGGATGTTTGAGGCGTTCGTCTTGCGGTAGGTGCTTTATTTCTGCCAACGCTTGTACTGATCGGGCCCCCCTACTTCAGATCCAACTGCTAGAATCGCAGCCAAAAACGCGATGAAGTACTACGTCTACATCTCGGACGCTAAAGTGGACATGCTGTTTCCGCGGGTGCCACATGACATCACGGAAAGGGTAGCACTCGAATTCAAAATGGATCTGAAGCTGCACGCTGCTCGGCCAGAGACCGAAGCGGAGGGCGGAGATAATCGCATTGCGCGCCTGGAAACGGTAGTTCGCTTCATTCGAGAACGGGGGAATATAGGCACTGTGGACGAGCCAGATGAATATTTTGAAGGCTCACTGTCGATGAAATGGAGTGATTGTTTTTGTTGACAGGACCTTCCTGGCATACTTTGGGGCCAAAACGGAACAGACGATCATCGGCCTTGGCGCATCTGTTCGCCATCTTATCGGCAATGCAGAAGGCACTGTGGTTCCAATGAGTTCTTCGACTCCAGCGGTAATTGCCTTTTTGTCTAACTACTTAAACATGGAAAGGCGTGATTCTGATTCGAGGTCGGTTGCTACTTTGGCCGAAGAGTTGAAGTGTTCCGCGCAGCTAGCCTTACGCTCGATCAAGGGGCCGAATCAAAAGCTTGATTTTTTGGCTAGGCGCCTAGCGCACTGGCCAGCCGATGCAAAGTGGCGGCCGGAATCGAATCTGTCCAGCGTGCTCGTCGGAACCCCTCTTTATGTAGCTATCGCGAACAATCGATCTTCACCTCTCTATGGCATCAAGGACTGATCTTCTCCGTGGATTCACGTTTCCTGCAAATCACGCACGTTACTTCTTCTGGGTCGTGTGGTTGGCCAATCCTCAATTTCGCTGCGGTTAGTTGGTCCTGAAAGCATTTCGACCATATATTAGGTGTTTCGCACATCTCCAACCTTTGACCTTCGTCTATGCTGACACCGGTTAACGCCCTCCGAGGTGATAAGTCATGGATAGGCGCCGAATTTCGAGACCGAATATATTCTTACGCCATCTATTCCTTACGAGTGTGCAGACGCAGGCAAGAAAAAGGAACTCTTGCTTCCAATGGAGTCCTCCACAACGATCTTTGCGCGTGAGTTGAACAGCTTGCATTTCCATCAACTTCTTTCCAAGTTTTTCTATCTGTAGCTACCAGCAAGAGAGTTCGCTTGTGGTCTCCCTCGGAATAGCGGAATAGCCACAAGGTCTACCGGTCATTGGACTCGAGCGGCTCCATGTCAACGGCGACTTTAAGTGTGTGAGATCCGCCGCCTATAATCAAGCCGCGCAATGGACTCACGTCCCCGTAGTCTCGCCCCCAGGCGAGCGTTACGTGACCGTTCGATGGAACCAGATTGTTGGTGGGATCTGTGTCAAGCCAACCGACTTCCGGACAATAAACCGACACCCATGCGTGGGAAGCATCGGCACCCACTAATCTCGGTTGCCCCGGAGGTGGATAGGTTCGAAGGTATCCGCTGACATAGCGGGCTGCGAGATTCAAGGAGCGGAGGCATGCGATTTGCAGATGTGAGAAGTCCTGGCATACACCGCGCCGTTTCCGAAACACTTCCTCAGTGGGCGTGCGAACATTTGTTACTTTTGAATCGAAGCGAAAATCATTGTGGATGCGTGCCGTCAGATCCAGAAGTGCCTCCGCCATCGGTCGCCCGGGGGTAAACGATTCGAGTGCGTAGGCGGCAAACTCCGGCCGTATTCGGATGCGTGGCGACTCAAATCCAAACTGGTAAGCCTCTAGGGCCGCTGGGCTGTGATCGGTGGGAAGGGATAAGACTACCTGCTCCCAAGGGGGTGACTGCTGGGGCCAATGTGTCACGTTCTCTTCCACGATGACTTCGCTCCGCGCCTCTACCACAAGTTCCTTGTGCGGCTCCTGAACGGTAAAAAAGCAAAGTACGTTTCCAAAATAATCTACCCGCTCGGTACGCATTGCTGGCGCTGGGTGGATTCGCAGTTCAGTGTGCGTCACTTTGTGGTGCAGCAAGGATCTCGGTGTCAGACAAGCTACGTGGTTTCCGACCGACACCGGATACTTGTATTTGTACGTGGTTCGGTGAGCAACTCTATAAATCATTGGCCTATTGTGATTGGAAAGGTACGAGCGTGACTAAAGTACCTACTCGATAAGTTATTTGACCAGGAAGGTAGTAAACGTTCCAGGTCTCTGAGGAAATGCTCAAGCCGAGAAAGGCCGGCGAGTTCGCTCGCCACAGCTGGAGCACCCGGTAACGGATACTTTAACTGTCGCAAATCGAAACTCCGTAATAAGGCCAGCGCGTCCTGCATTGCTCGCAAGTCATCTGGCAGGCTCCGCGGAAGCTTTTGATATAGATCCTGAAGATGGCTCAATTGAAAATCCAGAGACCGTGGATTCGTCTCATCCGCCATAAGGACGTCCAACACAGCTAACGGCTGAAGAGTCGTGTAGTACCGAGTCCGGTAAGTCACGGAGCTATCCGCGACCTCGAGCAGGCATTCCAGGAGTGACCAGTCCTGCTCCGCGAGTGGCGAGGCAATTTCGCGTAATTGTCTTGTCAGATAGATTGCGCGCTCCAATCGTCGACCGATGCTCATGAACAACCATCCCGATCCACGATTGATATTTTCGCGCTCCATTCCTGAAAATGCCGAGAGTAGTTCCAGGCAAGCGGTCAACATCGTCGGATACTCGAGAATCTCTGTGCCACGTTCGATCTGAACAGAGTCCCGCAATTGGCCGATGAGAAAAATCATATCGGCCGACAGCCGCTCGCGGACATTGCCGCCAACCCGGGAGACTTCTGCCAGGGTCCAAGCGAGGCTGTCTGGCCGTTTGGCATCCGTCGACATTGAGATCATTTCCCGTTCGAGTTCAAGAGAGGTCGGGTGCCTATCTTTGCCCTTTGGCAACTTGCTATACCGCGACTCCAGGCAACCGTGCAGGCGGATGAGGCATGGCAGCTCCACCTCCTCGGCTCGTCGCACACGAGGGATCATCGAGCGCAGTATCCGGGCGATGTTTTCTGCTCGCTCGACATATCGGCCCAGCCAGAAAACATTGTCCGCCACGCTGCTGGGCACCACACGTGAGACACGCTGCAACTCTACCGGCTCACTTCGCGGGCGCAGCATACTGAATGTATCGACGGGGCTATCCCAGAGGACCCACGCATCCTTGCTGTGTCCTCCTCGCTGCATTGAGACAACCGAGCCTTCCGCTTCGGCCACACGCACCAGTCCTCCAGGAATCGCCATCCATCCGCTGCCGGTATTGAGTACATAGGTGCGCAGCACCACCCGGCGTGAGTTGAGTCCTCCGTTGACCCACACCGGCGCAGTCGACAGCGCGACCTGTTCCTGCGCTACATATTCGTGCGGCCGGGCTCGTAATTGCTTGATAAATTTGTCCTTCTCGGTTTGTGCGAGCTCGGCTCCGAAGACCGGTTCCATACCGCGTGATGGGAATGCGGGTTTTACTACCACGGAATCGAGATGATGGAGCACCCAATCGAGCGCATACGACTGACCGCACCACCAAGTCGCAACAGATGGAAGTTTGAGCTTTTCTCCAAGCAATTGTCTGCAGAGACCGGGAAGAAAGGGCATGATCGCAGCCGTCTCGATTAGACTACTTCCCAATGCATTGGCCACCTTCACATTTCCAGCAACGATTGCGTCAACGAGGCCAGACACTCCCAGAAGAGAGTCGCCGCGCAACTCAAGAGGATCGCAAAAGCTATCGTCCACACGACGCAAAATGACATCGACCTGTTCCAAGCCGTCGATGGTCTTTAGATAAACTCGTCGATCGCGTACCGTTAGGTCTGCTCCCTCGACTAGAGTGAATCCCAGATATCGTGAGAGATAGGAGTGCTCGAAGTAGGTTTCGTTATACGGCCCAGGGGTTAGTAAAACGATTCGCGGATTTTCGCATTGGGCAAGACTGGTGAGTGCTTCGCGTTGTGCACGAAAGAATGGCGCTAGTCGCAACACATTCGAGGTGCGGAAGAGATCCGGCAGAACATCGGAGACAATCATGCGGTTCTCAAGCGCGTAGCCACTTCCCGACGGTGCCTGCGTGCGATCGGCCAAGACCCACCACTGGCCGTCCGGCGAACGTGCAAGATCGACAGCCAACATATGCAGGTAACTGTGCGTCGGAACGCGCACACCCACTAGCGGGCGAAGGAATGCAGGGTTGGCGTAGAGAAGTGCCGCAGGAAAGCGGCCCTGCGCCACCAGTTCCTGTGCCCCATACAAATCCTCAAGGAGCAGACTTAGCAATCGGGCACGCTGAATGATACCCCTCTCGATGAATTGCCATTCGTCCCCCGATATCAGAAGCGGAATGATATCGATGCTCCAAGCGCGATTCGCCCCGAGCGGGTCACTATAAATGTTGTAGGTGATCCCGTTCTCGCGAATGCGACGCTCAGCTTGGGTACAGCGTCGTTCTAGTTCATCAGATCCGATCGCTAGAAGCGACTCCACCAGATGGGTCCAGTGGGGTCGAGGAGTTACGCCGTCGGCGGACATCTCATCGTAGGCACCCACATAGCGCAACGGGATCTGATATAGATCTACCGTCATGGGATTAGCTCCGGCTTATCGATGTGCGTCTTCTGTTCGGGTCCGGGCAACCGCAGGTCCAGAGTTATATTGAAAATAGGGTTGGTTTCGTCTTTTGGTTCCACCATCAGGCCAGGAACAACTTCCAAGCTCCCGAAACGTTCCCGGCGGCGACTTTCAGCTTCCGTGGTGTTGCGGGGCCTTGCTTTGTAAGGACGCCCGTCAGGTGATCCGGCATGGTAGATACACCGGCCTATCGAACGCTGATGCCATCGGTCAATGATCTCGAAGACCAGAGGTGTGTGTACGGGGATTGTGGGGTGTAACGCCGCCGATACCTGCCGAGCGCGATAGCGTATGCCTGCTACTGCTTCTCCAAGCTCTCCGGTGGGTAAGAGCGGTACCTTCCGCCCATTGCAAGCAACTGCATAGCGAGATTCCGTCGTAAACCCCGACGCCTTCACCTGCATCCGTTCGAGTGATGAGTCCACACTGCGCACGGTACGGCCGGAAGTAGTCTCTTCCGCGAGTACATTCCAAGGCTCCAGCGCCTGACGCAACTCAAGTTCGACTCCCTCTGCAGCGATCGACCCGATCTTCGGAAAGCGAAACTCCAAGTGTGAAGCAAACCACTTCTCCTCGAAGGTGTAGCCGTTCTGCTTCAACTGGATGAGCACGTCGGAAAAGTCGCGCTTAACAAAATGCGGCAGCATGAAACGGTCATGGAGCGCTGTACCCCAACGGACCAGGCTGCCTTCGAACGGTCGTCTCCAGAACATACAGATTAATGCTCGGATCAGAAGCATCGCTAGGAGGCCCATTCTGACATGAGGTGCCATTTCGAAAGCTCGCAATTCGAGCAGACCCAGCCGCGGTCCGAGACCCTCTGGCGGATAGAGCTTGTCGAGGCAGAACTCAGCACGATGCGAGTTCCCGGTCACATCCACGAGGAGGTGGCGAAACAATCCATCTAATGTGCTCGGCGGTAATTTGCTGGAAGGCAAATGACGAAATGCAACTTCCAGTTCGTACAAGGCGTCCATGCGCGCCTCATCTACCCGAGGATACTGACTTGTCGGGCCAACATACATGCCCGAGAACAGGTATGACAGCGAGGGGTGGTTTTGCCAGAACGATACCATGCTGCGCAGCAGATCAGGACGACGCAAAATGGGACTGTCCAGGACGGTTGCTCCCCCGATCACAATATGGCTGCCACCGCCCGTACCAATATGGCTGCCATCGTACGCGAATTTTTCAGCGGTCAACCGATTATGGCGGGCTTCTTCAGAAAGCACCGCATTGATCTCCTCGAGCTCGTCCCAAATACTCGCCGGAGGCAGATTTACTTCCAAAACACCGGGATCGGGCGTGATGCTGAACGATCGCAGCCTTGGATCTGTTGGTGGAGCATAGCCCTCGAGCCATACCGGCTTGTGCAGATACTGGCAAGTATCCTCGACAGCCGCGAGCAGATCAAGGTAGTCGGCGAGCTCGGGCGCGTACGGCAGAAACACATGCAGGCGGCCCTCACGCGCTTCCACGCAGAGCGCGGGTCGGATCAGCTCTGTCGTTGACGTGGACACTCTCGAGAGGCCCGGGGGTGGATCTGCGATCGGATTTCTCTCGAACAAGTCCATACGGCGCGCCGGATGGGGTGGGAGCTTGACTCGATCGTCGAAGGGCGCAGCCTCGTATTCGTATTCAAGCTCATCAGGCGCTATCCAGGGCATCGAATCTGTCGGTATGCGATAGCCTATTGGCGAATTGCCCTGCATCAGTTGCAGTCGTTCAGGGCGAGGAAACCACAACTGGCTCGACCAACATAGGTTGCCAGACGGTTGCCGACGGCGGATCGGCAAAATGTACCCCGTAGGTTCCATCACCTCCGCGGCTACGTTATGGGCTGATAGCAGGTTTTCGAAACTCACCTGAAGGCGGCGCGTCAGCGCCTCCATAAACTCCAGAGCATCGGCCATACCAAAGCCATAGTCCTGATCTTCGCTGGCGATGAGATCGATATTCTCCCAGAGAGGGACGCCGTCTATGCGCCAGGAACAGCTCAGTGCCCAACGCGGCAGCTCCTCGCCTGGATACCATTTGCCCTGCCCATAGTGAAGAAGGCCGCCAGGCGCTATCCTCTTACGGACACATTGGATGAGGGCCAAACCGCGGGTGCGTTTCATTGCGCCTAGCGCGTCAATGTTCCATTCCCGGCTATCTGGCTCATCGATGCCGACAAAGGTGGGCTCGCCTCCCATGGTCAGGCGTACATCTTGTGCCACCAGATCGGCGTCGACGCTATGCGCCAAATGCCTAACCTGCGCCCAATCGTCTTCACTAAAGGGCTTGGATGTCCGTGGCGCATCATTCAGGCGGCGAATCGACATGGAGTAAGAAAAATCCACATTGGCTGGCTCGACTGTGCCTCCAATAGGCGCGGCTTTGGACGCATCCGGGGTGCAGACAAGGGGGATATGACCGTCGCCCGCAAACAGACCTGAGGTTGCATCCATCCCAATCCATCCAGCACCCGGTAAGAATGCTTCTGCCCACGCATGTAAATCTGCTGAGTCGGATTCCAGAGCTTTCGGATCGTCAGGATCTCGATCATCGGGCGCCAGCTGGATCAGATACCCGGAGACGAAGCGTGCTGCGATACCCAAATGCCGGAGAATCTGTATGAGGAGCCATGCAGAATCCCGACAGGAGCCGATGCCCTTTTCAAGAGTTTCTTCACATGTCTGAACACCCGGATCTAACCGGGTCACATATCCCACTTCGTCCCGCACCCTTCGATTCAGGTCGACCAGAAACCCGATCGTCCCGCGTTTTTCGTCGGAAATGCGCGCGAGAAAGCTCCGCAGTAAGGGTTCGGCAGGATTGACCAAGCGGTATGGCTCGAGAGCCTTAGCCAACTCCGGTTCGTACTCAAAAGGGAAGTCTTCAATTCCCGGTTCCAGCAGAAAATCGAAGGGGTTAAAGGACGAAAGCTCCGCGCCTAGGTCTACCTCAACTACAAATTCGGTTGTCTTCTCTGAAAAAAGAAGGCGCGCCAGATGATTGTTGTAGGGGTCGAGTTGCCAATTGAGGAGATGCTGGGCAGGAGTAACTCTCAATGAATAGCTGAGGATCGGCATTCGACAATGCGGAGCGGGACGCAACTGTATGATCTGCGGACCGAGTGCGACGGCCTTGTCGTATCGGTACTGCGTTCGGTGATTCAGAGCAACCTGTAAGCTCATTTACCCTCACGCGGTTCAGGCCAGGAGTGTCTCGCTCGTCGTACTGGCGCCGAGAATATTGAAGCCGGTAGACGTCTCGTAAAACGTCCTACTGTAAGGCTACCTTAAGGAGCTGCAGTGATGCTGCAATTTCTCCTCCTTACTGAAACGCTTCCTTGACGAGAGTCGCACGTCCGCAAACTCATAATCTATACAGAGCTTTCCGCACAATAGAAATATGTTGGATGAGAAGAGCTGATCTTAAAATCTGCACAAATGCATCAGTTGTGGACAATTCACAAGTTTGGTTGGGTGGCGCGATCTAAGGGAGGACCTAGGTTTGCACGCAACGTTTCTATTCACCTGAAATACAACAGGCCTTCTGAGTACGGCCACGTATTTGAGAGCCCAATTCTTCCCTTAGTCCGCAAACAAACGGGCTTTAGGGACGAAATCACGTTCGCCATGCCCGGCGGGCTCGACGTGAGAGCTAATCGATATTCTCTATAGGTCGAGCCTGAAGTAAATACGTCGCAGTCAATTCTCTACTGAGGAGGCTGCCCTTCCCCCTTTTTCTCCGGGTGAGCCTCTGGCCGAGGTGCTGTCTCGGCGGGACGAGGAGCAGGTTGCGCATGAGCTACAGTTGCCGGACGAGTAGTGCTTTCCGGGCGAGCCGCAGTCCGAGCTGGTGCCTCGGGATTGGGTTTATTCTGCGGACCGGCCGCAGTCTCCTTATTAGACTTAGTGGACGGAGACGCGACGTTAGGGACCTTCGCTGGTGTGTTAAGCGCTGTCTCCGGACGAGGAGTACTGTTCACATGTCCAGGAACCGCTTTGCTTGCTGCTGACGGAGCGGCTGCGTGATTTTCTGGAGCCTTATAAGGTGCTCCTGCCTGCTTGGCCGCTACGACTCCCTTTCCGTTAAATTCTGCAGGCTTCGCAGTTGCAGCGATTGCTGGTCGCCCGTGATTTACGGACGCTAGAAGTGCGTGATTGGTACTGGCGACATTCACATGTTGGGTCTGTTGCGCAGTCGGCGGACGGTGTTGCTCGTGTGCCGCTGTAACTTCTGACTGGGTTGGTCGGGCAGTAATTCCACCCGTGCCACCGTTATAGCTGACATTGTTCACGGTGGTGTTGTTAATTACAGTCTTGTTGTAAACATTGTGAATGTTCGTAACGTTTACGTTACTTACCGAGCGATTGTAGTTGAAGGCTCCGTTATTCCAATATCCGCCCTCATAACCGGTACCACCATAGCCGAAGCCGTAGTTGACTCCACCGTAGAAGCCGACATGAGGACCCCAGTAGCCGCTATTCCAGGCGTAGGCATTGCCGCCCCAGCCCCAATAACCAGGTGTCCAGAGCAGACCAACTGCGGGAGCCATCACCCACGTACCCGGCACCCAGAAGTAGCCTTCATTGCCATAAGCCCAATAGCCAGGGGTCCATAAATAACCGGCGGCGGGGACCATGGGTTGCGTGTACACAGGTAGTGCTGGTGGAGCAATCGCGACAGACACGACGAACTGCGCAAACGAGGTGGCCGGTATGGCCAAAATCAGACCAGCTAATAGCAAACGGATGGTACGCATTTGAGTCACCTTGACAGATCATCCTTCGATTTGCACGGTCGTACCTTGCTGGCTGCGGGCTGTGTGGATTGAAAAGGACTACGCGTCATATGCAAGGATTGCAGGAATGCATCGCCGAGTCTGAGCACTACGGCTCAGTTATCGTGATAATCGCAATTAAGTCCGCCAAATGATTTTCCGAGACGACCTTGTTGGTACCCAGGAAGAAAGCCGCGCGAGTCCAGAGAGTGGAGACGCACCTACAAGAGTTAAGCTGCGTGGTCAGGAGTAGCAGCAATTCCTTAGAAGCAAGGCGAGAATGGCTGTGCCTGTTAGTTTCAACTACCTTTATAGGTGGCCAACCTCCATTACTGCTTGTTACAGCCGATTGGCTCTAGCGTAAGCTATCTGTCGTCACGATGACCGGACTGCCGATTGCTTCGCCCGACACGACCAGTTCCACTCCCCTGTTCTGTTGCCGGCCGCCGGAGTTTATCGTTGGAGGACTACCGGCAAAGTATTGCCGAAGCCTTCTGCGCTGACTGAACTTGCCCCAACTCCTTCTTGCACCAGGTAATCCCGCACCGAGCCGGCCGGTTGCACCGGCGATCAGACGGATCCAGGCATCACATAGCAGGCTGGCTGCTCTCGCACGCAGCCCAAAATCATAGATATGGACGGTTCCGCATACAGGTGCCATGCGTCCTAATACGCAATTGCTATTTCACGCCAATCTGCGCTTGAATCTTATTGTATTGAGCTTTCGAGAAGATATGCTTCTTCACCAATTGCGAAGTATTTTCGTACGGTCTTCCAGCAATAATGGCCTGCGCCTCTGCGGCAGTCACATCCGGCAGCTTTTCCAGATCCTGGGCGGAAGCGGTGTTGATATCCGTCGGTCCTTTTCGGGTTAGGCCCTCAACTACGCCTCTCGCAATCGCTCCCGCGTCGCGTTTAGCCGCGGCAGTGGCGTCAGCGGTATGCTGCTCGAGAGAACGGGTATTGTTCGAATCAAAGCACCCAGAGAGCAAGGGTGTGCACACTGATAAAATCAAGACTATCTTTGACTTTGGATGCATATCTCCCAGTTCAACACTAACGGACCTTCGGGTTTGCTCCGGTGGCGGAGCGAGCAGATTGATTAAAATCTTCGTTAGCAGAATCTGAGAAATCGCGCTTTGACCGAAACGATGCCCGCACCTTCCACCCACGCGGGCACCTCAGACTCAGAAGTACTGGCAGGAATCGCCTTTGCAAGCCATATTACTCTGCTTTCATGGCAGACGCCGTTCTCCGCGTGAGTACCTTTTGCGGAGGGGTCCGGAGTTCGATATGGCACATTCCGGACCACTACATACTCTAGCTTGTATTCTTTCGGCTTTTCCATGGGGGCCTCCTGATCGAAGTTCGTTGTTGCATGTTGGATTGCCTAAGTAGGAATGTGGTTATCTCATGTGCCCCTATTGCGTAAAGTGTTTAGTGGCAGTTTAAAGTTCACTCATTGAGTGGCACTTTGGAGAGAGTTACTGAATTATTTGGGCTACACCGGCTTCTCTGCCTACAGAGCCCAACAATTGTACAGTTCCGATTAGGCCACCCTATCTGCTTTTAGGGCTGCCGTGGCCTGCCTCTTTTGGCTTGTCATAGCCAAAGTTCAGGTCAATGTGTCTAAGCACCGGCATCAACCTCGCCAGCTTAAAATATCCACGTTCACGGAACCAGTCGGCGCTTCCAAGGACCGGGTTGACGGGCTTTGCGAGCAGCAGCCTCTGCCCGTGTATGGGCGGAATTTGGAGTTTGACGGCTGCCTGTGGCGCATTGGGTAGCTCTTGTCCCTGCATTACGGCAGTAAACAGCACCATGAATATAGCCATAAGTGCCACTATGCCCACATAGGCATGCGTGTAATCTTCTGTAAGGATCGGTTTCATAAGCCCTCCTTGCACGAGGGGGAGCTAAGAAGGACAAGTGTCAGATGGGCTGACTATGTTCCAGAACCACGAAGGAGCCGATAACACGGACTCTTCTCCATAGCCAGTGTCACAAAAACGCAGAATAATAACTGAGCAAAACAGCTCGGCTTTGCTAGGTAAAGGCAGATGAATTCCGACTAATCACCAGTAGGCGGTTTATTGGGTTGATGATTCCCTCGCTTCGTCTTTGCCCATCATTCTGCTGTGCGTCTACAATCCGTTTTCTGGCCGCTTGTTCAATGGTTTGCGTCTCCTCAAATTCGAGAGTACTCATTTCCCATTGGGATCAGATACTGGGCTACGTGAATCAAAACAAGTGGATATGAGCCCCACTGGCGAACTCTAGGCTACCTTGACCTTTAAACGCGAAAAGCTCGCGAAATTCAACGTGTTTTCTAGATCATTTCTCCGGTTGATTCCGGATGATTTGGTATTGGCTTGGCCTGGCTCACCTCTTGGTGGAACGATCTCCATCCGCGTGTACCGTACGCCACAGCACTCCCCCCGAAAGCAGTTAGAGATAAAGTGCAAGGACCGCGTCGTCCTAAGAAAAAAGCAAATGGGCGCGAAGACGAATCCATTCCGCGATGTGTTTTTACTTAAGCGAAAAAATGCACAAGAGAACTATGGCTTTCTCTGAAAACGTTCCGTGAGCTGAACCAGAATTTCTATCGGTCCGGCATCGGGATCTATTCCCAATTGCTTGAGACGATCACGATGCCAATCACTTTCAAATTCTGGCATGTCTTCGGGCTTTCCAGGGGAAGATTGCTTGGGGTCATCCATATGCATTTAGTGGTACCTGGCAACACGGGGCCGGATTCATATCCGGATGATTTTATTTGCCCCTGCGTATCCGCGTGCGACCACCAGAGAAGCTCTCAAAGCCTAGGTCGCTAATAGCTCTAACTCTACATCTGGTGAAAAGTTTCGCTGCCCAGCAGCCCGACCAGGTCATATCCCTGAGTCGCAACGAAGCCTAGAGCCATCAATCAGTTGGCTGACTAATAGTTCAAATATCGTCTTTTTTTGGCAGAATTTTAGAGATGATAGTCTGAGGCCCTCGAACCCTACCGGCAAACGTCCCGTTTGTTCACTCAGGGTGAGCGCCAGGTCGATATGTTCGTAGTGCTCGATGGGGAGGTCGATGTCTCTCTGCCCGCTGCGAATGGCGAGTCCAAAGTCATAGCCCATCATCAGAGGTTTGACTTCTCCGGTAGTTAAATCTTCTGACCTCACAGGGATCGCTTGTAGAGGCGCGAACGGTCAGAGAGAGCCGCCTTCTTCGCACCGAACAACGATTATTCCCGGGTTGGCTCTACGAAATCTTATGTGCTGATCAACATAAGATCTCGTCAGTCCATTCCGCTCCCTCCGGAAGCTTCGAGACCGGCAGGCCCATGAGTAGGTTGTGGGTTCCGAGCGCCCCACCGCAACCGTAATCCACGTATGGCGATGCATTCGCGTCGCCGAACAGCGCAAAGTGCACGAGCGTTCCATCGACGGAATCGCAAAAGGATCGATGAGTGCGTTGCCCTGATATGGAGTGACCGTGTCAACTCCACGGATCTTGGGTTGTTGTTTTGTGTTGTCGTAGCCTTCCGCGAGGACAGAGCGAGCAGCAGCCTGGGCAGTTTGAGCGACGATTGATCAGTCTGATATTCGCGGGTCGGAACCGCATAATCATGATCCGTCGGGAGCTGCCTCTGACTGTTATCGCGAGTCCGGCTGAGCCTGTCGCATAGGGCAAACGAGGATTCTCCTTCGTGCTTGCCTCGGCTGCTGCTGGCTCTGTACTCGAAAATTGGCGACGATGTTCATTTCCATTTCTGAGGAACGTTTTGTTTCTGTCTTTCCTTTTGTCAGGCCGCGATCCGCTGCTTGACGATAGTCTCTGCTCTGATTCCAATGGCCCAGATGAAGCCCAACAGTTCACGAGCAACTGCAATGGTGATCTTTCTCTTGTCCTTGCCGGCTGCTGCCGGTCTCATGTAACGCTTGTGCAGCCGGTGTTGCGCCTTCCATGCAATCTCTTTAGTCTCTTCGGAAATACTCTGCTGTCGTTTGCGCAGGGCCGTACCAGATGCATGGGGGACGATGATAGCTCCACGCAGCTTCGACGACGATTCGTCGCAAATGCGCGTTGCCTGGTTTGGTGATGCTCCCGCGCCGAGTCCGCTTCACCCAATTTGGGCTCGAATCTCGTTGTATTGGGTTTTCGAAAGGATATGCCTCTTCACTAATTGCGAAGTATTGTCATACGGTCTTCCAGCAATAATGGCCTGCGCCTCTGCCACGGTCACATCCGGCAGCTTTTCCAGATCATGGCCGGAAGCGGTGTTGATATCCGTCGGGCCCTTACGGGCTAGTCCCTCAACTACGCCTCTCGCAATCGCTCCTGCGTCGCGTTTAGCCGCGGCAGTCGCGTCAGCGGTATGCTGCTCAAGAGAACGGGTATTGTGCGAATCAAAACACCCGGAGGGCAAGAGAGTGCACACTGACAAAATTAAGACTATCTTTGACTTTGGATGCATATCTCCCAGTTCAACACTAACGGACCTTCGGGGTTTGCGCGGTGGGTGAGCAGATTCGACAAAAATTTCGTTAGCAGGGTCTGAGAAATCGAGTTTTGACCGCAACGATGCCCGCACCTTCCACCCACGCGGACACCTCAGACTCAGAAGTACTGGCAGGAATCTCCTTTGCAAGCCATACCACTCTGCCCTCATGGCAGACGCCTTGGTCCGCGTGGGTACCTTTTGCGGAGGGGTCAGGAGTCCGATATGGCACATCCTGGACCGCTACATACTCTAGCTTGTATTCATTCGGCTTTTGCATGGTGGCCTCCACATCGAAGTTCGTTGTTGCATGTTGGATTGCCTAAGTAGGAATGTGGTTATCTAGCCTGCCCCGATTACGCAAAGTGTTTCGAGGCAGTTTAAAGTTCCTCCTCCGGAATTCAGAAATGAGGCGCTGCCAATTGGATCCATTTAGAGCATTTTTCTCTTCGCGATGCCGCGGCTGGGGATGGTTACAGGGTTCAGCAACGCAATCGTGCCAAACGTGAGGAGAAGACCGAGATGTTGGAGGTCCGGCTAAAAACAGGCTGTACAGGATTTGCTTGTGGCGCCTCCCTTCATCGAGATGCCGGCGCACGACGAGTCCTCAACAACTATTCCAAGTCAGATGGCTCTACTACGGCATGATCTGGATCTCCCCGACGCCCAGGACCCGGAAACCCGGCTTACGCATCTTTTCCCTCCTCGGAATGTTCGAAGTGAACTATGACTCGCGATGGCACTACAGGCCTGGACAGAAGTAGAGGAACTGACCTCCGGCAGAATCATTACTTGATAGCATCACGCGCAAGCGGAGAGCAAGGCATTGCAGCATTCTTGCTGGAAGATATCGGAACCGCCAAGAAGGACGTGTTGAAGGCGTGGATGATCGCGAAGGTTGCCGATCCTGCAGCTCACGTCCGATATGCCCAGCATGTATAGCACAGGGCTAGTCGAACTCCACAAATGAAGACTCGTGGAGCCGCATACGCAGACACGCGGCGATGCACTAGAAAAGGCGGTTCGGAAGAAACCATGCATATTTCAAAATCCGAAGTGGTTTCTCGGTGTGAATTATGTCATTCGCAAACAACCTGGTCTGGTCTGGATACCGTTTCCGACACAACTCAGGAATTTTTTACAGTGTCCGGATTCGGCCATAGGGACGGGTCCATTTAGAAGCAATTTACTTCAGTCAGGGCCCTACGTTCGCGGATGGATCATTCTGCACTGCCTTGTACGCGACGATCGCATCCCCGAGCGCTTTAGTTATAGCCTCTCGTATGAATGAGCGAACCTCTGCCTCGCTGGCACTCTCTTTACCGCGATGACTGGCAATCGACGCCAGCTCTTCCGCGTCGAACTCAAACGCAAGATCAACCTTCATACTGTCCTCCCGCTCAATCTGCTGACCGAAGTTTCGCGCCGCCGTACTTAAGGGTAAAGCGGTGGTCGCTGCCCATAAGAACATGGCATACGACCTGGAGAAAAAGCTGTAGGGCAAACGAGAGGCCTCTCCCGCTAAAGGAGGAGAGGCCTCTCTTGGGTTTCCGTCCGGGTTCTTACTTTTGACTATCTCGTGCCGCTTTCACGTAATCGTGTGACTCCTGAATGTGCACATACTGCGTAGACAAGAGTTGATGTACTGGAAGGGGCAATTCTTTCTCCAGCGCTTCTTTATAAGCTTTCTTGCCGGCATCTTGGGCCGCCTCAGCTGTCTCGAGCAGAGTATGATCCCCTCCGCCCAGATGGGCCTTGAGGTCTCCCCACGTACGTCGCAAGGTCCCGCTCACACTACCACTCTGTTTTGGATCGTGATCTCCTTCGGTGTGAAGCATCGTCTCCAATTCGCCTCGGAATGAAGCGCGCTTGAGAGATTCGCAG
>Ga0206903_10186_pt1 | contig 20512 bp, 14 predicted proteins | sample Alteio_BWOrgHeat_45_FD_152959 | JGI IMG/M metagenome (GOLD analysis project Ga0206903, IMG submission 152959) | Enriched cells from forest soil in Barre Woods Harvard Forest LTER site, Petersham, Massachusetts, United States -... | ecosystem: Environmental > Terrestrial > Soil > Temperate forest >... | reverse complement strand
TCGTACGCTTCTTTTTGTGCAATTTTCATTTTGTGAATGAAATCCAATCTGCTTTCCGAATATTGGGCTTCAAAAACGGATGCTCCGATAGATGTGCCCGATTTCATCAACTGATTGGAAATGACATATTTTTTCCTTTCTGAAAGAGAATCGCAAAACTTAATAATTGCAATAGCAAAAGCAAAGGATTTTTGAACAATAGGACCATCTCTCCGAATCATAATTAAATTTTATGAAATCGAAATTGAATCCTTTCATTAGAAAAAGAATGGGTTATTTACTTAAATTTTCTGTGTAAAACACCTTTCTCCCACTCATATACTCCTATACCCATATACTCTTATACTATTTATGCACTACTTGTGAATCTCCGACGTATAGTGAAACTCAATATCCGGATTATTACTGATCTCTGTTTTTAGAAACCATTCGCTCTGTGCGAGATAGACCATTTGCCCGTCCTTATCCTCGGCAATGTTATTTTGTTTGAACCGGGCAAAGTCCATGAGCTTTTTCTCATCCTTACTCGTTATCCAGCAGGCTTTGAAAAAAGGCATCGCATTGAATTGAACGGACGCAGAGTATTCATGCAAAAGCCGGTATTGGATCACTTCAAACTGCAATTCACCCACGCAACCGATTATTTTCCTGTTTCCGCCAAACTGGGTGAACAATTGTGCCACGCCCTCATCGGTTAACTGGAGTAACCCCTTCTCGAGTTGTTTTGTTTTCATCGGATCCTTATTCTGCACTTCCTTGAATATTTCAGGAGAAAAAGAGGGGATGCCCGTGAAATAAAAATCGTCTCCTTCTGTAAGGGTGTCTCCAATTTTGAAGTTGCCGGTATCGAAAAGCCCAACCACATCGCCGGGAAAAGCCTCTTCTATTACATCCTTATCACGGGCTAAAAAACTATAAGGATTACTGAATCTTACTTCTTTATTGAGGCGAACATGATGAAAATATTTATTGCGTTCAAATTTTCCGCTGCATACGCGGATAAATGCAATACGGTCACGGTGCCGCGGATCAAGGTTTGCATGAATCTTGAAAACAAACCCACTGAGTTTTTCGTCTTCCGGGCAAATAGTACCTCCGGTAGTAGGCCTGCATTGCGGTACCGGGGCGATGCGGATAAAACTATCCAGCATTTCACGTACACCGAAATTGTTGATGGCGGATCCGAAAAACACCGGTGCTATCTTTCCGCTGAGATAATCGGATACATTGAGCGGACCATATACCCCGTCTACCAATTCCACGTCCTCGCGCAGAAGCGACGCGTCTTTTTCACCCAGTTTTTCATCCAGCAGCTGATCACTGAGTTTTTCGATCTGAACCACGTCTTCATCCGACGCTTTTGTATTGGCTGTAAATAGTATCAGGTTTTTATCGTGCAGATTATAAACCCGTTTGAATTCTTTTCCGCTGTTGATGGGCCAGGTAAGCGGATGCAGTTTTATTTTTAATTCATTTTCAATTTCTTCCATCAGCTCAAACCGGTTTTTTCCGTCCCGGTCCATCTTATTAACAAATACGATGATCGGCGTGTCGCGCATCCGGCAGACTTCCGTAAGTTTCCGGGTTTGTTCTTCCACGCCGTTCACACTGTCAATGACCAGGATTACGCTGTCGACCGCCGTGAGCGTCCGGTAGGTGTCTTCTGCAAAGTCCTTATGACCGGGCGTGTCCAGCAGATTGATGAGCATATGTTTATACTGGAAACTCATCACGGAAGTAGCTACAGAAATTCCACGCTGTCTTTCTATTTCCATAAAATCACTGGTGGCATGTTTCCGGATCTTATTGCTCTTCACGGCGCCGGCAGTTTGAATGGCTCCTCCGAACAGCAGGAATTTTTCTGTCAGTGTCGTTTTACCGGCATCCGGATGTGATATGATGGCGAATGTTCTCCTTTTTGCAATTTCAGATGTATACTTCATACTTGGGAACCGGAAATCTTTTCTCCGGAGGCGCGCAAAATTAAGAAGTTCTGCCGGATGCTAAGGATCTTTCTATGGGCTTGGAAGATGGTCATTGTAACCGCTGTTCAGAATACTTAAGGGCAGGATAAGTTCCCACTGATTCGGACCCCTACCCTGATAATCGGGATCAAGAAGGCGGCTATACCGGATGCCGAAACTCAGAGCAAGCTGATTCCACCATTTTGTATCCAGGTAGATTTCGATTCCGGCTGACCGGTACTGCGTTTGAACGCCCGGACCATTTGTTGCGTAAAATGGTACGCCGGTATAATCATAAAATGCATTCGCACGGATCCGCAGAAAATACACCAGGTTCGCAAATCCCCAGTCCGGATAAACCAACGGCAGGTTATAGTTGATTCCAAATCCATACATCCGGTAAAAATTCTCTGCTGAGTAACCATTGGCAAATGGAAAGCTGTTTGCGAACCTCACCTGATTTAATGAATCCCGCTGTTGGATGGCGGCTTTTAATACCAGACTATGTGTTGAAACGAAGCCGGGGAAATAAAAATTTGCCGAAGCGAGAAACTGGTTTCCTGAAATATTGGAAATAGCCTTATCGTATTGCACAAGAAGGGTTTGGGCAAAAGAGGGATAAATCTGCATTCTGCCGGCCTGCAGCTGATGCGTAAAAACTAACTGTGGATCGAGACTGAAATAAGTGGTGTTTTTAATACTGTCCTTGTATACGCCCTGGAAAAACTGCTCATGATAGGAAATATTGCTGCCTGCTTCCAGGTTCGTCAACCACCGGCCCCGGCTCAGGTTCAGGGGAACGGAAATTCCGGCATAAGGCAAAAGTTCATTCCAGTAAATTTTTTGAGAGCCATAGTAGGCATTCCGGTCAATCCGGTATTCCAAACCGGCATTAAAGAATGGAAATAATCCGCCATACGTAAAATCCATTCCGGTTTTTTTATATTGCTCATTACTATTGTAACCGATATATATTTCCGACTGAAAAGTATTCAGGACGTTTTGTCCCAGCAGGGAAAAAGTATAATCCGGATCATTGATATACGGCCTCCAGCTGTGAAAATTAAACAGATGGGTGGCGGCCGGATAAGGTTTTGACGGGTAGGCGGTATCGGTTATTGGATATGGGATCTGAAACGGCGGGTTGTCCAGCGAATACACGTTATGTTTTTCTGATGTGTCCGTTTTGCTGAACACAACGGGCAGGCCGGTAAATGCCCCATTGATATCTCTTACCCGCATGCGGTAGCCCGCACTGGTAAATTGGTTCCAGGCCAGTTTTCCGGAATTGCCGGAAAGCTGGTAATTACCCGCGGCGGCATCTGCATCCAATGGATAAACAAATCCTTCACGATAACAAAAACCCTGGTCCTGACCATGATAGGTACGCGTAAAATAAATCTGTTTGTTTTCTGTTGAAATGAATCCGATAGGATCCATCGACCAGCCAACCAGAATTTGCTGGGTTCCGGAATCAATATCAAATTTCATCAGTGCCATCTCGCCCTTCGGATTGCGTACGGCGACTACCAGTTGCCCCGGACTAAAATATTTGGGGTATGTATAAATCAGTTTGTCGGGATTCGGTAACCGGTGCAGAATTTTTCCGGACTGAATGTCGATTATATCAAGAGAGCAATTTCCGGTCGTAGCCATGTTTACGGCTACGATGGTTTTGGCGTCGGGTGAAATATCGGGAGCAAAATATTTTGTTTTGCTCGTCAGACGAATATCTTTTTTTGTACGGATGTCAAGTATCCGGATGATCGAATAATCCCGCCAGCCCCAACGCAGGTCGGGTTCATACGCCGTATAGGCAATTTTTTGATTTCGGTAAGTAAATGCATCATCCAGGCTGACCGACCGGAATCTTATGCGGCTATATTTTTCACTGCCGGTTTTTTGAACCGCGAATTCCGGAGGAAGCCGGTAACTGCTGTTAAGGAAAACCATCTCGTTGTTTTCTGAGAACTGTGGAAATAATTCATCCGAAACGAAATGAGGCATTTTTTTTCCATAGACCGCCGGGTAATCTGAAAAGGCTTTTTCTGAAATCTGGTCCCGAAAATAGTCCAGTGCTTTTGTCCGGAATGAATCGAATGAAGTGCCGGCATTTCGTTCAATGGCTTTTTGAAGCGGATAGAATAAGCCTTTGAATGCGGCCGCTTCCACAGCTGTCTTATCCCAAAATCCTGCTCCGTACCGATCCCGGCCATAAGCTACCAGCATATATCCCAGGGGATAGTGATCCGGCGTGTAATCACGGTAGGATCCGTTACGGATTTTCATCCAGGAATATTTCTTTTGTGAAACCCAGAGAGCTTCAAAACCGGTCAGGAAAAGGGGAAGCCGCCCCCTGCCCTGTTTGCTTACCAGTGTTTCCTGGTATACGGCGTCGCCTTCAAAAAACCAGTTTGGAACCGAAAGGCTGTTGGCCAATGCAAGCCCGTCCTGGCCGAAAAGGATGTAAAAGACCCGGGACAAGCCGACGCAAAAATTATTGTATTGCTGTACATGGCGGTACTCGTGAATGGCCAGCATCTGAAACCAGGGAAGACTTCCAAGGTCAAAACTATTCTGTGAAGGCGTAAGTTGAAATTCGCTTCTGAAGGGTGCCAGCTGAACATAGCCATTCGGAATCGTCGTCAGATTATGAAAAACAATATCAACCGGTTTTTGCTGGGTTCCGATAGTCGATAAAGTGGTTTTGCTCAATTCATTTACCAGAAATGCAACCTGCCGGGCCTGACTGTCCAGACCGGGCGGATAAATAATTTTCGCCGGAACGGATTGTACATATTTCCAGTGGACAGAGGTAGGTGTTCCTCCAAATATCTGTGCTCCGGCCTTCCCAAAACAGCAGATTGTTCCTATGAGACAAAAAAAAATTCGCATCCGGTATTTGATCTGGAACAAAAAATGAAATTAGTCCATCGTGACCATAGATCAGCTATCATAATTCCTATATCTTCGAATCTTCTCATGAAGGTTAAGTCGAATTTATTTTCCTTTGTCAACAACCCGGATTCGCTGTTTGCTGCCATTGCCGGGTTTTTTCTGATTCAGCTGTTCTTCAGGCACAGCGGCATCGGAATTTCTCCGGATTCCGTTACCTATCTGAGCGCTGCCAGGAATATAATTCAGGGGAATGGTTTCACGTCTTTCGATAATCTTCCGGTTGTTGATTTTCCGTTCGCTTACCCTTTCCTATTAACGGTTATTTCATTTTTTACAAGACTGGATCCACTGCAGTTTGGTTGTGTCCTGAATGGATTATTATTCGGAATGTTGCTTTATATCTCGGGTGGCATAATGAATGGTTTTCAAAATTTATCCGGATGGTATAAACGGATAATGCTTGCCTGCATTTTACTGAGCCCGGCTATTCAGGAAGTATATACCCTTCTCTGGTCGGAAACGCTGTTTCTTCTGCTGATACTGCTTTTTACAGTCAGTATGACAAATTATCTCCGGCAATCGGCCACCCGGTGGCTCCTGGTTTCGATTCTTCTTTGTGCTTTTGCCTGTCTGACCCGTTATGCCGGCGTATTTCTGATTATAGCAGGATCGGCTATGATTTTTTTAAACCGTGAAAACAGCTGGCGTAAAAGGTTACTTCATTCCTTGTCATTTGCCATCTTTTCGGCATCCCTGCTTTTTGTAAATATTATTCGCAACCGCATGTTGACAGGTTTCGCCACCGGTCCACGCCCGAAAAGCGATACCGGAATTTGGAAAATCATGGAAAATTTCGGTGGTGTTCTATGCGACTGGCTGTTGATTAACCGGACCAGCGGTATGGCCATTTTTCTTACGATTATCGTTTTGCTGGTTTTTGCACTGACGATTGTCCGTATTGAAAGCCGGCATAAATCAAAATATAAATTTGAGTACGTTATGGCATTTACCGGACTGGTGTATTGCCTTTTTATGCTGGCTACGGCTAAGCTTACCCGTTATGAACAATTTACTAACCGGCTATTATCGCCCATGTTCATTCTCCTGATTTGGAGCTTAACCTGGTGGATTCCGGGATTCCTTGCCGGACGGTCTTATCGGATGAAATGGGTGTACGGGCTATCCGTTTTAATATTGGCTGCCTGGTTCCTGAATATCCAGATGGCAGCGGATTATGAATATTATGACGGGGTAAAAGATGCGGGTGTTCCCGGTTATCAGGAGGATTCCTTTGTGCAGTCGGATATTGTCAAATATCTTAAAGAAAATACCGGTGTACTTAAACCCGGTTATGAAGTTTATTCCAATGCGGGAGACGCTTTTTATTTTGTTACCCGGCAACCGGCCCGGCAATTACCATACAACGCATTTCCCGACAGAGTCCGGCAATATTATGCTGCGAAGAGCAATTACCTTGTCTGGTTTAATGATCTCGACAATCCTGAAATGCCGGATCTGAATTCTATTCTTAGAAACAAGAATATGGTATTGCTCAAGCAACTCCCCGATGGCGCGGTGTATATTACTAAATAAGCCTTTGGCTTATTTAGTAATATACAAGTGGGGCTAGTATAAGAGTATAAGGGTATAAGAGTATCAATACTTGATCTGATTACATTCCTATACTCTCATACTCCCATACTCTTATACTTTCTATAGTTTCCTCAACCAGATATTGCGGAAGCTGATGGGCTCACTCGGGTCGCCATGTGCCTGAAGTTTGATAGGAGCAGCGCCATGCCGGGTATAATACGGTAGCCCGATATACTGGGTGAGTCCCTTCAATATAAAATTGTTTTCGACCAGTACACCATTGAGAAAAACGGTTACCCGGGCGGCGGAATCAAGTGTTCCATCATCCTTAAAACGGGGAGCCGTCCACACCACTTCATAATTCTGCCATTCACCCGGTTTACGGCTTGGATTCGCCAGGGGAACTGCCTGCTTGTAAACACTCCCTACCTGTCCGTTTACATAAGTTGGATTATTATAATTGTCCAGAATCTGCAATTCATATCCCACATCAGATCCGCTGTCGGATATGCAGGCAAGAAAAATTCCGCTGTTTCCTCTGGCCTGTCCGCTCCCGGTAATGTTTTCGGGTATTTGGAATTCCAGATGGAGCTGAAAATCCCTGAAACGTTCACGGGTCATAATACCTTTTGCTTTTTTATCCACAGTCATGATATGGTCGTGTACCTTCCATCCCGCTGCTTTGGTTGAATCGGGACCTTCTGCCCGCCATAACTTCAAATCCGTACCGTCAAATAAAACAAGTGCATCGGATGGTGGTTCAGCATCTGTTTTGCCTGGCGTTACGATTTTAGGAACGGGAGAATAAAATTCTGTCAAAGTAGGATCTCCCTTAGCCTTCTGTGCCGAAACCAGGGAGGCCAGCATCATAAATCCTAAAAACAAAAAATAAATTTTTTTTGATGAGAGTGAAGCAATTGCGTACATATTCAATCTTTTAAATTGAATTCAAGATAGCAAAATCAATTGAACGATGTGTCAAAATCAGAAGAGTGGAATTTATTGCCCGATCAAGGCTGGAATTTATTGTTCGATCAATACTTCGTGTGCATATTCCCGCCGAAGCGAATCCTTGATATGCGTCGTGTCTTTATTCAGCGCAGGAAATTGAAAATACACTTTGAAGAAAGTGGAATCCTTCTGGTATAGATGCGCCTTTAGCTGGAAGGAAATTAATTGGTTATACCGCCTTACGGCATGATCCTTATTGGCAGTGGCGAGGATAATGAATTTATAGACAGTGGATGTTCCATTAGTGGCAGACAATGGGGTATCGGTGACTTTAGGTTTTGCTATATCATGACGGGTCGAATCGTGCGCCAGGGAATCGGTTACTAAGGTTTGTGGCGCCTGAACGGCAGATACGGTGTCTGTTACATTATCGGTCACAGCTGTGCTGTTTTTCTTATACATCAGCCAGCCGCCCAGTCCGACGATGATGAGGGCGGCAACCAGAGCCAGCACCTTAAGTATATTATTAGGAGCGACGGGTGCCGGTATGTTCACCTGCTTCTTTTCCTTGGCATAAATCTTTTTCTTTCCGTGCTCGGGCGAGCCGGTATTCTCTTTTATCACCGTATATTCTCCGGGCGAAAAATCAAACTTACCCGACTTGTTCTTGGTAATCGTTCCGATACCCTCCAGGTGAAACGGTTTGCCAATATTCAGCATTTCTGTACCCAGATTAAGGTAGGAATCAAGGTCGGAAATGGCAAGAGGCCTTATCTTGCCCGTATTCTCACAAATAAAGGTAATCAGTTCCTTATCGGCTGACGCTATATTTGCATTTTGAAACTGAACCGCATTCGGCATGGAAAGCAGGGTCCGGTCGTTTTCTTCCGGAAGTACCACAGCCTTATCCAGAGTAAATATACCCAGTCAGGGAAGGGCCATCCTCCGGTTTTTATATAAATATTCAACGAGCAACAACGGAATCTTCAAAGCGTGGATTTTACTTTTAAAAGTAATTAACGAACGCAAATAAGGACAAATAATTATATGAAAATTAAAATAAAATATTGAAAACTAATCATATACCTGCCAAAACTTCAATTTTTGTTCAATATTTGGCATCTAAATCGCATATTAAACCAATCACTCATGCTCAGTGAGGAAGAAGAGGCCTTTATCAGTTACTGGCATGCTAACCGTGATAAACAAAAACGAGTTTTTCGCCAATTTCTGCTGGGTATACCTATTGGGCTCCTTTTTACCGTTCCAATCGCCATCAATTTCTTCTCCGGGTGGTATAAAAGGGCTGCCATGATGAGCAGCACGGCCGAATTCAATCCGGGTGTATTGCTTTTGGCACTTATTTTCATCGTCATTTTTATCGCCGTTTTTTCAAGAAAATTCAAATGGGAACAGTATGAAAGGAGGTATATCGAATTACAGGCCAAAAAACGGCGGCTGGAGGAAGAGGAAAATAAATAATATCCTGCAGCGTTTCTTTCCGTAAAGCTGTCTTATTATTTAAGGCCGACCTTTTTTATTTTAGTGCCGTAACCACGCTAACTGCTAAACCAACCCTGGACATGAGTTCAGGGTTTTTTTATTGTAATTTTGTCCAAATTCCTTTCTTGCCGTACGAATCCATTTCGGTCTTTGATATTTTCAAAATAGGTGTTGGCCCTTCCAGTTCACACACTCTGGGACCCTGGCGGGCGGGACAGGCCTTTATACGGTCTCTGGAAGAAAAAAAGGTTTTATCGGATCTAAATCGCCTTCAGGTCTTATTATACGGTTCATTGGCAAAAACGGGAAAAGGGCACGGAACGGATATCGCTATTTTACTGGGTCTGGCCGGATATGATCCGGTTGCGATCGATACCTCCCTCATTTCTTCCATCATTGCGAATATCCGGGAAAAAAGATCACTGGAACCGGGTTTATCAGTGGAATTCGATCCGTCTACAGATATTCAATTTCTTACGAAGGAGTCACTTCCCTATCATCCCAACGCTCTCAGTTTCCTGGCCGATTTTAAGGGTCACCCTTCTATATCGGAAACGTACTATTCAATTGGTGGCGGTTTTATTGAACAGGAAAGAAAATCCTCTGCCGAAAAGAAACCGGTTCAGCTACCGTTTCCAATCGATACAGCTGGAAACCTGTTACACTGGTGCATGAAAACCGGCCTCCCCATTCATGAGATAGTCATGGAAAATGAGCATGTTTGGCGCGACGAATCAGTGATCATCCATCAGCTGGAAATGATCTGGCAGGTGATGAGGGAATGCATGTACAGAGGCTGTCACACAGAAGGTATATTGCCAGGCGGTTTGAATGTAAACAGAAGAGCTTCAGCACTCAATAAAAAGCTCCTCAGGGGAAGGACCTATACAGACTATTCGGGATGGGTGGAGGCAATCAAAGCAGGCGGGAAAGATTTTCAGTATATATTGGATTGGGTGAGTTGTTTTGCGCTGGCAGTAAACGAGGAGAATGCATCTTTTGGCAAAGTTGTTACGGCACCTACCAATGGGGCTGCAGGCGTCATTCCGGCCGTACTTCAGTATTTTATTTGCTTCTCCGATGAATTCAGGGAAGAAAAAATTATTTCTTTTCTTCTGACAGCAGCTGAGATCGGAAGTATTTTTAAGAAAGGTGCAACCCTGTCGGCCGCTATGGGTGGCTGTCAGGCAGAAATTGGTGTATCATCAGCGATGGCTGCTGCGGCATTGACGGAAAGCATGGGTGGAACGCAGCGTCAGGCATTGATGTCAGCCGAAATCGCCATGGAACACCATCTGGGTCTGACCTGCGATCCGATCGGGGGTCTTGTTCAGGTTCCCTGCATTGAACGAAACACGATGGGGGCTATTAAGGCCATCACAGCTTCCCAACTTGCTCTGCAGAGTATGCCCGATTTTGCGAAAGTGTCACTGGACGCAGTCATCCGGACTATGTGGGATACGGCACTCGATATGAACAGTAAGTATAAGGAAACGTCCGATGGAGGACTGGCCGTACACATACCACTGAGTTTACCGGAATGCTGATCCGGGCTTAAGACAAAAGCGTAAAGCATAACGCTCAACGCTGAACGCTGTTCAACCGCCGGAGTTGAGCGAACGCAGTTTAACGCCAGGCGATGCATCTCGTTTGTCAGTGATTTTATATTTACTGAATGAAATAACGGATATTATAAACCACCGGAAAATTTCCAGGAAACCGCCAGAGATGGAAACATTTATACCGCTAAGGGAAGTACGGATCGCAAAAAGGGAAGACTTATGGCAGATCAGGGAACTGGCTCAAAAAATTTTTCCGGTTACCTATGAGCAGATCGTGAACGAAGGACAGGTCGATTATATGATGGATCTGTTCTATACCCCCCAGGCACTGGAATCCCAACTCGATTCGGGCCAGATATTTCTTATAATTTATTATGAAGGGGAAGCGGCCGGATTTGCCTCCTACACACGGATAAATGAAGTGGGGGATTTCAAACTGAATAAAATTTATCTCGACTATACTAAGCAAGGCAAAGGACTTGGAAAATGGTTATTGCACGATGTGATCTACCGGGTGAAATCGGCCGGGGGCAGAACATTGCAGCTTAACGTAAACCGTCATAATAAAGCAAAAGGGTTCTATCAGAATATGGGGTTTTCCATTGTAAAAGAAGAATTACTCGATATCGGCGGCGGCCATTATATGGATGACTATGTAATGGAAATGCGTATTTCGGGCTAAAGGCGGAAGGCATAACGCATAACGCTGAACGCTAAACGCGGTCATCCGTCAACCGCCAACCGCCAACCGCCAACCGCCAACCGTCAACCGCCAACCGTCAACCGCCAACCGCCAACCGCCAACCGTCAACCGCCAACCAAATCACCCTGCCACCACGGGCTCGTCCACCGGAACATGCCCCATGGCCGATTGTTTCATACGATGGGTAAGTTCATGGCCGAAATATTTTTCAATTCGTCGTTCAATCAGATAGATTAATGGAGTCAGACCAACAGCCATGATGAATTTATAGGTGTAATTGACCATCCCGATAGCCAGAATGGTTTGCCAGGGGTATGTTCCTGAAAATGCGATAAATAAAACGATATAACTATCCACAAGCTGCGAAACGATCGTCGAACCGGTAGCCCGGAGCCAGACATGTTTCTCCCCGGTTAGTTTTTTTATTTTGTGAAAGATGGTCACATCTACAATCTGGCTGACCAGGAATGCCACGAGACTGCCTATGATAATTCGCATGCTTTGACCGAATACTCCGGCAAATGCTGCCTGCATATTGGGCACACCGCTGGTTTGGTTACTGACAAGCCAAAATCCGGCAGGTGCCGTCTTTGTCGCCAAAAAAAACATCAGGTATGCATAGCTGATCAGCGCAACTGCCGTATAGGAAATCCGGCGCACGGCCTTGGGTCCGTAAAACTCATTGATGATATCTGTCATCACGAATTCAAGCGGCCATAACAAAACGCCACAGGTAAGTGTAAATGAAAGCCCGGAATGACCAAAGAGTGAAAAAGAAAATGGTTTGAAGCCCAGGGTGCTTTCAAGCGAAAATATTTTGCTTCCGATACATTCTGCAATCAGTGCATTCGCGACAAAAAAAGACGTAAAAAAAATAAAAAGTTTCGTTGGTTTATCTTCCAGGATTTCTCGGATCATTTTATTATCAGGATTAGCTGGATTATGAGAAATAGTCCGTTTAAATAGATGAGTGCCCGCGGAATTTCTGTTACCGGTTTTTTAGCGATCCGCATAAAAATTATTGACCCGTTTACGATGATATTCAAAATAACGGATAAAAAAAATCCCATAACAATGATCAGTGAACTGATCCCCGAATCAGAATTCAACGGATGTTTGAATGACAAAATGCCGATTGCGATCAGAAAACAAACATTACAAATGAAAGCCGCACGATTGAGCATCCTTAACAAAGCCATAGTTCAAAAATCTAAATTTCTGCATAAAATAGCATTATTTTGCCTGATTAATCAGTTTAACTAATATGATTTCATCGCTTCTTAAAAAAGCCCTGCCCCATTTCATCGCCATCGTTGTATTTCTGGTTGTTTCAGTAGTCTATAATAAAACGGCCCTGGAAGACAAAGTACTCAGGCAGGCAGATGTACAGGGCTACACCGGCATGTTCCAGCAATCCAAAGAGTTTAAAGAAAAAAATGGTCACTGGCCATTGTGGACTGAGTCGATGTTTGGTGGTATGCCGGCCTATAATATTGCGATGGAAAGTACTTATCATATCAACATTACCTGGCTGAACTGGCTGTTTTTTTTGGGTAAAACACCTTTAAAACCCATTTGTTTTTTCTTCAGTGCCTGTGTCTGTTTTTATATTTTAACCCAGGTATTCGGTATAAGCCTGTTGATTTCGATGCTTGGGTCACTGGCATATGGTTTTGCCACCTTCAATCCCATTCTGGTTTCAGTGGGTCATGATACCGAATTGATTGCCATAGGTTATATGCCTGCCGTTATCGCGGGGGTGCTTTTAATTCTACGGGGCAAATACCTGGGCGGAACGGCACTCATGACCGTTTTCTTTACACTGCAGGTCAGTATTCAGCATATCCAGATTGTCTACTATACCGGATTGATTATTGCTATCATTTCCCTGGTCTATCTCCTGAATCATTGGAAGGACAAAATATGGAAGCATTATATTATTGCGAATGTGCTGATCGCTTTTTCACTTTTGATCGGCATTTTAAATTATGCATATATTCTCTTGCCCACAAAGGAACTGGTGGGTGACACCATGCGGGGTGGCAGATCGCAACTGACCACTGCAAATAAAAAAAATAAAACCGAGGGCGGTCTGGATAAAGAATATGCCTTCCGCTGGAGCTATGGAATTTCAGAGACGCTTACGCTCTTTGTTCCTGGAATGCAGGGTGGTGGTTCCTCAGGAAAAGAAATAACGGGGGATTCAAAATTTGCCGATAAATTGACTGAAGTGGGTTATCCGGAGGATTCAGCAATGGGTCTCGCTAATAACGCATCATACTGGGGTGATCAGCCGGGAACGGCCGGTCCCGTTTACCTGGGGGCCGTGATCTGTTTTCTTTTTATTCTTGGAATGGTGTATGTGAAAAGCTGGCATAAGTGGTGGATTCTCTCCATTTGTCTGACGGGCATCATACTGGCATGGGGAAGACATTTTTCATTTGTCAATTATTTTCTTTTCGATAATCTTCCTCTTTACAGCAAGTTCCGGGCTCCTTCGATGGCGCTCGTTATGCCGCAACTTGGATTTGCTCTTCTTGCCGTACTTGGCTTGCAGGAGTTCGTCGATTCAACGGAACAAAAAGACATCTTTTTGAAAAAATTCAAAAATGTTTTATATATCACAGGCGGTCTCGTGTTCGTCAGCATTCTCATATTTTTCATGAGCGATTTCAAAGCCGATTCGGATAACCGCATTAAAGAAAATTTCGTTTCCAATATTATTCAGCAGCAATCAAAAGGTAAACAGCCTGCACCCGAGTTGCAGCAGCAGGCAAACCAGGTGGTTAGCGGCTGGATGTCGGCACTGCATGAAGATCGTAAGGGAATATTCCAAGCGGACCTTTTCAGATCCGTGATATTGGTTTTACTTTCGGCAGGCTTTTGTTGGTTCTATCTGCGCGGAAAAATAAAAACACCTGTATTACTCGCCGGGCTGCTTGTTCTGAGTTCATTTGATTTGATGGCCGAAGGGAAAAAATATCTGAGTGAAGACAGTTATACCGAGCCTGAAAATATTGAAGCCGGATTTGCGCCTTCCGACGCCGACATAAAAATAAATGCGGATCCGGAAAAAAACTTCAGGGTATTGGATATTGCTGGCGGGGATCCATTCCAGGATGCCCATACTTCTTATTTCCACAATTCCGTGGGCGGTTATCACCCGGCCAAACTGGCTCTGTACAACGACCTGATCGAACACCAGCTCGTCAAGGGCAATCAGATGGTCTACAATATGCTCAATACCAAATATATTATCCGGAAGGGTCCGGATGGAAAGGATATTGCCATGTTGAATGCCGGAGCATTTGGGTCTTGCTGGCTGGTATCCAACATTCATTTCGTAAATAATGCTGATCAGGAAATGGCGGCACTGGATAGTATTAATCTGCGTGATACGGCTGTTGTGGAAAATTTATACCGGAACCAAATACCATTTATGCCGGTAAAAGACAGCTCGGCAAGTATCCACCTGATTGAAAACCTGAATGATAAAATCTCATACGGGTTCAAATCGAAAACGAATCAGTTTGCCGTTTTTAGCGAGGTTTATTATGATAAGGGATGGGATGCTTTTATTGATGGCAAAGCAGCACCCTATTGTAAAGTGAATTATGTTTTGCGCGGCATGGCGGTTCCGGCAGGAGATCATACGATTGAATTCCGGTTCGAACCGAAAACCTATGTCATGGGAAATCAGCTCAGTGTCTGGTCGTCGATCCTGACCTATCTGCTGATTCTCTGGGCGATCGCAGACGGGGTTAAACGGCGCATGTATAATTTCAGAAATCCCGGTGACGCGGGTTTAAAGCCTAAACAGGCTTAGCGTTCGCCTATAAAATGAATATAATCTCCCTGGTATCATACCCTTTTCTTCCTGCAAGATCCGGCGGACAAAAAGGCATTGCGCTGTTCTATAAATATTTTTCCCGTCATCATACGGTTACCGTGATCACCACGAAAAAAAATCAGGTTGCCTTCGCAGATGGTTATGAAGTGCAGAATATTCTATCCGATTCTGCCTTCCGCTATGTCAACCCGTTTATTTTTTTTACGATCCGCAAAATCATCCGTGAAAAAAAAGCCTCTCATCTTATCCTCGAGCATCCCTATTATGGATGGCTGGGTTTTTTACTGAAGAAATTTACCGGAATTCAATTGATTGTTCATTCTCATAATATGGAGGGTAACAGATGGAAAAGCCTGGGTAAGTGGTGGTGGCGGATATTGTGGAATTATGAAAAACAAACCCACCGGTGCGCCGATTTTAATTTCTTCATACAGAATGATGATAGAAATTATGCTATCAGTGAATTTGGGCTGGATGAAAATAAATGTATCACGGTGAGTTTCGGAACCGAGATCCCGGCTGCTCCTACAGTGGAAAATAAGGCATCCGCCAGCCTGAAAATCCGTGCGAAGTGGCAGATACCTGAACAGGTTCCCCTGCTATTGTTTAACGGTGCATTTCGATACACGCCGAACCGGGAAGCCCTGGATAACCTGATTTTCAGAATTAACCCCATCCTGAAAGGAAAGGGACTCTCCTACCTGATCCTGATCATTGGTCTGGATATTCCCGAGTCTGTTATTAATGGATCCTATCCCGACATTCGAATACTGGGTTTTGTTCAGGATCTGGAACTGTATCTTACCGGTTGCGATGTATTTTTAAATCCGGTGCGTTCCGGTGGGGGTATTAAGACCAAACTCGTGGAAGCCCTGGCATATAACCTCAATGCCGTTTCAACTGCAAATGGCGCCATTGGAATCGATCCCGGTTTGTGCATGGGTAAACTGATCATCTCCCCGGACCATAACTGGAGTTTGTTTTCTGAAGCCATTATCCGGGCAATCGATTTAAAAGAGACGATGCCGGAGAGTTATTATGAAGTATTTTATTGGGGAAATATTGCCCGGCGGGCAGCGCGTTTTATAGAGGAACCGAAATAAAAAAACCTCCGTGAGGAGGTTTAATTTTTTTCAAATCAGAATCTTACCATTTGTCTACTTCTTCCAGGTGGTCCGTAGAAGAAGATTCGGGTTCAGCTTCAGCAGCCGGAAGTTCATTTTTAACAGGTTCAACTTCAGAAACCTGTACAACAGGATCCAGTGCAGCCACTTCCGAATGTTCCGGATGTTCGTGATGCACTTCTCCATTTTCTGCGACCTGGTCATGATTAAAAGCGTCAAAATCAAAATCAGGCATCAGATCGGTTTTTACATAGTCTACTGCTTCTGTCAGCGCCTTAATAAATTTGTTGAAGTCCTCCTTGTACAGGAAGATCTTATGCCTGTCATAACCATCTTCATTAAATTTTTTACGGCTTTCAGTAATCGTCAGATAATAATCATTGCTTCTTGTAGCCCGTACGTCAAAAAAATAAGTCCTGCGCTTTCCGGCCCTGATTCGTTTGCTGTACACGCTCTCCATCCGTTTGTCATTGTTCTCGTAAGCCACGTTGATTGTTTTAGGTTCATAAATTAAGCAAGCCCATACAAATATAATATTGTTATGGAACTGGCAAAAAATTCCCCAATGGAAGCGTGTTTCTACGTAAATCCCGTCAGTCGCGGGTTTGAAGCTCCTCGCCGGTGTGTTGCTGCTGTTCGTAAAGCCAGGTATAATGACCATTCATAGCCAGCAATTCGGCGTGTGTGCCCGATTCAACCATTCTTCCCTTATCCAGGACTACAATCCGGTCGAATTCAAAAAGTGAAAAGATCCGGTGGGTAATAATAAATGCGGTTTTATTCTGAAGATAGCTATACAGGTTTGTAATGATTTCTTTCTCAGTCCTTGCGTCAACCGCGCTCAGGCAATCATCAAAAATGACCAGTTCATGTTCGCCCGCCAGCGCGCGGGCAATGGAAATGCGCTGTTTCTGACCGCCGCTCAGGGTAACGCCCCTTTCACCAATCATTGTCTCATAGCCTGACGAAAATTGGGAGATTTCCTTGTCAATGCTCGCATATTCAGCAGCTTTCTTTGCATCTGCAGTCAGTTTCCGGTCCATGCCAAATAAAATATTACCGGTCACCGTTTCACTGAACAGGAATACGTCCTGCGGAACATAACCGACCTGTTTTCGGAAATCAGGCAGGTCGAAGTCCTGAATATTCTGTCCGTCCATCCGGATTACACCGCTGGTCGGATCATAAAATCGCAGTATCAACTGTGCCAGGGTGGTTTTGCCGCTGCCGGTTCTTCCAATCACGGCTATTTTTTCACCTTTGCTCACCTGCAGGGTAAAATCTTTCAACGCATGAATGCCGGTATGCGGATAAATAAAATCGACATGTTCGAACGAGATATTTCCTGTAACCGGATGCCTGACCGGGTTGGAATTATTTTGTATTACCGGCTTGCTGTCCAGGAATTCATTGAGTCGTTTTTGAGATGCAGATGCCCTTTGAATCATACTGGCCACCCAGCCAATGGCGCTTACCGGGAAGGTGAGCATGGTTATATAAATCACGAATTCGGTAATAGTTCCCAGGTCAGTCTGGTGCGTGCCCCGGATTACATAAAAACCACCAATCATTATAGTCAGCAATGTGCTCAGCCCGATAATCAGACCCATGGAAGGAAAATAAATGGCTTCTACTTTGGCCAGGCTAATTGCATTTTTCCGGTATTCTTCACTATTGGCATTAAAGAAGCGGAGCATGGCCGATTCCTGAACAAAGGATTTGATAACACGGATACCACTGTAAGATTCCTGGGCATTTGTTGTGAGGTTACTCAGAAGTGCCTGTATGCGTTCGCTTTTGCGGTGAATCAGGTTATTGACGGTGTAAATGGTTATGGCCAGAATTGGCAAAGGAGCCAGCACGTAAAGAGTCAGCAATGCATCTTTCCGGATCATAAAATAAAGACTGAAACCAATCGTAGCCAGCAGGTTCGCCAGATACATGATGGCCGGACCTGTATACATTCTAACCCTGCTGACATCTTCTGCCATCCGGCTCATAAGATCACCTGTACTGTGCGTTTTATAAAATGACGTATCAAGCTTTTGATAATGCCTGTAAATTTCATTCTTCTGATCAAATTCGATATGACGGCTCATGACGATGATGGTCTGCCGCATAAAAAACATAAATATTCCACCGATTATGGCGAGCAGTAATAATGTAATTCCGGACAAAGCTACTTTGTGACTGAAACTTTGGTCCGACGCATTTAGTAACCGGATATATTTTTTTACAAGAATATCGTAGTTGGCAGTATCCGAATGCTGCGTTTTTGTATTCCGTATAAGCGTTTCTGAGGAAACCGGTTTCGCTGGTTTTGCATGTGCCTGTACAGAGAGTTCCTTTTCGACTGTATTAACAACATATCCCGTTACCTGGGGGGCAAGGATTCGAAAATAATTGGAGAGTATTACAAACAAGAGGCCCAGCAAAAGCCTCCATTTATATTTCCAGAAGTATTTATTGAGAGCCCGTAAATATTTCAATCACCACCGGTTTTACCACTTACAAATTTACAATGTTGAGACTAAAACCCGATAGCTATGCTTCCGTATCCAAATGGAAAATAACTCGCATTACGGATAATGATCATATATAATTATCGCAGTTTAAAGCAAATTTAGGAATAGCTGATTATAAATTTTGTTTTTTCAACTGATCTACGGCAAAATTCACGGCCCGGGCGCTTAGAGCCATATAGAGTATCGAAGGACTCTGAATTCCGGTACTTGTCATACAGGCTCCATCGGTTACAAACACATTTTTACAATGATGTAACTGATTCCAGCTGTTGAGCATGGAAGTTTTCGGATCCCTGCCCATCCGGCAGCCACCCATTTCATGAATATCCCGGCCCGGAGCCCAATGCCTGTTTTTTGCTTCAATATCTTTTACGCCGCCATGGGTGAGCGTTTCTACACCCTGCGTCAGGAAATCATTCATCAACAATTCATCGTTGTGGTCATATGAAACATCTGTAACCAGCAACGGTATACCCCAGGCATCCTTTTTTTCCTTGCTGAGATATACCCGGTTTGATTCCTTGGGAACGGTTTCACCCTGCATGTACATGTAGCAACCCCAGTCGCCGGCTTCAGAAAGGGCTTTTTTATAATCTGCTCCGATTTCGGGTCCGTCAGTACTCGTTCCACGTACCCGGAAACAACCCATAAAAGCCATATATCCCCCTACGAAATCCATATCGTGTTTTTTGAAATTCCGGAAATTGTTCATCATCGCTTCAGCCGGTTTTCTTCCGTAATAATAAGTGTCCTGATATCCTTCAATCCGGCCCTGCATCGTCCCAAGATAGTTGTGATGGCATACATATTTCCCTAACACGCCGCTGTCGTTCCCGATTCCATCCGGAAAGCGCTTCGATGTGGAGTTCAGGAGCACCAGGTTGGTATTTAGTGCAGAGGCATTCATGAAAATTATACGTGCAAAATATTCTGACACTTCATGAGTATTTGCATCCAGGATGCGCACACCAACCGCCTTATTTTTGTTTTCATCATAAATAATGGAATGCACAACACTGAAGGGGCGCAATGTGAGGTTTCCTGTACTGGCAGCCCAGGGCAAAGTAGATGAATTGGAACTGAAATATCCGCCAAACGGACAACCACGCATACAGAGATCACGTGCCTGACATCGCCCCCGCCCCTGCCGGATATGAATATCCCTGGCTTCCGTAAGATGTGCCCACCGGCCATGAATCATTCTCCGGTCGGAATACCGGGCCCTGATTTTATCTGAAAGATCTTTTTCCACACAATTAAATTCGAAGGGCGGTAAATATTCCCCGTCGGGCATGGATTCCAATCCGTCTCTACTTCCGCAAATTCCTGCAAACTTTTCTACATAGGAATACCAGGGCGCTACATCATCATACCCGATCGGCCACTCGATGCCATAACCGTCCCTCGCCGGAGAAATAAATTCATTTGGACTCCAGCGCGGACAGGCCCGGCCCCAGATCAAAGATTTTCCTCCTACCTGGTATCCGCGAATCCAGTCGAACGGTTTTTCCTGTTCGTACGGATGATCCGCATCCTTGATAAAAAATTGTTCTGTAGATTCATTGAACCCCGCCGCCCTGGTGATCAGCGGATTTTCATTTACAAATTTTTCGGGCATCTTTTCGCGATGCGGAAATTGCCAGGGAGCGAGATTGGCTGTCGGATAATCTTTTATATGCTGCACATCGCGGCCCCTTTCCAGTACAAGCGTTTTCAGTCCGGCATCACAAAGTTCCTTAGCGGCCCATCCTCCACTGATACCTGAACCAACTACGATGGCGTCGTATGTTTTCAAATGTTTCCTTTTTTCAATTCTGAAACGGCATGGTCTGCGGCACG
>Ga0206903_10128_pt2 | contig 20514 bp, 21 predicted proteins | sample Alteio_BWOrgHeat_45_FD_152959 | JGI IMG/M metagenome (GOLD analysis project Ga0206903, IMG submission 152959) | Enriched cells from forest soil in Barre Woods Harvard Forest LTER site, Petersham, Massachusetts, United States -... | ecosystem: Environmental > Terrestrial > Soil > Temperate forest >... | reverse complement strand
CCCATGCGGGAGCGCTTTATGACAGCCCCCTCTCTCGACCGGATGGGGCGATTTCTCTCTACGGAGCGGTGGATGCGGCGGCTCTATGGCAGCGGGCCTGGTGGGGTAAAACGAATTCACCTCGAGGCCCGATTCTAGCGTCGATGCCACAGTGGGGTTTTCCGGGCTGCACCGATTGCAACATGCCATTTCCCCAAGGCGATGCTTGGTTTTATGATCCTCTCTATCCCGGAGATCCGGCGACTGATCCGAGAATTGATCATCATATGCTCGACTTATTACGTTTCTCAGCTTGGTATCACGTGAATCCGGCAGAGGCGCCCTTCGAATTATGCTGAATGAGTTGAATGGGGGTCTTAATCCCTCGCAGCACTGAAGCCATCTGAGCGACATCCGCTTTAGCATTACACGAAGCCCCAGCCGCCCCACAGGCAACGACAATTGCCGGAGCTGAAGGGCATTTGCGCAAATCGGTGACCTCGCCGTCGGAAGGCACTGAGGAGGCAAGGCTTGGCCCCGGCGTCGGAGATTTACTGCAGCTCGTGCCCAAACCGATCAGGATTAGAAATAAGAAAATACCATTGAGACGCATTGCTTTCATGAAGAGACTCCCAGAAGGATGGTAGATGGAGGAAGCTGTTTAAATTTTACCCCAAATGAGAATCCCCGTCCCGATTTCCTAGCCAGTCAACCCGACAGATCCCGACTCCTCGCCAGGAGAATCGAACTCCGCTAAACTTCCCGGCATGCCAAAGCTCACCCTTTCTTTGCTGCTGATTATTTTCTCTAACCTGATTTATCATTCTTGTCAGAAATCGATCTCCAGTAGCGTCAATTACGCGGCGTCGTTAGTCGTGACCTATCTGGTGTCGCTCTTACTTTGCGCGGGTCTGGCCCTATGCACGATAAGCCCACAAGGTTATGTCGTCGCATTCCAATCCGTGCAATGGCCCAGCTACCTCCTAGCCCTGGGAGTGGTAGGAATCGAAGCGGGATTTTTGCTGATTTACCGCTATGGTTGGCCGCTTAGCACAGCTGCTCTTTACACCAATGCCGTGGTTACTATCCTGCTCATTCCGCTGGGAGTGTGGTGGTTGCGGGAAGAATTTTCTTGGCTAAATGCGTTGGGAGTTTTGATGACCTTAGGTGGGTTAGTCTTAATGAGTCAGAAGCCTTCTCCGGGATGAAGCCAACACCGAGCTCTGATACAATGAAACTTGATGATCTGAGGAGGCCAAATGCGTTTTGGTATTTTTTCTCTTTTTCTACTTTTCCTTTCAGCATGCGCGTCAAGCGGTAACCTCCGGCATATTGCAGGTTATTATGAGCAGGAGAATGTAAAAACCGTCCTTAGCCAATGGGGGAAACCCAGCAAGATCGTGACCCTAGACGGTGGAATGTCGGAATATCAATATATCGACGATCTCGGCTTCACCCATCGCTACAATGTCAAGACGCATGAGATGGACTCCATCCCTAATGGCTGTATGACGGTATTCACTGTGGATGCCGATAATATCGTCACGAAATGGCGAGAAAAAGGAATGAATTGTAAATCGGCGCCGTAAGGATTCCGTGGCTAGCTCAGAGGTCTTTTAAGCCGAGCAATTCATCTGCCTGACTCACTGTAACGCCGAGGTTATTCTCATACCAAAGCGCCACAAAACGGGGAATTTCAGTGGGCCTGCGACGAAGGCAGCGATGGACTTGGTCTCCTTGCACGGCGAACGAAAGATCTTTTCCGACTGGGTGACAATAATTAATTTCCCAGAAATTATTGGCGGCGCTTTGAAAATTCTCCCCCAGCTGCAAAACTTCTAATTTAATCCAACTGAGAGGATCGGGAATTCCAGCATGCTGGGGATATAAACCGATCTTGGGCAAACTCCATTCACTTTCAAAGCCCGAGGTATTGGACTTCTCAGACAAGTTAAATATTTTGCTGGTCCCCGAGAAAAGCGCCTTACCCTCAACATTTAGATTCAATAGTTGTGAAATTTTAAGCCCATCGTAACTTTGGGTCCGCGGCTCGTCGCGATACCGGGTCACCGGCTCATTTTCCCAATATTGCTCAGTACGATATTTCGTAACACTAATCGGATTACAATTCTGGCCCGGCGTCCCCGGGGGATTTGGTACACATTGGATCTGAGTATCCGTGTAGGGAACCTGGCGCTCGCGCTGGACGGGCTCGTAACTAGTATAAGGAATTTGCACCGTATAAGAGTGAAGCCGCATCTCCACTTCTTCGTGATGCTGATTCTGATACTTTCCTTGCAACTGGACCGGCAAAACTCGAGCCCCTTTAACGTCAAACCAAGGAGTTTGTTTCAAACCTTCGTCGATATTTTCCTGAACTATCGAGATCACCTCCGGAGGAAGATTCTCGACTTTCACTTGTACCTTGGTCCCGCGATAAAGCTTTTTCAATTTTCGCTGCTCATCGGGTTTCACTTTCGCCAAGCTAAGACCCCAATGGGCACAATATTTTTGTAGAAACTCACCAAAGTAGGGCCGCGTCGCCCCTGATCCGTCCGCCAACGATCGACAGCTTTGCTTACCGGCTTCGCGCACTACCCCGCTCATTCGATCATAAGTTTCACTGAGCGTTCCTTGAAAAATCATCTGGTATCGTTTCAGTCGATAAGACGCCCGCAAAGGAAACTGATCCGCTAAAGCCTCTTTCACCTGCCCATCGACAAACTTCAACGCTTCGGTGCTTTCCTCCTCTTGAGTGTAAGCTACCGCCCCTTTGGGAAAGGTCGCCCATTCATTTTCCTCGTCGACTAAGTGCCGCAGCATCTCAATCGCATTTTCCTCATTTCCGGCCAAACGAGACCGACGGATTTCAATCAGCTTGGTATCGATGAGCTTAGCTCGGGCTTTGAGTCGCCCAATCACTGCATCTGCGTCAGCAGGATCCTTTTTCAAGATCTCATCGTAGGTATCAATCGACCCTTGATAGGCTCCCGATTCATAAAGTTTTTCAGCTTTTCGGTGCAAGCTGGAACAACCATTAAGCAGGCAAAGGACCAGGCACTGTAACCAAAGGAACCGAGTCTGGCAGATGACATGTCTTGCATTCATAGCAAGCGGCATATTGCCCGAGAAGTGACCCGCTCGCCAATTGAAACCTTGGCTAGGGGTTAATCGATATGAATGAAGGCGGGGCTATTTCTATTCACCCAAGCCACCACTTCAGTGATGGCTCGATCGGAGGCTAAAGCCAAACACCCTTCTGTCCAATCCTCAGTGGCCGCATCCGCATCAAACGAATTCCCTCGGCGGGGAGGCCCATGAACGCCCACGGCTCCCCCGGTAAAACCTAACCAGCGTTGCAACGGGGTTGGATAACTAATCGGGATGAAGAAAGCGTAATTGTCGGAGTGTCTGGGGTTACCTAAGAGATAAGTGCCCAAGGGTGTTTTATGATCGCCTTCATGATGTTTCCCTCGTCCTCCCCACCCCAAGGAAATAGAAAATACCCGCGACGTGCTGCCCCATTCACAAAGCCAAAGTGAGTGCTGGCGCAAACTCACCCGAATGGAATAACCGTCGGAGGGACAAGTAAGGGAAAATGCCCGAGAGGTCAGCCATGGAAAACCAAAAAAAATCAGGCTTAAATAAATGAGTTTCATCGGAAAGATTCTAAGTGAGTGATGAATGGCCAGGGCAGTAGCCCACTACTTCTGACTTTACCACACTAGACAAGCCGGATTAAAGCGCCTCGTACACTCTGTAGCGAGCAAAAGCTGTCCCAGCGCGTCGCGACCACGCACCACTTTCAAGGCGTGAGAATTTGCTACAATGAATTACTATGCGCTTATCGCAGATTCAGTTTTCATGGCTAATCGCTTGCTTCGGTTTCTTTTCATTGGGAGTGCAGGGCAAAATGGAAATCCAACCCACTACGATAAAATATATTCCCGGGAGTCACGATTCGGGGCATGAGCTGGATCTCTACCTTCCTTCTCCCTCCTCTGCTCCCTCCAAAGTTTTAGTTTTCATTCATGGCGGCGCCTGGATCTCCGATGATAAAAATGACTATGCACAAATTGGGAAATACTTTTCCGCTCGCGGGCTAGCGGTTGCGGTGGTGAATTATCGCTTGTCGGGCAAGCATAGCCCCATCAAGCATCCCGCTCATGCCGAAGATATCGCTCAGGCGTTGCATTGGTTGGTGAAAAATGCAGAGAAATATCATTGCTTCTCGGATCGGTTTTACGTGATGGGATTTTCCGCCGGGGCTAATCTCGCGGGTCTCATGTTCCTAGATCCTCGTTTCAAAGCCCCGCTCAACGCCATTAAAGGTTGGATCGGAATCGAAGGGATTTACGATATTCCTAGCCTAGTGAAAACCTTTCCGACTTACCAAGCGTGGTTTATCGACTTGGCTTTCGGCACCCAGCAACAAAGCTGGAAGCAAGCCTCACCTCAGCTCCTATCGATAACCCAGAAAACTCCCTGGCTACTCGTTCACTCTCCGGAAGATGAGCTGGTGGATATGCCCCAAACGTTGAAGTTCGCAGAACACTTAAAGGCGGGAGGGGTTTCCACCAACCTAATCACTGAGATTCGAAACACTCACTATGGAGTTATCCGTGCGGTGGGGAGTGAAGGCGATCCCACCACCGCCGCGATTTTGAAGTTCATTCACCAGAACCAATAAGCAGTTCAAAATTAAAGGGACACGGTGATCTCTTTAGCCTGATTCACCGGAAGGATACCTGACTTAATCAGCACTCGACCGCCACCGGCAAAAAACCAGCCAGCATCCGCTGCATTCCATGCCTCTATGCTGGGAGCTTTGGTTAAGTCCGCCCCATTTAAGCGAACCGACGAAACGCTGGGCTTTTCCAAGACCAATTCGACCACATTATTGCGTGTCTCATCCAGTCGATAATTTCCGGAAGAATTTGCCGAAGCGATGGTGACACTAACCATCCCCGATTGCAGGCGCTGGGAAAGCAGGGTAGTTCGCACTTGGCCACCAAGATACCCGGTGCTCTCGCCATCATCCTCAAAGAGGGTAAATTTAGATTCGCTCGCGTCCGGATACACTCGCACCACTAATTCATCCCGACGAGTGCCGTCCGTCCTCTTGCCAAACACATTCATGGTTTTCTCATCCACAAACATCATGGGAATCAAAGCTCCTGCCCTAGCATACAGCGGTAATAAATATTTGCCGTGAGGATAAAGAGGAACCCCGGTAACCAAATCCCCCTGACTGGTAATCCATTGGTCTTCATGAAACTCAATCCACCTGCCCTGCGGGAGATAAACATCGGTTCTCATTTGCCCATGATGGGCCACGGAGGCAGCCATTAAAGAGGGGCCGATCATTTTCTGGTGGGCTAGATAACGTAAATTCAGATCGTCCTGAAAATAATAGAATGGCGGTGGAAAAACCGGCTCGCCTTTTAAGTGAGCTTGGTGGGCCAAGGAATAGACATAGGGAATCAGCGCATACCGCTGTCGAAGATTATCTAAATTACTCGCCACATCGCCGATGCGATCGGGAGCCGTTTCCTTAGCATGGCTCAGATTCTCGGTATGCGGTCGACCGGGAATATCGAAAAGCATCCCACTGGCAAACCATTGGGTATACATTTCATCCAAATCCCCTTTGAGTGCTTCCCGATGAAAGCCTCCGATATCGGCCCCGTAATAATCGATACCGGACAGAGACATGTGCATTTGGGCATTTTGATGAGCGGCCAGATTCGCAAGATCAGAGCCAATATCCCCAGACCACATTCCCGCGCCATAACGCTGCATCCCCGCCGCGCCCGATCGAGAAAGCATGAAAGGGCGTTTCTCCGGAGTAAATTTCTGGTATCCGCGAAAAATCCCTTCGATCCATTTCAAATTGAAAATATTGTGAACGTCGGCTTCAGAGCCGCCGGCATAACGTCCGCCCCGAGGGTACATCTCCGGTTCACCCAGATCTACCCAATGTCCCATTACGCCATCTAGAATTAAAGGTAAGCGCTTTTGCTGATGCCAGTATTCAGCCGCTTTCGCGTTAGTCCAGTCCAGTAGCCCACCGCGGCCCCACCATGGATTATCGGTAAGATAAGCCGGTTCCCCCGAACCATCTTTTACCAAGTACCCCTGACTCTTGAGTTGCTGATGTTCGGGCAAATTTTTACAAACATAAGATTCCTCGATCGGAATGATTCCAATGCCCTGTTGTTCGCGCAACCAGGTCAATTCATCTTTGGGTGAACTTCCTCCATGAAGTCCCTTAAAGTGATCGAGATCCCAACTTACGACGCCCATTTTGCTGTCATCTGAGTCGGAGGTGACCCCACCAAACCAAAACAAATCCAACATGAAGCCATCGACCGGAAAATGGTGATCTCTGAGGCTAGCGAGCTTTTTTTCCAACTCCGCCCAATCTCGATAACCGTATTCCGAAATCCAAAGTCCAAAAAGTTTTTTCGGAGGCACCGGGGGCCGGCCCACGAGATCCATGTAAGAGTGACGCAACGAAGCCAAAGAAGGTCCCGCCATCAAATACCAACGTATCTGATCTCCCCATTGTTGAACTTTCCAAGGATTGGCGGTGAAATCCCATTCTTGCTTATAAACCGAATCTAGAAAAAACGCGTAATTGTGATTTTGCTCACCCAGAGCATATAAAACAGGAATCTGAGTATTGCCGTCCCATCCCCCATTAAAGGGTTCCATGCGATTTCCATTGATCTCACCGGGATGACGGACACGTCCCATCCAGTCCCCGTCCATCACTCCGGGATCACGATACTCCTGGCCCAAGCCGTATAGATTACGCATCCGCTCGGGAGAAAGCGAAAGTCCCTTCCAATCCTGTTCCAAATTCATCGGACAAATCCGAGTCAATGCCGTCTGTCTCACCTTGTCGAAAGCGCTGAGGCACAGGGTCACCGGATCCACAGTCAGGGTGAGAACCGACGTATCGATCACAGTATCTTGACTGCCGCTGCGAGAAAATGTTTTAGGCCCCGGATATTGGACGCGAGCCACCATGGGAGAGGTTGCGAGGGGCAAATCGATGCGCGGGGCTGCCTTGGCAGACAACTCAAAATGCACCAGATGATCGTCGAGTACTTCCACAATCAGGTATTTTCCCGATGCAGAATAAATGACCCGTTGGACCTGACGCGTTCCTGTAGCCAATGCTCTCGTTCCGACTGTCGCCCCAAGCAAAATCAGGCAGAGCCAGAGTGCGAGCGACCACAGACCTAGACTCCGAAGTCTCTCCATTCTTATCCCCTCATTATCCCTGAACTGTATTGTGATAACCCGGCAAAGGCTAAACGGCAAAATTTCTTAACGAAAAAAAGAAAAACACCTTGAAAATTTTACGTAGATGCTCCCGTTCACTACCCCGCGATTACCGCTCGCCTTTGGCGTGAAGCTGTTCCAGAAGTGAGGCTTTGGGGGCCAAATAAAGCAGATGAGCGGTTTGGCGAATCAAACCCGCAGATCGTTTCGCCTCAGCGCCGGTGCCCCAAAAAAGATCCACCCTACCTCCCCCTCGAATCACCCCACCGGTGTCTTGATCCAAGACCAGTCGGGCCGCGCGATCCCAGCCCGAAGCATCTTGAGTCACCGCATTGTCGAATCGTGGTTTTTCAAAACTGAGAAGACCCAGTGCCCCTTTGGGAAAATATCGTGAGTCCACGGCGATAGTCCGGCCCGCGATCACTCCTGTTCCCAATGTAGTTAAGGGAGGGCCTTCCAGTTTCTGAAAAAAAACATAACTGGGATTTTTATTTAAGATCAGTTGAGACTTTTCTGGAGGTAACTGCTGTAAGTAGGCTTCAATATTTTGAAGCGTCATTTTTTCCAGCGGAATCAAATGGGTCAAATAATTTCCGATTGGTTGATAGATATGGCCATTCAAATCCGAATTTCCCAACCGCAAGCGAGTTCCGTTTTCCAGCACAATGGTTCCCGATCCCTGAGTTTGCATGGAAAAAGCATCCACCGGATCCACCCAACAAAGCTCAAGTCCTCGACCAGCCAACACCCCGTTGCTATCAATTTCTTCTCGGGTGTAATAGGGGACGAGTTGTAGCCTTCCTCCTTTTGGCCGACCGTCGACTAAACGTCCCCGCATTCGACCCAAATTGGAAAATCGATCATCATATTTGCCCAAAGCAACATCCACCAGATCATCCGGCGTACTCAGCAAGGCCCGGGAAAAACGACGGCTGCGATTTAGCGAGCCCAGAATTTCCGGCTCATAGTACGAGGTCAACCTCACCTCACCCCAATGATCTCGACCGTAAACCTCATAGAACTCAAATCCATCCTTGAGCGAGGTGTATAGAGTGCTCTTGTCTTTGATCGTCTCGCCCAATTTGCGAAAATGTTCCAGTCCCAATAGGTAATCGTCTTGAGAAATCACCCGCGGTCCAAAAACAAACGGAGGTTTAGCTCCGCCCGCTGCGGCCAACTTCTTAAAATGCTCGATTTCTTCTTTAATTCCGTCCAGCAGTGGCCCAAGAGAAAGATCATCCTCAATCGGAGGGACCGTAGAGACTAAACGCATTGCCTCAGCGCGATTTTTCACCGGAACGCGGTGACAGGCCAAAGCAATAGCCAAGAAGGGAATGCAAATAAAAAGAAACAAGATATGCCGCAGGACTTGGAAAGGCCTCATTGCGCCCCATGCTAACCAAAAGGGCAGACGGACACAACTTAAGGAAAATTTCGTTACTAAAACGATCCATCGCCGCCTCCCCCCCACCTCAGGTATACTTTTCCTCATGAAAAATTCCGCATGTCTCTTGATTGATTGTCCGGATCAGAAAGGCCTGGTCGCTGCGATCGCTAACTTTCTTCTGCAAAACAATGCAAATATCCTTCACGCCGATCAGCATCAAGACAGCCAAGCCGGTTTATTCTTCATGCGAGTGGAGTGGGAACTCGCCGGATTCCGACTCGCGCCCGAAAAATTTGAAGAGGAATTTTCAAAAATCGCGGGTCGGTTTCAAATGCGTTGGCGATTGCAATCTTCTACCCAAACGCCGCGGGTGGCCTTGTTCGTCTCCCGCTATGAACATTGCTTAGTTGATATTCTCTATCGCCATCAAAACGGTGAGTTAGCTTGTGAGATTCCGCTCATTATTAGCAACCATCCAGACGCCGAAAGATTAGCCCAGTTTTACCAAATTCCCTTTCAGCAAGTGAATGTCGAGGCGAAGCATAAAGCAGAGGCTGAGCAACGTCAGCTCGACTTGCTTCGCCAACACCGCATTGATCTCATCATACTTGCTCGGTACATGCAGATTCTCTCTCCTGAGTTTGTAAAACATTTTCCTAATCGGATCATCAACGTTCATCATTCTTTTCTTCCGGCATTCAGCGGCGCTCGCCCGTATCAACAGGCGTTTGAGCGCGGGGTCAAATTGATTGGCGCGACCAGCCACTACGTCACTGAGATTTTGGATGACGGACCGATCATTGAGCAAGGTGTGACCCGAATCTCTCATCGAGATCAGGTCGAAGACCTTGCCCAAAAGGGTCAGGATCTAGAAAAAGTTGCACTCTCCCGCGCATTGCGCTGGCATATTGATCATCGTATTTTAGTCTATGGAAAGAAGACGGTGGTATTCGATTGAATTGCAGCTAAGCTAGCCAATATGAGCAAAGCGTGGTGGACAGAAGGCGTTCGTTTTGAATGTCAGGGAACCGGGAAGTGTTGCACCTCCCGTGGGGAATACGGGTATATCTACCTGCGGCTGGAGGATCGGCGCCGTCTGGCCCGGCGCTTAAAAATGAAAACCGCGGAATTCACCCGACGTTACTGCGCTAAGACGGATGGCTGGTATCACCTGAAACACCCCGAAAAGGATTGCCAGTTTCTCGAGGGAAAACGTTGTGGGGTGTATGAAGCTCGCCCCACCCAATGCCGCACTTGGCCTTTCTGGCCCGAAAATATGAACGCAAAAACCTGGAACCGCGAAGTGGCGAGTTTCTGTCCCGGCGTTGGAAAAGGTAGGACTTACTCCAAAGCAGAAATATCCGAGCTACTGACTCGAGATCCCCTGGTCGATAAATAGAGGGTTAACGACCAATTCCGGTTAAAGCGCTTCGCCGATATCCGTCTTCGTTTGCTCAAGCCCCGCCGCTTTTTCCAACGCTTCGAACCGCGCGTTCACTTGCCGCATCTTTCGATAGACTTTATTCACTCGACGCTCGAGCTTAACGATCCCGAAAACCATTCCAACCAAAGTGACGATAATTCCCCAGAGTGCCAATTCCATGTGTAAGCCTCCCAAAGCCTTATCGACATAACGTGACAAAGATTAAAAGGAAAAACCTCACCCAGAATTATTTCAGAGTCTGCAGCAATTCTTTAAGTTCTGAAAAAGAATAGGGTTTCTTTACTAAGTGCATGCCGGGTGGCGCTTGGTCCAGATGTCGCGCAGTGGCAAGAACAATCCCGTAACGTCCAACACAGAATTTCTGCAGAAAGGCCAGCCAGTAATCCCCTCCAAAAACCGGCATCCGAACATCGGTGACTATAGTATCGATTTGAGGATTTTCCAAGAGCCGCTGAATAGCTCCCGTCCCTTCGCTGGCGAGAAAGACTTGGTAGCCGGCGGTTTGTAGGTGATCGGAAAGATCAATGCGCGTATCTTCGTCATCTTCCACAATCAAAATATGCTTCGGAGTGGCCATCGTGCTTAGATGATACGGCTGACCACCTTGGGATAGCAATCGCGAACTGACGACTTCCTCCCCTGACGCCTGGCGCCATGCCAAGTCCGGTGTGTCTCAAGTAGGTTGGGATAATGTGTGGACTCACGGCAATGTTTTCCACCGGGAAACCGGTAACTAAAGAATCCCTCGTCCGAGGAACTCGTTCTCTCATTCACCGCGGCCCGGACAGTCAAACCCAGTGGGTGGCAGCGCATGGCCGGATTGGTCTCGGCCACAGTCGCCTGAGTATCATCGATCTCACCACTGGGGATCAACCGCTTAGCAATGAAGACGGACGCATTCATGCGGTAGTCAACGGCGAGCTCTATCAACATGATCGAATCATGAAAGAGCTCGAAGCCAAAGGACATCGATTCCGAACACAATCGGACAGCGAAATCCTGATTCATCTTTACGAAGAATATGGAACCCAGTGCCTCAATCAGTTAAGAGGAGAATTTGCTTTTGTGCTCTGGGATGAGGCGAATGGACAACTCTTCGCTGGTCGTGACCGCTTCGGCATCAAACCGCTGTTTTATGCGGAACAAGACGGAACGCTTTATCTCGCTTCCGAGGCCAAAGCCTTATTCGCTATGGGAGTCACTGCTGCATGGGACGAAGAAAGTGTCTTTCAGACTCATGCCTCAAATTTATTAAATACCAGCCGAACGCTCTATAAGAATGTGTCAGCCGTTCCGCCCGGGCATTATTTGATAGCCTCTCGGGGCCAGCGACAGATCCTCAATTACTGGGACTTTGATTACCCGCGCGCGCCGATTGATGAGTTCAATGAATCGGAAATGATCGAGCGATTCCGAGACAAGTTGGAAGAGGCGGTTAAAATACGTCTGCGCGCCGATGTGCCGGTGGGATGCTATCTTAGTGGAGGGTTAGATTCTTGCTCCGTGCTCGGCATCGCCGCGACTTATTCCACCCAACCGATTCAGGCCTTCACTTTAACTTTCGAACAAGCGGAATATGATGAGGGAGAAATTGCCCGAGCCATGGCGGCACATGCCGGTGCGCACTTTCACCCCATCGCCGTAGGACCATCAGATCTTGCTGAAAACTTTGCCGGGGCAGTTTGGCATTGCGAGACTTTCTTCCACAATCCTCACGGCATTGCAAAATACTTACTCAGCCGATTCGTTCACAACTCGGATTATAAAGTAGTATTAACCGGCGAAGGCTCAGATGAAATCTTTGGTGGCTACGTCCATTTCCGCCGAGATCTACTGATGTATCAAAGGCCCGGGGAAACTCCAGAATCCATTCAAGAGCAACTTGATGAATTGAAACGCACCAATCTGGTCTCTCATGGCATGCTGATCACGGACGCTAAAGCACCAGACCTAGCGAGCGTCCGCCGAGCGCTGGGCTATGTCCCTTCTTTCTTCGAGGTCCAAGCGGTTACCGCACAAAAAATGCTGGGATTACTAAAGCCGGAATTTTTGCGAAAATTCGAAGGCCGCGATCCTTTCCGAGCATTTCTCAACACGGTCGACAATCGCCAATTGCAAGGTAGAGATCCGGTAAATCAATCCCTTTACCTCTGGTCTAAAACCTCACTGCCTAATTATATATTAACCGTCCTGGGAGATCGCATGGAGATGGCCCATTCCATCGAAGGTCGAGTTCCCTTTCTGGATCATGAGCTCGTCGAACTGGTCGCTCAGCTTCCAGTTCATCTTAAAATTCGAGGATTGACTGAAAAATACATTCTGCGCGAAGCCGCCCGTCCCTTCTTGACCGACACGGTTTACCGCAGACAGAAACACCCATTCCTGGCCCCTCCCGCAGCGGGAAAGCAAGACGGTCCTCTATTTGAATTAATTCAAGAGACACTGCGTGGGCCGATGCTCGCAGCTGTGGGATTTTACGACCAGAAAAAGGTCATCGAATGGCTAGATGATTTACCTTCCATGTCGCCTCAGGTGAGAGCGACTTTAGATCCTTTGCTGATGTCACTCACCAGCGCATGCTTCCTACAGCAGCAATTTGGCCTTTAACGATGATTGCCTAGGAAATCACTAAGCTCAGGTTTTCTCTCTGGTGCGGAAGTTTCGTAGTTTGGTCGCGCTTTAGTGCAATTTCCGACTAATCGCTTAAATCGATCGGCCTTGGTTTCATTCGAAGGAGGTTTCGTGCCATCCTCGGGCCGATCGGCATCGGCATTTTGCCCTTTATTTCCATTAATCGCATTCGTACTATCGGGGTCGATTTTCTCTGAGTTGGGCTCTGCTTCATGAAGAGGAGGGGCGATTGGCACCACATCTCCATTGGGATCCGCGACCTCTGCTTTCGAAGCGCAGATGGGGAATAAGCAAAGTACCGCCAGCAAGGACCAACCTATTAAACGTAATCTCATCTTCTTCCTCACACGCACGTTCATCGTCCGCATTAAAGCCAACTTCATTGAGTTAGTAGTGCAAGGCAAATGCCACCGCTGCTCTAGGGCACTCCAGGAGTGAATTATAAAGGAGCACAGTGAATACCGTCAGTTATGCCAGAAACTAGAGGGTGATTTTCATCCTGCGCGATAGTTTGCGAGTCCATCGTGGCGTATACCGATAGAGCGAGCCCGCCGAGAAAATTTGTCAAAGCGGCAGTCAGCGCCCAAATTCGCTAACGGGCGGTGAGGTTTTTTCCGCATTCCGCGAGTCTTCAATAACCGGTCGACCATTCCAGAAATGCAGTCAGAGTGCGCTGAACCGGATCCATGGGATTTTGTAGGTAGGTCGTGATCGACCAATGAGGCCCTAAGCGCTTACGAATTCCCACTTCGTTGAGCTCGCGCATATTACTACCCAAATTGAGTGAGGTACCATCAGCTAACCGGACTTTCGCATTGAAGGTTTGGGTCGTGGGATCATAACCAATACTTTCCACCGGGGTACTGGCTAAAAGATACATCGATGCTAAGCTGATAGCGCTATCTTCCACTGCCGCTTTAGTACTGCCGACCGATTGGGCCTGATTCGGATCCAAGGCATCTATCTTCTTACCGAAGAGCAAAACCGCGATGACCTGGTCTTCGGGTAAGGGCGGTTCACTGAGAAACTTGATCGTGGGTTGCTGAGCCAGTCCCAGCACTTTGATCCGAATCGTATAATCGGTGTAAACCACTCGGATCTCGCCATTTACCTCGGTCTTTGTCGGATCGGGCCCGAATCCTAGGTTCATATGTTCGACCGTCGCCGTACGCCGAAAAAGTTCTACCGGGAAAGCGGCGACTCGAACGTATCCGCGAATCGGTTGATCATTTGCCATTCTAAGGGCCAAGGTTACCGGAATGTCGCGACTGGCCAAATTGCTGATCAAGCGGATGGGATGATCGACCGGATTCGCGACTTGAATTAGGTAGCTGAAAGAGGATGAATCCTTTTCCGCTTGATCCAAGGCCCTAGCTGCCTTGGCAAAACTATGAATACGATTATCCGGAACGAGACGAGGAGGTTCGGCCATATCCAGATGCGGCAGGACTAAAACGACATCAGATAAGGCGAGTTTGAAATCGAGATGAGAGTGGAGCTCCGGCTTTAGTTTCAGATGCAACTGGCCTTCGCCGTCCAAAAAAAGTTTCTGGTGCTCTGAACTTAAACGGGTCTCCAGTTTGATCGGGAAATCTCCCCCCTCCGCCATTAATTCCCCCTTGGCAGAGGCTGTGACTTTCATCGGACCACTGAGACTCCCAAAAGGTTCCGGAATTGCCCAAGGAAAATTCCGTAACATGGCAACTACCTTTTGAAACTCCAAAACCCTGAGCTCCAACTCGGTATCCAGACTGAGTTTCTGAGGAAACTCGGCTAAAACTCCAGACACCCGGGTGGTTAAGGCTGCGCTGCCCTCTCTAATTTTCTCCAATAATGGATCCATCCGCAATACGATGTTTCCGTCGATAGCTCCGGGGCGATTGGGCAAATCTTCCAATTTCAAATTGGCACGCAAAAGAAGACTCATCCGGCGAAGAAATTCTGCATAAGGCCCCTTGCGAGTTTTTTCGAAGTCCGCGCTGATCAGAACCGGGCAGTCAATATCCAGCCGACGTCCCGCTTTTTTGGTGTAGGCTCTTCCGTAATCAAGATGGCATCGATTGATTTCGGCCCGCGGGATATGGGGAGCTAAATTGAACCCGGTAGCTCTTATCAGCGCGTTGATGCCATCCGGATTAGCGGTGCCTTCCGCATGCCCCAAAAATCTTCGACCGGTGGCGCGAAAAGATCCATCTAAAATATAGTCTAAGCGGTTAGACCCTCGAGGCACTCCGTGCAGTTTCAGATCGACGTTTTTTTTCCCCGGAAGCTCGCCTTTGCCGGCAGCATCGACGACATAAGGGCCAAACCAAACTGTCTCTTCCGACTGAAGATTTAAATATGCATGGGCCTGATAGCGATCCTTCTCGATGCTCACGCTGCCTTCGGTCTCTGCGATCCAACGGGATTTATTAACTTCCCCCAGCCCATTAAGATTTATTTTCGCATCGACTTTAAATCCCGGACTGCTCAGGTGAAATTGGCGAAGCTCAATGAACGCAACACCCAAAGCGACATCTTTGAGAAAAGCGGGCGGGGTTGGCCACACGGTATCGAAGACATCAGCATCTTGGGGAGGGGATTTTTTCTTCTCTTGCTCACTCAACTTAAGCTCAACCGCGCCTCCACCTAATCTCAGCTGCTTTACCGCGTACTTAGGAAACCAACCCTTAATATCAATGGTAGCGGTGAGCTTGGCTTCATGAAAGCAAGAGTGAAACCCTGAATCCCGCATATCCACACAGAGATCTGCGGAGCCAAGCTCAACCTGCTTTACAAAAAAGGATAGGGAATCGGCCCGAAGGTCTAATCGCTTCCATTCGATGATTATTCCCTTTTTCTTCAAAAATCCGGCCAACCTAGCGGCATTACTTGGGTTGATCAGTATTTGAGGCCACTGCCATGCCGCCAAGAATGCTCCGGAGAGCAAAATAAAGATCAGCAAGGAAGCTAGAGTGCCGAATCTAAAAATTTTTCGAGCAAACTTCAAAACTCTTCTCCAAAGCTGAAATAAAATTGCCAATGTCGAATCTGATCCCCATATCCCAGCTGAGGCCCAGAGACGAAACCATGCGATAGGGTCGTTCGAATCACACCAAATGGCGCTTGCCATCGCAATCCAAAACCGGGGTCCCAGAAAACGGGGCTATCCAGCTGAAGCGTGCGACTGCCTAACATGCCGAAATCGCCAAAGACAAAGGGTTGCAGTCCCCAAGGCAAAGTATCGGCAATCCTAAACTCAACGCCTCCGTAAACCGCGGACAATCCACCGTTAGGTCCCGGCAACTCTTGACGGCCGAAACCTCTGAGATCGCCGGAACCGCCCAGAAAATTGCGAAATTGAGAAGGAAGAGCCTGAGAGGAGACCTGCTCGTCGGTAAAGGTGGTGTAAAGCCCTGCTCGAAATCCAAAAACCAGAAAAGGAGGATCGAAATTTCCAATATTCCACAACGACTCGAGACTGGAGCGAACCGCTTGAGCCGTTACCGGTGACAGCCAACCCCGTTGGGTAAAATCGCCATCTAAGGTTAAACTAAAGCCCCGCCGGGGCCGATCGCGATAAAATTCAAAATAATGATCCTTGGTGTGAAAGGTCGCGGAAAGGGACATGAACTCGGTGTCCCCGGGTCCCGGCCCTCGGTACGTTCGAGTCCAGTTTAAGGTGGGTGCGATGGATAAATCGAACGCCAGATTCTGACTGTCGTAAGTAGCGGCAGGTCCAAAACTGAAGCGAGTCACCAAATTTTCAAAATATTGCTCGTTTTCATGTTTGATATCTAATCCCGGCTTCAGGTAGCTGCGCGAAGGATCGGTGTGAAAATACCAAGACCCTTGAGCGATGAATTGCTGAACTTTCGACGAGGCGTTGGCAGTGAGTGAAACCGAAGATCCGGTACTTCCCATTCGAGAATTGGTCCAGTTAGCTCTTCCGATCAAAAATTGCTCAGTATCGACTCCGGTTCCCAAAGTCACAATCCGGGGCGGACCGGCCACTACCTGCTGACGGAGAATTGCGCCTTCTTCGGTACAGGTTGGAGTGAAGTAGGTGCTTTGAACAATTCCTTGATCCGTGATCCGCCGGCTAGTTAAATTGACGAAGTCTCCATTGTAAGGCGAGCCGATATCAAAAGCCCAGTAACGTCTCATCATTCCAGGCCACATCCCTGGGACTTTATCCTCGTCGACTTTGATTATTTTCAGCGGCAGTCCAGATTGAAGATGAGCCAACATTTCTCCGGTATCCGGATCCGCCTCCATTTTGATATCAGAACAGGGGTATCCCCTTTCTTCCAGCAACCTTCTTAGCCGATCCTTCGTCGCATCCAGAAGTTTTGGAGTAAGACGCACTCCAACGATGTTCCGCAATTTATCGATCGGGAGATTGCGCGGCTCTCCCTCGGTACGAAGGGACGTCACTCGAGTCGGATTTCCCAGAGTCACTTCGATTCGAGAGGGTTGGATATCAAACTTCGGACTGAAATATCCATAGTCCTGCAAAAAAGTCCGCATGAAGAGAACGGCCTGGTTGTCCGGAACATTTTTCCAGGAGGGATTGGTCGGATCTCCACAAAGCAAACGGCGCTCAGGATCTGAGAAGGTAATAGATTCAATACCGAGGATTAACCAGCGATCACAAGGCTTGCTCTCCCGGATTTTTTCCCCGGCCCAAACAGACGGAGAAATCCCCAGACTAATTCCCACTCCAAGTAGGAGTGACATAAATGGGCCGAATTTTCGAATTCTCCCAATTATTATGAAAGCTTGACGCGGCATTTCTCGCGCAGTTTATAGCAAGATTTCCCCTAAGTGTCCAACCAAGGGAAATAGATGACGGGAATTACTAGGTAAGTCAGCGGCTCACGATGACCGGAATCGTGAAGGGGGTGCGATAGGGAGGGAAACAAATTTTGTCATTGCAGGCCTGAGCTTCTAGTTCAGCGTTTAGTTGCACTTTTCCTTTCTTGGCACCTGCCGCTGCAACCAAAGGAAGGCGGATTTCAAAAGTTCCCTGGTAGGTGGAAATTTCTACGGGCTGTCCGGGAAAGTGATACGGCTTTCCCGGAGGATAAATCGCTCTACCCACCGAGATGCCTCCATTCTGGGTCACGGTAAGAGAGGTGGGAATGAGTCCTGGTCGACTAGCCGGATTGGCCTGCAAGTGTAAGTTGCGTTCGACGGTAACCATCACCACTGCAATCGCCGACCGCCCCGCCTTAAGGGAAACCGGATGAACTTTTCCTAGCGTCACTTGATGATTCTCCGCCTGAGCCACCACGGAGAAGAAAACAAAAATCAAAAACTGAAAAGATGATTTCATTAGAGCTCAAGAATAGAGGGAGGTAACGAAGCGGTCAACTCAACCTATCGAAGGGATGCTGGAGCAACCAAACCCGCATTTTGCGCATCAAAAATAATCTGTTGGCCCCGCGCGGTTGCCACCGCCCGAACAAACTGATCTCGATTTTCGAAAGGAGGGGCAATCTCTGGTAATTTCTTGGGCAAGGGTTGATTCTCTTGTTCCGCGTTCCAGACTGAAATCACACCGTTCACAATTTTTCTCAACGCATACAAATCAAGATTATGAGCACTGGCCAGCTCGGCGAGCTTAGTCTCGGAAAAGATGTCCTTCTCCAAGAGGTTTCGAATCGCAGAGTCCTGTGCGTTTTGAATTAAGAGTGCGTCACCATGCAATCGTGCAGACAAGGTTTCAAAAGCCGCTCGCTCACCTTCCAGATTCCGTTCAACTGGCCGTCCTGAAGCATCGGAAGAAGGAGGGGCAGAGAAACTGGTTTGGGAAGAGGCAGGACTAATCGAGTGATTTCCGTTTACGCTAAAATCATCTCGGGCCTGGGAATTTACACTTACCGAAAAAGCAAAAATCATTGCGCAAATTAGAAGTTGAGAAAACTGGATTTTGGCTAACCGAGCTGTAAACCAATTCATGGTGTCCCCTGCAAACCGGCCTCTGCCAGTGTAGTAAAGCAAGGAGGATGCCAGAAATTGACTCTTTAAAATTCAAAGGGTTAGGCTGCTATTTTGCCCATGAAGGCGGAAATTCTAGCGTGGGGTTTAGCCAGCCGTCAGTTTAGTGACAGGGTCAAAAAACGGCGAAAGGAGGCGTAGGAAATTGTTTTTTCTTCGCTCGCGGTCAGAATCGACAAGCGATGGAGGGTCCCCATCGCTTGATTAAAAGACCTACTTAGCAACCGCCGCTTTTTTCACCATGTCTTCCAGCTCACCTTTCAGATAGAGATCGCGCACAATATCGCAACCCCCGATGAACTCTCCTTGGATAAAAATCTGCGGAATCGTCGGCCAATTCGTAAACCGTTTGACGCCATCTCGCACACCCGGATCACTCAGCACATCCACTGTTTTATAGTCAGCACCCAGTTCATCAAAAATATCCATCACGGCTTTGGAAAATCCACATTGCGGAATTTCACGCGAGCCCTTAACGAACATGACGATAGGATGACTTTTAACTTCCTGTTCGATCTTTGAAAGCACTTGATTGTTATCCATGATTTCCTCCTGCCGCCTCAGTGGGCGTTAATGTAGTGAGCGCTAGCGCATGAATTTCGGCTCCGACCGCATTGCCCAAAGCCGCGTAAACCATGCGGTGTCGGGTCACCATTCCCTTGCCCTCGAACTCCGGGCACACCACCACTACTTGGAAATGGTCATTTGTACCCGTCATATCATGAACTTCGGCTTTCGATCCGGGGAGAGCCTCTTCTACGATTGATTGAATTTTTTGGGGTGAAAACATAATCGCTATACATACCGCAGGGAGGCAAGCAAATGCAATGGACGGGGCCAGATTGCTTGCAGTAAGCTCCGACTCGACACGGATAGGAGGCCTGCATGAAGTCGGTGGATGCCAATGCCATCAATCACGTTTCCGATACCGCCCGATATGTTGCTTTGCTCCGGGCACAAGAGAGTGATCGCCCCGACGCATTATTCCGCGACCCTTGGGCCCGTCGTCTCGCCGGATATCCTGCGGAAGCGATGGTCCAAAAGTTCTCCAGTCCTCGTTTCGATTCCCGAATCATGGCGGTTCGGACCAAAATTTTAGACGATTTGGTGCTTTCCCTAGTTCGGGAAAATAAGCTCGACACCGTACTCAACCTGGGGTCTGGACTAGATACTCGGGTATTTCGCCTTGAACTGCCTTCTTCGCTCCGTTGGGTGGAGGCCGATCTACCAAGGATGATCGCCTACAAACGTGATTTATTGAAAGGGGAAACCCCACCGTGTGAATGGGAAACCAAAGCCGTCGATCTTTCTGAGAGCCAAGCCCGCAAGGATTTCTTCAAAGAAATCCAAATCAAATCGCAGCGAACTTTGGTCATTACCGAAGGTTTGCTCATGTACCTAACCGACATCCAAGTACAGCAGTTAGCAGACGATCTCCTACACACGCCATCGGTTCAATTTTGGCTAACCGACCTTTTGACCCCGCAGCAACTGCGTTGGGTTAAGAAGCGCATGGGAGATTTCGCCAAAACTAATGTTCATTTTGCGCCGCCTGAGGGACCAGAATATTTTCGCCACTTAGGTTGGAAACCGCTGGCCTTTCGATCGTTTGCGGATGAAGCCCGTCGTCTTCATCGGGAGTCGAACTGGTATCGCTATGGTCGACTTTTTTCTCCGTTACTCCCAAAATGGTGGGAAGGCGAGCGACAAAACGGAATCGCACTGCTGGGAAGACTTCACCCGGGAACCCTCTAGTTCAGGTAAGCAAAATTACTCGCTCCGTGTCACGATATAGCCG
>Ga0206903_10185_pt1 | contig 20559 bp, 20 predicted proteins | sample Alteio_BWOrgHeat_45_FD_152959 | JGI IMG/M metagenome (GOLD analysis project Ga0206903, IMG submission 152959) | Enriched cells from forest soil in Barre Woods Harvard Forest LTER site, Petersham, Massachusetts, United States -... | ecosystem: Environmental > Terrestrial > Soil > Temperate forest >... | reverse complement strand
TGTTTTGGGAAAATCGTGGTGAATTTCATTATATCTTCGATAAGCCCGGGTGGAAGATCGCGGGCAACGCCGCCGGGGCGGAAATAGTTTGCGTGCATGCGTGAGCCGGAAGCGCGCTCATAGAATTCAATTAATTTTTCGCGGTCTTCAAATAGCCATAACAGCGGCGTCATTGCGCCAACATCCAGCGCGAAAGTGGTGATATTCATTATATGGTTCAATATGCGGGTTATCTCAGAATAGATAACGCGGATATATTGTGCGCGTAGCGGAACTTCGCAGCCCAGAAGTTTTTCAGTAGCAAGCGAGAAGGCATGCTCCTGGCACATCGGGGAAACGTAATCCAGCCGGTCAAAATAAGGTACGGCCTGCATGTAGGTTTTATGTTCAATAAGCTTTTCAGTGCCGCGATGAAGCAGGCCTATATGCGGATCTGCTCGGTCCACAACTTCGCCGTCAAGTTCAAGGATAAGCCGCAAAACGCCGTGAGCCGCAGGGTGTTGCGGTCCAAAATTTAAAGTCATGTTCTTTAGTGATACTTCTTTGCTCATATTATTTTGTACCGGTAGGTTTAGCCGTGGTAGGCACTGAATTATTTGCAGGTGCAGGGGTGTTATTGGCTTTCTCATCACCCGGCAGCACATATTCTGTGCCCTCCCAAGGCGAAAGATAATCAAAGGTCCTGAACTCCTGATAAAGTTTTACCGGCTCATAAACAATGCGCGACTTTTCAACATCGTAGCGCAGTTCAACATAACCGGTGAGGGGGAAATCTTTGCGCTGTGGATGGCCTTCAAAGCCGTAATCAGTAAGAATTCGGCGCAGGTCGGGGTGGCCTTTAAAGCGGATGCCATACATATCCCAAACTTCACGCTCAAGCCAGTTAGCATCACCAAAGAACGAGGTGATAGATGGCGCCACCTCAGTATCATCAACCGCGATTTTTAAAGTAAGGCGCGCGTTGAATTTTATTGATAAAAAAAGATAAACGAGCTCAAACCGCTTAGGTTTTTCAGGATAATCAACCGCCGTAAGGTCAACCAGTTGTTTGAATAAAAGATTTTCGTTATCTCTTAAATTTGTAATGAGATTTATCAGGTTTTCTTTTGAGGTTGTAATGGTCAGGTGGTCTTTGAAGATATTATATGACTCTATCAGCCCCGCAAACTGGCTGGTTTCTATAGTCTTTTTTATTTCTTCAACAGGCATCATAAGTAATTATTTCTTTGCGAGTTTTTTGGTTTTTACCTGATCGTGGTCTGGCGGGGTAGGCGGGTTTTTTGTTTTATCACGATAAATAACCGAGCTGGTCCGTTTAATTTTATCCTGCAATTTTAAAATTCCATAAAGCAGCGCTTCAGCCGTTGGTGGGCAGCCGGGAACATAAATATCAACCGGGACTATTCTGTCGCAGCCGCGCACAACGGAATAGGAGTAATGGTAATATCCACCACCATTTGCGCAGGAGCCCATGGAAATTACATAACGTGGTTCAGCCATCTGGTCATAAACCTTGCGAAGGGCCGGGGCCATTTTGTTGGTCAAGGTTCCGGCAACTATCATAACATCGGACTGACGAGGGGAGGGGCGGAAAATAAGGCCGAAACGGTCAAGATCATAACGGGATGCAGCAGTTTGCATCATTTCAACTGCGCAGCAGGCGAGGCCGAATGTCATTGGCCAGAGCGAGCCGGTCTGCGCCCATGAAACCAGTTTATCTAGGCTAGCTATCACAAAGCCTTTATCTGAGATCTCACCGGTCACGCGATTTAATATCTCGTCCTGTGAAATGCCAGAGGGCAGGGGATCGGTTGGATTTATCAGCTTTTTTGCCACCAGTTAAATTCTTTAAATTAATAATCTATTCCCAATCTAGGGCGCCTTTTTTCCATTCGTAAATAAAGCCGATGGTTAGAATGCCTAAGAATATCATCATGCTCCAAAAGCCGAAGATGCCTATTGTACCAAGGCTTATCGCCCATGGGAACAGGAATGCTATTTCAAGGTCAAAAATAATGAATAATATTGCAACCAGGTAAAATCTTACATCAAATCGGCTTCGTGCTTCAGAGAAGGCCTCAAAACCACATTCATATTGGGAAAGTTTTTCACTGTCCGGTTTTCGGACAGAAATAAGGTAAGAAAAACCAATAATTACCGAGGCGAGCAAACTTGCAACAACCAAGAAGATTAAAACTGGTAAATATTCGTTAACCGAGAATTCCATGTTAAAAAAACTTAAAACAAATATAGAATTTATAAACTTTCGGGCGTAAACTATTTATCAGAGAGCCAAAAGTCAAGGTTTTTAAAGAGTTTATAAGTTGTTATTATATTTATCCATTTTATGGTTGTAAAATATGCTATTTGCTAAAGAAAAAACTGAAGTTTCTGGTCTTTGCCCGATAAGAATTTCTGAGTTACTTTTAACAAGATTTACCCATGATATCGCTGGCCCTATCAGCGCCGTTTCAAACGGGCTTGATTTTCTGATGAATGACGCTAAAGACGCCGAAGACCCAGGTGCGATCGAGATACGCAATCAGGCGGTTGACCTGGTTGAGGAAAGTGCGAACCAGTCACTAGCAAGGCTTCAGGCCTATAGAGTGGCTTATGGCGTTATTTATAACGACACGGCTGAAACCCAGGTAAAAGAAATAACCGATATAGTAAAAAGATTCTTCCATAAATCTCAGGTGGAGATACGCTTTGGAACCTCCATACCGGAAACCATCTCCGCTATAAAAAGAAGGATCCTTCTTGGTATGATACTAACCCTTTCGCGCGTGCTTATTTATGGCGGAAAAATAAATATTAGTTTTGGCGGAGAAAAGAAAAAACAGATAATAGTCCGCGCATCATCGGAGAAATATAAAGAGCCGGTTTTGATAAACGATGTTCTGATGGAAAAAAACAATATAGAACCTGATGTTGAAAATGTTCCTTATTTCTTTATCAGGGAAACTTGCAAAAAAGCCGGTGTAAAAATAAGCTTTAAATATGGCGAAGAAAATGGTGTGAAATCTGTGGAGTTTATCGCTGACTTCCCACAGTAATATCGGATAGATAATGAAATTCTTCTCTCCCGCAGCCTTAATAAGTACCTTTTTTGGTATAGGAAAATTCCCGTTTGCCCCAGGAACCATAGCAAGTATAGTAGCGACCATTATAGTGGCGTTGCTCTTCTATCAGCCGCATTTCCTTACGATTGAGGGTGTTAGATATTTTGCGATGGGTGCAAATATTATAAAGCCGGATTACATTGTAAGTGTATTATGTATAGCCGCTGTTCTCATACATGTAATCGGGGTGTGGGCCTCAGATAAATATGCGGCTGCGAAGAATCTTGATGATCCGCAAGAGGTGGTTATTGATGAGGTCGCTGGAATTTTTACCTCATTTTCACTGGTCGCAGTTATTTATGCAGGGTTGTTATATATTGATCAGCATGAATTTATACTTTATTTAATGCTGTCTTATTACTTTTTTCCAGTCATCTTGATCTTATTTAGAATATTTGATATAGCTAAGCCATGGCATGTGGGTAGGGCAGATAGGAACCTAAAAGGTGGTTATGGTATTATGATGGACGACCAGATTGCTGGTTTATATAGCGCTATAACATTTTTTATTATTTTCTTTGCGCTGAAATACTCTGGAATCTTAGATAGTATGATAGAAATAAGGTAATGTTTCATGGGAAACATTTTTTGAATCTACCCTATTTTAATAATATTCTTTTTTGATTTAGCTAGATATTCAGAAATGAGTTCCGTCAATTTTCCAGCAATTTCTTCTTTAGGTTTATTATCTAGAAACTCTTGTTTATCTTTAGTTATGATACAAACCGAATTTTTATCAGAACCGAAAACATCGTCTTCTAGAACATTGTTGGCTACTATCCAGTCGCAACCCTTACGTTCCATTTTAACCAGTGCGTTCTCAACCAGGTGCTCAGTTTCAGCAGCAAACCCTATAACCAGTGTAGGGCGATTTTTTGCAGGACGTGAAAGTTCATATAATATATCTGGGTTTTCTATAAGTGATAATATCTGAATTTGAGTATCGGCCGTCTTTTTAATTTTCTGATTGGAAACATTCTTAGGTTTCCAGTCGGCCACCGCCGCTGCACAAACCGCAACATCAACCGGCAGAAGCTTCATGCATGCATTATGCATTTCATGGGCTGAGTTAACCGAGATGAGCTTTACGTTATCGGGCGTTTTTAACTCAGTAGGGCCAGAAACAAGGTAAACCTCAGCGCCCTCTTCCGCCAGGCTTGCGGCGATGGCATAGCCCTGTTTTCCGGAAGAATAGTTTGATATATAACGTACCGGATCTATGTTCTCACGGGTTGGGCCACTAGTTATCAGACAACGAACTCCACGCAGGGTTTTTGATGCTTTACCGGTGTGTTTTAAAAAGACGTTAAGAAAGGTTAAAATATTCTCAGGCTCAGCCATTTTGCCAAACCCTTCTTCGCCACAGGCAAGCTTTCCAGAAGTTGGTTCGATGAAAACAATATTATCTTTTTTAAGCTGGGTGATGTTACGTTTAGTCGCTGGTTTATTCAGCATTTCAGTATTCATTGCTGGTGCAACAACAACCGGTTTGTTAGAGGCTAGGCAAATAGTTGACGCCAGGTCATCACATAACCCGTTCGCCATTTTTGCAAGGAAATTTGCAGTGGCTGGGGCAACGAGAATAATATCATTGTCACGGGAAAGATTTATATGCGCCATACCGGTTTCGTCATCCGCAGAAAAAGTGTGATGGTGAACTTTGTTATTTGATAGATAAGCAAGCGAGTGAGAGGTAACAAACTCCTCCGCAGACTTTGTCAGGACGCAGGTTACATCATGGCCGGCTTCCCGGGCTCGTCTTATAAGATCGGGAATTTTAACGGCTGCTATACTACCGGTCACTATGAGTAAAATTTTTGCCATTATTATAAATTATAAATGGTTATAAGTGTTATTATAGCTAAAAAGATGGCGGTTATAAAGCCTTTCATGAAATTATTTTCTTTTTTCTCAAGTCGGAAGCTCTTGACCATAGAATTTATTGTGTCAGGGTGGAGCACAATGCCTTTGGGAGTGATAACCTGATTTAAATTGGTGATCGCCTCGCCGAAGTTTTTCAGCGCATTGATAGCTTGCTTGTATTTCTCTTCGATCTTGGCTTTGGGGCCCAGATTTTCCTTGCCCCAATCTTCAATGAGGTCTTTGGAAAGTTCCCAGAAATTAACCTGCGGGTCAAGCTTTCTGGCTATGCCTTCGGCCATCATCATGGTTTTTTGCAGCAATAAAAGTTGCGGCTGGGTTTCCATTTGGAAGCGTTCCGTGACCTTGAAAAGTTTTTGCAGTAAGGTCGCTATAGATATATGGCTTTGCGGCAGGCCGAATATCGGTTCACCGATCGCACGGCAGGCTTGGGCAAATAATTCGCGTGACTGGTTTTGAGGTATATAGCCAGCTTCAAAATGAATATCGGCAACTTTCTGGTAATCGCGGTTTAAAAAACCAAGCAGCATTTCCGCCATGAAGATCCGGGTTTTTCTGTCTATACGTCCCATTATGCCAAAATCATAAACGCATATCTTTCCGTTATTATCCACCAGAACATTGCCTGGGTGCATATCTGCATGGAAGAAGCCATCCCGCAATGTTTGCTTTAGAAATATATTGGCAGATTTTTTGATTATATTATTCAGGTCAAGCCCCGCAGCTTGCAATCTCTTGGTTTCATCTATAGGAATGCCAACGAATTTTTCTAGGGTCATAACCCGCGAAGATGAATTTTGCCAGTATATTTTTGGAATCCGAATGTCCTCATCATCTTTAAAATTTTCAGCCAGTTCGTTGGCAGAGGCCGCTTCAAACTGCAGATCCATCTCGATGATGGAGGTTATTTCCAACGTGTTTACCACCTCATTTAATTTAAGCCTGCGATATTCAGGGAATTTTTTGTTTATCAATTTTGCCAGCCAGTGGAGAAGGTTGATATCCTTAAAAAACTTACTTTCAATATTCGGCCTTAATATTTTCACCGCAACTTCATTACCTTCAAGGTCGCGTGCAAAATGAACCTGTGCAATAGAGGCCGCGGCGGCTGGCTGCTCGTTGAACTGGGAAAAGATGGAGTTAAAATTTCTGCCGAGCTCAGTTTCTATTATCTGTTTTGCCTCGGCGGTGGGGAAAGGTGGCAGTTTATCTTGCAGTTTCGAAAGATCTTCAGCTAGTTTGTCGCCTATTATATCAGAGCGCACAGAAAGGGATTGGCCGAGCTTTATGAAGCATGGACCTAGAGTTTGAAATATCTGGGTGAGCTTTTGTCCGTCTGACATTATAAGCGAGGTGCTGGTTTGGGATGGGGCTAATATGAAGCCAAGAATGCGGGCAGGCTTATCAAGGCGAGTGCCTTTTAAAAAGAAATAGCAGCGATATTTTGCAAAAGCGCGTGCAATTTGCAGGGAGCGTTTTATATGTTTTAAGTTGCTGGCCATTAAATATTAAACTTTGAATCCCTGATGAATCGCAACAACGCCAAAAGTTAGTTTTTTACATGATGCCTGAACGAAACCGGCGGTTTCTATCATTTTGGTAAACTCGCCAGATTTTGGGAAAAGGGCAATAGATTCAACAAGATATTTGTAAGACTCCTCATCGCCAGCGATCAGTTTACCCATTTTTGGGATAAGATTGAAGGAATATAGATCATAGAATTTTTTGATTATCTCATTATCTACATTTGAAAATTCAAGGCAGATAAACTTTCCGCCTGGTTTTAAAACCCGATTGATCTCACCTAAAGCTTTAGGGATATTGGTCACATTGCGGATGCCAAAAGCGATGGAAACATAATCAAAATAATTTTCAGGAAAAGGGATATTTTCAGCATCTATGATCTGGAATTCCAGTCCATTATTGTTGATATTTTCGTCTATAGCTTTGTTTTTAGCCACTTTTAGCATTTCTTCGTTAATGTCAGATGTTACACATGAAACATTAATATTGTTGTTTTTCGCATATTTAAGGAACGCAAAACTGATATCGCCACTGCCGGCTGCCAGGTCTAAAAGTTTGAAACTCTCATGAGGCCGCATGTTTTGCAGCATTTCTTTTTTCCACAAACGGTGCAGCCCGAAGGACATTGCATCGTTCATAATATCATATTTACTGGCGACGCTGGAAAAGACTCCTTTTACCATCGAGCTTTTAAGAGCCTCATCAACGAATTTGAAACCAAAATTTACTTTGTTTTCTTGCATAATTTTTTATAGTTTTTAGGGAGTAATACTTATAGTGATTTTTAATAATATTAAAAGAGATTTATGCCAGAACTTCCTGAGGTTGAAACTGTAAAGAGCGGTTTGGAAAAGCAGATATTGGGCAAGACCATCAAGGCCATCTGGTTTTCTGATAAGAATATGCGCATGCCGTTTACCCGGGAGCTCAAGACCATTCCATTAAAACAGCAGATAAGCGGTCTTGCCAGGCGGTCTAAATATATTCTGATACAGCTGAAGGGACATTTGATCGTTATCCATTTAGGTATGAGCGGTTCAATAAGGTTCGGGGAAAAGGAGCATAAAAAGATCGAGGCGCATGACCATTTTGTCATGGAATTCACGGATGGTTTGAAGATGATATTCAACGACCCGCGCCGGTTCGGGCTGGTTGTGGTTATCAAAAATGGCGAACTGAAGAGTCATAAATTATTTAAAAACCTTGGAATTGAACCACTGACAAAAGAATTTAATGGGAAATATTTGAAGGGAATTTTTAAGAATAAAAAAATAGCCATAAAACAGGCGGTGATGGATGCCAGCAATTTGGTAGGTGTTGGGAATATTTATGCTGCGGAATCTTTGTTCAAGAGCAGCATCAATCCCCAAAAAAGTGCAAATGAGATATCAGAGAGCAAGCTTGAGGAGCTTTCAAAAAATATCAAAATAGTTCTTAAAGAGGCCATAAGGTCAGGTGGTTCAACGCTCAGGGATTATGTGCGAAGTGACGGTGATATTGGTTATTTTCAGCACCAGTTCAAAGTTTATGGGCGGGAAAAACAGCCTTGCTTTGTTTGCGGAACTGAAATAAAAAAGATAACACAAAGCGGTAGAAGCACTTATTACTGCCCTAAATGCCAAAAGTAGATGTTATGAAAAAACTTGTCCTGTTATTTATCTGTCCGTTACTAATATTCTCGTCGCTTCTTTCATGCAACCTGGCGAACAAGGTTAAAAATTCCATATCCCCTGAGATACAGGCCGATTTTGTGCCGAACCTGCCAGATGTTCCCCTTATGAAAGGCTTTACGGTAGATGAAACCAGTTCAAGCTTTTTTGATTCCGCCGAAGGCAGGATAGTTGAGGTGAGTGCGAACGGAACTGCGAAAGGCAATGAAATTTCCAGCTTTTATGACCGCACTATGCCACAATTCGGCTGGGTAAAGACCGGCAAACTTGCCTATAAGAAAGAGGGAGAATCTCTACTCATTACGCCAATAGCGTCTGGTCAATCAACCACATTGAAATTTCAGCTTAAGCCTGCGAAATAAGTTTTTTAAGCAGCGTTAACTTTCGTGACCAGCTCCTGAACTGCGGCAACTGATTTTTCGAAGAAGGCTTGCTCAGTGGCATCAAGTTTTATCTCGATTATCTTTTCAACGCCATCTTTGCCTATAACAACCGGAACACCGATGTATAAGCCTTTTACGCCATATTGACCATCAAGGTAAGCGGCGCATGGAAGCACACGTTTTTTATCTTTGATGTAGCTTTCAGCCATTTGTATGGCGGCAGAAGCCGGGGCATAAAATGCCGAACCAGTTTTTAGTAAGGCCACTATCTCAGCGCCGCCATCGCGGGTGCGTTGAACGATCTTGTCTAAGCGCTCCTGCGTGGTCCAGCCCATTTTTACCAGGTCGGGCAAGGGAATGCCGGCAACGGTTGAATAACGCACTGACGGGACCATTGTATCACCATGGCCACCCAGAACGAATGCGGTTATATCTTCAACCGAAACTTTGAATTCCTCAGCCAGGAAATAGCGGAAGCGAGCAGAATCAAGCACTCCGGCCATGCCAACAACCTTTTCAGGTTTGAACCCGGTTTTTTTCTGCATCAGGCCAACCATTGCATCAAGCGGGTTAGTGATAACTATCACAAATGCATCAGGTGCATTGTTTTTAATCCCCTCAGCCACTGTGGAAATTACTTTTGAATTTATTTCTATAAGATCATCGCGGCTCATGCCTGGTTTTCTTGCAACACCCGCTGTAACGATAACAACATCGCTTCCGGCGATATCTTTATAATCGTTAGAGCCACGCAGGGCAGAATCGAAGCCTTCAATAGGTGAGCTTTCGATAAGGTCGAGAGCCTTGCCTTGCGGCACGCCTTCGTTAATGTCAAAAAGAACAACATCGCCAAGTTCCTTAAGGCCAATTAAATGTGCCAGGGTTCCACCAATATTACCGGCTCCTATTAGAGCGATCTTTGATCTTTTAGCCATTTTGCAAATCCTTGAAAAGTTAAATCTATATTGTTAAATTCTTATAATCAGCAATGTATTTTATTGCAAGGAATATGGAAAAATGCTAGTAAAAACTAAAGTTAATCAGGGAGTTCAAATGGGTAAGGTAAATAAGGGTATTTTTGCAATTCTGGCCATTATTGCAGTGGCTATTGTCGGGGTTTTTGTAGGTTATTCTGCCCAGGCTCGTGAACAGATAAGGGCGGTTGGCTCTTCTACAGTATATCCTTTTGCAACGGTTGTGGCTGAAGAATTTGGCACAAAAACGGATTTCAGGACGCCAATCATTGAGTCAACCGGCACAGGTGGCGGGTTCAAACTTTTTTGTGGTGGTGTTGGTGAAGATTTCCCTGATGTCGAGAATGCATCAAGGCCAATCAAGGATTCGGAAAAAGCACTATGTAAAGCAAACGGCATAAATAACCTTGTTGAAATTAAATTTGGTTATGACGGCATCGTGTTCGCAAACACTGTTGAAAGTCCGAAAGTCAGTCTTACCAAGAAAGATATTTTCCTGGCACTTGCGCGGAAGATTCCATCTGGCGGGAAGCTGGTTGATAATAATTTCAAGAAATGGAATGAGATAGACCCTAAACTTCCGGCTGATAATATTGAGGTCTATGGTCCACCACCAACATCTGGTACGCGTGATGCCTTCTCTGAGATAGTTCTTGATGGTTATTGTTCTACAGTGCCGGAGTTTGTTTCCGCATTCCCGGATGAAGACCAGCGCAAGAAGGAATGCGCCCAGCTTCGTGAAGATGGCGCTTACATTGAAAATGGCGGCAATAACAACCTCATCGTGCAGAAGCTTAAAAATAACAAACATGCTTTCGGCATATTTGGTTACAGCTTCCTCGACCAGAATGGCGCGACCATCCAGGGCAGCAAAATTGAAGGCTCTGACCCAACATTTGAGAATATTTCTGATGGCAAATATCCGGTTTCACGTTCACTTTTCATCTATGCTAAGGGCGAGAATATAGGCAAGATAAACGGTCTGAAGGAATATCTGAAAGAATTCGTTTCCGAAGAAGCTATCAGTGATGAAGGCTATCTGGCCTCAAAAGGTCTGATACCGCTTAAGAAAGAGGAAAGGGAATTGGCGCGTAAAAAAGTTGCGGATATTAAATAGGCTTAACAAAGGAATATTCATTCCTAATGGGGTGCGCGTGGTTCGTCTTTGTAATACTTTCTTCCTATTTTTTAGATCCAGGTAGATGCTTCTGGCGGGTAGTATCATTTTTATCATCAGCCCATTTGCTGTGTTTGCGAGAGTGATACACGCCATCAGGTGAATTAATAGCAAGGTTTCGTTTTTCATAGAAACGAACCTGGTTTGCTTACCAAAATTACTTTACCCGGAAGTAGGCTAAAATACGTTCCGTTTTTTCTGTTTTTCCATTTTGCGCATGATAACATCACGCTTCATTTTTGAGATATGGTCTACAAAGGTTATGCCATCTAAATGGTCTATCTCGTGCTGTACGCAAACAGATGCCAGTTCCTCAAACAGCATCTCACGCTCCATACCGTAATAATCATAGAACTGTACGCGCACCCGTTTCGGGCGTTCTACAGCTGAAAATTGTGCGGGGAAGGAAAGGCAGCCTTCCTCGAAAACATATTTTTCATCGCTTTTCCAGACTATCTTAGGGTTTATCATGAATAATGGGTCTGGGGCGGCTTCCAGGTTCTGGGTGCCGTCATAACGGGTGGAACCCTGGGCAACATCCATAACTAAAATGCGTTTGAGTACACCAACCTGAACCGCAGCAAGGCCAAGGCCGTTACTCTCATACATGGTTTCCAGCAGGTCATCCATGAATTTGCGCAAATCATCGTTTATCTGCGCTACAGGAACTTCAGCCGATTTTTTATTCAGGCGCGGGTCTGGAGCGATTACAATTGGAAGGGCAACCATAAATTAGCCATTAAATTTATTGTTTCTTGGCAATCCTTGCGGGGCGGTTTTGCCTTTAGCAGCGCGAAGAGCCATCCAAGGGGTAAGGTCTTTTTGTTGGAGGGTAAAATTTTTGTTGCCATTTGCCCATTTCAAACCTTCCTCAAGGTTGAATATCTGGAAGTCAGAAAGGTTACCATCCTTGAATTTTTGTAGTGCAACACCCTGGCCGCGTTTCATGGTTGGTATCTCTATCATTTTGAATACCAGCATGCTGCGGTTATCGCCAAGACAGGCAATATGGGTGCCTGTTACCTTTTGCATTTTTATAGCTTTCTCGTTCACGCCGATATTTAATATCTGTTTGCCCTGTTTGGTTTGTGCCATAACATCGGCAGCCTGAACCACAAAGCCTTTGCCTTTGTTTGAAGCCACCAGGAACTTTACGGTTTCATCAAACAACTCAGCGCTTAATATTTCTTCGTTCTCACCGAGTTCAACTATCAGGCGAATAGGGTCACCGAAGCCTTTACCACCCGGGATCTTATCAGCTACGATGGTGTAGAATTTACCGTTAGTGGTGAAGATTAGAATCTTATCAGTGGTCTGCGCCTTGATGATGAATTTTTCGTTATCGCCTTCTTTATATTTTATCTGCGTGGTATCAACCGCGTGGCCTTTAAAGGCGCGTATCCAGCCAAGTTCAGAAAGGGCAATGGTTACCGGTTCTTTTTCAATGAAGGCATCTATAGAAATAACATTGGTCAGGATAGATTTATTGATGATTTCGCTTCTGCGTTTGCCAAGTTTGGTTTTTTTGCTGAATGTATCGCGGATGGTTTTTATTCCAGCTGCAATTTCTTTCTTGATCAGTTTTTCATCAGCTAAAAGTGTTTCAAGCTCGCTTTTTTCTTTAAGTAATTCATGGTTCTCACGTCTTATTTCCATTTCTTCAAGCTTGCGAAGTGAGCGCAGGCGGGTGTTTAGAATTGCTTCAACCTGGTTTTTGTTCAATTTGAATTTCTTCATCATTACTTCAGCGGGTTCATCTTCTTCCCGGATTATGCGGATGACCTCATCAAGGTTCAGGTAAACAACCAAAAGCCCGCCGAGTATCTCTAAGCGGGTAGCGATCTTATCAAGGCGGTAATTACTTTTGCGAACCAGAACTTCCTTGCGATGCTCAAGGAATGCGTTCAGAACATCAGCTAAAGGCATGACACGCGGCATGCCAGATTTATCAAGGGCGTTTAAGTTCAGACTATATTTAATTTCAAGGTCGCACGAGCGGAACAGTGATTCCATCAGGATCTCAGGGTCGACATTACGATTCTTTGGTTCAATAACGATGCGGATGTTCTCAGCTGATTCGTCGCGGATATTGCCAACCAATGCGAGTTTTTTATTTTCAAGCTGTTCAGCGATCTTTTCAAGCAGGCGTGATTTTTGTACCTGATATGGGATCTCAGTGATTATAACCTGATATTGATTATGAGAAAGTTCTTCCTGGTTCCATTTCGCGCGTAGACGGAAAGAGCCACGGCCGGTTTCGTAGGAATTGATTATGCTTTCTTTAGATTCAATTATTGTGCCGCCGGTTGGAAAATCCGGGCCTTGGATGAACGCAACCAGTTCAACGGTTGTAGCACTGGGTTTTTTCAGAATATGAAGCAGTGCATCGCAAATCTCCTCAACATTGTGAGGCGGGATCGAGGTTGCCATACCAACTGCGATACCCTCACTGCCGTTTGCTAGCAGGTTCGGGAAATAGGCCGGAAGGACGACGGGCTCTTCGTCCTGGTTGTCGTAAGTAGGGCGGAAATCAACGGTGTTATCACCGATATCCTGTATCATGAAACTGGCAACTTCGGTAAGGCGGGCTTCAGTATACCTCATTGCAGCTGCGTTATCGCCATCTATAGAGCCGAAATTTCCCTGGCCATCAACCAAAGGATAACGAACCGAGAATTCTTGTGCCAGCCGTACCATTGCATCATAAACCGCAACGTCACCATGGGGGTGGTATTTACCAATAACATCACCCACCACGCGGGCGCATTTTTTGAAGTTTGAATCCGGATCAAGTTTAAGCAAGTGCATTGCCCACAAAAGGCGGCGGTGAACGGGTTTAAGCCCATCACGTACATCTGGCAGTGAGCGGCTGGTTATGGTGGAAAGGGCGTAGGCGAGGTATTTTTCGCTTAATACATCTTTAAAATTGCTGACTTCTATTTTCTCTTGTTTCATTTCTCGAACTTCTCAAAATCTCATCTAAAAACTGTAAAGCAGGCTGGGGTATGCGTGCAAGCTGGTTCACAAAAAAATGCTTGGCGAGAAAATACCGTGTAATTTCCAGCCCGTCAATGATTTCCTGTACGTAAACCTCAGGATTTTCGGGTGTTTTGAAAGGCGCGGTTTTAAAGTAGGAAGGTATGCCGAATAGCTTCGCTTTGTATTCCTCACCCACTTCCCTGGTTACTGCGCAGCCGCTTTTGGGTGAAATATAAGCAAGATTTTCTGTTTTTCCGGTAACGGCACAAAAATCCAGGCTTAATCCGAAGCCAGCCTTTTCCAGAATAAAAAGCTCCAGCATTACATAGTTCTGTAGCCATGATAGTTCACTCATATCTTCCATATAGAGCTGAAGTTTTTGTAATATGTCAGATGCATCTTCACGTTCTGGTATAAGAACATCTATCAAAGAACAGACTGAAGCAATGCTCAGGATCTTCTGGTAATTGGAAAAATTAAGCATTGTATAAGCTTTTTCAAGCGAGAGGGTTATGAACCCCAGATGTTCCTGAAGGCGGGCACCCCAGGTGAAATGCACAAAATTGCCAATTTGCAGGCTTACATTATTTTTCTTTGAACTTCTCACCAACCCTTTTACCGCGCCATGGTTAAAGCTAAGTATCTTTACGATATAAGAGCTATCCCCGAAGCGGGAAGTTGAGATTATAATGCCGTAATCTTCTATCTTCATAAATTTGTATAATCAGTATCAAAGATCTTGCGGTGTTGATTGAACGCATAACGGTCGGTCATACCAGCGATGAAATCTGCTATTATGATTGCCATTTCGTTCTTACTGGCGGTGGGTTTGAACCATTGCGGTGGCAGGCAGGACGGATTTTCAATATAGAAATCAAACAGGTTTTTAACTACGCGCTTCGCCTTATTTGTCATTATCAGAACTTTGTGGTGGCGATACATTTTTTCCATCAGGAACTTGCGGATCTCAGTTATTTTTTTGTTCAGTTCGTCAGAAAATTTTACTATCTGCTGGCTGGCGCTACGTACATCATCAACATTTTTAATCTTTAATCTTTCTATGTTTTCAAGTGTATGCTTAACCACGTCATCAAGCATTATTTTTATGAAGTTGCTGCGTATCTCATTTATCAATACAATATCAGATGCCTGCGGGTGCTTCCTCTGGAATTTTTCAATCTCAGTTGAAATAATTGGTAGGGTTTTTAGGTTCTCAATAGTGAAAAGCCCAGCGCGCAAGCCATCTTCAATGTCATGACTATTATAGGCTATATCATCAGAAATAGCTGCAACCTGGGCTTCAATCGAGGCATATGAGTTAAGTTCAAGGTCGTGGGTATTGTTATACTCAACCAAAGCGCGTGGAGGATTTTTTATAGGCCCGTTATGTTTAGCCGCACCTTCTAAACATTCCCAGCTTAAATTGAGTCCATCGAAATCAGCATATTTTTTTTCGAGTTTGGTAAGCAGGCGGATGGTTTGAGCGTTGTGGTCAAATCCGTTAAAATCTTTCATGCACTCTTTCAACGCATCTTCCCCGGCATGGCCGAAAGGTGAGTGGCCCATGTCATGGGCTATGGCAACTGCCTCACATAGATCTTCATCAACACGCAGAATGCGTGCCAGGCTGCGGGCAAGCTGGGCAACCTCAAGGCTGTGGGTCAGGCGGGTGCGGTAGTGGTCGCCTTCATTATAAAGGAACACCTGGGTTTTATATTCAAGCCTGCGGAATGCGGTGGAATGCAGGATACGATCGCGGTCGCGCTGGAATTCGGTGCGGTTGGAGCTATATTCTTCCTTGTATAATCGCCCACGTGAGGCATCTGAAAAGCATGCGTAAGGCGCCAAGTATAATTGGCAATGAGCGCCCTGATCTAAAGTTGGAGTTTTGTTCGTAGATGACATATGGTTAATCTATAATTAACATTACAAAAAATATCAAACAAAGTGAAAAGAATTTCAGTAAAAGTAACCCCAAAAGCCTCTAAACCTAGAATAGAGAAGGATTTGTTACCAGATGAACACGGGAATGACTTCTATAAGGTGTGGGTTAGGGCGGTTCCGGAGGATGGTAAGGCCAATAAAGAGGTTGTGGAAATGATGGCAGAGTTGCTGGGCGTTGCTAAATCCAGGGTGAAGATAATTCGTGGTGATGCCAACAAGAACAAAGTTTTGGAAGTAGATTGTTAAGCCACTTCGGCTTTTTGTCCTAAAGTTACAATTGTTGAAACATTAAAGCCTTCAAGCTTTTCACCTGCGCCAGACGCTGCATATGAAATTGAAGTTGTTGAAGTTACGTTGAGGAAGTCCTTTTCAAACCCCTTAACTTTTCCAATAATATCATCAGCCGCAAAAACTTCAATTTTATCTACCGGGAATTTGATAGATACATTCTTATCTGCTTTTATTTTTCGAACATAATTCAGCAGCCCAACCATTAATTCACCCGAAGCCTCAGCCTCCTCATCAACCACATAATCTGCCGCTTTTGGCCAGAAGCCGCGTGCATGGATAGAGCCAACCTTGCCATGCTTCACATCAAAAATATGGCTGTAAAGTTCCTCAGTTATGTGCGGCATGATAGGTGCAAGCAGGCGCAAAATGCCATCTAGGCAGTGATATATAGTGTGTATTGCGGAAAAACGTTTCTGTTTATTTTCTGGAGTTTCATCGTAGTAACGACCTTTCACAGCTTCCAGATAATTGTCGCAGAAAACATTCCAGAAAAAATCTTCAATTATCATGCGCGCTACAGAATATTCATATTTTTCTAGCTCTTCAGTGGCTTTTTCAATTGTTTTTGCAAGGCGTGAGATGGCCCATTTATCTAGTGGTTCGGTGATAATATTTTTTTTGATATCATCTTTTGCTGAAGTTGGCTCACTTTCAATCAGAGGCAGAAATATTGCCGCGAATTTTGTTGCGTTCCATAGTTTTGTGGAAAGTTTTTTGCCAATTTTCAGAACATCTTTTGAGAATGCAGTGTCCATTCCAAGGCGCGATGTGGCAGCCCAATAGCGCACAACATCAGCTGAATTTTCCTTGATGATATCATTAGGCGTTACAACATTGCCCTTAGATTTACTCATTTTAGATTTATCTTCCGCCAGGCACCAGCCCGATATCATCAAATTCTTCCACGGAATTGAATCGCCGTGGAGGTAAGCTTTTACGATGGTGTAGAACGCCCAGGTGCGGATTATCTCATGCGCCTGCGGGCGAAGATCAGCTGGGAAAAGTTTCTGGTGACGTTCATAATCAACCGCAAATTCTTTGTTGATTGCTTTTGAGGAAAGTTGTGGAGAGACTGAGGAGGTGGCCCAGGTGTCCATTACGTCAGCTTCTGGGATTACTTCATCTTTCGAGTAACCATCAGGCAAATCAACCAAAGGATTTATTGGAAGTTTTGATTTATCTGCAATTATGATTTTACCTTCCTCGCCGGCACGTTTCGAATACCAAACCGGAAACGGAACGCCGAAATAACGCTGGCGGGAGATACACCAATCCCAGCTCAAACCGTCTATCCATTGCTCAATGCGGTGCTGCATGAATTCAGGGTGCCAGTTACATTCATCGGCTTTCTTTTTCAGCGCTTCCTTGTGGTCTATAACCTTAACGAACCATTGGTTGGTGGGGATGAGCTCCAGAGGAGAGCCGCTGCGCTCTGCACATTTCACAGAGTGCTTGATCGGTTTTTTTTCTTTTGCGGTAAGGCAGTTTTGTTCCAGCAATTCAATAGATTTAATTTTTGCGGAGAGTTTTTTGTCCTGATGGTCGGTCTTTACATTTTCAAATTGCGAGAAAATCTCTTTTGCTTTTGCGGCATCTAAACAGGGCCAGTTATCAAAATCAGTTTCTGCGCTGCGTAACTTGCCGAACTTATCAATGATTATACGTATTTCTAAATCATGTTTGCGCTGCCAGTGAATGTCGGTTTCATCACCAAACGTACAGCACATCACAACGCCGGTGCCTTTTTCCTTATCAACTTTTTCGTCGGCAATTATTGGAACAATGGCATTGAAAAGCGGGGTTATGGCTTTTTTGCCTTTGTATTTTGCGGCATCATCCGGGTGCACCACCAATGCAACGCAGGCGGCCAGTAATTCTGGGCGGGTAGTCATTATCTCAACTTTTTCGAGGCCTTCCCAATTGGTGGTTTTTGGGTCGGCACTTTCATCCATCAAACCGAACAAGATGTAATTCTCAAAACTATCCAGCTCTTTTTCCTCTATCTCGGCCTGGGCGATAGCGGTTTGGTCTATTGGATCCCAGAACATTGGTTGGAGTTTGCGGTAGACCTCATTCTTTTTATACAGGTCTAAAAATGAAAGCTGTGAGATCCGACGGGATTCATCAGAAATTGTATGGTATTCCTGGTTCCAGTCTACTGAAAGCGCAATTGATTCAAATAGTTCTCGGAAGTCTTTCCGGGCTTGACCAGTTACTTTTTTACACATTTCTATAAATTTTTCCCGAGTATGAAGATGTGCTTTTGTTTTCTCAGTTTTTTCAACTAAGCGCTCTGTTGGCAGGCCGTTATCGTCAAACCCCATCGGGTAGAAAACGTTCTTGCCTTTCATGCGCTGGAATCGGGCAATGAAATCTGCCTGGGTATAACTGTAAATATGGCCCATGTGGAGATGGCCGGAAACCGTTGGTGGTGGGGTGTCTATAACATAGGAATCTTCACGCGCGATGTTCTCATTCCAGTTATAAACGCCAGATTTAAGCCAAAGCTGCTGCCATTTTTTCTCGGTTTCGAGAGCGTTATAATTTTGTGGTAGTTCTTTCATAGTTTTTTAATAATAGAAAAGCGCTTTAAATCAAGAGTTAGTTCCTGAAAAGTTTGTTGGGTGAAAAGGCATCGCGGGCGGCTTCACCAATGAAAATTAACAGAGTCAGGATTGAGCCTACCACAAAAAAGCCGGTCAGGCCTAGCCACGGGGCTTGCAGATTAGACTTTCCTTGGGAAAGGATCTCGCCAAGTGAGGGTGAGGTTGAGGGCATGCCGAGGCCGAGAAAATCAAGAGAGGTTAATGTGGTGATAGCCCCGGAAATTATGAAAGGAAGGAAGGTTATGGTAGAAGTTAAAGAATTTGGTAGAATGTGGCGGAGCATTATCTTCCACTCACTTACCCCAAGCGACTTTGCAGCCATTATGTAGTCAAAATTCCGTACTTTTAAAACTTCGGCACGGACAACCCCAACCAAGCTCATCCAGCTGAAAAGCAGAGTGAAGAATAGGAGTATCCAGAATGTGGGCTCGATAATGCTAGCCAAAATTAAAAGCAGGAACAAGGTTGGTACGGAAGACCATATCTCAAGTATCCGCTGGAATACAAGATCTATAAGTCCGCCAAAATATCCTTGTAAAACACCTGCTGATACCCCAACCACAGAGCTTACTATTGCAAGCGCAAAGCCGAACAGGACACATAGGCGGAATCCATAGATAACGCGGGCGAGGACATCTCGGCCTCTGTCATCTGTACCCAGCCAGTTTTGTGCATTGGGCGGGGCGGGGTGGCTGCCCTGTAAATCGAAGTTAATTGTTTCGTAAGAAAAGCCTATTAGCGGCCATAACATCCAACCATTCTTTTTGATCTCTTCGGAAATAAACGGATCCCGGTAATTTGCAGGGGTTTCAAACGATCCGCCAAAAATTGTTTCGGGGTAGGTTTTTACTATTGGAGAGTAATAGGAATTTTTATATTTCACTAAAACCGGCTGATCATTGGCAATGAACTCAGCCAAAAGACTCAATATAAACATGGTCAGGAAAATTATTAGAGAATAATAACCACGTTTATTGGCTTTGAAGTTGTGTATCCTTCTTTTATTTAATTCCGAGATTATCATGTCAGATCTTGTCTTTAGCGATCTTGAAATATTGCAAGCCGGTTAGAACAGTTAAAATGCAGGATATTATGAGAACAAAAACTCCAAAATAGAAAACATTCTTTACTGATTGGCTTTCTGTCGCGTTAAAACCTGCGGTTAGGGTGAGGAATGTTACTGCCAGCATTTGCGATGCGGTTTTATATTTTGCCAGTACTGAAACCGGCATTTCAATATCATCACTTTTGCCGAGGAACTCACGCAGTCCGGAAACAAAAATTTCACGGCAGATTATCAAAATTATAGGTATGGCGAGGAATGGAGAATCTCCAACAACAAGGCAAAGGGCGGTTACCACTATAAGTTTATCAGCTATAGGGTCCATCATCGCGCCGAAGCGTGATTCAACCTTCCATATGCGTGAAAGAAAGCCATCCAGGAAATCTGTGAGGCTGGCAACCAGAAAGATTATACAAGCAGTATAGCGTATATTACCTGTTTCAAGATAGTAAAAAAATATGAAAAATGGGATGAGTAATATCCTCAACATTCTCGATCTGTTTTGAATCACCGTGAATGATAGCTCCTTCCGAGTTTTTAATTATATTTATCTGCTCAGTCAGAAATCTTAATGATATTTTTGCCCTGCTGGAGACTATCTGTGCTGCAGTTATTTCAACATCATCAACAGCAATAAGCGTTTTGGTATTTACCAGGTTCCTTGTTTTCATATCATCAAGCTGGGCCTCAAAAACTTTATAAACATCATCAGCCAGAAGGTCTTTCAGAGAGTTTTTATCACCTTCCGAATAAGCTTTTAAAACCATTTCAAGCGCGGTTTTTGCCCCTTCTACAAAATCCTCAATAACAAAACCTTTATCAACAGCAATTATTTCATCTATTCCAGCCTTGGCAGCATCTGAAGTAAATTTAAATTTGCTTAAGTCATTTACAACAACTGGTTTCAAACTAACTACAGGAGTAACATTCTGGATCAGTTTCTGG
>Ga0206903_10184_pt1 | contig 20619 bp, 15 predicted proteins | sample Alteio_BWOrgHeat_45_FD_152959 | JGI IMG/M metagenome (GOLD analysis project Ga0206903, IMG submission 152959) | Enriched cells from forest soil in Barre Woods Harvard Forest LTER site, Petersham, Massachusetts, United States -... | ecosystem: Environmental > Terrestrial > Soil > Temperate forest >... | reverse complement strand
GCTTGCAAAGAAGCTGAATGATAAAGGCATTAAGATCATCGGGACTTCTTTTGACAGTATGGATATTGCAGAAGACCGTGGCCGTTTTAGTGACTTGCTGAAAGAGCTTAATATTCCTTATCCTGAATATGGCACCGCTTATACTGCTGATGAAGCGATTGAAGTTGCCAACAAAGTTGGTTACCCGGTTTTGGTGCGTCCCAGCTATGTTTTGGGCGGTCAGCGCATGCGCATTGTAATTAATGATGAAGAAGTAGAAAAAGCGGTGATCAGTTTGCTGAAACATATTCCTGAGAATAAAATTCTGATCGATCATTTTCTTGACCGTTGCCAGGAAGCTGAGATTGATGGCATATTTGACGGCGAAACATTTCACGTAATGGGTGTAATGGAACATATTGAGCCTGCCGGCATTCACAGTGGTGACAGCAATGCTGTACTGCCTGCGTTCAATCTCACGCCGCTGGTAGTAACTACAATGGAATACTATGCTGAAAAAATTGCAAGATCATTAAATATTTTAGGGTTGATCAACATACAATTTGCCATAAAAGACAATAAAGTATTTGTGATCGAAGCGAATCCGAGAGCCAGCCGCACCACGCCATTCATCGCAAAAGCTTACCAGATTCCTTATTTAAATATTGCTACTAAAGTTATGTTGGGTGAACTTAAACTGAAAGGCATGACCTTTGAAAAAAAACTTACCGGCTTTGCAATTAAAGAACCTGTTTTCAGCTTTAATAAATTCCCCAATGTTAATAAAGAGCTTGGCCCTGAAATGAAAAGTACGGGCGAGGCAATACGTTTTATAAAAGACCTGCGCGATCCTTATTTCAGGCAGTTGTTCAAAGAGAAAAGCATGTACCTGAGCAAGTAGTTTTTCTGCTTGGTTCATGAATTTTTTTTCAAAGGCATTGTTCTTAAACAAAAATTTCTTCAGCATGAAGAACATTATTTTGATATTGCTGGTAGTATTCATTTCTTCTTCAATCTATGCGCAAAAAACAACTGATGTAAATACCATTATTAAAGAGGCATGTGCTGAAGCAGGCAAAGAACATAAAAATGCCCTGATAATTTTTCATGCATCCTGGTGTATATGGTGCCATAAATTAGACAGCAGTATCAATGATGCCAGCTGCAAAGATTTCTTCAACAACAATTTTGTAATACAACATATAACTGCTTTTGAAGTTGATAAAAATGAAAAATTAAATACACCGGGTGCGATTGAATTTTTAAAAGCGCATCACGCAGACGGACAGGGCATTCCCGCCTGGTTTATTTTTGACAAAGAGGGAAACCTGCTCGCCGATTCTCAATTACACCATAACGGGCAATCCAAAGATGAAGAAGGTATAAATGTGGGCTGCCCTTCCAACGAAACAGAAATAAATTATTTTATAAGCGTGCTTAAAAAAACTTCAACCATCAGTAATGATGAAGAAGCTGCCATTAAAAAACGATTCGCTGCAAACGGATTAACGCAATAATGTAGACCCGCTTTCCCAATTTCAACTAAATACCCGGGCTTAAGTTTTATCATGCACCTCATTATTATCGGGCACAGAATTTTCTATACATATAACAGGCAAAAAAATTAATTTTATGATACTGATGCTAGGCGGATTGGCTTGTTTAAGTGTAAGCACATCCATCTTTGTTTTTGTTGTAAAGCGTCCGATCGCCCATAGCGATGGAACCGATTATTAAAAAATTTAAAATTTATTGTATGCATTTCAAAACTTTTGTAAATGGGGTTTTAGTTGGTATTCTTCTTGGCGTGTTGTTTGCGCCGGATAGTGGAGAAGCAACACGCAGAAAAATTTCACAGCGCGCGCGGAATATTAAAGATAACTACGATGATATTGCAGATAATGTTGCAGATACCTATCAAAAAGTAAAAAGTAAAGCTGCTGATGCTGTTAATAAAGCAAAGAGCAAGCTGAATGATATACGGAATGAAGCAGAATCGATGTACGACGCGTAACTTATTTTTCTGTGAAAGACCCCGTACCTGTTGAATCCCGCAGCAAGCGGGATTTTTTATTTTTACTTTCGCATACTTGTGACGAAAAAAATTTCCCTCAGAAAATTACCTGCTAAAAAATTCATTTCAATTAGTGTATTACTATGTTTAATGATATGGTTTGTTTTTTGTTTGCCTTCACGTTTATTTCCAAAACCTGCCAGTTATATTCTCGAAGACAAAGATGGGAATCTTTTAAGCGCTTCTATTGCAGAAGATGGACAATGGCATTTTCCTTACGATGCAAATGTGCCGGATAAGTTTTCAAAATGCATAACCGGGTTTGAGGACAAAAGATTTTATTATCATCCGGCGTTGACCCGATTGCTTTGTGCCGTGCATTGATACAGAATGTAAAAACAAAAGATGCTGTAAGCAGCGGCAGTACATTAACCACTTTGAAGCCCTTATTGTATGCTTCATTGTTGGGGCCCGATTGCACTGATGTGGATACAATGCTTGTTTCTGTTCATGCACAACAGGCGCCTGTTTGTCCTTACCATAAAATCATTCATCTTGATAAAACAAAAAACATACCGCGTAACATCGGCCTGCGAATCTCCTTCAGACATGATACATCAATCATGGTTTGTATTGCCGCCAACAATGGAATATTATTATAAGCAACGCCATGCAGATTATAAATCACTGCCTCCATTCATGAGTGGTTGTGTAAATGAATCGCAGCCAGCATTTGAGATAATTTATCCTGAAGAGGGTGCACAAATTTCTATTCCGGAAGAAATAACCGGTGAAAAAGGAAGAACAGTTTTTACTGTAACCGCACGCAACAATCAAACAAAGTTGTTCTGGCATCTGGATGATGAGTTTATTGGAACAACTGAAAATATTCACCAGATGGCTGTTGATCCTTTGCCCGGAAAACACACACTGACCGTTGTTGATGAGAAGGGAGAATCTGTAACAATAAATTTTGAGATTATAGAGAAAGAAAACTAATACTGAAAATAAATTTCTGTTGCGCCATAACCGTATTTGGGATGATACTGGTTGATGAAAGTTTTTACTTCTCTTTTTGTTTTAAGCAGATCGTGAATCTCATCGCGCAATTTACCTGAACCAACACCATGTATTATTGTAAATTGGGGAAGATGATGCGCCACGGCAAGCTCATACCATTTTTCAAATTCTTTTAATTGCAGTGTAAGTATTTCAAAGTTGTTTAAATGTTTCCAATCGTTTGATAGTTTTTCTATATGCAGGTCAACAACACTTCTTGCAGGTTCTAAATGTTCACGAATGCGCTCAGCTTTATATACATTGTTTTGCTTTTTTATTTTTTCTGAAAGCTCAACTGCCTCTTCGATCTGTTTATCAGGATATACATCGAACAATTTAAAAACCATTGACGGTTCATTCTTTTCCTTCATTTCTTCAATGCGCTGAAACAATTGTTTGGGTTTCAGTTTAACAGAAGCTTCATAATAATCAACTTTCATTTTATCAGGTGTTATTAAACTGAACTCAAATAAGAACGAAGGACTATCGTTAAAATCGCTGAAAGCAATGTCATGCAGGTAAAAATCATGACGCATTAAAATTTCTCCCTTCAGTTCAAATTCATTTTCACCAAAAAATTGCTGGTTGTAATGAAACCTGTAGCCAATACTATTTTTGTTGATGAGATACAATTTAAAAAGTTCAACAACTTCATCGCCAAATTCATCTAATGTAAATTTCGGAATGAAAGAAAGCCACAGACCTTCTTCTTTTGTTTGAGTTGATGCGGAAGCTTTTTCTTTAGGAACATCATCAATGTATTTCTTTGCTGGCTTTCCTGTAGTTATTTCTTTCTTTTTTGTAAAGCGCCTGAAATAGGGAAAATCAACCTGGTCTGTGTAAACAGGAAACCGAACGCCACGCACTTCTACCAGCAACATTTTATTGTTGATGATCTCCACAATTTTGCCTTCTTCATTGGTGTGTAAAATAATAATATCGTCGCCGGGTTGGTACTTCACAGTAATTATTTTTGTTCGCACAGAGTTAACTGAGATCGCAGAGAGAAAACGAATAACTGACTCTTTTCACTCATCCTCTCCGTGCAATAAATATAGATCGAAAATTAAAACTTACGTGAGTACGTTTTAAGCCTGAAAAGCTTTAATATAAATAGCCTTCGATGTAAGCGGAAGATAAAATCGTGATTAATCATTGAACTCTTGCAGGGTTCAATGTTGTTTATCCATTTTTTACCCCGCAATCCTTGCGGGGTTATTCAGATTAAATCCTTTCAGAATTACTTTATGCTTAAACCGAACTCACATTAAAAATTAGCCAGTACATCTGCAAGATGCAAAACTTTTAAATCAGCGCCTTTGTATTTTATAACACCATCAATATGCATTAAACAACTCATGTCTGTGCTGATGATATATTCGGCCTTTGTTTCAGCAGCATTGTTTACTTTCTGATCTGCCATTGCTATGCTGATTGGTTCAAATTTTACTGCAAAAGTTCCGCCGAAACCGCAACAGGTTTCAACATCATTCATCTCGATCAACTGCAAACCTTTTACATTGCTTAAAAGAATACGTGGCTCTTGTTTCAGGTTGCATTCACGCAGCGCAGCACAACTGTCGTGATAAGTTGCTGTTGCATTTAAGCTTGCATTAAAATCTGTATAATGAAGTACATTCACTAAAAAATCACTCAGCTCATAAATACGCGTTCTTATTGCTTTAACTTCTTCTGCCTGTACTGAATTATCGAAAAGTTTTTCATAATAATTTCTTACAAAACCTACACAACTTGCGCTTGGCGCAATTATGTAATCTTCTCCGCTGAAATCTTTTAAAAATTTTTTGCAAACATCTTTTGCTTCACCCCAAAAGCCGGCATTAAAAGCCGGTTGCCCGCAACAGGTTTGATTGGTATTGTATGAAACCATGCAGCCTGCTTTTTGCAGAACCTTAACCATGTTAAATGCAACAGATGGATATAGCTGATCAACAAAACATGGTATAAAAATTTGAACATTCATGCCTCTATCCCCTAAAGGGGGAATTATTTTTTTAGTTTCCTGTTTAAAGCAATCATTTTGATTGCGGTTATGGCAGCTTCTTCTCCTTTATTTCCATGAATTCCGCCGGTACGATCCAAGGCCTGCTGTTCATCATTTACGGTGAGTACACCAAATATTACAGGCACATCAAGCACCATATTTAATGAGAGAATTCCATCGGTTACTGATTTGCACACATAATCAAAATGCGGTGTATCTCCTTTTATAACACAACCCAACGCAATAAATGCATCCGCATTTTTTTGATTGCTTTCTGCATATGCTTTTATAGCAAAAGGTATTTCAACAGCACCCGGAACTGTGAGTGTTTTACATTTAATTCCTTCCTGCTTTAAAATTTTTAAAGCGCCTTTTTCAAGCTTATCAACAATGGTGTTATTCCATTCGGTTTTCACTATAACAACAAAGGCATCCTTTACTGTAGGGATGCCTTTGTTGAATGTTTTATTACCTTTTGATGCCATTATTTTGCACTGAAATCGTTTGGAACAATGCTTAAACGATAAATATACTTATCTGCAGAAAAACCTCTTTGTGTATTCGGATATTTTTCTTTCAGCTGTTTGTATAAATCCAAAGCATCACTGTTCTTGCCGAGCGTTTCTAATTTTAATGCAGCACGAAACAGGTATTCACTGCTCATGTTTTCATCTGAAGTGAATTCCTCCGCAGCTTTTTTATAATAAGCCACTGCATCATCATTCTTGTTCAATTCGCTGTAAGCATCCCCCAAAGCGCCGTAAGCCATCATTTGAATCTGTTGTGCAGGTGTGCTGAAATCTTTAAGATTGTCAACTGCTTTATTAAAATTACCGGTTCTTAAATAAGAAACACCGGCATAATACCTTGCCAGGTTACCAGCTTTTGTTGAGCCGTAATTATCAATAATGTAAACAAAGCCACGGTTATATTTATCTCCGTTCAATGCAAGGTTCAGCGAATCTGCCCTGAAGTATTGCTCTGCTTTCCACATCGCGTTTTGCGCCTCTTCTTCTTTAGGAGCAACAACATAATTTTTGTAAGCGAACCAACCGCCAATTATTGCTACAGCAACAACAAGAATGGTAACTACAGGTTTTTGATATTGTGCCCAGAAAGTTTTTGCTTTTACAACAACATCATCGGGTTTTGCTTCATGCACATGAGTATCAGCCATAAAAAAAGAATATTAAAATTTAAAATTGCAAATCGTTAATCAACAATGAAAGGATAATTTTTATCAGTATAAACATCTTTGAGAACTTCGCTGTCCCCTGGCCATGGACTTTCTTCAGCAAATTTTACTGATGCTTCCACTATTCCGGTAATACGGTCATCAATAGCTTTTATATCTTCTTCCGTAGCGAAATTGTTGTCTTTGATTGTTTTCAAAACAACAAGTATAGGGTCTTTGCCTTTATAATCTTCAAGCTCTTCTTTCGTTCTGTATTTACCGGGATCAGATATAGAATGACCTTTGTAACGGTATGTTTTCATTTCAAGTAAAGTAGGGCCGCCTTTTTCCCTTGCTCTTTTTACCGCTCTTGTAATAGCATCATGCACTGCTTCAGGAGCCATTCCATCTACTTTATCGCCAGGCATTTCATAAGCATCTGCAAGTTTGTAAATATCAACCACGTTGGATGTACGTTCAACTGAAGTACCCATTGCATAATTGTTATTTTCGCAGATAAATACAACCGGTATCTTCCACAACATTGCAAGATTAAATGTTTCGTGCAAAACACCTTGCCTCGCTGCGCCATCGCCAAAAAAACAAAGCACTACATTATCTGTTCCTTTATAATCTTCTGCAAATGCAATTCCTGCGCCTACACCAATCTGGCCGCCAACAATACCATGACCACCATAAAAGAAATGTTCTTTGCTGAAGAAGTGCATGCTGCCCCCTTTACCTTTTGCGAGGCCTGTTGCTTTGCCATACAATTCAGCCATGCAGGCATTTGCGCTGGCGCCTTTTGCCAATGCAAGGCCGTGGTCGCGATACGCTGTAATGAAAATATCTTCCTGTCGGGTAGCAGTCATACATCCTGCGGCAATTGCTTCCTGGCCTATATATGCATGGAAAAATCCGCGGATCTTTCCTGCCATTTTATACATTTCTTCTGCCCTAAGTTCAAACTGTCTGATGAGTTGCATTAACTCATACCAGTATAAATAAGTTTCTTTAGTAAATTTTGTAGGCACAGCGAAAATTTGAGCCGCAAATATAAGTGCAAAGCTTAAATAAGCCAACTGGTAAACCTACCTTGTACAAACATTTGCAGAATATATTTGCAATACATGAAGAAAGATTCCTTTCGGCAGATATTGGAACTGGTTAAAAAAGATGTATTGCTTGAAACACGCCAACAGTATACCTTTTATGGTGTAGTGCTGTATGTGGCTTCAACGGTATTTATAATTTACCTGGCAATGGGCAAACCCGGACAGGAAACCTGGAATGCTTTATTCTGGATAGTACAGTTATTCGTTTCAGTAAATGCGGTAGCCAAAAGTTTTTTACAGGACAGCAGGGCCCGCATGTTGTATTATTATACCATTTCAGGGCCTGTAAATTTCATCCTGTCTAAAGTGATCTTTAATGTCTTGCTGATGCTGGTGATGAGTGTATTGACCCTGCTGATATTTGCCTTGTTACTCGGCAACCCGGTTATTTATTTTTCTGAATTTTTACTGATCAGTTTCCTGGGTGGAACAGGATTAAGCCTGGTGTTTACTTTTCTAGCAGCCATTGCAGCCAAAGCCCAGCAACAATCTGCCCTGATGGCGATCATGGGTTTTCCTGTTGTAGTTCCCCAATTATTATTGTTAGGAAAAATTTCTTCCAAAGCTTTCAGTGATGCGTTGCAAACAGGGTGGTGGCAAATGATACTATTACTGGTTTGCCTTGATATTCTTATCCTGTTGCTTTCTCTTATCCTTTTTCCGTTTTTATGGAAGGATTAGATAAGAGAAAGCAACAAAAGATTTTATTGTTTTATAAACTTTTTGGTAACTGAACCTGCACCATTTTGTAATAAAGCATAGTAAACACCTGCTGCTTCAGATGAAATGTCAAGGGTAAATGTACCTGAAGATTCAGTTAATACTTTTTTTGCAAGCAGCTTGCCGTTGTTCGAATAAACTGTAATGGTTGTGCTATTACTTACGGCTGCATTATAATAATTTAATTTAAGCAAATCCTTAACCGGGTTGGGAAATATCTCCAGGGATAACTGGCTTTTCAAATTATCTGTACTTGCATTCGCTGCAATAAGTGGTGCGGTTCCTTCCAGTTTTTGTGTGTTATTTTTCTTCTTTTTGTTACCTGTTTTAAAGACCCAGTAATCAAATAAACCGGTATTGCCGACTACACTATATTTTTTATCACCACCTACGGGAGAATTTGAATACCCGGCGTATACTAAATCCGTATCACTTGAAGGGAAAAAATCAGTCATATAATCGTCTCCTGAATTACCCCATGAATACTGGTTCACAATACTTCCATATTTATCAAGCGTTAAAGTCCAAAAATCCATACCACCCATGTTGGCAGAAGTTTTATCGCCGGAAATACCGGAATTAGAATAACCGCCTACATAAATCTGGCTGTTGTAGAATTTAACAGTAGTTGCATAATCCGCGCCTGAACCACCATAAGTTTTATTCCAAAGCGGATTGCCAAATTTATCAGTACGTACTATCCAGTAATCCGTTTGCCCTCTGCAACTATCAGATTTATTAAAAGATGCCGGGGAGTTTGAATAACCTGCCAGCACATAGCCAATATTGCTAACTGTATCAATAGCAGTAAGGTAATCTGATAAAGCTCCACCTATTGTTCTGTCCCATTGATATTTGCCGGAAGAATCAATTTTCAGCAACCAATAATCGCCATTTCCTAAAAAATCCTGGCTTTTTTCTGTTAGTGCAGCTCTTTGTGAATAGGAAGTTCCTGCAAGTAAAATTCCTCCGTCGGCAGTTAACGTTGTTGCCGATAATTCATCCCTGTTTTTACCGCCATAAGTACTATCCCACAGGATTGCTCCCGATTTATTTAACTTAACCACCCAGTAGTCGGGCCATAAACTTGTACCAACATTTGGAGCGGATTTATCCACACTATCATTGGAGTTTGAAGATCCACAAATATAGTAGCCGCCTTTAGTTTCAATAAGGCTGTTTAATTTCTCAAATTGAATGCCGCCGATAGTATTATTCCACAGAACATTGCCGGCTTTATCTAATTTAAGCACCCAATAATCAAAGCTCTGGTTAATAGCATTTTCGCTTTTAGATCCGGATGCAGGGGATATGGAGGTTCCGCCCAATAAATAGCCGCTGTCAGCAGTTTGAATAATAGTAGGATGAAGGTCACGATCAGTTCCTCCGTAAGTTTTAGCCCATTGCGTAAGTCCGGCTTTACTTAATTTTAAAACCCAAAAATCATAACTGCCGTTTAAAGACTTTTGCGTTTTATTACCGGAAACAGGAGAATTAGAATAGCCGCAAAGAACCAGCCCGCTATCAGATGTTGTAATAGTATGGCATAATTTATCTGTGCCATTGCCGCCGTAAACCTGTTGCCATACAATTGCAGGCTTTTGGCCAAAGCAAATATTTATAGCACTCAGGAAAATAACAGGGAATATGTATTTCAATTTCATTGTAATTAATTTTGGAAAAGTTTGGTATTAATATTCTCCGGCAAATTGCGGACAGGATGGAACATAATAAGAATATCTTCCTGAATAAGGCGTATTGCTCATAATATTCTTAAAGAAACAGGAGAGATTTGACATGCAAAATTCATCGTCATAAGCAGGGTGGTTTGCCCCTGGCAACTCGTAATATACGCATGGACGTTTTTCAAGAATCATTCTTGCCCAAATACCTGTCCCCGCGTAAACGGGTGGCGCATAATTGGTACAACCATAATAATATCCTACACTATCCGGTAAGCCCGAATCTTCATCGCCTTTAAAAAGCATGGTTGGATAAGCCCTGTAGTTTGTATCTATTACTTTATCGCTGAAAATAGAACCCCACATTGCACAAATTCCTTTAATGGAATAATTATTTGGCAAAGTATTGCCGGATGAGTCTATACTGCCAAGCAAGGCTCTTTCACGGGGAAAATAAATTTTGGCAACGGAATCACTGCAATAAGCAGAATTTAAAGCTACCTCCGCACCTGCACTGGTACCGGCTGTAAATATCCAGTTCGTATCTATGTTGTAGCCTGCGCCATTATTTTTTATAAACCTTAGGCAAGCGGTCCCATCCTGCATGGAACGGTATATAGCATTCCAAAGCGTTGTTGTATCAGCCGTGCACGCATGAGGGTTATTCTGGATATAGCCGGTCCTGTAATTATAGGCCACACATATAAATCCATAATCGGCAAGAATATCACAAAGTGAGGACACATTGGTTTTATCTCCGCCTGTAAATCCCCCGGCGTGGCTTATCAGTACAACAGGATATATTTTGTCTGATGTTGCCCCGGTTGGATAATATATATCCAGGGAAAGGCTGTCCACTTTTCCTCCCTTCCAGTCAACCAAATTCCATGCAAAAGGAATATCTTTAAGATCAGTTAGTTCTTTTACAGTACCATTTACATGTTTAACAACAGGCTTGGGTTTTATTGTATCAGCGTAAACAAAAGAGCATGACAAAACCAGAAAAAGCAGTAGATAAGTATATTTCTTCACTAAGGTCGGTTTAATGAGGGCAAAATTAATATTTAATCCAATCTAAAATAAGCAATTTAACAACATTTACAGAAAACCACTTAAGCGGTTTATAACCATTGCTTTATATTTTTTTATTGCGCTTTTGATGAAGGTTATGCGTAAACTGCCTGGATGAGATTATATGACCAGCGGATATGTCCTTCTTCATGTAAAACATATTGGATACTGTCGGGAACAGTGGAGGGATTGCCGGAAGATGGCGGGGTTTTCTGATACACAAATCCTGCGATGTGATGATAACCGTTTTTTATTTCGGTCAGTACGGATACTACCGGTAGAGAGGTTTTTGCCAGGCTCTCTTATTGGGCTGCTGTCATAATTGAAAATTAATATTGTTACTGTTTTGCTTTCCTGTTCTTTCCATTATCCAAAGCCTGCTTTCGCCGTAATTATTTTTAATCGCTTCTTTTAATAATAATGTAAATATAAAAGCCGCAAGTTCAGCAGCCTTGTTATTTTTATTATTTACATGTCTCATTGCAATGGCAGAAGATACCTGCACTCATTGCTAACATCAATCTTGCGCCAGATTCCTATTTTTTTGAACATGCCTGGACTAATTGGGAATTGCTTGATAACAATGCAATGTTCAAGCCCCAAAGACTATTCTTTTGAGATATTGTAGCAAAAAAAATGTCTCAGTATGAATAATGGGGCTTCATTTATATGCTGAACAATTTATGAGTCTCCGCTCAACTATTTCCAATAAATCCTCAGGTGAAATAGAATCAGAAAGTGTATTGATATCATGATGATATTGCAGGCTGTCTTTTGAATAAAAATTCTTATGCAGGATAATTTTACTTTCATCTATATTGTATAAATACAGGTTTTCGTCCCCTCCTGATAAAATATATTTCCCGGATGCTTCAACATATAAGGGGTTATTTACTTCATTTAAACGCTTTACCAAAAAACCTGTTTGGGTATTGTATAAAAAAATACTATCATAGTTTTGATATGCATCCCTAATAAAGAGTTTTGATGGATCAGAGGATAAATAAATATCAGAACAATTGCTTTTATTACTCCAGCGCATCATTTGCTTACTTGTTGACCACATAATCACGCCTTCGCGCCCCATAATAAAGGCAGACTCTCCGTCTTTGGAAAACGCTATTTTTTCTATTCGTCCAAACTTCCAGTCATCGATTTTCTTTTTGATTTCTAATTCCGGAAGATTAATAAGTAAAGGAATGGAATCATTTATGATGCCTATTGCAGTAAGCCCGTCATTGGAGGTAAAAAGACCATTAAGACCATGTTTTCCCATTACGGCAGGATATTTTTTAGCCAACGGATCCTCTATCGCCAATCTTAAAGACCAGAGAAATTCGTCAGGGTCACTGCCTTTGAATTGATCAAAACTATTACTCCCGTCAAAAAGTAATTTGTAATTGAAATCCTTTTCAGCAAATTGTAAAGTATCAACAGGTATTCCTTTATTGTTAAGGTCAAATACAATAAAGTAGGCTGAATCTAAAGATGGATTCTCCGGATATGTATGACAGATAAGCCGCGTGTTATGATTTGCGAAAACTACAAAATCGTAAGAAGTATTTTTGCTATCGTACGACCATACCCGCTCTCCGTTTACACAACTACAAATGATAATAGAGGTATCGGAGGTATTTATATCATGCGCCCAGGAAATAAAATAGCTTCCTGATGGATGAAAAAGCAGGTTAAAATCCTTTGTACTTTGTATTTCTTTACCCTGCTTTAAATCCTTGTACTTTCTCAAAAACAGGTTTTCATCAAACTGGCTTGTCAAAAAACCTGAGCCGTCAGGAATAAAATAAACGGCAGGTTCTAGTCCTGTATCATTGTTTTTAAATTGCCCGGATAATTCACCTGTACTACAGTTCCATATTTGCATCATATTGTCTTCCTTGCTGTAAGAAAACAAATATTTCCCATTAGGGCTGAACTTAAACTGAGTGATCGGGAAAAGATTGCCGCACAGGAAGATCGTACGGTGAGTTTGCAAATCTAACAGGTAAGCATTGCCAAATATTGTAGCAACAGCAGCATAATTCCAGCCTGAATCCACGGCAATTACGCTGTGATCATTCATACCGGGCATCCTGTCAAAATAAGCCTTGCAAATTAATTTCAAAACGTCCAGTGATTGCGGGGCAGGTGATATTTTTATAGCTTTAATGGCAAGTTGTGAAGCTTTTTGAATTTCCGAATGATCTGCTTCAAATGTTTTCCTGGCTTCTCCTGCAATCTCAAGAGAACGTTTTACATTTCGTTGTTGTATAAAAAAAACAGTACTGGCAATAATCAATATAGAAAGCAGGGAAATGATGGCAGTATTTTTTATTCTTCTTTTCCTTTCTCTTTGCTCAATTTCAGCCCTGCTGACGCCATAGATGCAGGCAAGCAGGTGATACCATGAATTTTTATTGCGGGAAGGTACCTGGTATTTTTCTTCCCGGAAATCTACCGCCCATGGTTCGGCCGGAAACACCAGTTTGAACAGTTCGGAAAATGAAGTGGAAGGCATACCATGTATAAGAACAGGAATGATATGTTGATGACCGTGCAATTCTGAAAATAGTTTCAATTCTTTATCAACCCACTTACTGTTTTTTGATTCCGGGCTGCATAGAACAATCATTTTTTCAGACACGGTGATAGCATCAATTATACCTTTACCCAGGTCATTTACATTTGCCTCGGCTTCATCTAAAAAAACACTTAACTTCTTTTTCCCATTTAATTTTAATACAGGCCTGTATTTTTTTAAATCGTCGAATAGCTTTTTTGCAAAAAGTTTATTGGAATGAGAATAACTAATAAAAATATTGTACATAATATGATCCTGAAGATAGAAGAAGTTCTTTAAATACTTTCCTTCTCCCCAGAGTGTCCTTCACTAATCATCCGGCAAAAAAAGCATGCAGGCACTCTGCAGAGAGGAGAAAAAATATCAAACACTATTGACCTTAGTTTGGGTTATGGCGTTTGTTTTCATATTGCTTTCTTACTAAACAAGGGCCATACCTCCTCCATACCTCCTCCATACTTCCTTCATACTTCCTTCATACCTGGTTCATGCCTGCCTGCCTTATCACAATCCTGTACAAAACATATTGCACGTTGAAGGCTTATCATCAATATAAACAAAACTTACTGTTGTTGGTTTGGGGATAATATAGTTATCAGCGGCTGCCAGGAATCAGCAATGCATATGATATCAATATTGAATCACTGCATGCAGGTAATTATATATTAAAGATAGAGGCATGTGATGAGACGGTAACAAGACAGCTTATAAAAGGGTAGTAACACAAACCACAATCACTTGCACGTCATGCCCGGCGCCGGCCGGGCATCTCATTATCAGAGGCTTTAAAGGAGATTAATTGTGAGATTCCCGCTTTTCCGAATGGCGGAACGGGTCGCGGGAATGACGGGTAAAGAGTGGGCAGGTCTGCTGCCATCTCTTATACAACATTGAAAAGAACTATCTATCCTCTTCATTCGTGACACACCTGTGCGGAAAAGTAAGGAACGGCGCAGCGCAGGAGGTAAAAGCAAATCCAATCATTCTATAAAAAAAATAAACAGTAACGATTACATTATTTACTTTAGATTATACTAAAATACATGGCCATATATTAGTAAACAAAAATTTTAAAACCATTTAAATCTTGTAATGTGAGAACACATCTTTATTCAGTAATTTTGCTTGCTCTTCCCTTTTTTGGAATTGCACAAACAAAACCTGCCGCTATCAAAAGCAATACGGTTGCACCACGTTCAAATTTCTGGTCGCTGGTTGGTAACAGCAATCTTAATGATTCCATAAATTTTTTAGGAACCACAGATCAGCACCGGCTTACATTCAAAGTCAACAACAGTAAGTCAGGCTTTATAGATTTCGATTCGCTTCAATCCAATACTGCTTTTGGTTACCAGACCCTTGTTTCAATAAGCCAGTTTAGTAGTAATAATGCAGCATTTGGCTACCAGGCGCTTAATCATAATACATTTGGTTTCAACAACGTTGCAATAGGTGCAAGAGCTTTGTATAACAATGATGGCAACTACAATATAGCAATCGGATCAAGTTCACTCAATTCAAACATCGGGGGCGGCGAGAATGTGGGTATAGGTTTTAACGCACTACTGAACAGCCAGTATGGCAGCGATAATGTGGCCATTGGATTGAGCGCATTGCAAAATAATACGGCTTCGTCCAATACCGCCATTGGTCATTCTGCTATGTATAACAATTCCACTGGAACATACAATGTAACCAACGGCTATCTCTCTTCATATAACAATACTATTGGCAGTGATAATACGGCCACCGGTGCTACTGCTTTATTTAATAATACCACCGGCTACTATAACACTGCTTTTGGTATGCAGGCTTTAATAACCAACCAAACAGGTATGCGCAACACGGCAGTGGGTGCCTATGCAGATGTAACTGAATCCAATTTCAAGGACGCTACAGCTATTGGCTTTGACGCACTTGCTGATGCCAGCTTTAAAGTCGTAATAGGGAATGCTTTTGTGAAGAGTATTGGTGGTGCGGTAGGCTGGACAAACTATTCTGATGAAAGAATTAAACAGGATGTAAAAGAAAATGTGCCGGGACTGGTTTTCATTAACCAATTAAGGCCGGTTACCTATCATTTCAATACCAAGAAAGAAGTAGAGTTGCTGGGTAAGAAAGATTCATTAAATGAAGCAGCAGACAGTAAAATAGAAAGTATCCAGTTCACCGGTTTCCTGGCTCAGGATGTTGACAAAGCAGCAAAAAGCATTAACTACGATTTTAGCGGTGTAGATAAATCAGGTAAAATAATGGGGTTACGTTATAGCGAATTTGTTGTTCCGCTTGTAAAAGCAGTACAGGAATTAAATAGTAAAAACGACAGCCTTCAACAGGCAAATAATCAAATGCAGGCTCAACTGGCAACATTACAATCACGTCTTGATAAATTGGAAGCAACAGTGTTTAGCAACCAGTCAGAAAACCTTTCAGCATCATCAGTATCACTAACATCTGCAACACTTGCCCAGAACGTTCCAAATCCTGTAAAAGGCAATACCGTTATTTCTTATTCGCTTGCCTCATATACTAATACGGCCTGCATTAATTTTTACAATGCTTCGGGAGGCATTATAAAATCAATACCACTTGCAAATAAAAATGGTTCTGTTACTCTTAATACTTCAGATTTAGCTGCAGGAAGTTATCAATATACTTTATCGGTTAATAATAAAATTGTTGACAGTAAAAAAATGATTGTGACCAGGTAGCCTGAACAACTTTTTAATACTCCCTTTTCCGCAATGTCTCTTGGAAGGCTTAGTGCCCAGAAAGGACATTGCGGCTTTTCATTTCTATGATCTTGAAATGAAGTAAATAAATAATTGAGCTTTTGTACTAATAACGTCGCAACATCCCTTGCCTTTTCACACATGGCTATTTAGGAGAGGCAGGATAGGTAAGGGCATTTAACGTATGCTGCAGGCCTCCTCTCATCTCCTATACAACATTCAAAAGAACTATTCATCCTTTTCATTCTTCACAACCTTTGCAGAGAAGAGAAAAGATATAAAGCATTATTGATCTTAGTTTGGGTTATGGCGTTTGTTTTCATATTTATTTTTCCGCAATGTCTGTTTGCGCGCTATGTGTGCAGGCAAACGACATTGCGGCCTACGAAGCACAAAGCCCGTTATTTTCCTTCTCCGTGGGCATGCTTCACTAATCATTCGGCAAGAAAAGCATGCAGGCACTTTAGCGGAGAAGAGAAAAGATATAAAGCACTATTGATCTTAGTTTGAGTTATGGCGTTTGTTTTCATATTGCTTTCTTTTTAAATTGTCTTGTTCCGGAAATAGCTTCCTTCATACTTCCTTCATACCTGCTTCATGCCTGCCTGTTTTAAATCTAATATCTCTTTATATTCCCTTGCGCATCTAAAGCACATTCGCAGCTTTATATACATGATCTGCATTGTCCGCTCAACAACGAACCCTGGTGGAGACAAATCGGAAGCAGAACAGGTGAGCAAAAGAGACGCACATAAAAACAAAATGATACGCTTAGGCATGCTGCTTTCCTTCTCCGCAGGTGTCTTTCACTAATCATCCGGCAAGAAAAACATGCAGGCACTCTGCGGCAGCAGGGTGCTTAAGCTGCACATACATTCCTATTGCTTCATAGCGCCGGAATAAGCGTCCCGGAATGCAGAACGGATAAATTTTTAGAACAGAACTGAATTACATACATTGCGAATCCTGCCACCGGCGGTATTGCAAATACAGGATGTATCATCCACTCAAAAACAAAGCTTACAGTTAACATGAGTTCGGGTTAAGCCTGAAAGGCTTTAATATAAATAGCCTTCGATGTAACCGGAGGATAATATCCTGATTAATCAATTGAACCCTTGCAGGGTTCAATGTTGTTTATCCATTTTTTACCCCGCAATCCTTGCGCGGTTATTCAAATTAAATTCTGTAGGCCGCAATGACTCCGCCTAACACATGGCTCTTTAAGGAGTCATTGCGGAAAAGGGAAAAGTTTTGCGATGGCTTTTCCGGAAATAAAACACTACCGGTAAATTATTCAACAATAAACTTTTCGCTATGAACAACACCTTTCGAGTTCCAGGCTTTAATAATATAAAGCCCTTTTGAGAGTCGTGTAATATCAATTGAAGTATTTGTATCTGGAAACTTTTGGCTAATTAAAATTTTCCCTGATAAATCAGAGATTGTAAAAAGTTTTAAATCTGTGCCTTTTAAATAAACTACTGCTTTGGCAGGATTAGGAAATATATTAAACGTAAAACTTCCTGTTTCAAAATTTACGCTTTCAACTTTGCTATACGTTTGTTTACCATCTTTATTATCTATTTGTATCCTGTAAAAAACGGTTTTACTATTGAGCCTGACAGCATTAGTATCTGTGTAATCATAAGTTTTGTTATTTGTTGCATTTACAACCTGGATCGTTTTAAACAATTTCCCATCGGTACTTCTTTGCACAGCAAAATTTTCTATACCTGTTTCATCAATTACTTTCCAGGTCATAAAAGCATTATCGTCTTTTTTTGCAACACTGAAATTAAATGGATTTAAAGCCAATACACCGGTACTTATCTCTCTAATGCGATGATTTACGAAATCTGTAAGAAAGATATTGCCGGAAGCATCAACATTAACGGAATTCGGATCTTGTACCTGTGCATTCAAGGCGGAACCTCCATCACCATAAGTACTTCCACTACCAGCTATAGTTGTTATTATTCCATTTGGATCTACTTTCCTTATACGTCCATTAATGCCATCAGCAATAAAAAAATTTCCAAGAGAATCTACTGCAACATATTGTGCATTTAATCCAGCGGAAATTGCCGGCCCGCCATCACCGCTGTAATTAATATTTCCATTTCCAGCGATTGTAGTTATAATCCCGTTTTTATCAATTTTTCTCACCCTGCTATTACCAAGGTCTGTAATTAAAAGATTTTCACCAGTATCGATCGTTATTGCTATAGGGGTATTTAATTCAGACAAAATAGCGGGTCCGTCATCTCCGGTAAAACCTAAATTTCCATCGCCGGCAATGGTTGTTATTATTCCATCTGTATTAATTTTACGTATCCTGTTATTATCTCTATCTGCAACGTATAGGTTTCCTATTGCATCAACCACAACAGATACCGGTGAATTTAACTGGGCATTTGTTGCCAATCCCCCATCCCCACTAAATCCCCTTGTCCCATTTCCAGCGATTGTAGTTATAATTCCGTTTTTATCAATTTTTCTAATGCGTTGATTTCCGAAATCAGCTATGTAAATATTTCCTGCTTTATCCGGAAATACACTCCAAATAAAAGATAGTTGAGCATTTATTGCCAGCCCCCCATCACCGCTATACCCCGGAGTTCCGTTGCCTGCAATGGTAGAGATAACACCATTCCTATCAATTTTCCTAACTCTGGAATTGTTATCATTAACATACATATTACCGGAAAAATCTGTAGAAACACTATACGGTTGATATAATTGAGATGCTGAAGCCTGAATTCCATCTCCATTATATCCGCCTGTTCCATTCCCGGCTATTGTGTTAATTATATTGGAAGCATTTATTTTCTGAATGCGAAAATTATTTGAAATATAAATAGCGCCTTCTTTATCAAGAGCAATACCGGTAGGGTTAATCATTTCAGCATTGGTTGCCAAAATTCCTTCTCCGTTATAGCCATACGTTCCGTTGCCTGCTATAGTTGTAACAATTCCATTATTATCTACTTTTCGTACCCTGTAATTGTAACTATCCGGAATATACATATTACCTGCCTTATCTAAGGTAACATTACCTCCTATCCAATTAAATAGTGCATTTGTTGCCAAACCTCCGTCTCCACCAAAACCCGCTGTTCCGTATTTGCTTCCGGCTACTGTGCTTATTATCCCATCTGTTGAAACTTTCCTGATATTACTGTGTCCTACATCTGTTATAAAAAGTTCGCCCGCATCATCTACAGCTATGCCAATAGGATATCCAAATGTGGCAAGGGTGGCCGGGCCTCCATCTCCATTGTCATATATAGTTGTGCCTTGCGTTCCGTTACCTGCTACTGTCGTTATAATACCATTATTATCAACTTTGCGTATCCTCTCATTAGAAAGATCTGCGATGAAAATATTTCCCTTGTTGTCAACCGCTACCGCTGTAGGACCACTTAATTCCGATGAAGTTGCCTGAACATTATCGCCGGAATAGCCCCGTATTCCATTGCCTGCTACAGTGGTTATAATTCCATCCACAGATACTTTCCGAATGCGGCAGTCATAGCTGTCGGCTATATATAAATTACCCTGGGTGTCAATAGCAATGTTATAAGGGCTTTTGAGTTGAGCAAATATGGCCGGGCCACCATCGCCGGAATAACCTAATATTCCGTTACCTGCAACCGTACTATAGACACCTGTTTTTGATAGCTTTCTAACAATGTGTTTGTCCGGGTCAGCGATATACAAATTCCCTTTTGCATCGAAAACCTGGTTATTAGGGTGAATGCCAATTGCAGTAGCTGATGCTCCGTCACCAAGGTAGCCGCCGCAAATTGTATTAATAGTTTGTGATCTAACTGTAGAAATAGTGATTGTAAAAAAAATTACAATAGGGTACAAGGATTTCATAAATGCAATATTAATGGTTCGCTTTAAATTTTGCTATGAGCCCAAAATTTTTTACAAATTATTATATAGGCTTTTGAACAAATTCTGGTTTAAATTTTATAGCGCCCCGGTTAGTAATTTGGCATAAAAACCGCATAATGTCTGTACGCAAGGCAATAGCAGAAAAAGATGGTATTTATTTTATAACTGTAACCTGCGCCAGGTGGCTGTCATTCCTTCTCCGAGGGTGTCCTTCACTAATCATCCGGCAAGAAAAACATGCAGGCACTCTGCGGTACCATTTACTGGCCTTCGTTGATCTTATGACCAACGAATTTGATTGTGTAAATTATGTCGATTTCATTCGTGGACTTTCTGGTGATCAACTATATGGCGTTTGTTTTTGAACTCCTTGTTGGTGACAGGTCGGATAGGCAAGGGCATTTCAGCCCAAGCCCTCCACAAAACCGTACTTGCACCTCTTAATGACGCATCGTTGTATTGGTTAGAACAATTGAACAACCTGGACCCTTCGCCCTTTCCTGCTTTCACAGGATGTCATCACTACTACGATTCAGTCAGCCACTCTGCTACGCATCGGCTCCCTGTGGGATGTCTTGAATTAC
>Ga0206903_10172_pt2 | contig 20640 bp, 24 predicted proteins | sample Alteio_BWOrgHeat_45_FD_152959 | JGI IMG/M metagenome (GOLD analysis project Ga0206903, IMG submission 152959) | Enriched cells from forest soil in Barre Woods Harvard Forest LTER site, Petersham, Massachusetts, United States -... | ecosystem: Environmental > Terrestrial > Soil > Temperate forest >... | reverse complement strand
AAATACTCTACCAGAAAACCTGTTTTCGGAGTGACTCTTGACGGCCAAGATACATTGTTTTTAATAGAGATTTATGCACTGAACACCTCCTTTTTAATTTCTTGGATTATATTTTTTAGGTTAGAACTGATGCCATCAAGTTCTCCTTGAGATAACTCACTTCTTTTTTTCTGCCCCACAAAAACTTTAACTTTTTTATCGGTTAGAGCCTTGAGGAAAACAAAATTACTTTTCATTTTGGTTTTATCCAAGTTCCGTCCATCATGGCTTAGTTTCTTTTCTGCTAACATTTGCCCTACCTCATTTTTAATTGTTTCATCTAAGGCTTTTTTAGTGGCGAGCCTCTTTCTCTGCTTAGTAACTGGCACGGGCTTTAAAATGACTTCATGACCAAGAGATTCAAGATACTCCACGGCCTCTTTAGCCTTGTTATCAGAACCTTTTTTATACTTCTGAGACTGCGTTAAATGAATTTCACTTACAGATACTTCTTTTTGCTCACTAATAACCGTTACATTGCTAGATCGCATACGCTGTATAGGGTCTATATCAATTTCTCCCGCCCCACTTTCAAACTCCTCTATTTCCAAAGGTAACAATTCATCAAAGAACTTTTGATCTGCTTCACTAAATTGCTGGAAATCAGACCATCTGCTCGCTATATTTGAACCTTGATGAAACACTACCACACCTTGGTTTGAAGGGTGAGTCGCGTCATTATGTTCTACAACACGCATTATTCTCCCAACAAATTGAACAAAGGGTGATAAATTCAAAAATACACTACAAACTGCTGCAACGCTAAGATATGGGTGGTCAAAACCCTCACCTAATTTCCTTACCTGAACTATTACATCAAGCTCATGCGCCTCCAGCTTATTTAGAATTTTAGCATTATGTTTATCACTTTCCTCGCTATGTATATAATCTGCACGCATTCCCTTACTTGCAAAGGCCTCCACTACTTTTATACAATGTTTCTGGTTTAGTGCAGCGGCTATAATTTTATGGCGATTGTCACCTGATTCCTTTCTTATCCTTTCAAGCTCTCTTATTGAGGCATCGACTATAGTTGTTAATGTTTCATTAGAAGTTACAATGCCCCTTCTAAAGCTAGAATCTTTCTGCCCTAATGATAATATTTCTTTGCTCGTTATTTCAATTTCCTTACCATCATCCTCCTTGAAATATTTTAATGTTTTAGGGCTGAGAACTTTAGCCTTCAAGCGTTTTACATATCCCTCTTCAATCGCTTTATATATTGGGAAAGAATAAATAACTTTACCGCTCATTAGTTGACCGTCCGCCCTCAATGGAGTGGCGCTCAAATTAATTATTTTTGCATTAGGAAATTGCTCTTTTATATCCTCCCACGTTTTTGCTTTATTGTGGTGACCTTCATCAAAAATAATTAAATCAAAATAATCTTTGGGAAGGGATTTCCATTTATTCCCTCCACCTTGTAGCTGCTGAGCATTTGTTATTACAACATCAGCCTCTTCTAAGTCGCTCTTATTAACCTTATCCCCTCTAATTTCTACCGGCTCCGGATAATTTCCATCTTCAACAACATCAGCCTTTGCATAAAAATATTTATCTGCATTAGATGGATCAAAATTATCAAGCAGTTGTCTGGCTATAGTTAGGCCAGGAGCCACAACTAAAGCCCGCTTTGCCCGCACTGCAAATGGCGCCAAAGTTATCAGACCTGTCTTACCACAACCTACCGGAAGAATAATTCCTACTTCCTTTTCTGATTTAGGGTTAGAGTAGTGCTTCTGAATTTTTTCAAAACCTTTCGACTGAGGAATTCTAAGTTTGTCGTTTGGTATGTTAGGTATGTTTGCAGAGAAAAATTTATTTGTCATGGTTGTTTACCTAGTTATGGTTCAATTCTGGGTTGTGATAATTTCATTAAATAATATAAATGTCTATATAATATAATGAGGAAGAGCTTGATACCCTTCCTCACCTTATCCCTTAAGGACACTCAGGCAGTGAAAGTAAATTATTTTGCTGCTCTCCATCGGCTTCAGTTTTTAGATATTTATTCCCATTATGTTTAGCAATGATAACCCTAACCTCATGGCCACCACGCTTGACATAAAACTCCCATTTTCCCTGCTCAATACCGGCAATAGCATCTGGCTGGCTAAGCTTCCACCTAGTACCACCAGAGACACCTCCAATATTTTGTATTCTTTCGTGAGGATTAGAACGGTCAGTTTTATTGATACACTGCACTTCATAGCGTAACATATTGTACTCCATTAGATTAATAAAACCCCTTGCCTGCTGGCGAAGAACGTGGGGCTTGATTATAAAAAGGAGGCCTGCTATACTCAAATCGCTTAAACTCAAGCAAGGCAGGGTTCTTCCCTCCTTATAAGGCCATCTGCACTAACAGGTGGCCTTAATTTTTTAACTCACAAGTAGAGTTATATTACCATTTATCTCCCAATCACTTATTTGTTCTTTTGAAGGTATAATCTTTAAATCAACCAACCTATATTCAGATGCTTCTCTTGAGGTAGCCATGGTATCTGAGATGGTTCTTATCATCTTTAATCGGTCAGATTCGTTATACATAGTTTCAAAATTCTTGAACTCTCTGGCCATATTTTTTACCAGTTGAGCAGGCATCAGTAGAGAGGCTGCAAACATATCTGCCTGAATCTCAATAGAAGGCTTTTGTTGAGCCAAGGGATTTTCGGTATTCCTGCAAAAAAGTTTATTATCAGTTGGTTTGTCATCAAACAGGTCTAGATTCGGTTTTTTTATTAGATGTTTATGAAACCTGTGGTGGCCAATTTCATGGGCTATAGAATAGCTGTAACGCCCTTTATTTCCGCCATTTTCTGGCACAAGTTTTTCATCAATCATTATATAATTATTTTCAAAATCAATTGCTGCCAAGGTACCAACACCAATAACTGCATCCAAATCATCAAATGTTATCTCATAGCCAACATATTTGGCGATATCTTCAATCGGTATGGGTATAGGAACTTCCTTTAGGTTCCTTTCAATACAATAATTTCTGATTAACATAGCTGCATTGTTTTCAATGGCTTCTCTGCTAACAAACTCTACCTTGGGATAAAAAGCTTCAGTGGTCATTTCTTTCTCTCCCTTTCTTTTTTGATGTCATCCATTATTTTCTGCATTTCCTTAGGAGATACACTTCTCAAAAATGCGGGTACTACCGGATTATTTTTTATCATATCTTCAAGCTCTTCATCAATTTTGTCAGCCAAGGTAAGCAATTTATCAATTTCAGGATATTTTAATACTTCTGCCATTCTTTTTATCGTATCAGCACTTGGGGGAGAAAAATCCCCCCTTTCCATTTTACTGATGTATGTTGGGCTAAGATCTGCCTGACGCGCAAATTCACGAAGAGATAAACCTGCATTATTACGCAGCTTATTCATGAATTTTCCAAACTCTACTTTTCCCATAACACGATCCTTTTTACATTGTTTACTAAACACTAAACAACTTGTCAATATTATTTTATTTTTTTAATTAAAAATAAGATTCTTCCCCACAGTACCTCTGTGTTTACCAGTATCTACGTGCGTTAACCTATATTGGTTCGCAACCCCATAATCACTTTTCTGGTTCCATGCTGATTCTAGCTGTATAAGCCCCAAATTGATAAGCAGTGATATGGCGCTTTTTATATTATTCCTGATGATACCAGTATATTTGGTAATTGTTTCGTAGGACATATTAGCGCAATTAGATTGGCTATCTCTCATTGCAATTACTAGGTAATAAAGCTTCAATGCATTTAATTCGTTTTTATTTCTTAAAGTAAATTTATTTAATAAATTTACCGTTTTATCCTCTTTACCATAAAGACCTCTTGCCGGAGTTTTCCCCCACGGAACATCATCATATGATTTAATTTTATAGGAATTTTTCTGAGAGGACTTATCTTTTTCAATCATGTCATTTTCGACAAGTAGCTTTATCCCCGCTGAAATCTTTGCCCGGCTCAAGCCTGTAATACCTTGCAAACCCATATAAGATATAGAGCTGACACCATTTTCCGAATGGTGAAGCAAAACTAGATATATTATAAGCATGGCAACTTGATCGGCTTTGTTTTGCTTCTGCCATATAAATTTTTTTAAGAAGGGATTTCCTTGATCACCTATTCTTCCCGTAGGCATCTTGACCCATTTTTCCATACTATCCTCTCAATAGAACAATTAAAACTACCCATAAAGCCATAAAGCAGACGGATATTGACCCAACGGCAAGAAAAAGTACCGGAGAGCTCTTAGCTAATTTTAATATGTGAACCATTAACCTTTCTTTCATAAAAACCTGCTTATAGGTTCACATTACTAAAAAAATTAATACTCTGCATTATCTATCTAGAGACAGTATAGGTCTATTAAAGCTAAAATTTGAGAAAATATATAGATTTTTCAGAGTGATAATGGATAAAAATGCAGTTCTTATAACATACTAAACCAGTTCATAAGGACTCATAATTTTAGATTAGAGCCATCTAAATATAAAATATCTTAGCGCGGCCATAAAAAAGCTTGTTCGGGAAAAAACGGTGCCACCATTCATGGTAGGTTTGCCATCTTTATCATACCATATGAACCAAAAAAGTTGCTCTTTCTTATTATTTGCAACTTTCCCCTTTACATATTCTAGCCATAAAGATCTTCCATCTGTATGCTCAACTAATGAAGACCGTAAAGCACTACCTGGGCTTCCTTTGCGACCTTTATTACTACCCATTGTGATATCTGTTTTATACCCATGATTTTCGCAGGTAAAATCTAGCTTTGTACCATTATTATCTTTTGGTATTCTGTAGTCAGGCTGTTGGTTCATAATAAAAATATAAATAGGACACTCTAAAAGTATAATAAACAAATTTAATTGCAATATATTTGAGCTTTATTTACCTCAACCTACAACAATTCCGCTTGCATCAAGACAATCAGTCAGTGCCACCCGGTTTTAGGTGTTGCTTTATCAGAAAAGTTTTTCAATAATGAAGTCGGCTCGGTGATTACTGAGCTGGGGCTTTGTAACCTCACTCAAATGCGGTGTTATCTTTACGGCGAACACCGTGATCAAAATTGCTGTCTTCCTCACCTTATGGTCGGGGAGACGACAATGTATGTTCAAGTCTCACGACTAAAGATTGTCGTGAACCTTTCATTTGAAGGTTTTACAAACTCCCCGGCTACCACATTATCGCACCCGCGATGATTGGTAGTTTTTTGTTTTTATAAAACTTAAAGGGAGACTAAAATGTCGAAGAAAATATTATCACTATCTATTACCGTGCTGGCTTCAACAGCACTTCTAACCAGTTGCGCTGATGGTTCACAGTTTGCTGGAAATGTTTACAAAAGCGATCAAGTAAATCAGACTCAGGAAGCAAAAACAGTAAAAATCTTAGCAGTTCTGCCTGCAAAGGTTGAAGTTGATAATGCTGAGGGCAAGAAAAATGCTCAGATAATTGGTGGATTGCTTGGCGTAGTTGGCGGAGCAGTTGTAGGTAATCAAGCGTCATCCGCACCAACCAAGGCTAATAACACTGTATTGGGCGGAGCTGCTGGTGGTGTAGCAGGTGCAGCGGCAGGGTCTTTGGTTAAAGACAAGGTTTTGGTTGACGGAGTTTCAATTACTTATACCCGCAACAAGAAAACTCTTCACGCCGTTCAGGTTGGCAAGCTTTGTGAATTTACACCGGGAACTGCAATAGTAATTTCTGCTGGCAAGAACGAAACCCGCATTCAGCCTAACGCAACCTGCTCCAAGGAGAAATAGCCATGCGTAAATATTTTTTCATTTTGTTAACTGCATTAATTCCTTCAACTGCTTTCTCAGAATCCTTGCAAGACCAGATATCAGCCGTTGAAAGCGCTGATAACAGTCAACAACAGGCTGAACACACTGCCAGTGAAAAGGCGGCAGCGGAAAAGAAAGCACGCACTACACGCGAACAGGCAGCCCGTGAAAAGGAAAAGAAACGTGAACAGGATTATGAGGATAAGTTGCGTCAAGCTCAGCTTGATGATGTAGGCCTTGATCTGGAAGCGAAGAAAGCAAAGGTAAGCCGTACCAATGATTATATTGACCAAGACCTAAAAAAGCAGGCGGCGGTTACTGATAAAATCCAGTCTGAGGCTGATGCCAGAAGAAACCTTGCTGACGGAGCTAAAGAAAAAATGAAAAGTGAAGGACGTGCTGAGGAAAAGAAAGCCAAGGGATTCTGGAGCTTTTAGGGGTTAATTAATAAAAAAGGAGTTAGTATGTTATACGACCAAAGAACTGGAAAAGGTGGTTACAGCATAGATGCATTCTTCTTGGTGATGCTGCTGTTAATGTACGGAATTGTTCACGCTATAGTTAAATGGAGCTTTAAACTGATAAAGTTTTTATTTACGGGAATTTCGTCCTATAGCGCTGGCAAATAATTTTGCTCAGGTTCGTGCAATTAACTTTTTATTAACCTTTGATGAGGCTTGTAACCTGGTGTGCAAAGGAAATAACCTGATACCTTCTAAAATCCTAAGGTTGTAGCGGGCAAAAAGTAACTCAAGTGAACATGGGGTGAAAATATATGGAAAAATTTATGGACAACAGAATGGATAGCTTGGTGGATGCATTTTTATACTTTAATATTTCCGAGCCTTTCAAAGCGCAGAAGCTATATACAAGGCGGGGCTCTTACCATGACCAGTATTTGGTTATGACTGAGGTCGCAGCCGGTAATTGTTTGGCAATTCAGACAACTTTTATCGAAGAATCTGGCAAGCTCAGAAATGGCTTCCCTGAAATATTCGCATCATTGCTGGAGTTCATAGCTGAAGAGCCAAATCCGGTCACAGTTATTATCTATAATATTGAAACTTTACACAGCTCAAAAAAGATCAGGCAAAAAATGATTGATGCCCTGCTTTCCTCTAAATGCGTAGTGTTGGAAGCTAAACCACTTAATGGTGAGTATGCATCAGTAAGAATCCTAGAGCTGAATGAAACCTTCCAACATGGTTACTTCGGCTGTCAGGACTTAGCAAAATCACTGCGTGGATTGCTGGTCACGAAAGAAAATAGTTTGCTGCATGGGTTGTGCAAACCTGACAAAAAATAAACGAAAAAATGAAAATTTATTTTAAAAAACTTTTTTAGGGGCTTTTCCCTAATACTATTAGTAGTGTCTAGTAGTGTCAATTTTCTCTTTTATTTTGCCTTGCAAGGATCAAAAAATCATTTTTTTCATCTTTTTTCATCTATATGTAGTAGCTTGAATATTTCATATATAACAGTTGCTTATCTTAATACTACATGCTATAATAAAGCAAAATCCGGAATTGAAATTTAAAAATCGATTCTAGATGTTGTTAATAAAATTTAATGAATGTTGTTTAATATTTTGACTCAAGGACTGCCGGTCAGGTACACCAAAAAAAGGTCGTATCTAGTTAGAGCTTTGGCTAAATTAGCCCTTCCCCTCCGGCTCCATTCTTTCAAAATCCGATACCTCTCACAGTCCTAAAAAATAAACAGACTTAAAAAGTTATCGCTCCGGCGAGGGAAAAAACCTTTCCGAAATTAACCATGCACAAGATTTTATAAGCAATTTTTTATAACTCAATAAGGTAATTAAAATGTTAAAAAGAGTAAGAAGTAAACCAACATTTGCACTAGTGTTTCTGACAGAATATCAGGAATCACTCTTTGGCAATGTTAAAGGTCTCAATGCTCATGTCCTTAAGACCTGTGCAGAAAAGAATTTTTTAGTTCAGGGAACCTTCTTTGAAAAACACTATAGTAATAATTGTGTTGGTGAACAGTTTGATCTTTGCAGAGAAAGAATTAAAGAGTTAAAATCTTTATTTCCTAAAGAGAAAATAGTTATCATCACTTATGACTTCCAAATGTTGTATGGAGAAGCTAAGTTTGATGCTCGCTGGCGCACCTGGGTAAGGAACATCAAAACACATTTGTATAGTTTCCAGAATCAAGAGGTGTACATCTATGAAGCAACCTTTGGAGACCTTACTAAGCTTTCCAAAAAGGATCTGGAAATAAGCTATCATCACCATTTCGAGAACACCAAAAAACGTAAAAAGAAAAAATAGTTTTTGCTTTTTAGAAGAGTTGGCGGCATAGTGGTTAACACATTGATTTATATAATGTTTATAGCTTTGTATAGTTCAGTAACCATATGCTGCTGGTTCCGCGTTAACAACGGTGTATGGCGGTGTTTATGGATGATGAGTTTGAGATCAGTGAGTTTGATTTCGTTAAAAGTATTGATGAGTCAGACTACGAGCGGGCGTTTAAAAACCCGCGGGAGCATGAGCTAAAACTAAAGAGACTGCACTTTCTTAAATGTTTGTGCAGGAACATAGTTGAAGATCATCTTTCGAAGAAGTTTAACGAGAAGTAAATAGAAGCCGGGTTGGGGATGCCTAACCCGGTGATAAAAAAGGAAGTGATATGGTATACTCCACAAATTTAATTGATACCGTAACTGATAACACACCAGTTTCCCTAGTGACCTATTGCTATGGGTATATCCGGGTTTCAGACAAAAGTCAGGTTGAGCAGGGTAATGGCCTGCAAAGTCAGGAAATACAATGTAGGGAATATGCAAGAAGAAATAATATGGAGTTGCTAGGTATATTCAAAGATGCAGGAAAAACGGGGCGTAACCTTAGGCGAGAGGGATTACACCGCGTCATCGCCGAAATGAAACGTTTTAAATCCAACAGCCAATTCAAGAACTGTAGACTTGTTCTGATATGTCCTGATGTTTCGCGCTTTGGCAGGAACGCCTTCAATAATGACTTGATGCTTCAGGAAATAAAAGAGTTGGGCGCAGAGGTTATATTTATAAGCCTTGATGTCTCTAAGCTACCTAACTCCCTCAGAAAGTATCTTTTAACCATGGCAGGTGGCCAGGCAGAACTGGAGAGCGATATAAATTCTGAAAGGGTAACAGAAAGAATGAAGAGCCGTATCATATTCGGTGATGCGATACATGGTCGGGCTAAGACAGGTTATTATTTCAAAAAGAACACCACAAGGGGTGGTAGCATTCAGGTTCCTCACCCTGAGAACAGTAAAATAGTTAAGCATGCATTGGAAGGTTATGCTTATGGCAGTTTCAACAATGCCGCCGAGATCGCAACCTACCTTAAGAAGCATCCACTTGTACATGAAGAAGGCAAACACATTGGTAAACCTCGCACAGCCTTCCATGATGTTGCCACAAGGATAATAAAGAATGCCTATTTCTATGCTGGGTTCACTAAGTCTGACAAGCATAACATTGCGCTATGTAAAGGCAGTCATGAAGCGATCATCAATATCAGAACTTTTAACCTGATCGAGGAAAAATCATCAGCCCGGAAGATAACTCCCAAAAAGAAGGCTGACAGCAATGCCTATCCGCTAAAAGATATATCGCTATGTGCCAGCTGCGGCAGGGGACTCTCCACTAATGGTCATGGATCTAAAGGCCGGGAGAAGAAATATCTTTACTATTACTGCATGAATGGTGATTGCATCGAGTATAAGCGCGGCATCAAGCCGGAAGTAATCCATAACCAGTTCTATGCCTTCCTTAAGGAGAACGAGATACCTGTTGAACAGCTTCAGGAGGCGGAGGAAGCTATGTTAGGTATATGGAGGGAAACCGAGAAAGAGCTAGCTGCGGAACGTGCAAACGTAAAAAGGCAGTTAAGCGGTCTTAGGGATAAAATTGGGAACATGGTAAATATCATTGCCGAAACTACTGATAAAGATTTACTGAAAACTTACCAGAACAAGCTACTTGAGCTAAAAGCAGAAATGACCCATTCCGAAAATGTGCTGAAACAAGACCAAGTTGACGAAGAAGATCTCAAGGCCGTCTTCCAAACCTTGAAAATCAGCCTTTTCAGGCTTCCGCAATTATGGCTTGAGGGTGACCTCTGGAATAAAAAGATCATTCAAAACCTGTATTTTCCCGAAAAGGTAGCTTATGATAGAACCCAAGGATTCCGAAAACCTCAAGTATGGCTTCTGAGCGGGCTTACAAGCGGTTTAATAGGTAATGATCCGGTTTTGGTGGAGCTTAGCGGGATCGAACCGCTGACCTCTTGCATGCCATGCAAGCGCTCTCCCAGCTGAGCTAAAGCCCCAATATGGTAGTTGGAATACGAGAAAATAGGAATTTTGGCGGAAGTATCAAGGGTTAATTTCAAGACCCGGCATGGATATTTTTACCTATCAATTACAGTTGATTATAAAACTATCCGCCCGGTTAACCATTTCTTAACTTTTTTATGCTATAATCAATGGCATAGGGACTTCTACAATCACGGAATGTTAAGGTTCATGAAAGATCTTACTGAAAATAATAAACTGATAGAGCCATCTTTGGATCACATAAAGTTCAATCCTGGTGACGAGCTGGGGGATTATTTAAAAAAGAATTTCTGCCCCGAGTTATATCCGGAACTTTTCAAAGATGAATATGAGCGTTTCAATAATAAATATCCTAAAATATTCAAAGACCTTGATGCCCACTTAACTCCAAAATCAGATGAAGATTCAAAGTTTGAGGCCAAGCTCAAAAATACCCTTGTGGAAAAACTACAGCTGGAATATTACGGCGTCACTAACGTTGAGGCAGTAACAAAAACCCTAATTGAATATCGGCAGCGTATGAACGGTTTCTGGAACGAACTGCTGGAGCCTGAGTATCATAAAAGATATCCCCCCGGCAAATCATCACCCTTGCCAGATGCCGATTCAGCCATTGATGCCAGTCCAAGGATAGCCTACCATTATTGCGATAGGCTTATGGGGTTGGGCGTAAACCAGGAGAGGGCTGAACATCTTATATCTATAACCACCGGCTTTGTTGGCCGCTCACTTCTGGAAACAAGGAATGAGATTTTTCACTTTAAGGAATTCAAAGTATTACCCACCAGCGCCTTTACTGAAAAAGATAAATTTCAGGCCATCAACAACAAGCTCACCGCAGAACTGGATGCAGAGTTCAAAAGATAACTACTTCGTGCTCATGTTCCGCGTAGCTTCCGGCAATCTTACCACCAAACCGTCTAGCGCGTCTGTTACCATTATCTGGCAGCCGAGGCGGCTGGTTTGAGTTAGGCCGAAGGCGAGGTCTAGCATGTCTTCCTCTTCGTCTTTGGCTTTGGGAAGGGCGTTATATTGCGCTTCTTCCTCGATTATCAGGTGGCAGGTAGAGCACGCCAGGCTGCCTTCGCAGGCGCCTTCAAGCGGAACATTGTTCTTGTGCGCAACTTCCAGCAGGCTGATGCCGTTTGGTGCATCCACCACTGTTTCACCGCCGCTGTGTTTGAATGTTATTTTAGCCATAATCTTCCTGTAATTTTGTTATTTGGTAATTTTGTTATTTAGTTATTTGGATAAGAAAATTCTAAATCACCAAATTACCAAATAACTAAATTACGACTTAAACTTCATTCACCTTCTTCCCACTCAAATATCCGCTCAGTGCCGCGCTTGTGCGAAGGTCTGCAAAATCGGCGCCAATGGCGTCAAGCTGCTTTACTTCCACATCTATCCGGTCGCGGCTGGTGCCTTTTACGGCCTCAGCGATAACCTCAATTTGCGCTTCAATTCTAGCCTTATAATCATTTGAAATTAAATTTCCATCCTTTTTAAGTGCGCCAAGTATAGTTTTCACGGCAATATCCGCCTCAACGCGGCTTTCCGCCAGTAAGCGATTCATGATGTCGCTTTTCGCCTGCTCGATACTGGTTATCAGGATCTTTTCCATCTCCTCCGCGCCCAGGCCATAGGAAGGGCGAACCTCAACAACCTGCTCGGTGCCAGTGGTTTCCTCCCGTGCCGATACCGTTAAGATACCATCGGCATCCAGCATAAAGCTTACCTCAACAATGGCTGTTCCTGCGGCTTTTGGCGGGATGCCTTTCAGGTCGAACTTCGCCAGGCTGCGGCAGTCTTTCGCAAATTCGCGCTCGCCTTGCAGAACGTGAACATTCATGCCGCTCTGGCCATCTTCATAGGTGGTGAATTTTTGTGCGATGCTCACCGGGATAGGCGTGTTGCGCGGCACCAGAACCTCCATCAGCCCGCCATAAGTTTCCAGCCCGAGTGAAAGCGGAGTTACATCGAGCAGCAGGTTGTTCGAGCCTTTGGTCAGCGCTTCGGCCTGGATAGCAGCGCCCATCGCCACAACTTTATCCGGGTCGATATCTATCAGCGGTTTTTTGCCGGTCAGGCTTTCAATTTTTGCGCGGATGAGCGGGGTTCGCGTTGCACCGCCAACCAGCACCACGCCATCAATATTGGCTTTTTTCAGTTTGGAATCTTTTATGGTGCGTTCAAAAATGCTGATGGTCTTATCGGCAAGGTCACCGATGATGGCTTCATATTCGGCGCGGGTTACTTCAATTTCCACACCGGCGAAATTTTCTTTTACAATTTCAGAGAAGGTGAGTTGTTCTTTTATTTTCCGCGCAAGAGGTTTTAATTGTATAACACTCACGTCATTGCGAGGAGGCTGGTCGCTCGCAATGGCGGAACCATTTTTGAAATATTTCTGCTTCAACATCACCGCCAGCGCCAGGTCGAAATCATCACCACCAAGTGCAGTGTCGCCGCCGGTTGCGATGACCTTGAAAACGCCCATCTGCATTTTTAATATCGAAACATCGAACGTTCCGCCGCCCAGGTCGAATATCGCGAACACGCCCTCTGCGCCCCTGTCGAGCCCGTAAGCCAGTGCGGCGGCAGTTGGTTCGTTGATGAGGCGCAATGTTTCCAGCCCGGCGATCTTAGCGGCATCCTTAGTGGCCTGACGTTGCGCGTCGTTAAAATAAGCGGGAACGGTTATCACCGCTTTTGAAACCGTCTTACCAAGCGCGGCTTCTGCGTTTGCTTTCAGAGCCTTCAATATTTCCGCTGAAATTTCGATGGGGGTTAATTCCTTCTCACCAAGTTTTATGCGGATGACCTTTTCGCTTTTCGCAGGATCAACATCAAACCCGAAATCGGATATGGTTTTTTTAGCTTCCGCGTAACCCAGCCCCATCAGGCGTTTTACGGAGGAGATTTTTTTTGCCGCTCCAGAAACATCGCCAACAACAACACTTCCATCACCCAGCAAACTCAGCACCGACTCCACATAGAATTTTCCATCCGCCCCGCAGATAATTTCGGCCATTTCATCGTGCGATATGGCCACCAGCGAATTGGTGGTGCCAAGGTCTATCCCCACTGCAACATCATCAGAATGAGGTAACGGGCTTTCGCCGGGTTCGTGTATTTGTAGTAACATGGTGATCTGGTTATTTGGTTATTTAGTGATTTGGATAAGAAAAATTCTAAATTACCAAATCACTAAATAACTAAATTACAATTTCTCCAACTCATCCTTCAATTTCTCCAGATACTTCAACCGCATTGCGCTTTCTGCGGCTTGGGCGAAAAGTTTTTTGCTGAAATATTTATTGAATTCCTTCTTCTCATTTTCAAATTCGGCATCAACATGGCTGAGTAATTCCGCCTTGTTTTCCAGACCGCTTTCAATTTCCCCTGCCCGCTCGCGCAGTTCCATCTGCTCGACCAGCAGCGCCTGTGATGGCTGGAAATCGTTATCACGCTCATGGTTCACGCGCACGCCGTTCAATTCCAGCAAAAATTCCGCGCGCCGGACATCGTCATTCAATATCCCATAACCCTCGTTAACATTGGCAGATGTGCCGAGCAGCGCTTTTTTTTCCGCTTCGGTCTTACCTATCATCCTGTCGGGGTGGGCTTGCATCTGGAGTTTAAAATATTCCTGTTCCAGCCTGTCTTTTGCGATGAAATAATCCTGCTGGAAACCGAATATTTCAAAATAATTTATCATTTTATACAGGGTTGCTAACGCTCATTTTAACAATAAGTATAATGCCCGCGATGATGAAAAAGCAGAATGAAGGCAGTATGCTGTAGTGGAATAATTTTTTATTCTGGGTTTTGGTGTGCGACACGCAGAACGAGAACACGCAGAAGAACGCCACCAGCACAAAAACCATGTTCGACATGCCGTCTAAAAATATTTTATCAAAATTCCTGCAACAGGCGGTGAGCGCCAGCTTGAAAACATAAGGCACCAGCGGCACGGCCATCATCGCTTTGGTGGGAAGGTTGCGGCCTTTTATTTCGCCGCGTAAGAAAATTATTGCAGAGATATGGTAGACCGGGAACGCCCAGAAGAAAATATTAAAAATCGTATCAAACATGGAAGCTCTCTCCACAGCCGCAACGGCCTTTCTCATTAGGGTTAACAAACACAAAACCGGATTTCATTTTTTCCTCGACAAAATCCATTCTCGTACCGATCAAATAAAGCGCGGCTTTGGGATCTATTATAACCTTCACGCCTTTATCTTCAACAACGTCTTCAAATTTATTTACGCTGTCGGCATATTCAATCGTATAGGCCAGCCCTGAACACCCGCCCTTGCGCACGCCCACGCGGATGCCCTCGGAAGGCTTGCCGCGGCTCGCCAGCAAAACCTTAATTTGTTCCGCGGCGGAGTCTGATATTTCGATTGCTGCTTTCATATATTTTTAAGTTCACAAGTTCCCAGTTCACAAGTTCACGGTTTAGTTCTTTCTGTGAACCCGTGAACTGTGAACCTATTTATCATTCTTCTTCTTATAATCCGCGATCGCGCTTTTGATCGCATCTTCGGCCAGCATTGAGCAGTGGATCTTTACCGGGGGCAGTGAAAGTTCCTGCGCTATCTCGGTGTTTTTTATCTGGTTCGCTTCGTCAAGCGTTTTACCTTTTATCCACTCGGTTGCAAGTGAAGATGATGCGATGGCCGAGCCGCAGCCGAAAGTTTTGAATTTAGCATCTTCGATTATGCCGTCATCGCTCACACGGATCTGCAATTTCATAACATCCCCGCAAGCCGGTGCGCCCACAAGCCCGGTGCCGATGTGGCTATCGCTCTCATCCATCCGCCCAACGTTCCTGGGGTTTTCGTAGTGGTCTATTACTTTTTCGCTGTATGCCATTTTCACTCCTTAGTTTGGAAAATCAGAATTTTGGAAAATCAGAAAATTAGAATTAAGCTTTCTAAATTTCCAGGTTTCTAAATTTCTGAATTTCATTAATGTGCCGCCCATTCTATCTTCGTAATATCTATCCCGTCCTGCGCCATGTCCCAAAGTGGGCTCATTGCGCGGAGTTTTTCTACGTTGTTCTTAACGATTTCAATTGCGCGGTCAACCTCTTCTTCAGTGGTAAAGCGGCCAATTCCAAAACGTATCGAAGTATGCGCAAGTTCCTCACCCACGCCAAGCGCGTGCAGCACATACGAAGGCTCAAGGCTTGCGCTGGTGCATGCAGAGCCACTTGAAACCGCGAGGCCACGTATCGCCATCAACATGCTTTCACCTTCAATATAGGCGAAACTTAAATTTATATTTCCCGGAAAGCCATCCTTGCTGCCGTTTACGAACACATCGGGAATTCCCTTCACCAGCGCGTTATAAAGTTTATCATGGAGTTTTTTCAGGCGTTTGAATTCATCGGCCATTTCAATTTTTGCGATGCGCGCAGCCTCACCCAAGCCAGCCACCAGCGGTGTTGGCAAAGTTCCGGAGCGGAAACCGCGCTCCTGCCCGCCACCGTTGAACAGTGCCTCAAGGCGAACGCGCGGGCGGCGGCGGACGTAAATCGCGCCGATGCCTTTCGGCCCGTAAATTTTATGCCCGGATATCGAGGCCACATCTATATTCATCGCCTCCACATCCACCGGGATCTTGCCGAAAGCCTGCGCCAGGTCAGAGTGGAAGAACACGCCATGCTCGCGGGTTATCTTGCCGATCGCGGCCAAGTCTTGGATGGTGCCGATCTCATTATTTACACCCATCACTGAAACCACCAAGGTATCCGGGCGGATCGCCGCTTTTAAAACCTCAAGGTTCAATTTCCCATCTTTCTCAACCGGCAAATAAGTTACCTCGAACCCTTCCATTTCCATGTGCCTGCAAGCATCCAGCACGCATTTATGTTCGGTTTGAACAGTGATTATATGCTTCTTCTTATCACCATAAAAACCAGCCAATCCCTTGATCGCCATGTTATTGCTTTCAGTTGCGCCGGAGGTGAATATTATCTCTTTCGGATCGGCATTGATGAGCGCTGCAACGTGCTCGCGCGCTGTTTCCACTGCGTCTTCCGCTTCCCAGCCGAACTGGTGGCTGCGTGAATGCGGGTTGCCGAATTTCTCCAGGAAATATGGTTTCATAACCTCGAACACGCGCGGGTCAAGCGGCGTGGTGGCCTGATAATCCATATATATCGGGCGCTCAGGGGTTTGTTTTTTTATTTCACAATTTGTCATTTCATTTACCTTTAAACCTTTTATTCCTTCACTTTTTGTAATTTGGTTATTTAGTAATTTGGTAATTTGGAAAAGAAGAAATTCTAAATAACTAAATCGCCAATTTACTAAATTACCACCTCATGCCGCCAATTTTTCCTTCACCCGTTCATAATTCCTACCCCATACATATAAGAACCTTTCTGCCTCTTTTAAAGTGTTGTTCCAGCCTAAACTCACGCGGATGGCACATTGTGCGATATCTTGCGGAACCTGCATCGCAACCAGAACATGGCTGGTCACTATGCGCCCGGATGAACACGCCGCGCCCGCCGAAACCGCAATTTTCTCCAGGTCAAAATTTATCAGCTGCGTTTCGCTGCCCATTCCCGGCATGGAGATAAGGCTGGTGTTCGGCAGGCGTTCAACCGATTGTCCAAAAATAACCGCCTCGCTGCTGATGTTTTTAATCCCCGCTTCAATAAGATCCCTTATCCCTTTAACTTTTGAACTTTCATCTTTCAACTGGCTAACCGCCTGTTCCGCAGCCTCCGCAAACCCAACAATAGCCGCCAGATTTTCCGTTCCAGCGCGCAAACTTTTTTCCTGACCGCCGCCGTAAATGAGCGGTTCAATTTCCAGCCCGGATTTCACAATTAGTGCCGCCGCGCCTTTTGGCCCGCCGAATTTATGGGCGGAGATGGTTGCCATATCACAGCCGAGATTGTTAAAATCAAACTCAATTTTTCCCGCAGATTGCGATGCATCAATATGGAAAAAACCGCCATGCGCAAAAATAATCTCTGAAAGAGCTTTTACATTTTGTATAACGCCACTCTCATTATTCGCGTGAATTATTGAAACCAGGAACTTCCTGCCCGCCTCTTTCAAGGCCGCGCAAACTTCCTGCAATTTATCAATTCTCACCAGCCCGTTACCATCAACCGGCAACAGAACATTATTCAAAAAACTCGCCGGTTTGGCGGTAGATGCATGTTCAACCTCGCTCACCACAACCACCTGTACGCCCTTCACCCCGCGCAGCGCGGTGTTATTGGCCTCGGTTCCGGTGGATGTGAAAATTATCGTTGCACCTTCCGCGCCAAAAGCCTTCGCGATCTTCGCACGCGCATCCGCCAAAACTTTTTTCGCCGCGCGACCAACCCCGTGCACAGATGATGCATTAAGCGGCGCCTGCGCCACCGCGCCCATCGCCTCCCACACACCCGCGCGCAGCGGAGTGGTGGCGTTGTGGTCAAAGAATATGTAATCTTTTTCGTTCATAAATTTTATTCGTTATCCGTCATTGCGAGGAGGCCTTGGCCGACGAAGCACCCCAGTCGCCCGGCTGGTTTGCCGCGCTTCCGCCGGTCGCTCGCAATGACGGCTCAACCTTAGTTTCTAATTTTCTATTCACAACATCGGCCACCGTCACGCTTTCCAGGTAACCTTCAATGGTCTGCGATAGCCCATCCCACAGGTCGTGCGTGGAGCATTTTCCGCCAACCTTGCACTTAACCTCGGTCTTGTGGCTGCCGCAACGGGTCATTTTTATCTGCTCTTCGACCGCGTTGATTATATCGGCAATTTTTATCTCGCCCGAAGCACGCGCCAGAACATAACCACCACCTGGGCCGCGCACACTTTTCACCAAGCCTGCATGCTTCAGTTTTGAGAATATCTGCTCAAGATAGGCCACGGTTATATCCTGCCGCGCGCTTATATCTGCCAGTGAAACCGGTTTCGGGCTTTCAACAAAACGCGTGAGGCTCGCCATATCAACCAGCGCCATCACCGCATATCTTCCTTTCGTTGTGAGCATCATAAAAATTTAGTTCCTAAATTTTAGGTTAGAGGTGACAAGTTACTTATTTCTTCCAACTCTCCGCCGTTTTCTCCGCACCTTTGGTTTGCGCTTCGATATCTGCAACGCGTTCTTTCAGGCTGTTTACTTCGCGCAGCAGGGTTTCGATGGTCAGCTGGCGTGAATCTATTTCGCCGTGTGTGGCGGATGCATAAGGTGTGAACGGCTCAGATGGCGTGAATATCGCGCTGGTTTCCACCACCGTTTTCTTCACCATTTTGCGCGCCGGGATGCCGACCATGATAGCGCCCGGCTCAACATCCGTCACCACCACCGCGTTCGAGCCTATCTTTGCGCCCTCACCAACTTTGATGGGCCCCAGAAGCTGAGCGCCTGAACCGATTATAACATTGTCGCCAATTTGCGGATGGCGTATCGCGCCTTTTTTATCGTCCTGCGGGGCAACGCCGCCGAGGGTTACATCGTGATATATAGTTACACCTTCGCCAATGCGTGCGGTTTCGCCGATGACGATGCCCATGCCATGGTCGATGAATAAATTTTTGCCGAGAGTTGCGCCGGGGTGGATCTCAATTCCGGTTATCATGCGCGAAACATATGAAAGAACGCGCGCTACGGTGTGATATTTCTTTTCCCATATACGGTGCGCAAGCCTGTGCAGGATAACGGCGTGAAAACCCGGATAGGCCAGGTATATCTCCAAACGGCTACGCGCTGCCGGGTCGCGTGCAAAAAATGAATCAACTTCCTCTTTTATTTTACTTAGCATAATCTTCCTTTTTAACCTCTCCCGCACCCTGCCTCCCTCGCGAAAGCGGGGGCCCATCGGAACCAGGCACTGCATGCCATTTTGGAGCGATGGATCCCCGCCTGCGCGGGGAAGTCAAATTATGTGTTGTGCAGAAAAATTTTAACCGCCAACTTCCGCTTCTTAAAATTCTTCTTTATATTTTATATTCAACCAACTATATACTATTACCCGTGTAAAAAATTTATCGGCTGAATCATACAGCGGTTATCTATAATAACCAAGTAGTTTAGTCAACTATTAAAATAGGTCAGAGGTGACAGGTCAGAGGTGAGAGGGAATGGTTTTCCTGTCACCTGCAACCTCTCAGCCCTGACCTCTTAAAAGAGGAAATACCGATGCCAGAGATAATCATACCAGGCCCAGAAGGGCGCATAGAAGGCCGCTATCACCACAATGAAGACCGCAACGCCCCGGTGGCGCTGGTTCTGCACCCGCACCCGAAGCATGGCGGGACGATGAACAACAAGGTAACTTATAACCTATACAAATCCTTTGCGGTGAACGGTTTTTCCGTGCTGCGTTTCAATTTCCGCGGTGTAGGCCGCTCTGAAGGCCATTTTGATAACGGCATCGGTGAACTTACTGATGCTGCAACCTGCCTCGACTGGCTGCAAAAGGTTAACCCGGATGCCTCAACTTTCTGGGTATCGGGCTTTTCATTCGGCGCGTGGATAGCCATGCAATTGCTGATGCGCAGGCCGGAACTTGAGGGTTTCGTTGCCATCTCCCCGCCTGCCAATCTTTATGATTTCGGGTTTTTATCTCCTTGCCCGCGCTCTGGCCTGATAATCCAGGGTGACGAAGATTCCATCGTTGAAGAGGCAACCGTCCGTAAACTGGCCGATAAGCTGAATGCACAACGTGAGGTTGAGGTTGACTACCGCGTAGTCCGCGGCGCTGACCATTTCTACCGCGGCATGCTGAATGACCTGGATGACCATTTGAACCAGTATATCCATTTATACTCCGAACCACTGAAAAAACGCGGCCGCATCAAACTAGATAAGAAACGCAGACAACTGCCGAAAACCAGCTAAAGACCTTTTCCAATGACTTGGGGTGGGTTTTGTGATAGATTAGGCAAAAAGCGGATATGGGGATATCTATGAATACCACCACAGGAAATGAGCCTAAAAATGGAGCGGAAAAATTCATCACCTCCAGGAAGGTTCCAGCTATAGAACAGAGGGAAAGCCCTTTATATGATCCCGATAATTACCTGTCGGGCAGCGAGGCGCAAAAGCTTGTTAACCTGAATGCCAACCATGAAGATTTTAATTCCCAGCTTAACAACCTGTCTGTAAGGGTCATCCTGCTTGATGGAAAAAAAGGCTCGCTTACCACCAGCAAATTGAAGGAAGATATAGACGAACTCAAATCTGTCGTATCGAATGTTGCCAAGGGCAACGCATATATCTATTTTGAAAGCGAAAAACCTTACAAAACCCACCCCTACTCGCCTAAATATCTGGTCGATGCACTGAAGAAGCTTGATGTGGGCGCTGAGCCTCCACAGCTTAAGATATCCAACCGGCTCTACCCTGTGGAAACCATCTCGAAAGCCGGGATTGGCCAGGCGCTTATCGGTTTCAACAGAGAGCTCTCACAATATCCCGGCATCAACA
>Ga0206903_10183_pt1 | contig 20642 bp, 19 predicted proteins | sample Alteio_BWOrgHeat_45_FD_152959 | JGI IMG/M metagenome (GOLD analysis project Ga0206903, IMG submission 152959) | Enriched cells from forest soil in Barre Woods Harvard Forest LTER site, Petersham, Massachusetts, United States -... | ecosystem: Environmental > Terrestrial > Soil > Temperate forest >... | reverse complement strand
TTAAGCATCAAGCGGTGATCAAAGATCCCAATCGCCGGGAATGGGGCTTTCAAGTCCTTCGCCGTTTTTACCGTTTGGGCTCGGCGGAGAAGATTAGTTTAATTTCTGCGTGAAACCGCGAGAGTAAGGCGAATTGCAGTCGTTGCGAGGGCGCAGCCCGAAGCAATCCCATCGACCTAGCAACCTTCCACGAGATTGCTTCGCTTTGCTCGCAATGACGAGTTACGCAGTCGTTGCGAGAGAATCGAAGCAATCTCATCGCTCTAGCAACTTTTCACGAGATTGCTTCGCTTTGCTCGCAATGACGAGTTACGCAGTCGTTGCGAGAGAATCGAAGCAATCTCATCGCTCTAGCAACTTTCCGCGAGATTGCTTCGCTTTGCTCGCAATGACATATTCTTCGCGAGCTTCGCTACGCTTGCAATGACAAGCGAGCCGTTACCGTGCCGACAATCCCAACGCTACTGGCGTCACCGCAAAATAGAACATGGAAAGTGCGCAGGCCACGATGCAAACCAGAGCAAAGGCGTGTTGCTTTGCGGGTGGCAATGCTAGCTTTTCCCGAGGGTCTTTCATGTAGAGGTACACGATTGTGCGCAGGTAGTAGTAGGCGCCTACCATGCTGCTTACCACCGCCCAAATGACGATATCGGTGTGGCCCGTACGGACGGCCTGCAGAAAAACTACATACTTCGCCAAGAAGCCAGCGGTCGGTGGGATGCCAGCGGCTGAAAGAGCAAACACTGCCATGCAGGCGCCTAACACCGGGTGGCTCCAGCCCATGCCGGAGATTTGGAAAATATCGGTACTCTTGGTTTGTTGTTCAATCAGGGCCAAGATGGCGAAAAGGCCTAAGAACAGCAACCCGTAGACGCAAAGGTAATAAAGCAGAATCGTCTGATTAGGGCCTGCGGCCGGAATCGAGGTAATGGCTAGAAGCAGATACCCCGCGTGCGAGATGCTGGAATAGGCAAACATTCGCTTTAAATTATCCTGCACCAAGGCCGCGAGGTTTCCGACAAACATGGTAACTACCGCCAGGACATTGAGCAACGTTACCCAGTGATCAGCGAAAGGCAGAAAAAGCCCCCACATTAGTCGCATCACTAACCCGAAGCCCGCAAGCTTCACTGCACTTCCCATGAATCCGGTGATAGCAGTAGGGGCTCCTTGATACGCGTCGGGCACCCACATATGAAACGGGGCTGCGCCAATCTTGAATCCTACGGCAATGATAATCAGGGCTAAGCCGCTATAAACCAGCACGCGAGAGAGGGCGATATCCCCTTGATGGGCTTGAATGGCTGCTGCCATCCGAGGGATTTCCAAGGTTCCGAATTGGGCGTAGAGCAGGGCAATACCGAAAACCAAAAGCACGGTGGCAAACGAGCCGAAGAGGAAATACTTCAATGCCGCTTCGCAGGCGCTACGATCTTTATGAGTCACACCGACTAAAACGTACGTCGGTAAGGAGAGAAGCTCCAGCGCCAGAAAAACCATGATGAAGTTATCGGCGGAAACTAGGAGCATCATTCCGGTGGCAATGAACATGGTGAGGATCAGAATTTCGCCCTTCACTTCACTAGTGGAGAAGCTGAGATCCATAAAAACCACGGAAAGAAAGGTGAATACCGCGATCGCCGCGAAAAACATCAGCGAGGCGGAATCGAGTCGAAAGCCATGAGCGAAAGCTAATAACCAAGTCGGAATATTGGCCGTACCAGCATTCAAAGGCGTTGCGGCGAAAGGAATCGGCCAATGGGAGAGAATCGAAAAGGTCGCGAAAAGCGAAATGAGCATCGCCAGGCCGGCGATGCCGTATTTAAGCTTTTTTAAGGAGTGTTTGGGAAAACACTCAGCTCCAATCAGTAAGAGTCCTGCCACAATGGGTGAGAGGACCGGAGACAGTGGGTAGAAAAAATATTCGATAACGCTATTCATGATTCTCTTCCATAGGTGAATCGACCGGAGGGGCCACTACCTTAACTTCAGAAACTTTATTTGCAGGTACCTGAGGCACGGAAATATCCGTCAGATACTTGGCTAAGGTTGGCTGAAACTTATTCATCAAGGGTTGCGGATACACTCCCAAGAGAACAATGAAAATTCCTAGCGGCAGAATGGCTGCCCATTCCCTGGGACTTAGATCTTTCAGTCCCCTATTTTCGGCCGAAGTGACTGGTCCGAAAAGAACGCGACGGATCATAAAGAGCATATAGATCGAGCCAAAGATGACGCCGGTAGTAGCGACCATGCCCCAGAGCGGATTGGCCAAATAAGTTCCAATCAAAACCAGGAATTCGCCGACAAATCCGTTGAGGCCCGGAACGCCCATGCTGGAACAAGCGACGAAGACCAGAAAGAAGGAGTAAAAGGGCAGAATACTCGCGATCCCGCCAAAGTCGTTGAAGTTTCGGGTATGGCGTCGCTCATAGAGCATCCCCACCAGAAGGAAAAGTGCCCCGGTGCTCAGTCCATGGTTAATCATCTGCATCATGGCGCCAGACATGGATTGGACATTGAAAGCACAAATACCCAAGGTCACAAATGCCATATGATTGACCGAGGAATAAGCGACTAACTTCTTAAAGTCGGTTTGCTGGAACGCAACCCAAGCGCCGTAAATAATTCCAATCAGACTTAACACCACGATGCCAGGAGTGAAGAAACGAAAGGCTTCGGGGGCTATCGGAATAGCAAATCGCAAGAGACCGTAAGTTCCCATTTTCAAAAGCACCGCGGCCAAGAGAATACTGCCGCCGGTGGGAGCTTGCACATGGGCATCGGGTAGCCAGGTGTGCAGCGGGAACATCGGCACCTTAATGGCGAAAGCGAGCGCAAACGCTAGAAAGATCCACGCCTGAGCATTTAAGCCGAAGAGCCGGGCATCCGGGTCAAAGGCCATATGATAAAAGGAACTGATCTGTGAAGTATAGGCGCCATGCTGGGCTTGGAAGTGCCCGAAGAGGTAGAAGATGGCTACCAACATCAAGATACTGCCGACAAAGGTATAAAGGAAAAACTTCAGCGCGGCATAAATGCGATCTTTGCTTCCCCAGACTCCGATGAGCAGAAGCATCGGAATCAACATCAATTCCCAGAAGACGTAGAAGAGAAAGATGTCGGTGGCAAGAAAGGTCCCGGTCATCGCGACATCGAGGAAAAGATAGCAGATCATGAAGGCCCGGGCCCGTCGGTCTTCATTCCAACTTGCCAGAATCGCAATCGGCATCATGAACTTGGTGAGAATCACCAACGGGAAACTCAGACCGTCGATTCCCAGCGCGAAATTAATATTAAAAGAGCGAATCCAGGGCCAGCTTAGAACCAGCTGGAATTTCTCCACCTGCGAGGCATCAAACTGAGTATAGAGAATCACTCCCAGGCAAAGTCCCACCAGAGAAGTGACGAGAGCCAAAGATTTGGAAAGCCGTTCGCTTAATGGAATACAGAGAAACGCTCCGAGCAGCGGCACCAGAATCAGCCAAAGTAGAAGTGTGTCGTGCATTAGACTAGCGCTCCTTTAAGACAGTACCAAAACACCGCGAGGCCCCCGAGGAGCATCACTAGCAGGTAAAATTGCGCGGATCCGATTTGAAAGAAACTCAGCGCTGTGCCACCCATCCGGGCTAGCTTAGCCGGGAACATGACTCCAGCATCCACCACGTTAGGATCAAAAATCCGAGCCAGGAAAAGGGAGAATTGTTTGAACGGCTTCACTAAGATAAAACCGTATATCTCGTCGACATAGAACTTATTGGCAAAGAGCGTCCTAAGCGGAGCCATGATGCTGTTCAATCCCTCGGTGCGCTTAGGTTCGAGATAAAACCAATAGCCAATGCCCAATCCGATGATCGCGGCCGAGGTCGCAATGCCCATTGCCGTAAGCTCGGGAAGCAGATGTTCCGTTTCTGCCGGCATTTTCACGACGTGACCTAGGAATTCGGCGATGTAATCGGGAAGAAGATGGAATGCCTCTGGCATCCCCAGGTAACCGGCGAAAACCGCTCCGATTCCTAAAATTACCAAGGGGATGGTCATCACGGATGGGCTCTCATGCGGATGGGCATGGCCGCGATACTCCCCGTGAAACGTGAGGGCATGAAGACGGGCCATATAGAAAGCCGTTAATAGTGAAGCGCCACTACCCAAGCCCCAGAGCAGAAAGCCCCATTTCCCTTGTAAGGCACTATAGAGGATGAGGTCCTTACTGAAAAAACCGGCGAGTAGTGGAAAGCCGGCGAGCGCTAGGGTGGAAACGGTAAAAGTCCAATAGGTGAGGGGCATGTATTTCTTCAATCCCCCCATATGGCGAATATCCTGCTCTTCATGACAAGCATGAATGACACTTCCCGCGCCTAAGAAAAGACAGGCTTTGAAAAAGGCATGAGTCATGACGTGAAAGATCGCGGCGATATAAGCCCCGGAACCTAGAGCCAAGAACATCAAGCCCAACTGACTTACCGTCGAATAAGCCAAGACCTTTTTAATGTCGTTCTGCGAGGTGGCGATGAAGGCTGCCATCAATGCGGTCAGGCCACCAATGAACGCAATCAAGAGATTGGTGTCTGGCGTAAACTGAAAGAGAAAATTCATTCGGGTGATCATATAGATCCCCGCGGTCACCATGGTGGCAGCATGAATCAGCGCGCTGACCGGAGTGGGACCCGCCATCGCGTCGGGTAGCCAAACGTAAAGGGGGATTTGAGCCGACTTTCCCGTGGCGCCGATGAAAAGGCAAAGGGTGGTGAGAGTCCAAAGCCCGAGGCTCGTACCGGGCCCTCCCAGCTTAGAGATGGCGGCACTCATGTCGACGAAATTTAAAGTATGGAAAAGCTGAAAGCAGAGAAAAATACCAATCAGAAATCCCGCATCTCCGATACGATTGACCACGAAGGCTTTGATTCCTGCATTGGCTTTTTCGATATCTTCAAACCAGAAACCAATGAGTAAATAAGAACAAACGCCGACCCCTTCCCACCCTACGAAAAGCGCCACCAGATTATCGCTGGTGATGAGCGTAATCATGCTGCAGAGGAAAAGATTCAAATAGGTGAAAAATCGCCCGGGGGACCGATCATGGGCCATGTAGCCAATGGAATAGAGGTGAATCACCGAGCCAATGCCAGTCACCACCAATGCCATCACGGCAGTCAGCCAATCAAAGTGCAAACCCCATTCCAATTTCAAATCACCCGCCGTGAACCAAGGAGTGCTGATTTGCACCGGTGTTCCCGTCTGAAGCAGGTTAAAGAAAAGCAGCAGAGCGCAGATAAAGGAGCCAGTAGAGAAAAGAGTTGCTATCACCCCAGCCCGCTTGGCGGAATGGGGGCGCAGTATCAGTCCATTGAGAATGCTTCCAGCCAGCGGAAGCAGAACCATCAAGATGAGTGGGGTGTTCATTGGTTAACTCCGTCCCTTATCCCTGCAGACTTTTGAAGGCATCGAGCTCGACGGTTTCCTTCAGTCGGTACAAGTTTAAAACAATGCCCAAACCTACGGCGACTTCCGCAGCGGCTACCGTAATCACAAAAACCACCATGATGATTCCATCAGGCGTTCCGGTGCGCATCGAAAGCTCGACCAAAATCAGATTGGCTGCATTCAGCATCAACTCGAGGCACATGAGCACCGTGATGGCGTTCTTGCGAATCAGAAAACCCAGAAGGCCCAGGGCAAAAAGACAGGTCGCAACGTAATGGGTCCAATAAATGGGTTGTGCTTCCATCATGGGTGAACTTTCCTTTTGTCAGCGGCGTCTGGGCGGGTCAGCGCATAAATCGCAATGATCAGCGCGAGCAGAAAAATCGATAAAATTTCGAACGGCCAAAGATACTCGGTGAAAAGTAGCTGCGAAATCAAACGAGTATTGCTCTCCGCCAGCGGAGTCGCAGGCGCTACGAGTGGGGTGTGGTTAAAGGTTCTGAGCATCAGAAGCGAGAAAAACCAAACCGCAATCGCGGACACCATCACGGTAAGCCAGCTATGAGAATGATCAGTGACCACACTTCCTAAATCGAGGAGCATTACCACGAAAACAAAGAGCACGACGATAGCGCCGGTATAAACCAGAATCTGGATCATACCAATGAAGGTCGCGCCCCACATTACGTAGAGAGCGGATAAGCCAAAGAAAGAGAGGATCAAGCTAAAGGCGCTGTACACCGGGTTTTTCGCCAGTACGACGCCTAAGGCGGCGGCAATGGTATATAGGCTAAAGAAAATAAAGAAGAGCTCTTTCATAGTGCACCCTTCACGTACATAAGAACGGCCGTAAGAATAATATTGAGCAGGCCCAACGGAATTAGATTTTTCCAGGCAACTCGCATCAGTTGATCAAAGCGGAAACGCGGCACCGTCCAGCGCACCCAAACGAAAATGAGCAGGAAGACAGCAACTTTGGAAAAAAAAGATGAGGAATTGGAGAACGGCCAAGAGATTGCGCTGGCCACCCAGCCATCCGAGTAACGTCGCATCGGTTAAGTAAGGAAGATGCCAGCCACCAAAATACAGTGTCGTCATCAGCCCTGAAATGGTTGCCATGTTCATGTATTCCGCCATGAAATAGGTGGCGAATTTCATGCTGCCATATTCGGTATGGAAGCCCGCGACTAACTCCCCTTCAGTTTCGGGCAAGTCGAAAGGCAGGCGATTGGTCTCGGCAAAGGCCGAGATGAAGAAGACCAGAAAGCCAATGGGCTGCATGAAAACGCCCCAACGCGGAAGCACCGCAAGGAAAGTGCCTTCCTGTCCTAGCGCCATTTCTCGCAAACTGAAGGTCCCATACACTGTCACCGCACCGACCGCTGCCAGCCCGAGAGGGATTTCATAGCTGATAATTTGGGACGCGGAACGCATGGCGCCCATCAAAGAGTATTTATTATTGGATGCCCAGCCGCCAAACAAGATGCCGTAGATCCCCAAGGAGCTAATGGAGAGGAGATAGAGCAACCCGACATTAATATCCGCAATTTGCATGAAGTAGGATTTGCCCTGCACTTCAAAGAAATCGCCCACCGGAAGCACGGCGACGATAAGTGATGCCGGGACTAATGTCATGAACGGCCCCATGGCGTAGAGCACGCGATTCACGGAATTGGGGATGGGATCTTCCTTCACCAGGAATTTAAGAGCGTCAGCGACCGGCTGAAGTAATCCAAAAGGACCGACCCGATTTGGGCCTGGGCGATCTTGAATGAGAGCCGCGCCTTTGCGCTCGACCCAAATCATGATCGGTACTACGTGCACGATGGTCAGATAAATGACCAATAATTTTGAGAGTAAGATGATCCATTCCAGACCAGTCATTTACATGATCTCCAGACAATCCTTACGGAAGATATAGACGAGCCCCAAAGTAAGCAGGCCCATGTAGACGGCGATGGCCAGAAGTAAAGCCCCGCCGGAAGCAAGCGATTCGCGATAGACCAATGCCCAGGGAAAGAAGAAGACGCCTTCCACATCAAAAAGCAGGAAAAGCACAGCGATCAAATAGAATTGGCTGTGAAAAGGCTGTCGGGCGCCGCCCTCGGGTTTCACCCCGCATTCGTAGGGATTTAATTTGGTCGCGACTGGAGGAAGGTTTCGGGGATTTAATAAGGTACTGACCCCGAAGATCCCTACGCAAAGTCCGAGGGAGATGGCCAGGAGCACCAATACTGGCAAGAAGGCTTCCATGAGAGAGTTAACTCCACCTAGCTAAGTCATTGAAATTAAAAAAAATCGCACAAAAAGCTAACTTCGGCAACGGCGGAAAGTCAAGAAAAGAGGCGGGAAAGAAAGGGGGGAAATTAAAAAGGGGGCGTAGCGAGTTTAGGCAGGGCGAAAACCTGAATGGGTGGGGGAGTTGTCCGACGCGCTTCGCAATTCAAGGCGAAGCAGTTCGACGAAACCAAAGATCAATTCCAGGAAGACGTCTGTTGCAGAAATGCGCTTGGCCCGCACGGTAGTGCGGTCCAAGCGCCAGGTTACTGCATCCGTCAGTGCTCAATGAGACGAAAAATATACCGTCCCATTAGAAATATATTGGGCTGCCGCGCGGTAGGTCCGTAGATAATGGCCCGAGGTATAGTCTCCGCCATACCCGCCTGTGGGGCCATACTCTTGGTTTTGGTGCCAGGGAATCGTAAGCTCCGCCTCACCGCAATCGGCGTAGCGAACTTCTTTCTTGGCGATCGCACTCGCGTAAATTTTTCGCTTCCAGTTTTGGCAGGCAGTTTGAAAATTATTGTAGGCCTGCGCCCAAGCCGTAGCGATGCGTTTTCGGGCATCGAGGCCGGGGTTAAAGGGAATATCATAAGTGACTGCTTGTCCTAGAATGGGTTGGCTCGTCAGGCGTTGAAGGGGATCGCCATATTCCAGAACGACATTGATCGTGGCTGTCGCTGAAGATCTAAAGCCCACCGGAAAAGGGTCCTCGATGGAAAGATACGATCCCAAGTAGTCCTTTGGGATCGGGCCTCCCACCACAAAAAGTGCGTCGTAATTTAAATGTTCGCAATAGCCAAGGGAAGCGACACCTCTTCGGCAATTTTCCTTCTGATTACTCCCGATATCCGAGCCAAAAAACAGGTCCTGTCGAGAGCCAACGTCCGTCTTGATATCCAGTACTCTGACTTTGGTTCCCAATTCCGCCTGGATCCGATCGGGAGCCTTGGCCATCCAATCGAGCGTTTCATCGCTAAAGCTGTCGATAGCCATGGCATTACCCTGAGTGAGATTGCCGTAATTCGCCGTATAAAAAGCTCCGGTCACCCGTTCTTTAAACGAAAGGGTCTGCGTCTCTCGAGGTAGAGCGAAATCCAGAAGATCGAGACCTCGTGAGATCTTGTAATTCTCGTCATCCTTCGCTATTGCCCGCAGGTACTCATGAAAGACGAAACGATTCAGATCAATCCGGTCTTTTTGAAGTAGCTCTTTCCACGCTATGCGGTTCAGCTGAATTAGCTTTTTGCCGGGATGCAGGGGATCGTCTATCGTCTTAGCAGATACCACCCCTCCTTGATCGACGAGTTGGGCAGTGGTTAGCTGTATGCGAGTTTCCTTGAGTGCGGCGGAGAAAAGCGCTAGCTCGGCTTGATCCAGAATGCGATCGCGTCCCTCCAACGAGGCTAATTTTGCATAAATATAATAGCCACGGGCAATAAACTCCGCAGCCAGCGGATCGCCACCATGGGCGCCCTCGTTCTGCGCTTGGGCCAACCCAAGGGTCAGCAATAAAGTGATGATGGTAAGCCAATTCATTTTCTCTCCTCTCCATGCGCAGATTTTTCGTCAATCTCGCTGACCGGATAGATCTGCACGGTTAAATGGTAAACAGCTGAGGGCTTTCCCAGTTGTTCTAGCTCCTGGGCAAGTCGTCTTCGAAAATCACGAATTTTTTGGCGGGCATGCTCTACATACCTGGGATCCATTTTCAAGGTCATGGAGGAAAAGTCGCGCAGTTCAAAGGGATCCCGTTCGAGAGACTCTTCTGCCTTTTGGAGTAACTGATGGTGAAATTTGCGGGTGGCTATTGTCGAGGAGCGGTTCTCCACTTTGAGCGGGCGAGAGATTTGCTTCCATTTACCTCGCGAAAGTCCGAGGAGTCCTAAACGTCGCAGTCGCGAAAATGCCAGTCGCGCTTCCGTGGGAGTGATGCGAAGCTTTTTCGCCAGCCACTTCGGATCGGAGCTCGCCCCCGGAAGTTCCAGTAGGCTCAAGATCGCATAGTGGTACCAATCGGAAAGTACGGCAAAAGTGTCTACTGAAATTTGGTGATGTTCTTGCTCCCGAAGATGGGTTCGTAAGGGCCGCTCTAAACTTTCTCGCAGAATCGCTGACTCCTGCAACTTCATCCGGAGTTTTTTTGAAACTTTGCGTTTTCCGGAAAGAACTAAAGAAAGCAGAGAGTGGCTGACCTTCAAAGACTCGGCGAGCGATCGCAGCGAGTAGTGTGGATTTCGGCTGATTCTTCGCGCGAGCGCATTTTCAAGCTCCGCTCTTAGGAGAGATTGGGTTTCCGAATCTGATGACATGGCGTGGTTTTAAGAGCTGAGCTGCGTTGCGGCAAGAGTTTTGTCACTGAGTGGTTACAAAAATGTCACCAAGCCAGAGAGGGCTAAAGTTTGCTATTCAGAAGACTATGGTTCTGACAGGCTTAAAGACGCCGGCGTTTTAACGCCTCTCCGCCGGCCACGGAGATGGTCTGCTCAAAATCTTCAAATCTCCTGCCACCCAGCTGGCGACCTTTTCATGGCCGCGGGCATTGGGATGATTTCGATCGGGGAGCCAATCTTCTTTTGCTAGATTTTTCTTCGAATAATCCAAATAGCGAACCCCTCGTTCTTTGAGTAAGGGAATTAGGCGAGGGCTAAAGTTGCGGGCTCCCGGATAAAAGATGACGTAAAAATCATCGCTTTGAAATAGCTCTTGATACTTTTTTCGCGATCGATCGAGCAGAGTTGCCACGGTGACCAGATCTTGGTCGCTCACAAAATTGGGATAGAGTGCCCCGATCGCCGTGGTCAGTAAGTAACTATGGCTCATCAGTCGATACCAGCGAGATAACACCGGCCTTCCTGATTCAAAGTCCCCTTGTCGTTCTAGTTCACCTTGAGCGTTGAGGCGATAGTAGGGGAGATGTCTACCCCAATAGATAAATACGCGGGGTGAGCCTAGTGCCCGCTCGACGTGATCGTCGATAAAAGTATAAAGTCCGATGCTTTTTCCTTGCGGGACTTGCGCTTGGAATCCCGGGGATTCTAAAAGGGCTAGCATTTCCTGGGGACCATAACCGGAGCCGCCGTAATTATAGGATCGATATCCGGGTAGCCTACGGCTTAGAGCCGCGGGGAAAGTCTCGTCGTCATTGACCCCAATGCCAAAGGTATAAGAACAGCCAAAGAAAACTAGGGAACCGTTTTTTGCGAGTGGGTTAACCAGTGGAGTGATTCTGCGGCCCCATTGGTCGGTGGAGTAGGTCGCTTGATAGAGAGTTTTCCCTCCTTGCTTTGCCGTAACCTTAAGATGGAGATTTGGTTGCGGTCGACTTCCGACCCAAGCGTCGTCGTAACTAAACGATGCTGGCGTCCAAACTTCGGCGCGAGCTTTGATTAGCCAGCGAAGAGTGAGTTCGCCCACGGAAAGGGGAATGCAAAAGAGGAGGAGCCAGAAGAAGGTTTGCTTCATTTTCCGCCTTCAAGCCTAACTCAATTTTTCTTCTCTTGCGATCTGAGGCTCCAACGCAATGCAAAAGTCTGATAAGCTTTGGGCATGAACGGATCGAATCCAAGACAGGTAAGTGTTATCGGGGCCGGAAGCTGGGGGACAGCTTTGGCTCATCTTCTGGCGGATGCGGGAGCCGAAGTGACCCTCTGGGGACGCGATCCGGCGGTGATTTCAGACATCAACACTCGCCACCAAAATCGCAAGTATCTGGCCGATTGTTTGCTGAATGAAAAAGTGAAGGGGTCGACCGATTTGGCGAGTGCCTTGTCAAAGGCTTCAGTGATCGTTTGCTCGGTTCCCACTCAGCAAATTCGCCAGGTCTTTGCGCCCTACGCGGCAAAGCTTAGCGGTAAAACAGTGATCAATACGGCAAAGGGAATGGAGTTAGGAACCTTTTGCCGCGTGAGTGAGATTTTTTCTGAATTGGCGCCGAGTGCCAAATATGCGGTGCTTTCAGGTCCCAGTTTCGCCGAAGAAGTGGCCCGGCGTTTGCCCACGGCGGTAACCGTAGCCGCGACAGAATTAGCCGTAGCTGAGCAAGTACAGCAATCGCTCGCGACCTCCTACTTTCGGGCGTATAGCTCGCAAGACGTGATTGGGGTCGAGTTGGCGGGCAGTTTAAAGAACGTGGTAGCGATAGGTTCTGGCGTCGTAGCTGGCCTTAAGCTCGGGTACAACGCTCAGGCGGCGATCATTAATCGAGGCATTGCGGAAATGACTCGAATGGGAAAAAAACTCGGGGCCGAGCCGCTCACTTTCATGGGGTTGGCCGGGATGGGAGATTTGATCCTGACCTGCACCGGCCCGCTAAGTCGAAATCGTCGCTTAGGCATCGCACTGGGCGAAGGAAAAACGTTAAACGAGGCGCAGCATGCCGTGGGTGGAGTCGCCGAAGGGGTTTTTACGGCGAGAGCGGCGGAAGAGTTCGCTCGAAAACTGGGAATCGAAATGCCGATAACCGAGCAGGTGCACCGGATCCTTTACCAAGGAACGACTCCTCAGCAGGCCCTGGCTGAGTTGATGAGTCGCGATCTCAAGGCCGAATGGTAGCTCGGCTTTCCCCAACGGAAAAACTTCCTATACTATAGTCCATTCATGTCATCCGATCGGCAAAGCGAAGGTCAGTTAGAAAAGTGGTTAGCGGAAGGGAATGCTTTGCCTGAGCCGGGAACTCGTTTTACCGGACTGGGGGAATTGGACAAGGCGTTACTGCTGGCTGCGTTATCCTCCCGATCTTCCCGACCCATCCTGGCGGTTTTTGCGGGTCGAGGCGAAGCGCGTAATATCGTCAGCAACCTTGGCTTTTGGCTCGGAGAGCAGGAAGCTGCGCGAAAAGTGCATTATTTTCCCGCAGTGGACTTTGATTTTTATCGCGGCCTTTTGCCTAATCCCGAAGTGCTTTGCGAACGCAATGCGACGCTTTTTCATGCCAAAGAAGATCCGTCTGGTCAGATTTTCGTGACCAATACTCATGCCTTTCTCCAGAGAGTTTTTCCGGCCCGAGAATTTGAACGAGCCACGCTGAAATTAATACCTTCGCAAGAAATTGATCGCGATTTTCTCGTTCATCAGCTGATTCAAGCAGGGTATCAGCGTCAGCCGGCTTGCTTTGATCCCGGAGTTTTTTCGGTGCGGGGGGGAGTGGTCGACATCTTCTGTCCCCTTTATGGACAACCGCTGCGTCTGGAGTTTTTCGGAGATCAAATCGAGGATATTCGTTTTTTTGACCCCCAGTCGCAACGCTCGTTAGAACCGTTACCCTCGGTCTCGATCATTCCAGTGGGACAGAGCCTGATCCCGCGAGGCGAAGACTACGACGAAGCAGCGGAAAAAGTGAAATCTCGATTGGATCACTTAGGCATTCCCAAGGCGCGTCGGGAAGAGGTTTTGGAGAAGATCCAAGAGGGAATGCTTTCGACTGAGCTTTCTTTTTTATTTCCCTTACTCTCTCGCGGTTCGGTTCCCTTATTGGACTATTTCCCCTCCGATGTTTGCTTGGTTTGGGATGGAAGGAAAGTGGTCAAAGAAACGGCCGAGGAAACTGAGCTTCCTAGACTACGAAAAAGCTTGGAGCTGTACGAAAAGCAACCGCTGCCCATCGCATCTTTCGACGAGCTTTTTCTCACTGAGGCGGAATTTAGGAAAGAGTTGGAGCGCTCCGACGCCTTTTCTTTTGAATCGTTTTCTCAAGGTCCCGGGAGTGGAAAATCGGGGGACGGCCCGGAGTTGCGTCTTGGGACCGAGCCGGTGCAATTGGCCTCCTCCCGAGATCTTGCCGGTAAAGCAGGCAACGCCCACAGTCTGGACGCCTTTTCCACCCGCTTCAAAACCTGGATGGACCAGGGATATCGGGTGCAAATCGTTTGTCATACTCGTACCCATGCGGAAAAAACCCAGCGGTTACTAGAGCCTTACGGATTATCTTCGTTTCTTCATCCTGAAAATCAAGGCGGCTTTCCTGCCATTCTAAAAACGGACTTTACCCGATTGAATCTCTGGCAAGGGGCAATCACTGAAAGTCGAATCTATCCGCTGCTTCATTTAGTGATGTTGAGCGAAGAGGAAATTTTTGGTCAGAAGAAACGGGCAACGCGAGCCCCCGCCCGCTCCGCGAAATGGACCGGAGGCGATGCTAGTCGCATTTTGTCTTCGTTTCGGGATCTCAAGGTGGGCGATTATGTCGTGCATCGGGATCATGGCATCGGTCGTTACCTAGGACTGAAGTCGATGGATTTTCTCGGGGTGGCAAACGATTACGTCTTGCTGGAGTATCGAGACGGAGACAAGCTTTATATCCCGGTTTATCGACTGAATGTACTGCAGAAGTATGTCGGGGGCGAAGGCGCTGGCCCTCAACTCGATAAACTGGGCGCCGATCGTTGGTCCAAGGCGAAAGGAAAAGCCCAACGAGCGATTGCAGAGTTGGCCGGAGAGTTTTTAAAAATTCACGCCAAACGAAAGTTGGTCCCGGCATATCCGTTTAAAGAGCCTTCCGCAGATTATCGTCAATTTGAGATGGAATTTCCCTTTGATGAAACTCCGGATCAAATGAAAGCCATCGAAGAGGTGATGGCGGATTTAAGCTTGCCTCATCCCATGGATCGGTTGATTTGCGGAGACGTTGGTTATGGGAAAACTGAAGTGGCAATGCGGGGGGCTTATCGGGCGGTACTAGATAATAAACAGGTCGCGGTTTTGGTGCCCACTACGGTGCTAGCCTTTCAACACTATGAAAATTTCAAACGGCGCTTTCGCAACACGGGGGCTCGAGTGGAAATGGTCTCCCGGCTGCGAGGAACCGCCGAGACCAAGAAAGTGTTAGCCGAGGTTAAAGCAGGGAAAGTCGATATCTTGATCGGCACGCATCGTCTTTTGTCTTCCGATATCGGGTTTAGAGATCTGGGTTTGGTGGTAGTCGATGAAGAGCACCGCTTCGGGGTCGTGCACAAAGAACGATTAAAGCGAATTTGCGAATCGGTGCACGTGCTTTCCATGACGGCAACTCCAATACCGCGAACCTTGAACATGGCGATGACCGGAATCAAAGACATTTCGGTAATTACCACTCCTCCTCCCGATCGCCTATCGGTGAGGACCTTTATTTGTCGGAGTGAGCCCGAGGTCATCGCTGAGGCGATTACCAACGAGCTTGCTCGCGAAGGACAAGTTTTCTTTGTGCACAACCGAATTGGCACGTTAGGCAAAGTAGCGGACGAGCTGAAACGGCTTTTACCCAAAGTAAGTGTAGAAATGGTTCACGGGCAAATGGATGGGGAGACGCTGGAAGAGAAAATGCTCAGTTTTTATACCGGGCAGGCCCAGATTCTTTTAACTACCGCGATCATCGAATCGGGGCTGGATATCCCTCGGGCCAATACCATTATTATCGATCAAGCAAATCATTTTGGTTTGGCTCAGCTTTATCAACTGCGCGGCCGGGTAGGGCGCTCGGAAAAACGAGCGTATTGCTATCTTTTAGTTCCGAGCGAAACCTCCATGACCGATGAAGCCAAAGAGCGATTGCAAGTGATCCAACGCTATACTGATTTAGGCAGCGGTTTTCACATCGCGAGTCATGATTTGGAATTAAGGGGCGCTGGCGATCTCTTGGGTAAGGATCAGTCTGGGCATTTGGCAGCGATCGGAGTCGACCTCTATTTTGAGCTCTTAGAGGAAACCATGCGGGAACTTCGCGGGGAAGAGAAACGAGTGGAAATCGAACCCGAGATCAGCATGAAAATCTCGGCCTCGTTTCCTAACGATTACTTGCCTGACATTACGGAGCGAATTCAGATTTATCGTCGACTTTCCGGGGTAGAGACCGAAGAAGGGATTTCAGAGATTGAATCTGAAATCCGGGATCGTTTTGGCGCTCCTCCGGAAGAAGTGATAAACCTTTTAGGACTAATGCGAATCAAGCTCCTGCTCAAACGCCTGCACGTAGTGAGAATGAGCTGTGGCCCGAAGCGGACCTCCTTGCAATTTGCGCCAACCACCCCGGTTGATCCCCAGCGATTGGTTCGCTTAGTGACTAAAGAAGATCCCGACGATCGCTACTCGCTGACTCCGGATCAGAAATTGGTTTTCAATGTTGAAGATACCGATTGGAAATCTCAACTTAAGGAAATCGAACGCCTAAGCCAACGCTTAGGCATTGATTTTTAGTCACGCGCATTTGACGAAAATGATTTGAAACTAGTTCTTTTCCTTCCATCGGTTCGCGCGTCTACGGGCTCGGCTGACTTTTGGACTTTTGCCATTGGTCGCTAACCACTGCTCATAGAGTATCTCCCAACCGTCTTCGGAGGGTTCCGTGCGGTGGCGATCCCCGGCCCATCCTTCAAATAAATGGGGTAAGGGCTCAGATTCTTCGTCAAAATTCGAATAGGATTCTCGGTAATGCTTCATGGCAGACCTCCTGACTGGGTTACTTGAGAAACGAATCAGGCGAGAGATCTGTGACGGAGTCTGCGAGAAACTTACGGGGCAACAGAGAAATGAGTTTGCACAAAAGTGCGGCAGCCAAAAGAGTCGTGGGTTTGGGAACGGGCAGCGGCACACGGATTGGCCCTTCCATCGATCGGGCCACTTAATTTCCCCACCGAGTTCCAAAAATACTGTTCGCAATAATAAACGAGCACATCGGTGCTAAGCTTTTCCGTGCTAAAGGTTTTCAAGAATGCGGTGCCGTCTACGGTGAAGGTTTCTGACGTTCCGGAATGGAGACTGGAAAGGCACTCATAGGCCGGACCACTCCAGTCATCTTTCTTCTTGCCGCAACAATCCACTTGCCGGCCGGCGACCATGCAGTCCCCGTAATGGAATTCTCCGGTAATGGAGTCGGGACTTGGCTCGATCGCTAGCTTTGGGCCCGAAAGGGTAAACGGTCCCAAGATTTTAGCGGGATCCTCAAAGGGCAAGGCCCAGCTCAGAATGATTTCACTCTTGGGGGCAAAAGGGGAAAGTACCCGCTCGTCGTTCGCGAGATTGGACGGGCTCAAACTCCAATTTCCGGATTGGAGTTTTTCAAACTGAAATTCGGCTACCTTGGATAACCCTCCGCAGGCATTCACTGCGCTGACCAGACACCATTGTTCGGCCCAGGTAGTAAGATCATGACTCAGCGACCCCCACCATTGATTATTTCCTGGAACTAGTCCGCGCCCCGGGGCCGAATAGGTTTTCTCCAGGATTTCTAGGTGATCCTGGGTTTGCTGGTCGCAGCGGTAACGACAGAACAAAGTCCCCTTGAACGCAGCTAACAAAGCGGGATCTCCCGTCTTAGGGATGACATCTCCGGCGAAGGCGACGAAGGAAAACGACCAAAAAATAAGCAGGACTAGCCTCATAGGGAATTTTTAATACCTACTACGAAAGGAAAAATCAATGCCGCGTGTCATGAGTGAGTTTGAGGACCTGGCTCGACTTTTTTCCTGCTTAGTGTTTTCATATGAGAAAGCCTTACTAAAATCCCTAACCAGTCATACCAAATCTAGACGAAGGAGAGACGCTTGGAAGAGCCAACGCATTTGAGTGACACCGAAGCGTTTCGCGAGTCCAGCCTTAACGGGCTGGTCGAATTGCAACGCTTCTTGGCCCAAGAGTTAGAGGAATTAGAAATTGCTCCGGCCGCTTTCCAAAAAGCCTTTCGGCCACTGACCGATGGCTTAGGCTTGGAGACTCCGAAACGTCGCGAAGATAGCTCAGCCCTTTCGGTGAAGCCTCTTTCGACTCCCGATATCAACCAACTTTTTTTCCATGAGCCGGAAAACTTGGAGCCTAACTTGGCTCCGTCCCCTCTGGCCGGTGGCGCTGAGCCTAATCGGGTCTCGCTTGACGACGTAAAATACGCGGAGCGAAAGGCGAAAGAAGCGAGTCACCCGGGGATCGCCTTTCCTTCTGCCCACGATGCAACGTTGGAGATGGTCTCACCGGCTTTGCCCGCGGAAATCGCTGCCCCTCGCATTGCCACTCCTCCGCCGATGCCCCAGCCTTCGCTCTTTCGTCGACTGCAAGCCGCGTTGATCGATGACGTTTTCGTGCTGGCCATTTGGGTATTTACCTTGGTTATCACCGCTAACTTGTTGACCGGTTTCAGCGAGGGGTTTTCGATTCAGGTCTTGCAAGAGTTTTCCCGACCGATCTTTCTTCGCTTTGCTGCGCTGGAATTTGCGACCCTTTGGTTGGCTTATTTCGCCATCGGCATCGGCGTTTTGGACATGACCTTCGGCATGTGGGTTTGGGGCATTCGGGTTTGTTATGATCCGCCGGAAAGTTCGCGATTTGCCCGGAAGGTCTTACGCATCGTATTAAGTTTTCTTTTCATCGCTCCGATTGTTCCTGCGATTTTTCTCTTATTTCGCATCCGAGGTCGTAATCTCTTGGATTCTCTTTCCGGAACTGGGCTTTACCGCTCAGGGCTTTAGATGTTTTGGGGACGGAGCCTGATGCTTGGTACATTAGCCTTCGTCTCGTTTTTTTCCGCAGCCTCACAAGATACCTCAGCTCGCCTCCGCTTGGTGCTGGGGGTGTCTCGAACCTTGGAGTTCCCGGGGGGCTTTTCCTCCCTTCGTCTTTCCCAGTCGGATCTCCTGGATTATCGGAGAGTCTTGCGAGGAAATGGGGGAATGGCGTTACTCCTCTTACCCCGGCATCCCGGCAAGACTCACTTAGTGATCAATGGAACCAGCGGAAGGGCGGACTCTGTTTTTGAAGTCGAAGTGGTGAGTGGGGATGGTGGGCGTGCCTTGGCCATGCAAAAAGAGGAGGAGCGCTTTTCCGGGCTCCGAGTCAAAGAGGCTAACTTAATGGTGGGTGTGCCTTTTCTTATCCAACTTCCGGGGAAGTTCGGTCCGGTTTATCTTACGGATGACTCGATCCTATCTTTTCGACGATTACCCCGTTCGAACGGAACCGTCGCTTTGCAGATATTACCAAAACGCGCAGGATTTACGGATCTCACCTTACACGATGTCACCGGCCAACCTCTGGCCAAGTACTATTTCAAAGTGACTCCATAATTGGGGATGACGCTTTTCATTTTTTCCTTCGCCCCAGTTTCGATGATGTTGCCATGAGCCAAAACGATGCGGTCAAAGTCCCATTGCAAGAGCAGTCGAAACGAATTGGCGAGGCGGGTTTTATCTCGAATGAGAGATTTAAATAATCGGGTCGGACCGAAAGTCTGATAGCACTGGTTGAATCGGGCTAAGAGACGTCCCACCGGGCCGGAGAATTCCTGTAAGTTGAACGCAAGATCGGTAAGAATCAGCGTCCGGCTGGCCGGGTGAAAGAAAACAACTTCATTCAGTTCCGGAATACCGTCGATTTCCAGGGCTTCAATTTGAAACCGCCAAGAAGGGGGAGGCGTAGCACTTAGCGTCTCCGAGAAAGGGATACGGCGTTTCTTCCGTTCGAGTCGTCGAGCTCCGTAAAATCGCGCCAGCGGGTAGTGGCTGAGGTATTCAGGCAATGCCAGATGATGCATGAGATTGGGTGCTACGATATGAGTTACCGGGCCCAAACGAGTCAGCTCCTGATGCTCGGCTTCGGTGAGTTTTACCACCGAATGCAGCCAAAGATCGCCGTTCTTCAGTCGGATTATCGTCATGCGGGAACCAATATTTTGGCGTAAAATCCGAAGCGGCTTTTCAACGATCCAGACGTCAGCGTGGAGCTGGTGAAACATACTTCCCCCTCCCCGAGGGAAGTTTTGTTATATCAGTTACCGATGAGCTGGGCTAGAAGGGGCTTGGTTCAGAAAACGACGAGAGCTAAGGAATAGATCATGATAAGAACGGCAGAAAGTAAGCAAGTGAGGATGGAGGATTTGCCTGCCCTCGCCCATCGCCTTCATCTCGAGGACCGAAAAATCGTGACTACCAATGGTTGCTTTGATCTTTTGCACTGGGGCCATTTGAAATATCTTCAAGACGCCAGGGCTCTGGGCGATCTGCTCATTTGCGGGGTTAACGCGGATAGTTCGGTGAAAGGTTTAAAAGGCGAAGGCCGACCGCTCGTCGCGGAAGGCTTACGGGCCTTGCAGCTGGCTGCCCTTGAGTCGGTAGATTACGTGGTGATTTTTTCCGAGCCGACGCCGAATCGGTTTCTGGAATTGATCGGTCCTGCTATTCACGTTAAAGGCGGTGACTATCTGGAAAAGGCGTTGCCTGAGCGCGAGGTGGTCGAAAAAGGCGGGGGCAAGGTGGTTTGCTTGCCTTTCGTACCCGGCCTTTCCACTAGCGGCTTGATCGAAAAGATCAAACACGGTTAGCCTTGTCGACGTGAATCCCTACTTAAAAATGTTTGGTAAACGCGACGCTACCTTCTAAATGCAGATTCATTAAATCGAGCTGAAAGGCGACGTTCACCGGCATTTCAATTTCCGCCCCGGCAAACGCATGAATCACCGAGTAACTTCCTGCGGTTTCTACGGATTGGCAATCCGTCCCGCGCCAGATGACGCCACACCGTAGGATTGCTTCAAATGCCAGACCGAAGGATAATAAAAGGGCACTCCCCTCTTACCTTTCGGAGGATCTCATTCCCATGCGTCTTTTCCCTTCCGTCCTGCTGGTGTGGTGCGTCATTTCTCTACCCACGCAGGCTGGAACACTCTCAGGGCACCTTAGCCAACTCGAGATGAATCATATCGTCGAGATCCTGGGCGTCGGCGCCGCTTCTCGACTTTTGCGTTCGGCCGAACCCTATGACTTCTGGCCCGGAGCCAAATTAGGAGTCGAGATAGCGATGCTTCCGACTCGGGATATCAATGAGCTTGGGGATCGGACCGGCAGTGTTCCAGGGCTTACCCCCAGTCCTCGCCTCTATCTCGCGAAGGGGTTGCCCTTCAACCTGGAGGTCATCCTCAATTATTTTCCTTCCAGCATTGTGAATACGGTTTCCACCACCGGAATCATGGTGAAGTGGTGCTT
>Ga0206903_10182_pt1 | contig 20691 bp, 16 predicted proteins | sample Alteio_BWOrgHeat_45_FD_152959 | JGI IMG/M metagenome (GOLD analysis project Ga0206903, IMG submission 152959) | Enriched cells from forest soil in Barre Woods Harvard Forest LTER site, Petersham, Massachusetts, United States -... | ecosystem: Environmental > Terrestrial > Soil > Temperate forest >... | reverse complement strand
CTGACTTCGGGTAATAATAATGTCGGCATCAATTCTTTCATCCGGGATTATCATTTTAAGGAAGACATGCAGTATTTTGTAGCACCGGGCAATAAGATCAATTTCGGATTGGAAGCGATTGCAGTCACTACATCTCCCGGCGTGATCTCAGCAGCACCGAACAGCGATAATTTTAATTCTGTTACTGTTCCTGATAAACATGGCCTGCAAACGGCTTTGTATTTTTCCCAGGATCGTTCCCTTTCAGAAAGGATTAATATAAACTACGGCCTGCGGGCAAGCCTTTTTACCGTGCTTGGACCAGGCGACTATTATACATACGACTCCAGCGGACTGGCAACCGATACGGCAACCTACGGGAGCGGCCAGGTAGTCAAAAATTATTTCAACCTCGAACCCCGGTTTTCCATCAGTTACCAGATCGCGGAAAACAGTTCCGTAAAATTTGCTTATACAAGAACAACCCAGAATCTGCACCTGCTGTCGAACAGCACTTCGTCCAACCCAACGGACGTCTGGATACCCAGCAGCAACAATGTAAAACCTGAAATAGCCGACCAGGTTTCTGCCGGTTATTTCCGCAATTTTGAGGATAACCTGTATGAGTTCTCTGCTGAAGTATACTACCGGAATATGCAGAATCAGATCGACTATAAAAATGGTGCGCAGCTGATCGCTAATGTAAATGTGGAGTCGCAGCTCATATTCGGCAAGGGAAGGTCGTACGGACTGGAATTATTCGTGAAGAAAAAATATGGAAGGCTCAGCGGATGGGTTAGTTATACCCTGTCACGTACTGAAAGGCAGTTCGCGCAGGTGAATACCGGCAGCTGGTATCCGGCCAATCAGGACAGAACGAATAACCTTTCCGTTGTCGGGATATATAAACTGAGTAGTAAATGGACTTTATCGGCAGACTTCGTCTACTATACGGGGAATGCCGTCAGTTGGCCTGGCGGAAAATACCTGGTGAACGGACAATATGCTTTTTATTATACAGAAAGAAACGGCTACCGGATGCCTTCTTATAACCGGCTCGACTTCGGCGCCACGCTGCAGGGAAAAAAGACCAAAAAGTACGAGAGCAGCTGGAACTTTTCCATATACAATGTGTACGGACGTGAGAATCCGTATACCATTAATTTCCAGCAGGATCCGTCCGATGCTACAAAAACACAGGCGGTGCAGTGGGCTTTGTTCCGCTGGGTACCTTCTGTAACCTATAATTTTAAATTTTTATGATGAAAAACCGGCATGGCATTTTCCTGTTCATCATTCTTTTTTCATCCTGTCAGAAAGTGGTGACCCTGAATTTGAAAAATACAACACCGCAATTGGTTATTCAGGGTGAAATAACCGATTCACCAGGACCTTATACCATTTCGATTAGCGAGACAGTTGATTTTTATGCAGACAATGTCTTTCCCGGTATATCGGGTGCGATTGTAAAAATCAGCGATTCCGATGGTATTACGGACAGTCTTACGGAAACGTCCAAAGGGGTATATTCCACGCACACGCTGACTGGAAAGCCGGGAAATACTTATAATTTATCGGTTTCTCTTCAGAATGTACAGTACAGTGCGATTTCCACTATGCCCGCAGTGGTTCCATTTGACTCCCTGACCATTTCAAGTACCAGTGGATTTAACCAGAAGCGGATCAATGCCGTGGTCAATTTCCAGGATCCTGCCGGTGTGCCGAATTATTATGAATTCCTGGAATATATCAACGGGCAACCTTTCCGGAACAATATTTTCGTTTTGAGTGACCGTTTGTCGGATGGAAAATATATTAGTTCAACCCTGCGGACAGATAGTTCTTACATCAATACGGGAGACCGCGTGGACGTAAAAATGTACACCATTGATGAAAATATTTTTAATTATTTTCTGCAGTTGAGGCAGTCATCCGGAACAGGCGCATTCAACTCCACCGCTTCCCCGGCTAATCCAACATCCAATATTTCCGGCGGGGCGTTGGGATATTTCAGCGCGCAAACGGTTCAGACAAAATCCATCATCGTTCAGTGATGCACGATAGACATACGATCCGTCTGCTTGTTTTCGTTAATATTCTGTCGTGGTCATCCCGGCCATACTACCGGTTTCCGGAACATCCACATTTTCTCCCGGATAGTATCTGATCTTACGTCTTCTTACGTCTTTTTCCGTCTTCTGTCGTCTGGGAAAGCTCTGCGTGCCGGCTCGCCGCCGGCTATTATATTTTATACCGTAATTCATATGGATTATTCAACAATTTCCACCAGTTGATTTTAAAATAAAGGCACTTACAGAGTTCAGTATCAACTCTATGGCAATGGTCTGATTTAAGAAAAAAAGTATAACTTTCTACTGTGTTTTCCTGCAGATAATATTTTACAACAAGATATTAAACGGATGGCGATGGATGAAAATGATGATAAGAAAAAATCTACGTTGAAGACTTCAATCTGGCTGGGTATAGGCTTATTGGCAGTAATATTAATTATGGTGATTTTTATACCCTGTCCCTCAGCCAGCCAATATTTTGTTTTCAGGATAATGATCGCACTGGCAGGCGCCGGTCTGGCTGCTATTATTCCCGGTACACTGAGTATTGAAATGGCAAATGGTGTTAAGGCCGGCGGGGCATTGGCTATTTTTGCCATTGTTTATTTTTTCGACCCGGCCTCCACGGTCGCTACAAATAAATGCGTCGACGAAACATTTGACCTCACAGTATTTGTTCATGGCAAAGGAGGTTTGGAAGATAAAATACTCAAAGATCAGGGTTTGGTTTGTGTGTACCTGAACTCAAAACCCGAGAAGGTACAGATTGATGGAGATGGTAAGGCAACCTTTACAGAAATTTCGCCCACCTTTCTTAATTCCAAAGTTCGCATTACTATTGAACACCCCCAACCTTATCAGTCAACTCATCCTGACTCACTTTATGAATTAAAGAAAAATGCGGTTGTCTACCTTGAAACAGCATTGATGGGAACTGACAAGATTTTCGGAGAAGTATTGGATTACAAAACGAGGCAATTTATCGATAGTGTTCGTGTAAGTATTTTTGACATTGAAACCTATACCAATGCGAATGGGTGGTTCGAACTGCAAATCCCTGCTGACAAGCAGCTTAAATTTCAGCGGGTGTCTTTTGACAAAAAAGGATATGAACGCGTCGTGTTCGATTCCGTTCCCGTACATACCAGGCAGCAGATGAGTTTAACCATGAAAAGACTGGTGCCGTGATTGTGCAATTGGTTTTCTGATTTTATCATTTTTTGAACGATCGAATCTGGAATAATGGTTCCCCGCAACGTAAGATTTTTATTCAATATTTTAATGACGCTTGCATCCGTTGATGCAGGCGCACAACAGGATGTTAAATTATCCGGAGTAGTAGTTGAACAAAACAGTAAACTAAAATCCGGGCAGGTAGTTTATGTGCAGGGGGCCAGTATAAAAGCCACCCAGGCTACCCCGCAAATGAGTGATGCCAGGGGAAGATTTACGCTGGTGTTTGCTGATATGCCTCCCGGAAATGTTGCTCAAATTGACGTTGGCAGAGATGGCTATGAAGTGGTTAATTCCAAGGTATTGCAGGCTGCAGCCATAACAGGGCGCAATGCCCCTCTCGAAATAGTTATGTGCAAATCCGGATTGTTGTATGATAATCAGGTTCTTTATTATGATATAGCAACAGACGCCACCCGGCAACTTTATGAAAAGAAATTAAAAATTCTGGAACAGGGCGGTAAAAATAAAGACGCTCTTATAGCGCAGCTGCAGAAAGAAATGAACAGGGTAATTTTATCGAAAGAGGAAGCTGTCAAAACATTGAAAGAACAAAATCAGTTTCAGCTGTCTCAATCGTTGGCGCTTGCCAATAAATTCGTAACAATTAATCTGGATGACGAATCAGAAACCTATCAGAGAGCATTTAAAGCCTTCGAAAGTAAAGATGTCGGGAGAGCTGTCTCGTTAATGGATAGCGTTAATCTTGAAAGCAGGCTTAATACGAATGTGGAAGAATTGCGAAAAGAAGAGGCGTCAGGAAACTATTCGACACAAAATATTGAAAAACGAAAACTGCAAATAAAGCAGGACATAAGCCAGTGCATGTTTAAAGCGAGGCTTCATATTTTATTATACGACTATAATACAGCCCGGCAATCTTATGTACTGGCACTTCAGTATGATAGCTCAAATACCGAAAATCTCCTGGAAGCCGGCACTTTTTTCTTAAATCAAAATGATAATGTTCTGGCAAAAAAATATTTTAACCAGCTCGTATCGTTTTCACGCACTGACTACGCTAAAGCGATCGCATATGCAGATATAGGGAATTCTTATAAAAATATCGGTGCATATGAGGAGGCTGAAAAATATTATCCCCTGTCCGTTAAAATACTAAGTCAGCTGTATGCTGAGTCTCCCGCAGGATACAGGCTTGAACTAACTGATGTTTTGAACAGGTTGGGGGCTTTATACTTCGAGTGGGGGTTTTATTCAATAGCCGGGCGTTACCTGGATGAAGCCGATGATATATATTCAAAATCTTATGACTCTTTGAGTAATAATAGTATACCAGACGCGGAAAATTTAATATGGTTTGATATCCTTTATAATAAAAGCTCCATTTACTATGCGAACGCCAACTATTACGGGGCGGAACGTTTGTTAGATTTTCAGGCAATCCCTGTTTTGGAAAAAGTCATAAAAAGAAGTCCATCCCGCTATGGAGATCGCCTGGGCCGCGCTTTGTATAAACAGGGGTTGTGTGATTTTTATTTAAAAGATTATGAGACAGCAGGCGGTCTTCTCCGTGAGGGAATTGGGAAAATAAGAGAACTTGCTGAAAAAAGACCGGATCAATATTCCGGTGAATTAGGCGATATGTTAACCGGGCTTGGAAACCTGTGCTATTATTTGAAAAATTACGGTAGTGCAGAAGAATTTTATTTCGAGTCTTTAAAAGTCAACAGGCCGCTACCGGATAAAAATTCATCTGACCAGGATTTATCTTATTTCGCAGCTACGTTCAGCAGGCTGGCAAATCTTTGTATAGAATTAAAGCAGTATAACCAGGCAGCGGAATTATGCAATGAGGCATTAAATATTCAAATGCGACTGGCCGCTAAAAACCCGGTTAAATATTCCCGGCAGCTGGCTTTTACCAATCATGTGCGTGGTCGTTTACAGTTCAGTTTACATAACTATCAAAAGGCCGAAGAAGACTATGAAAGTGCTCTTGAAAAGTATAAAAGTCTGGAGGAAAAAAACCCTGAAATTTATTTGCCTGAAAAAGCCGGGGTATTGTACGATCTGGGGTTATTGAATTACGAATTAAAAAAATATGACACCGCAGAACAATATTTTTTAGGCGCTATGGAAATCACCATCGGGATTATTAAAGCTAATAAAGACGCCCTGGACCGTGGAATATTACTTGAAAATTTATTTTTTTTCTCAAAAACGATAGGTGCTTTTGACGATTTATACCGGAATTGGCAAGGTACTGCGAAAGCCAGGCAGTCATATGTAGAAATGAAGAACGAATATTTGCCCATAGAAGAGAAAAACAGGCCAAAAGCATCGGACTCGGTTGTGATGCTGAATAACCTTGGAAAATTTTTCAGTGACCTGGAAATTTACCCGGCCGCAGAACAAAGTTTTATGCGTGCCATAGATCAATTCCTTGCGCTTTCTGCAGAGGAGCAAACGCGTTTAACTGGTTTTAACATTGCCAATACGGCTGTGAGCCTCCTGAACGTCTACCAAATGGAACTGGAAGCTACCAAGGATTTTTCATACAGGGATAAGGCGATAAAATTTATGGGGAAGGCAAAAGAATGGAATGAACAGGATCCGGCGGCCTACGATTACTCGTACAATAAAAAAAAGCTGGAAGACTTTGACGCAGTATTTAAAAATGTAACCACCAAAGATTTAAATGTAACAACTCTTTATCTGGACGATATTGAGAAAAAACTAAATTCAATAGGTCAGGAAAAGGACACGATAGTCATTACGACATCGTTGGAAAAAATAATTAAAGACCTGGAGTCTAAGCGGGTTGAAAATCCCCGGAATCAGAGAATGAATGGCTACTTGGCACAGGCTTATGGAAGCCTTGCCTGGTTTTATGTATTTAAAAAGGAAAATACGAAGACTATCAGTTATGCCCAGAAAGGCATTGCACTCGACTCTACGCAGACCTGGATTTATTCCAACCTTGCGCTGGGTTATCTTTTATCCGGAAAATGGCCTGAAGCAAAAAAAATATATGGAAAGTATAAGGATGTCTATCAGGATGAGTTTCTTAAAGATCTGCACGATTTAAGAGAAGCCGGTATCGTTGTTCCTCAGATGAGGGAAGCGGAGGAGTTTATTCTCAGATAATAAGTGCGGCAACTAATCTAAGTAATAACACTTAGAAAAAGAGTGGAAATATAATTTGAAATAATAAGGGGAAGTTTTCGTTTTAAATGATATGAAAAACCTCTCTGTCTGTCTGATAATTTCGATCGTTTTATTTTCCTGTAATAAAAGCAATACGCCACCACCGCCAGAACCACCCGTACCAGCGGATTCACTATTGAAATCTTTTTCTGTTTATGAGCCTCTGGTCCATATTAAGACGCTGGTCGTATTGGGTTATGATGAAAAAAAACTGCTCGCCAGTGTAGCCGTACACAATTACGACAGTTCGGGTTCAACTGTTCAAATCGATAGCACTGTCCTTAGTTTCAAACAAGCCGATAGTACAACTCTTCCCGGTTCATATGATCTGACGGTTTATGATCCCAGCGGTCCACCTGCAGGCGCTCTTGAACATCATTTGGTGAGTTATGATAATCTGAACCGGTTTACCCGAGATTCTGCCACTATGGTTCAAACGAATAATTATTCAACTAAACACTTTACTTATGATGGATATGGGAACACAACCATTGAGTCATTTTCATTCGATCCGCAAACACCTGGCAGCCTGACATATCAACAGGTTGACACCATGATGATGTCACAGGACAATATGTTGTTGGATATCGCATATATGACTCCGGGCGGGCAGATGATTCGTGTGATTACCCGGTCTTTTTCAACGAATCTCAATCCACTCTACAACCAGCACTTTACATATAACTTTGGTACGATACTGAGTTATAACAGTTTGGTGGATTTCAGATCAATAAATCTTCCTGACCAGTCTAACTATCAGGACTCAGACTTCCAGACTGTCAGTTTAAACTTTGCGTGGACAAAAGACACAGCCGGCCGGGTTATAAAAGGAGTCGGTTCAGATCCGAATACAGGGATAACAGGGCAGATCTATACGTACAATTATTAAATCATTCAGACTGCATTTGCACAGGCTTTTTATAAACCGGAAGGTTTTCTAAAGAAATTCTAATAGCTTTTTAACCGGTGCTCCCGATCATATTACACAATAAAAAAATCCGTCCAGTTTATTGGGGGCCGGTACATTTTACGTCAACAATATTTTATGCTTAAGTATGTAAGTCTAATTTGCTTTTTGTTGACTTCTATAGTAAGCTGTAGTCAGAAAAAGTCGGATTCGATCTTTCAGAACTACCTAAGTAACATACATAATACCAAGGAAGATATAGAAATCAGAGCTAAATTGAAGGATACCATTCAATCTTGGATAGATCGTCAATTTTATGAGCTTCTTTTTTACAACAAGGTGACCTGGAAAATAGATGACGCAGTTTTTTTTGATAAAGATAAAAAAAAGGCGTTATTACTGGTCCTTGCGCAGGTTAAATCTCCTTCATTTCCGGATGATTATGTCAAGATTGTTGCGGCCGAAAGAATAGGTGGGAACTGGGAATTTTATTATGTGGGTTATCCCGTTATAACACATATTAGGAACGAAAATAATAACAAGCCTTATTCATTTGAGCAGTTATCGATCAGTGGACGTGAAGAAATAACCCAGGACGGGTTTATTAAATGCCAAGTTATGTGTAATATTAATTACGACTATATTGACAGTGATATTTGGTTTGCAGATTGGAAACGTGAAATGCATTGGAAATTTTTAAATAACGCGACTCCAAAACACCCGGTTGCAAAACCGGGTGAGTTATTTTTCTAATATATTGTTTTGACTGCCCGGCTTGATTTGTACCTAACCCGGTATTAACGTGACAATTTCATGCCAAACCTGAATGTTTGATTTAGATGAATAAAAATCACTGAAAAGCTCATTTTCTTACCTGCTAAATAATATCTCTTTATTAAGTTTTGAATGACTAGTTTTTGCTCCCGGATTTTGGTGTTAATCTCGTAGTAAAACGGATGCGTATTTTTACCCAATAATCGTCCGTTCCGGACAATTGCTCCTTTGTGATCTTTTCAGGCAAATCGATTGGGTGATACAAATCCTTAATTTTATAATATGAAATTTTTAATTATAATATCCATTGTCTTTACTTTTAACATACACCCTGCTAAAACTCAAAATCAATTAGATAGTAAAGAAAAATTTTCGGATAGCATTACTTTAAAAGCTAAAAATTTAAAACGATTATACTTATTGTCAACATCATCTTCAGGTGCAAACGAGATTTATAAACAAAAGTTTTTTTATGAATTTCCGAATACTTTTGGAGAGCTTGATGAAATATATGGGTACAACAAGAATAAACCTGCCCCTTTATATCGTGAAGCCCAGACACATATTATTGGGCTATTTAATAATCTGAATGAAATTATAAATGATACAGTATATTATAAAAAAATTGTTGCAATCGCAATTGGCGGACATTGGGATGGTGATGCGATAAATTATTTCCAAAATGGGTTGATACAAAAGGTTGATAGTAATCCTAAACTCATCGCTCACCTTCTTAAAAACATGCCTGATAAGAAAATAAAGAGTTTTTGGTTTTTTTATTTTGATGGGCCACACCCGAAAAAACAAATTGCAGCGCCTTTGCAAAAAATAAAACAAATTTCCAAAAAAATATATGACTTAATGATCGAAGCTCAAGGTGAGGTATTAAAGCAACCACATTAATATTGCTAAAGGGAAAGAGCACATAAGCGCCTTAAAGTTTAAAAATTTTACATTTTTTATATATCCTAAAATATTATTTCTCTCATTTTGTCAGGAAAACCTTTAGGTGAGATAAGTGAAATGGGTTCAGCAAATGGATTTTTACAAAATATTAGATCAAGCGTTGGGGCATTTTCGGATTATCGAGATGTCAAAGAAGAAATTCACGAAAAATTTTATAAGTAACTTAATATATTTATTTTTTTATCTGTGGAATTAAAATCCTTATTCTCAATGTTCTCCGCTTTGTATAAAAGGTGGATAAATTTAAATTTACTTGGAATTGCATTTTATATTTTTTTATTTTTCTTATTTGCACTTACTGATTTAATTAGTAAAGATAAATTTGGAATTATTTTTATGTTGTTTGGGTGGGTTTTAATTTTTATAAGATTTTATATAGTTCAGCTTATTAGAGACATAAAAAGAATAAATCATATAATCAGTTTTGTTGAGTTTGAACACCAAATTACAATCGAAACATTTCCTGTTTCTATACTGTTTGGCCTAATAAATAGAAATTCAATCGAATTAACTATGCCCTTGAATGAGATAATAGTTGCCGAAACTCCAGAGAATTGGCCCTTACTTAAAAGGACAATGAAGTCAGAAAATAACTTTGCCATTATTATTGCAGGAGAACAATTTTTCCTCCTACGCACTTTATTTGAAGACTCGGATATTTTTGATAAACGTGTTGGCGAACTTTTGGGTAATTCCCTTAAAAGTTAGAATGGAAGTATCCCATCGACCAACTGCATATAGGTTTTGGGAATGAGGTAGAATATTTTTGCCATTTCACCTTCAAAATAAATTTTATGGAAGTGGGAAATTGATGAATACAACATGTACAATGTAATTAAGTTAGTAAACAAATTTATTGGGAAATGAAAATTATGAAAGTCTTTCAATATTATATTACCGTTGTTTCTGCGATAATGTTCATTCAATTTGTGATGATGATCATTATGCAGAATACCAATAGGGATTTTAGTTCACTAAAGATGCACACTTCTGTATTACATTTCTTCGGGTATCTGTTTTATTTTAGTATGTGGAACATAATTTTCGTTTTTGTTTCTGGAATATGGTTTCTATTTGATAAGGAAAGACGTAAAGTAGGAGTTTTTGCATTGATTTGTTTGGCATCATTTCTTTATTTACTATTTATTGTTAGCAATGACTTTTGACGGACAAGAACAATCAAAAATTCAAACTAAATAAAAAAGCGAAGTGTTGTAGTTAAATTCGGTTTATACGGCTATCAAAAACCAACGGCCTTCGACAGCGATACGAGTAATTATTGAAATTTCAATAACTATGGATATGCTAACCCCGTCCAGGGATACAATAGCATTTTTCCATTTACAGATTCACGTAATCAAAAAGCCATAAAGGACAATGAGAGAGGGCTGTAATAGATTTAAGTTATCATTTGAGTTTTTTCTTTGTTAAGGTTGATGCACTAATTAATGTTCAATTAAGAATGCAGTGTATTTTAGCAACCAATCAATAAGAATTTGATGTTTAATTTATTAAAAAGAATAACTGGTTGTTATCTGAGTTATTCTGCAGTTTGGATGCGATAATTATAAATGTGCAAATAGACCTATTCTTGCTACTAATGTTGGATTTGCTTCTAGTGAAGCATTAAAGTAACTATCAATGGTAGAGCCCTTTAGGTTCTTTTTGTCGCGACAATAGTGATAAAACTCTTCGATCAGTTCCGGAGTCAATTCCTGAAATGTAATTTCCTTGTTATATGATATCACGTGATCCAGGCAGGCTTTATATTTTTTGAAGGTGTCCGGTTCAAGTTTATCGTTTGGATTTTTAATATAATTGGCAAAAAAGATATTAAAACAGCTTCCTAAATCTGCTTGATTTAGATGACTAAAAATCACTGAAAAGCTCATTTTCTTACCTGCTAAATAATATCTCTTTATTAAGTTTTGAATGACTAGTTTTTGCTCACGAATTTTGGTGTTAGTCTCGAAGTAAAACGGATGGGTATTCTTTACCCAATAATCGTCCATTCCAGACCATTGCTCTTTTGTGATCTTTTCAGGCAAATCGATTGGGTGAGACTTACTTGCCCGATCGATAGTAATTCGGATGTGAACCGGGTATTTGCCTGATTTACTGGATAATCTGCGCCGATTGTGGACAACAGAGAGGGTAGGAAGATTCATAAGGTTTCGGCTTTAAGGGTGAGAAAATGAACCCCCAGCCGAGGCAAATGCCACAAAGAAATGGCCAAAAAGCGTAAAACAAACGTTGCAAAAACTACCGAAAAACAACGAATTTTAACGAATGTCAAAAAAATGAAAAAACCGCCAAACTGTCTCCAGTGGCGGCTTTGAAGGAATATTGAGGAATTTTGAGAAACCCCAGAAGTACCGCGTACGGGAATCGAACCCGTGATTCATCCGTGAAAGGGATGCGTCTTAACCCCTTGACCAACGCGGCTTTAAGAGTGAATCCCCAGCCGTTTTTAACGTTTAGGGTCTGCAAAGATATAGGCTGCTGCGATAACTTCCCAAATGTTTTTGTTTCGTAACTTTGCATCCTAAAAATCAAATCATCAAAGCTATGAGCACAGTTAAAGTTGCGATCAATGGTTTCGGAAGGATCGGGCGTTTAGTTTACCGCCAGATCTATAATATGGAAGGAATCGATATCGTTGCGATTAATGATTTAACCAGTCCGGCAGTCCTGGCGCACCTTCTTAAATACGACAGCGCTCAGGGCCGGTTCAACGAAGATGTAAAGCATTCAGAAAACTCCATCTCCGTAAACGGGGAAGAAATAAAGATATACGCACAGAAAAACCCGGCCGATATTCCATGGAAAAACCATGATGTGGACGTTGTGCTGGAATGCACCGGTTTTTTTGCCGACAAGGAAAAAGCAGAACTGCATCTGAAAGGCGGCGCCAAGCGCGTAGTTATATCAGCACCGGCAACAGGCGATCTGAAAACCATTGTTTTCAATGTAAACCACCAGATCCTCGATGGTACTGAAACCGTCATCAGCTGTGCTTCCTGTACTACGAATTGCCTGGCCCCGATGGCAGACACCCTGGATAAGAAATTCGGAATTGAAATGGGCTTCATGACAACCGTGCATGCCTATACAAATGATCAGAACACCCAGGATGCGCCGCATCCGAAAGGCGATCTTCGCCGGGCGAGGGCAGCTGCTCAGAATATTGTTCCCAACAGCACCGGTGCAGCAAAGGCCATTGGTCTCGTTCTTCCGAAACTGAAAGGTAAACTCGACGGCAATGCACAACGTGTTCCCGTGATCACCGGATCGCTTACTGAACTCACCACGATTTTAAATAAAAAAGTGACTCCGGAAGAAATCAATGCCGCAATGAAAGCAGCGAGCAATGAAAGTTTTGGTTATACCGAAGATGAAATCGTGAGCAGTGATGTAGTGGGAAGTCATTTTGGCTCCCTGTTCGATGCAACACAAACCAAAGTAATTACCGTTGGCGATAAGCAGCTGGTAAAAACAGTGAGCTGGTACGATAATGAAATGAGCTACGTGAGCCAGTTGGTTCGTACGGTTCATTTTTTCGCCGGCCTGATCAGCAAATAAAAAATCGGTTGGATGTCCTGCTTCGGTGGGACATCTTTTTTTATGCCCCTTTTAAAAAATATCCGCATGCCAGACTTCTCCCAATTCAATTTCAAAGGAAAAAAAAGCGCTGATCCGGGTGGATTTCAATGTGCCCCTCAACGATAAACTGGAAATTACCGACGATAACCGGATGCGGGCAGCTGTACCCACGATCCAAAAAATATTAAAGGACGGCGGAAGTGTTATCCTGATGTCTCACCTGGGTCGTCCGAAAGACGGTCCAACGGATAAATATTCCCTTAAACACCTGGTGAAACATTTGTCTGAGTTGCTGGGCGGCGTTCCCGTTCTGTTTGCGAATGACTGTATTGGCGAACAGGCCAGACTGACGGCAGGAATGCTGCGTCCGGGCGAAGTGCTGCTGCTAGAAAACTTACGTTTTTATAAAGAAGAAGAAAAGGGCGACGAAGGGTTCGCTAAAAAGTTGTCGGAGCTGGGTGATGTGTATGTAAACGATGCATTTGGCACGGCGCATCGGGCGCACGCGTCGACGGCCGTAATCGCTAAATTCTTTCCCGGCGACAAAAAAATGTTCGGACTACTGATGGAATCGGAAGTTAAAAGTGCAGAAAAGGTGCTGCACCAGGCCGGTAAACCATTTGTTGCCATCATCGGCGGGGCAAAAGTATCTGATAAGATGCTGATCCTGGAAAACCTGCTGGAAAAGGCAACCGATATCATCATCGGAGGCGGAATGGCCTATACGTTTATGAAGGCGGATGGTGGAAATATCGGTAAGTCATTATGCGAAGACGACCGGATTGTAACCGCCAGGGAGATATTAGCGAAGGCGGATTCCAAAGGCGTCTGTATTCATCTTCCGGCCGATTCCATCATTGCTGATAAGTTTGACGCGCATGCACAGACATCCACGGCACCGAGTTATAATATACCGGCAGACTGGATGGGACTGGATATCGGCCCGAATGCATCAGAACAGTTTTGTAATGTGATCAAAAGATCACAGACTATTCTGTGGAACGGTCCGATGGGTGTATTCGAGATGGAAAGTTTTCGTCACGGCACCAAAGCTATTGCGCTGGCCGTTGCGGAGGCAACTAAAAAGGGTGCGTTTTCGCTGGTTGGTGGTGGTGATTCAGTGGCTGCTGTAAATATGTTCGGGCTGGCAGAAAGAGTGAGTTATGTATCCACAGGCGGCGGCGCCATGCTGGAATATTTTGAAGGAAAGGAACTTCCCGGAATTGCCGCGATCAATCAGGCGCCTTAAATCCCTTAGGCTGAACTTCTTTCTCAGGAAATTGTTACATTTATAATCTAACAAAAAACACATCTTATGAGTACGCGTAACCTATCGCTCATTATTATAGTAGCTGTTATCCTGCTTTTCGGCGGTTGCGCCTGCAGCGGATATAATAATCTCGTCGCCAAGGATGAAAATGTAAAGAAGTCCTGGGCTAATGTGCAGAGTGATTATCAACGCAGATCAGATCTGATCCCGAATCTGGTGAGCACCGTAAAGGGAGCTGCGAATTTTGAACAGACTACTCTTACCAACGTCATAGAAGCAAGGGCAAAAGCTACCCAGGTACAAATAAATGCCAATGACCTGACTCCGGAAAACCTGGCGAAATTCCAGCAGGCCCAGGCAGGCGTAAGTGGAGCCCTTGGTAAATTGCTCGCCGTAGCTGAAGCCTATCCGGATCTGAAAGCGACACAGAATTTCAGGGACTTGCAGGCACAGCTGGAAGGAACGGAAAACAGGATCAAAGTTTCACGGAATGACTTCAATTCGTCTGTTCAGGATTATAACCAGACCGTGCGGAGTTTCCCAAATAATATTTTTGGAGGCATGTTTGGTTTCCACGCCAAAGCTCCATTCCAGTCTGACCCGGGAGCCGACAAAGCGCCGGAAGTGAAATTCTGACAATCGCCATAATACCACTGCATTGAAAATTCCATTTTTTTCGAAAAAGGATTTTTTTTTCCGAAGAAGAAAAAAAACAGATCGTCTCTGCTATCGGGCAGGCTGAACAACATACCAGCGGTGAGATCCGTGTATTTGTTGAAAGCCGTTGCCGTTTTGTGGATCCGCTGGACAGGGCGGCCGAAGTGTTCGCCAATTTGAAAATGGGCAAGACGGCCAGCCACAATGCTGTTTTGCTATATATGGCCACGAAGGACCGGCAGCTGGCCATATTCGGTGACCAGGCCATTCACGAAAAAGTGGGGGAGGTATTCTGGCAGGAGGAAGTAATGCATATACTTTCCCAGTTTCAAAAAGATCATTATGCTGATGCGGTAGCTAAAGTGGTGCTGGATATTGGCGACGCATTAAAGCAACATTTTCCATACGACCGGCTGACAGATATCAACGAACTGCCGGACGATATTGTATTCGGCAGGTAAAAGCCACTCCGCTTCATGAAGAAATTATTATTGTCCCTGCTTGTTTTCACCTGCCTCGTTTCGGCGGCACAGAATATTCCGGCCGCTCCCAATCCGCCCAGGCTGGTAAATGATTTCGCACATGTGATGACGTCGGACCAGGTTCAGGAGCTGGAAGAAAAACTGGTGGCCTACGACGACAGCACGTCCATCCAGATCGCCGTGATTACGGTTCCCACTACGGGGGATTATGCCATTGAAGACTATGCGCTGAAAATTCTCCGTGACTGGAAAGTGGGGAATAAGAAAACAAATAACGGGATGGTGATACTTGCGGCCATCGACGATCATAAAGTATATATCGCTACCGGCTACGGAATGGAAGGTTCTGTGCCCGATATAACTGCCAAACAGATCGTGGAAGATGAAGTACTGCCCAATTTCAAGCAGCAGAATTATTATCACGGATTTGATCTGGCGGCTGACGCTATTATAAAAGCTTCGCGGGGAGAATATACGGCACCATCGGGCTATGACCAGCGAAAGGGCCGGGGTGGCGGCGGCGGAAACATCTTAGGCATCCTCATCTTTATAGTGATTATCGTAATCCTCATCAGCCGCGGCGGTGGAAGAGGCGGCGGCGGCGGCATGTTCAGCGGATCGGGTGTTCTGCCATTTATCATTGGAAATATGCTGGGCGGTATGGGCCGTGGCGGCGGCGGCTGGTCAGGTGGCGGCGGCGGCGGATTCGGTGGCGGCGGCGGAGGCGGCTTTGGCGGATTCGGCGGTGGCAGCGGCGGCGGCGGCGGTGCCGGCGGAAGCTGGTAGAGGCAAGTATGGGAGTATGGGAGTATGGGAGTATGGGAGTGGTTTTTACTCTTATACTCCCATATTCTTATACTCTTATACTAAAATCAGCTCTCTCCAACCAGTTTCGTTTCAAAAAATATTATCTTACTTATTGAATTTATTTTTAAGGTGTTTAGTTGCAAAGTCATTGTATTTATTATGATCTAACGATTTGATAAATGTGAAAATGAATATGCTACTATTAACATATATTAATTATATTTTATTTGATTTGGGGTATAAGTTCAAATAAATAATAATATATCACTAGGCACTTATAAAAATAAATTTGGTACTTCTTAAATTTTATAATTAAGTTTGATTAACAATTTAAAAGATTGTTTGGATATGAGTACGGCTGGCAGAAGTTCAATAGATAGTTTGTTGAAATATGATATAATTAAGAATATATACTTTGAACAATCTATATCATGCGCAGATTTAAGTGATTTAGTTGGGAAGAGTATTCCATTAGTAACCAAGGCTATTTCGGAATTGATAGAAACCGGACATATAGTAGAAAACGGGTATGCGGCATCGACAGGAGGCCGGAGGCCACTGGTTTATTCCCTGAAGGCGAATGAAATTTTCATTGTCTCGGTAGCCATGGACCAGTTATATACCCGGGTAACGATATTCGATGGAATGAACAACCAGGTTCTGCCCACTTATACCGTCGAACTTCGGTTGCTGGACAACAAAAATGCTCTTAATGAACTGATAGACATTATAAATGAATCAATTGTACAGGCAGGGATTGATCGTTTCAAGGTTATAGGCGTGGGCATCGGAATGCCTGGTTTCGTAAATTCAAAACTGGGGATCAATTACTCCTATTTACAAACGCCAGACCATGACAGCCTGAGGGATTATCTGGAAAAGGCCCTGCGGCTATCTGTTTATCTGGATAATGACTCCAGTTTAATTGCCCTGGCCGAATCTAAATTCGGACTGGCAAAGGGGCGAAAAGACGTGATGGTGATTAATATTGGTTGGGGAATTGGTCTGGGAATGATTATGAACGGTGAATTATTCAGAGGGCATAATGGTTACGCAGGCGAATTCAGTCATATACCGATTTCGGACAATGATGAAACCTTATGCGAATGCGGTAAACGGGGTTGTCTTGAAACGGAAGCAACATTGAGAGTTGTGGCCAATAAAGCGATTCAATTGATCCATGCAGGCAAGATCACGAACCTTCCATTGAAAAACAGTGCGGAGGAAATGTACGAAGTGGTATTGGTAGCTGCCAACAAAGGGGACCAGATGGCGATTGAACTATTCTCAGATATGGGATATAAAATCGGGAAAGGAATTTCTATACTCATTCATATTATTAATCCTGAACTGATCCTGCTAAGCGGACGTGGTGCAGCGGCCGGAAAAATATTGATGGCACCCATTCAGCAGGCGCTGAACAAATATTGTATACCCAGGCTGGCTGAGTATACCGACGTAAAAGTTTCGAAATTAGGACAAGACGCTTATTCAATAGGAGTTGCAGCACTGGTGATGGAAAATTTTGGTACTCCTGTTTTCCATACAGAAAAGCAACCCGTGTAATCATCGCAGCCATATAAAAACATTGCTATAACGCAGCAGAAAAAAAATTTAATCTGCCGCGATCAGGATCTCTTTGCCTTTCCATGAAAAACTCCAGTCTGTTTGCTGCCCTTTTTGGGCAGAATGAGCTTTTACAGACAGTCTGACGATTAGCTGGTAATGTTCAAACGATCTGAATGACCGGGTCATCAAAAAAAATGATGATCCGGTCATAACGGGTAAACTATGTGAAAGATGTAACCAAAATTTAATTTTTAAACACTGCAAAAATGAGAAAACAAACAAGCCGCTATCTGTTGCTGGGATTTGCTTTCGGGGTTCAGTTGCTTTCTGCAACGAAGGGATATTCGCATAACAAACATGCGGAGGTCGGCCCGGAATACAAAATATCCGGTTCATCAGCTACTTCAGGGAAAGTCAGAAATGCATTTTCTACCGATCGGGTACAGGAAACTATTACGGGGAAAGTTGTAGACCCGGATGGAAAGCCGATAACCGGTGCCAGCGTGACGGTTAAAGGAAGCCAAAAAGGGGTCCTGACTAATCAGAATGGTGAGTTTACAATCTCCGCATCAAAGGGAGATGTTCTGGTAATCACTTCCATTGGTTTTGAATCCACTCAGGTAACTGTTACGGATGCACCGATCAGCGTATCATTAAGTATTTCTTCCTCCGCATTATCGGAGGTTGTGGTGACTGCCCTGGGTATCCAGCGCCGGTCAAAAGACCTGACGTATTCCGTGCAAAAACTAAATAACTCGGATTTAACTACGGTTAAAGATTTAAACTTCATTAATAGTTTATCCGGCAAAGTAGCGGGGGTAACGATTACAAAAAGTTCCTCGGGCGTTGGAGGTTCTTCCCGGGTCATTTTACGTGGTAATAAATCTACCCGTGCAAATGATCCACTTTATGTTGTAGATGGTGTGCCTCTTCAAAATTATCGTGCCCAGCAACCGACGGACGTATGGGGACAGTCTTCGGGCTCCGGAGTAGGTGGCAGTGATGGTGGTGATGGAATCTCCAATATCAATCCGGACGATATCGAGAGTATGACGATTTTGAAAGGTGCTTCGGGTGCGGCGCTATATGGCAGCGCTGCGGCCAACGGTGTAATATTAATCACGACGAAAAGCGGCAAGGCAGGAAGAATGCATATAAATATTTCTTCGGGTGTGACCGCAGAAACACCTGTTTATTATCCCCAGTCACAATTTAAATATGGCCAGGGCTCTTCAGATACGTCAACCAATATTTCGCCGACGGATCCGAATAGCTGGGGACCGGTTTCCAATTCCCCGGATTTCACGAAACCTTTCTATCAGACGGGGGTAACATTCGATAATACCATCAGTTTTTCCGGTGGAACAGACAGATCGCAAACTTATTTCTCCTATGGCAATGTTTCCAACAAGGGAATTATTCCAACTTCATCACTCCAGCGGAATACATTCAACTTCCGGCAGGTTTCCAAATACCTGAACGATAAACTTACTGTGGATGCCAATGTATCGTTCCTCGAACAAATTGTAAATAACAGGCCCGTGAGCGGACTATATGCCAACGCATTGACCGGTCTCTACCTTTTTCCCAGAAGCCTGAATTTTCCCAGTTATAAAAACTATTCACAGTTTTATGCGCCCAGGAATGTGTTCCTGCAGAATTGGTATGACATGAACCCCGATGGTACCGGAGGAACGGATCATGAACAGAATCCTTACTGGGTAACCAACAGAATGCCGACTCAGCAGACCCGCAACCGGGCAAATGCTTATTTGACATTGAAATATCAGTTCAACGAATGGCTGAACATACAGGCTCGCGGTAATTTTGATAAATCATGGGATTTATTTGATCAGAAAATGTATGCCGGTACGAATAGTGTTCAGGCCGGTCCCAATGGACGATACACGTATATCAATTCAACCAATACGCAGGCATATGGTGATTTGATCTTAGGCGCACATAAAAAGCTTTCAACTGATTTGACGCTGCAGGCAAATCTGGGTACCAGTATTACAGATAATGTGGTTACCGGTCTTGGATTTGATCAGGATCCGACTGCTGGTAACGGCCTGGCCTATGCGAATCAGTTTGGTGTAAATGAAATTGATCCGAATTCAATGCAGATCTATCAATCTCAGGCGCACAAACAGCAGCAGGCCATTTTTGCAAGTGCTCAGCTGGGCTATAAGGATTTCCTCTACCTCGACCTGACTGGCAGAAACGACTGGTCATCAACTTTTGCGTTTACTCCTGTTGAGGACAAGGGATATTTCTACTGGTCAGCAGGTGCGAATTTGATTTTATCAGACGCATGGAGAATGCCGGATGCAATTAGTTTTGCAAAGGTTCGGGTATCATATGCCAAAGTGGGTAATGATGTGCCTGTTTATTCAACCAATCCGCCACAATGGACGAAACAGGGTAATGTAAATATCAATGCGGCATTCAATACCATTGTTCCTTATCCGGGCGCTTATCTGGCTCCGGAAGATAACAGATCTTTTGAAATCGGTACAGAATGGCGTTTTGCCCATGATATGATTGGTTTTGATTTTACGTACTATAAAAACAATAACTATAATCAGTACGCCACAGTTAAACCTTCTGCCGGTACCCAGTATACACAGTTTTATTTAAATCTCGGAAATATACAGAACCAGGGAGTTGAAATTTCTGCCTATGTAACTCCTGTAAGTAATCAAAAAGTAAAATGGACAAGCACGTTCAATTTTGCTTTAAATAAAAACTTAATAGTAAGCCTGTCCCAGCCCGGCATTCCGGGAGCGAACAGCAATAATCCTTTTATACTGACAGGCATCGGCGTGAACATGTATCAGTCTCAAATTATTCAGGGCGGCCAATGGGGTGACATTTACGGATATAAATTCGCCCGTGCTTCTGACGGCTCTATAATGGTGAACGATGCCGGCGCACCGCAAAGACTGCAAAGTGCCTCCGGTCAGGACTCCGTCGGTTTAGTGGGTAATCCGAATCCGACATTTACACTTGGCTGGAATAATAGTATCACGTTCGGTCATTTTACTGTGGACTTCCTAATTGATGGTCGTTTTGGAGGTAAGGTGATGAGCGTTACGCAGGCTATGCTCGATGAATATGGCGACAGTAAAGCGAGCGGTGATGCACGCGACCAGGGTGGCGTAAACGTAAAGGCAACCAATATGAATACAAACAAGCCGTGGG
>Ga0206903_10180_pt1 | contig 20761 bp, 9 predicted proteins | sample Alteio_BWOrgHeat_45_FD_152959 | JGI IMG/M metagenome (GOLD analysis project Ga0206903, IMG submission 152959) | Enriched cells from forest soil in Barre Woods Harvard Forest LTER site, Petersham, Massachusetts, United States -... | ecosystem: Environmental > Terrestrial > Soil > Temperate forest >... | reverse complement strand
GTTCAGTTGCACCGGTTTGTCCTTGTACTGATCCAGCCAATAATTTTCGATCTCAGCATAAGTCTCCGTTTGAGAAAATTTCCATTCGTCTTCGGAGTATTGCGTAAAACGAATCGCTTCCGGAAGATCTGGTTCCAGGCCTTTTGAATAAGCCGAATACAATTTGCCCAGGTCCTGAAGCAGGATTCCGACTGACCAGCCATCACAAATTATATGATGGGCTGTGAGTGTTAAATAATGTGCCTGTTCTTCGAGTTTAAAAATAGCAAAGCGGAAAAGGGGGCCGTTTAATAAGTCGAATGGAGTGGAAGCATCATTTACGGCAAACGCCCGGATGAGTTCATTTTGTTCTTCTACTGATTTTCCCGAAAAATCTTCCAGGGTCAGGTTAAGCGGATAATCCTTATATATACAAATCTCACTTCCGTCAGCGCTGAATGCGGACCGAAGCACCTCGTGCCGGCTGATCAATTCCTGGAGGGATTTCTCCATGGCAGACTGATCCCATTCGCCTTTCATTAAAAGGGAAACTGATTCATTATACCCGCGATTGGCATCCGGGCCACCGATTATGCAGGAAAGCCAGATTTCCTGCTGTGGTTCTACAGTCGGTGCTATGCGAATGATTTCCCGTCCGGCAAACGGATCAAAATCAATGGCTATTTCATCTACATTCATATGGGGCCTATCCAAACTTATTTTCTGTTCAGCTGCTTATATTTTCCCGGTCTGCTGGGATCCGAAATAAACCAGGCGGGATTTCCCTGCGGATCCCTGCCAAGTCTTGCTCCCGGCATCGGCGGTTCGTCCTGCATTCTGCCTGCAATTTCCGGTGGTTTTTGCGAAACCATAAAATCGGCGCCGATCAGGTCGTTTATACTGTCTTCAAACTGTTGTATAACGAACCGAATATCGGCTTCTGTATGCGCTTCTGTTAAAAAACACGGGAAACCGTCCCAGATATGCACGCCCTTATTTCGCATGAGCGTAAAAAGCAGTTCACCATAAGGGATTTCATTTTTCCATTTAATTTTCCAGAGCGACCCGAATTGCGCAATATATATCGGCAAACCATTCCTGGTACAAATATCATTCATGGCATCCGCCAGTTTTTTCGTGTTCCTGTTCATAATCTCCTGCAGGGAGGGTCCTTTCGCCTTCATGTATTCGAGGGATGCTTTTGCTGCGGCGAGTGCCAGTGGATGACGTACAAATGTACCGGCAAAATAAGTAACTCCCGCTTCCGGTGTGGAGTCATCCCCAAATTGCCATTCACCCCCGTCGAGCGCATCCATCCAGACTTTTTTTCCAGCGATCACACCAAATGGCATACCGGCGGCCACCACTTTTCCATATGTTCCTATGTCAGCCGAAATACCAAACATTGACTGGATCCCGCCAGGATGCATCCGGAATCCGGTAATCACTTCATCAAAGACGAGGGCGGACCCAGATTGGGTTGTTATCTTTCTTAATTCCTTTAGAAATTCAACCGGCTGGTATTCCGGGCGGCGGCTCTGCACCGGTTCTACCAGAACAGCAGCAATTTCCTTTCCTCTTTCCCGGATAATCTGCAGACTCTCTTCGGTTCCATAATCCAGGATCAGCATATTCTGCACGGAATTGGCCATGATACCCGGAGCAGCCGGAAATGTTTTTAATTTCTTTGTACCCCGTACGATCACTTCATCCATAATCCCGTGATAGGATCCGTTGAAAGCGACGATCAATGAACGTCCGGTAACTGTTCTCGCAATACGCATGGCTCCCATGACGGCTTCCGATCCTGTATTGCAGAGGGCCGAGCGGTCGAACCCGGTAAACTCGCATATAAGTTTGCAAACCGGTCCGGCTAATTCATGCTGGGGACCAAGTTCATAACCCTGCTCAATCTGTTCCTTAAGAGCATCCGTAATAAATTTCGGCTGGTATCCAAAAAAATTGGAACCAAAACCATTCAAAACATCCACGTATTCGTTTTCGTCCAGATCCCAAATGCGGCTACCCTTTGACCGGTTCACAACTAATGGATAAACAATTTCTTTTGTGAGGGGCTTAAATCCGGTCACCACTCGCGGATCAGACATATATTTCCGATGCTGTTGTGTATATTTTTTGCTTGCCGCCGTTTTCTTATTGTATACCCGGATGAACTGATCCAGAAATACTTGCTGTTTTTCTGTCAGTCGGATCGCCTGTTTTTCGATACGGGCCGTAGCCCCGAACGGCTTTTTCAGCTCCGCGAGTTCGTCCTGTGTAATATCTGAGGCAGTTGACAGTTGACGGCCTTGGCCGCCGGAGCTTTGCGAAGGCGGGTTGACACTTGACGGAATCGCGGTTGCACCACTTAAGAGGGCAACCTGTTGAGCAAGCCGCTGTATTTGTTGCGAAAGAAGGCTTATAGACGAATCTGAAGATGATTCGGGTTTGACGATCGATGGTTGACGGTCGATGGCTGACGTTAAATCAACAGGCATTTTTTCGTCGAGATATGCTGCAAGCAGATCAAGCGATCCGCAGTTTTCATTCAGCTGGCGGAAACTCACAGGTACCGAAAATTCTTTTTTTATAAGTAAACTCACCTGAGTCAGCAACAGAGAGTCCAACCCCAATTCAATAAAACTGGATTGGGTATCCACCTGGTCCATTTCTAACCCTGATGCTTCTTCGAGGATGGTTTTCAATTTTTCAATCAATCGGTTCTTTCTCATCTGGCTTGTTTGAGGAGCCGGAATATCCAACACCGGATCCTGTTGTATAATATTAATCGGTTGTATTGGTGAAATAGGAACAGGCGGAGCCGGTTCAACCCAATGTCTGATTTTATCGAACGCGTAGGTAGGTGCTCCCGTCCGGTTTCGCTGCTGGCGTGCATAGAAGGCGTGCCAGTCCAATGGAAGACCAGCCAGCCAAAGTTGTCCGGCAGCTTTGAGCATGGATTCGTAGTCTGACTGTCCTTCCATAGCTTCCAGGCTGCTCACGACCCTGGGTGATTTTGTATGTCCCTGTTGGCGGATTAATGTACTCGCCACATTACGGGGACCGGATTCAAGCATGGTTGTAAATCCCTGGTCCATCGCTTCGATAACGGCATTCGAGAATTTTACAGTACTACGTAAATGCCCGGACCAGTAACCCGGGTCTGTTGCCTCTTTTTCCGTCAGCTGCTTTCCTGTTACCGTGGAAAAAATCACTGTTCGCGGCGGGTACAAGGCCACCGATTCCACTACTTTACGGAACGGAGAGATGATTGGATCCATCATGGAAGAATGGAAGGCATGACTGGTATGTAAGGGCTTGTTCTGAATATTCTTTTCCTTCAGTTTCTCTGAAAACAAAGCAATGGCTGGCTTAGAACCGGCCACTACACATAGATGCGGACTATTTATCGCTGCCAATGAAATACCCTCAGGTAAAATGGAATTGACCAATTGGTGAGGTGCGCGTACACTCAGCATACTACCCCTTTCAAGTTCAGACATCATTCTTCCCCGGGTGGAAATAAGTTTGAGTCCGTCGGCGAGGCTGAATATTCCGGAAAGGTGGGCTGCGACAAATTCACCGATACTGTGTCCTATAAAGGCAGAGGGATGAACACCCCAGCTCATCCAGAGTTTTGCCAATGCATATTCAATTACAAAAAGTGCGGGTTGGGTATAATAGGTATTATTGATTTTCTCATCGGCTGCTTCACCGGTCCCGTCGGGAAATATTATATTCCGGATATCTTCCTTCATTTCAGATTCAAGAATCAGGGCACATTCATCTACCGCTTCGCGAAATACGGATTCAGACCGGTAGAGCTCCAGGCCCATATTAACGTATTGTGAGCCCTGACCCGGAAATACAAAGACCGGGTCTCCCGACAATTCTTCCAGTAGAACCGATTCTCCGGGTAATGCAGCCAGCAGCAGTTTTTCATTGAGCATCTGAGTCGAAGAAGCCACCACAAAACGCCGGTATTTGAATTCAGCCCTTGTTGTCTGCAGCGTAAAGGCGAGATCTGCCAGATTAACGGTAGAATTTTCTTTCAGAAAAACACCAAGTTTCTTCGCATAGCCATCCCTGCCAGATTCTGATTTGGCGGACCAGCTGACAATCTGAAAAGGCCGCCCGGCATCTGACTGATGAATTTTGTTTTTATATTCCTCCAGCACCACATGCACATTCGTTCCACCCACTCCAAAAGAACTTACTCCTGCCCGACGGACGGCGTCGGATTCCCATTTCCTGAATTCATGATTCACATAAAACGGTGATTGATCAAACCCGATATGCGGATTTGCTTTGTTGTAATGCAGGGAAGCTGGCAGTTGATGGTAATGCAGGGCTAATACCGTCTTTATAAATCCGGCTACACCGGCAGCCGCCGTCAGATGACCCATGTTACTTTTGATGGATCCAATCGCGCAAAATTGTTTTTTTTCCTGTTTGCCAAATGCCATAGTCAGCCCTTCAATTTCTATCGGATCGCCCAATGGCGTGGCCGTACCGTGAGCTTCGATATATCCCAGCGTGGATGCATCCACGTTTGCGTCTTCAATTGCCATGAGTATGGCACCCGCCTGCCCTTCAGCACTCGGCGCGGTAAAACTACCCTTCCAGCCACCGTCGTTATTAATTCCGACACCCCTGATAAGTGCCCAGATTTTGTCCCCGTCGCGTTCTGCCGTTGTTCTTTTTTTCAGCACGACAACTCCGGCTCCATCACTGAATACCGTGCCTGTTGCATCGGCATCAAATGGCCGGCAGTGTCCGTCACGACTTAGCATGGCGCCTTCCTGGTACAGATGACCACTATTGAGCGGAGCTGTAATCGAAGCGCCGCCGGCAAGGGCGATATCACATTGGTTATTGCGCAAGCTATCGACGGCCTGTGCAATCGCAACCAGGGAAGTGGAGCATGCAGCGTGAACACTTACTGCGGGACCTTTCAGATCCATGGCGAAAGAAGTCCTCGAAGCCACATAATCTTTTTCATTATGGGTCATCACCTGGAATGCCCCCATCATGTCCACGAGTTCGCGGCGGCTGAGGACATTATTCAGATAGTAACTATTATTTCCGGTACCTGCAAAAACACCTATTGATCCTTTATATAAGCTGGGTAGCGCCCCCGCCCTTTCCAATGCCTCCCAGCAGATCTCGAGAAAGATGCGCTGTTGCGGGTCCATGAGATCAGCCAGTTTTGTATTGATACCGAAAAATGATGCGTCAAATTTATCCGCATCTGCGATCACACCACGGGCCGACACATAATCCGGGTCGTTTTTAATTGCGCCAGAAATAGAAGGATCCAGTTCTTCTTTTGAAAAAAACGAAATGGTATCCTTTCCTTCTTTTAGATTTTCCCATAATTCCTCCACTGTCCGGGCACCCGGAAAACGGCCCGCCACAGCAATAACGGCAATATCCTCATGCCGCTCTCCCGAGCTGCTTTTTATTTCTTTTGCCCGCGGTTCATAAATTCCATCTAAAAATCCGGCGATGCCGGCGATGGTTGGGTATTGATATAATTTAGTTACAGGAAGTTTCAGCTGATGTTTTAGTTGCAGGTCAGCCACCATTTTAACAGCCAGCAGTGAATTACCACCCAGTTCAAAAAAATGATCATTGATTCCGATAGGATTAAGCTGAAGCAATTCGGTCCATAAACCCGCCAGCCGTTTTTCAGTATCTGTAACGGGCGCTTTAAATACTACACCAAGTTCGGGTCTTTTATTATCGGGTTTTGGAAGTGATTTACGATCTATTTTGCCACTGCTGGTTTTTGGAAATTCATCCATCCAGATAAATACTGAAGGAATCATATAATCAGGCACCCGCTCTCCCAGCATATTTCTTAGGGTTAAACTATCTTTTTCGTTTGTGGAAGAAATAAGATAGGCTATCAGGCGTAATTGGCCCGGTGAGTCTTCCCTCGGAATTACGACGGCTTGTTGAATCCCTTTTTGTGCGCTCAGCAGAACTTCAATTTCACCAGGTTCAACCCGGTAACCACGGATTTTTACCTGATCATCCTTTCTTCCGAGAAATTCAATATTACCATCTGCTGAGAATTTTGCAAGGTCTCCGGTTTTATATATACGAATCGGCCCCTTTTCCGGGTGCACCCATTGAACAAATTTTTCCTTCGTTAAGTCCGGCCGGTTCAGATATCCTTCTGCCAGGCAAACGCCGGCAATGCATAGTTCACCTGATTTTCCGTTCTTTACGGGTTCAAGTTTTTCATCCAGCATATAAATTGCACAGCCATCAATAGGCTTACCGATAGATGGAAGTGCGGGCCATGATTCCGGCGTTCCGGTCAATAACAGGGATGAAACGACATGACATTCTGTAGGGCCATATTGGTTAATTAGTTTACAATCTGGAAGTGCCCGGAAAAAGCGGATCAGTTGCCGGGTTATCTTCAACTGTTCTCCGGCCGTAATGATTTCTTTCAGAGAGTATGGAAATAATCCGTTTGCATCAGCCGCTTCCGTCAGATATTGCAAGGCAACAAAAGGAAGAAATAATCTCTCAACCGATTCCGCTTCCAGGAATTCTAAAAGCCGATTCGGGTCCAGTCTCAGATCATCGTCTATCAGAACCAGCTCGCCACCGGTGATCAGCGTGGAAAATATTTCCTGAAATGAAACGTCGAAACTCAGCGGGGCAAACTGGAGTGTTTTTGTGCCAACGGTCGCGGCAGAATTCTTCTTCTGCCACAAGAGCAGATTTACCATCGCTGTCTGGCCCATGGAAACACCCTTGGGTTTCCCCGTCGATCCTGAAGTATAAAGAACATAGGCCAACGGGGCAGCTATATGTATTCCTTGTTTTGGAGAATCTTCCATTGAAAGTTCCGGCAGAGCTTTCAAACCCAGCGAAGAAAAGATATTATTTTCCTGAACTGCAGATAAACAGGTATCCATTTGCGAATCGCTGATCATCTGCGTCAGCCTTTCCTTTGGATAATCCGGATCCATTGGTATATACGATTTCCCGGATTTAAGAATGGCCAGTACCGAAACGATCATATCCAGATTACGGGTCGTACTAACACCTGCATATAGCCGATCCGGCGATACTGCCGTTAGCTGTTTTGCACGAATGGTACTATTGATATCGAGTTCCCGGTAGGTAAGTGTATTTTTTCCATGCCTTACGGCTATTGCATCAGGCGTAAGCGATCGCTGGAGCCCAAAAAGATTTTGAATAGTCTCTTTCACTCCATCCTGGGTGCCCGGTAAAGGATGTTCATTCAGGATCATTCTGCACAGGTATAAGGTTTATAAAAATCAAAATAGTCGTTTCCAGGGTCGTTTGTCAACCTTCCGTAATCTTGCAGGACTGACCTGCAATCCATGCATAGGAATAAGTTGCTAACGCCTTTATTTTGTTACCGTCTTTTCTGAAATTCCATACGTCTTTCATAAAGTCCCTGTAATTTTTTCCATTCAACTGGTCGAATGCGACAGAAATCGTCGGAGTCAGGGAATATGCCGTATGCCAGGTGCCGTAGGGTATAAACAAAGTTTCACCCGGACCCACCGTAAAGTGAATGGGTGTCGCCTGCTTATATAAAGGAAATTTATCAAAATCGGGTTCAAAAATATTAAGTTCAGATCTCCATGGATCATCCGCTTTTGGATAGAGCAGGTGTTCCTGGCCACGCGGAAAAACAGTAAACCGCTTTTGACCGTACAATTGTGTGATCCATGCATTCAGATGATAATAATCCAGGTGGAGGTAGGGAAACTTACCTCCCGGCCCGCCGACAAAGAGCTCGGTTGCACTTCCCCAATGGCCGCGGCTGAACCATTTTGTTCTAAGCCAGTTTGGCCGGGCATAATTTAAATCCAGGGGATCTATCAGGGGAAGCAGCTCAGGCAGGGTTTCGGGAATATCAAAAATGCAGGGATAAGGTGCGGGTGTTAATTCGGTGCTGGCTTCAACCATATCCATGATTTGTTTCATGGTATATGTAGTACCCTTCACTTCCGTGGTACGATCACCATAATTTTTCCGGAACCAATCAGGTGTAAACAGGTTTTTTGCTTTCCAAACTTTAGAAGCGTTCTCAAACACTACAGGGATACCTTTCAGGTAAAATTCATTCATGAATTCTTCCTGGGATATCTCACCCACTCTTTTTACGTCCATCTTCAGGGGTTTTTGGGAAATGAAACAGTACCAAATTAATCATATTTTTCTGATAATCATAGCTGAAAAACGACAGCAGTGCGGAATTAATTCAGTCGCTTGCGGAGGAGTGGCCGGATATAGGAATTCAAAAATTCAGGGTAAAAACGGCCGGCATAGATAAATGTATTTAAAACATTTACATTCAGCTCTTTATACATTATTATCTGCATAACTATAACGATGGCGATATCGGCCAGCAAAGTCCCGTAAACACAGCCCATAATGCCAAAATGCCTAATCATAATATAGCTAAGAGTTAAAATCAGAATGGTAAAAATAATGGTTATTAAAAAATTTATTCTCGGGCGACCTATGGAATCCAGTATGGTTCCGAATAAACGGATAAAAGGGTTCAGCAGGAAGGTCAGAATGACGAAACGAACCAGTGGTATAGCATCGGTATAATTGGCTCCGGCTATGATGCGTACTACAAATCCCGGAAATATGAAAATGAACAGTACAAATGGCAGCAGGAGTGCGAGGATGGTACCTACCGATTTTTCATATAGATATTTACCGGAATCCTTCCCTTTTTCGGCAAATCGTTTGGCGCTCTGGGGAAAGACAATCGTACCCAGGGCGTTGGTAGGAATATCGGCCAGGCTCGCGATCCGAAGAGCCACATTATAAGAGCCTGCCGCATCCGGCGAAATCATGGTACCCAGCATCATCTGATTTATGGTATTGGCCAGTATCGAACTGATAAATGTGCCGAATACATATTTCCCGTAATTAAATAATTTTTTCACCCAGTCATAATGCCACTGGTATGAAACAAACAAAATCCGTTGCACAACAAAATACTGAATACAGGTTGCCAGGGCAGCACACAATCCCTGTACATAAATAAGGTTCATCAGGGAGATCGGCCAATGAAAAATAAAAGAAAGAAATATGTAAAGGAAATATCCACCCTGACGGATAATGGTAGTTATCAGGATACCTCTGAATTGCAGGTTGGCCTGTTCTATCCACTGAAACTGTGCCAGCAGACCCTGCAGCACATAAACCAGGTTAAACATAAGAAACATATTGACCAGTTCCGGGAAATGCCAAAGTCTGGAAAAATAGCCGGCAAGTGAGATGTTCAGCAGGATACAAGCCAGCATAAGCAATCCACTCAACACAAAAGAAGCCGAAATAATTTTTGGTTTATCCTCTTCCCTTCCCTCAGATAAAAATTTGATGAGTGCATTTTGAATCAGACCGTTGCGGGCCATTTCGAAGATAGTTGTGATTGCAACGAATAAAGTCCAGATTCCATAATGGTGTTTATCCAGCATGCGCACCAGCAGATAAAATCCTCCGAAGCCGAATAACAATGCCTGAATATTCAGGACCATATTATAGGAACCGGACTTAAGCCAATAATGCTTATGATCCTGCATGAAAGATGGAGTTAATCACGCGGCAATATAGGGTTTATGACAGAACTAAAGTAGTCGTTGACTGAAAGAATGAGGTAGCCATGATTTTCGTAGACCAATTTTCCGGGAAGAGATTTCTTTTGTTTTAAAACCATTGCATTGGCGGCCGACAGCAAAACATAATTTACATGATATTGCTCGAATAAACGGGCAGCGTATGCCGGTTCACCTTTAATCAGGTAATCGAGCATATCACACCGGTCATGTTCCCGGTTCTCATAGCTGGTGAAGGGATTTGAAAAAGTAGAAAAATTCGAAACCATCTTTCGTTCGCTGGCCATCACCGGAAAAGCAGATGCTTCCTGTTCACAGAGTATGACCTGGCTGGAGGGAATATGCTCAATAATATAATTGTAAATATCGATTTTATCGGTATTGGAAGCCCTTTCAATCGCAAGCGCGCGCATTTTTTTAAAATCGTCCCGGTTTATATAAAACGGTAAATCCAGCACCATGATGAGAAGAATTCCGGCAGCATAATACCTGCTATTTGCACGGATTATTGTTAAAAAACTCCGGTATTTCTCCTGATGAACATAGATCCATTTCCACAATTCCTTTAAAAGGAAAATCAGTCCGAAGGGAAAAAATACAGACTGCACTGATTTCAGATAGAAAAAATAATGAAAGGCGGGTACGGTGCCCGGGAGGAAAATATGAAAGCGGCGGGAAATCAACGGAATCATAGAGGAATACAGATACAGGAAAAGCGATATTACAAACCAGCTCATAATGATTCTCCTGACCAGGGGTTGCCGAAAGAAATGGTTAAACCACCAAAGTCCGACCAGTGAAACCATGAGGGCCAGAGAAAAGTTTCTTTTAACGATTCCACCCATATAAAACATATTGGTAAGGTTATCCTGAAATTCAAAAGGGCTACGGTTTACATAATGCATATGGTATTTCGCCGCGAGGAAATAAAGCAATGGAGAGGACGCGATCAGGAAACTGACAGTACAAACAAAAGTTTGTTTGGCTATTTTTATCAATGCAACCCGATCTCTGTTTCTTATGGTTTGAATAAGAGTAGACAGCATAATGCCGGTAATGATCAGTATGGCTATGAATGTCGGAGCGAGATGACCCAGAAAACTAACGCCAAGCCCTATTCCCAAAATCAGAAACCATCTTAATCTGCCGGTAGAATAAGCCCTGTAAAAAAAGATCAGATTGAGATAGAATATGAATTGCACGAAACAAACCGGATAAAGCCAGGGTGAATAAGTAGCTCCGCACCATCCCGGGATTTTCCCTGCAGAAAGAAATAAGAATGCGATCATTCCCCCCAGGGCTATTTTTTTGTCAAAAAACACCAGTAACATGGCCAGAAAAGCCAATGGAGCCAGCAAATTTAAGTACACCCCCGCACGTGTAACAACCACATTTGCGGGTAACCCCGTAACCTTTACAATAAAGGTTTCAATTGAAAATAAGAGTGGATTATACCAGAGCCACTGACCCAGATAGTTGGGATCCTTTCCGAAATTTCCTTCCAGATTGCCATGAATAAATGCCATGTCCCGGTCGAAATCGGTATCATAAGCCCAGTTGAGATCATGCGTGGTCTGATAACATTTATAGAATGCTATAGCCAGCATAAGGCCGAATACAGCCGTATAAATTTTATTACTGCCGGCGAACATATTGGCCAGCCTTTTCATGACTGGTAATATGATAGACAGGTCTTCTTCGGAAGTGTAAGATGCTTCATTCGGATCGGTCTAAGGTTTAGGTTTCTGATTCTTAATGATCAGGCAAGCAATGCTTTTTGAAAAGACGGCTTTTGTCTTTTCAAACTGGCTTGTTCATAGGCATATGCAATTGAAATCAGCGTGGGTTCTGAATAAGGTCCTGCATAAAATGAAACTCCGATGGGTAATCCGTGAAATAATCCCATTGGAACGGTAATATGCGGGAAACCCGTGATGGCGGCCGGCGTAGAAAGCGAAGGGCCGTTATCGTAGTCTCCATTTACAAGATCAATACAGCAGGCCGGGCCATTCGTGATACCCGAAAGGGCATCCAGCCTGTTTGTCGTCATCAAATCAATTATGGTTTTTCTGAATCCTTTCGTTTTTTCTAATGATTCCAAATATTCCCTGCTATCCAGTCCGCCCTTGCCTTCACTTTCGACGAGAATTTCCTGTTTAAAGAAAGGCATCAGCTTAGTTTCATTCTCCTGGTCGAAAGCAATGAGTTCTTTTAAGGATTTGATTTTTGCGTTCGAAGAAATAAGATAACGGTTCAGTCCGTCCTTGAACTCGTATAAAAGTACCGTATATTCCGCATTTCCCAATGTTTTCAATGTGGTATTTACGTCAACTTCTACGATGGTTGCCCCCAATTGCTCCATCGCAGTCATCGCTGCACGTAACAAGGCAACCAGATCAGGATTGCCCTGAAGATGCGATTTTTCGATCCCGATTCGCTTTCCTTTAAGGCCATCTTTCATTAAATAAGGAGTGTAATCCGTAAGCGATTTCCCGGAGGCTTCCCGGGTAACCGGATCCTTTTCATCGACCCCGACACCCGCGCCAAGCAAAATAGCTGCATCCTTTACCGTACGTGCCATGGGCCCGGCGGTATCCTGACTGGCCGAAATGGGAATGATACCTGAACGGCTCCAGAGACCGACCGTTGGTTTGATTCCGACTAACGCATTAACTGAAGCCGGTGAAACCACTGAACCATCGGTTTCAGTACCCACGCTCAGGGCACTCAGGCTGGCAGCCGTTGCGGATCCGGAGCCGGCACTGGATCCGGAAGGATTCCTGTCAAGTATATATGGATTTTTGGTTTGACCACCGCGACTGCTCCATCCACTGCAGGAATGGGAAGAGCGGAAATTCGCCCATTCACTCAGATTGGTTTTACCTAACAATACCACCCCTGCATTACGTAATTGTTTCATCACAAATGCATCTTCTTTAGCGCGATTACCGATCAATGCCAGGGAACCTGCTGTGGTTAACATCCCGTCTCCCGTATTAATATTGTCCTTTATCAGGATTGGAATGCCATGTAAAGGTCCCCGGATCTTTCCCTGTTTTCTTTCCTTATCGAGGTTTTCGGCTATGGCGATCGCTTCCGGGTTCAATTCAATGATGGAATTTAACATCGGTCCGTTGCGGTCTATCTGCTCAATTCGTGCGATGTATGCTTTTGTAATAGAAACAGATGACTGTTCTCCGCTTTGCATTTTATTTTGAAGCTCCGTAACCGTGATTTCTTCCAGATCCAATGCCGGCCCTGTATTTGAGGGATCCGAAAGATGCAATTGGTAGTTACCCAGAGCCAACGACCAGCCGCCGGTCGCGGTTAGTCCAATGCCTGTCAGCGATCCGCTGCGCAGAAATCCTCTTCTATCCATAAAATTTAGATTATAGTTTAACAATTGAAATGAAGTATGAAAGTGTCGGAGTGTGGTTTTATAACTCCCATACTCTCACACTCCCATACTCTCACACTTTCCTATCGCCAGCCGCCACCCAGTGACCGGTACAATTCCACCCGCGCATTCAGTTCAGCACGCTGAACAAAGGCCAGACTGAGTTGGGCATCCAATGCAGTTTGCTGGGCTGTGATCACTTCCAAGTAATTCGCCATATCATTCTTAAATAATAACTGGGCGTTGTTAACAGCAGCCGTAAGTGTATCCGCCCTTTGCCGGGCAAAATTTTCCTGCTCCCTTAGCTGGCTGACCTGTATCAATGCATTGGATACCTCTATATCCGCCGTCAGTACTGATTCTCTGAACTGGATGACGGCTTTTTCCCTTTGTTGTTTCGCAATTTCAAATTGCGTTTTCAATTGTCTTCCCTGCAGCAGCGGTTGAACCAGGGATGCTCCGGCGAGCCCAAATAAAGAACCGGGAATATTAAACCAGTTACTGGCTGTTAAAGATTCAAATCCTGTACCCGCAGTAATCGTCAGGGCAGGATACATATTCGCCTGACTCACACCCACCAGCGCATTGGCCTGTACAAGAGCCATTTCATTGGCGCGAACATCGGGCCTCCTGTTTAAAATTGCAACGGGTAGGCCGGTCGCAAGTGTATCGTTGAAATGTATATCTGACAAATTAACGTCCCTTTGTACGGATCCGGGCAGGTTACCCGTCAGCAACTGCAGACTATTCTCCTGGATCTGAATAGCTTGTTCAATCTGCGGCACCAGCTGTGCCGTATTCAGTCGTTGCGATTCTGCCTGTTGAACGCCGAGATAGGTAACTTCCCCTGCATCGTAAAGCAGGTGGGTGAGTTTCACAAAATCGACCGTAAGTGCGAGTGTTTTTTTGGTTTCAGAAAGTTGCTGATCCAGCATGAGCAGATTGAAATATCCCTGAGCTATATCAGCCACCAGTCTCGTCTGCACCGCCTTTGCTGCCTCGTAACTCTGGAGATAATTTGCCAGGCTGGCTTCTTTCTGCCGGCTGAATTTACCCCAGATATCGATTTCCCAACTCATACTCAATGAAGCCAGGTAATCATAAGAATGGTTACTCAGTGCACCATTTTTTATTCCTGCCGGACCATTATCTGAAAATCGGTTATACTGGCCCGAAACGCCTGCCGTCAGTTGCGGGTACCATAGCCAATTGGCCTGTCTCACCTGTTGTTGGGCAATATTAATATTCCTGAGCGCAAACTTCAGATCGTAATTCCGGGTAATGCCGCTGTCGATTAACGTACGTAATACCCGGTCAGAAAAATAATCCCTCCAGGAAATATCTGCAATACTGTTCGTGTCAGTGGATACTGCAGTTGCCTGTTCAAAGCTTTGTGGCAAAGGCACTGAAGGACGCTGATAGTTTCTCCCCATTCTGCAGGAAGCCAAAGTGAAAATAATCAGTACGCCGGACAGACGACTATAACTAAAATAATTTTTCATTTTTATCCTTGTTATCCGCATCGTTTATTCTGATCTCAGTTCATATTTCTTATCCCGGATGGCTTTCGGTTTTCCAGTGATTCTTTCCTGCAGGGACTGGAAGATTACGAAAAGGACGGGAATGATAAATACGCCCAGCAGCACCCCGGTAAGCATACCGCCCACGGCCCCTGTACCGATGGAACGGTTACCCAAAGCAGAACCGCCCGTAGCCCAGGTTAAGGGCAACAGTCCTACAATAAATGCGAATGATGTCATCAGGATCGGGCGAAGGCGCAAGCGGCTAGCCTCCAAAGTTGCGGCAATCAGGTCCATGCCTGAACGTCTTCGTTGCACCGCATATTGAACAATCAGAATGGCATTTTTTGCCAGCAGACCTATTAACATGATGATACCGACCTGCACATAAATATTATTTTCAATCCCTGTTAAATTTATAAAAAGAAATACGCCCAGGAGACCAGTCGGAATGGAAAGTAATACTGCCAGAGGCAGAATATAACTTTCATATTGGGCGGAAAGTAAAAAATAAACAAAAACAATACTCAGAATAAAAATCAACTGTATTTGTGATCCCGCATTGCTTTCCTCCCGGGTAATACCTGACCATTCATAAGAATAACCGCGAGGCAGGTAAGTCGCTGCGACCTGTTTGATGGCATTGATCGCATCTCCCGAACTATATCCTGGCTTCACACTTCCGTCTATCGTGGTCGAATTGAAAAGATTTGTACGGTTTACGGTTTCAGGGCCGTATACCCGTTCCAGGGCAACCAGTTCATTGATGGGTATCATCAGGCCGGTTGCGTTCTTTACGTAAATGCCGTCCAGTGAAGTAGGATCGGTCCTGTAGGGAACATCCGCTTCAACGATAACCCGGTAATACTTTCCAAACCGGTTAAAATCAGAAACAAAACTACTCCCAAAATAAACCTGCATAGTTCCCAGAATATTTGCTACGGATACGTTTAATTGTTTTGCTTTTTCGTTATCAACCTTCAGAAGATATTGCGGATTATTGGTATTGAAAGAAGTAAAGGCAAAGGCGATTTCCGGCCTTTTATATAGTTCCATTACGAACCCATTGGTTACCTGACCTAACGTCGTCAGCGGACCACCATTTCTGTCCTGAACAATTACTTCGAATCCACTGGTATTTCCAAAACCCTGCACGGTCGGTGGTTGAAAGATAAATACACTCGCTTCCTTGATCGTTTGCATTTTTCCATTGATCTCCGCTGATACCTCGTTGATACTTTTTCTCGGAACACGCTCTGTCTGGTCTTTCAGTTTTATAAACCCCACCCCATATGCTGAACTGTTTGCGCCTGAAAGAATATTCAACCCGCTGATAGCACCCCGTTTATCAACGGCATTTACAGTTCCCAAAAGACTGTCAACTTTTTTCAATACGACATCTGTTCGGTCCAGCGAAGAAGAAGGCGGGAGATTGAACGATAAGATTAGGAAATTCTGATCTTCAGCAGGAATAAAACCAGTTGGAGTCGTATTAAAATACCAAACTGTGGTGCAGATTACGATAGCCAGTCCCAACAGTCCAACCCATTTATGTCTGATCAGAAACCGGACGGATCCTACATACCGGTTTGTGGTAGTATTAAATCCGGTATTGAATGCGTCTCCGAATCTTCTTCCGAATCCCCGTTTTTTATGTTCCTCACCGGGCACCGGATGATTATTCCGCAAAAACAACGCGCACAATGCGGGACTCAAAGTCAATGCATTCAGGGCTGAAATCAAAATCGCGATAGCAAGTGTAAATGCAAACTGACGGTAAAATATACCTGCAGGTCCCTGCATAAATCCAACCGGAATAAATACCGCCGCCATAACCAGTGTAATGGATACGATCGCTCCGGATATTTCGCTCATAGACTGTACGGTGGCATCCCTGGGGTTGAGTCCCGTTCGCTCCATTTTTGAGTGTGCTGCTTCCACAACTACGATGGCATCATCTACCACAATACCGATGGCCAATACAAGCGCGAAGAGCGTCAGCAGGTTGATGGTAAATCCAAACAGCTGCATAAAAAAGAACGTTCCGATGATGGCAACCGGAACAGCGATGGCCGGAATGAGTGTTGACCTGAAATCCTGTAGAAAAATAAATACCACCAGGAACACCAGGATAAATGCCTCAAGCAAGGTTTCTTTTACCTGTTTAATTGATGCATCCAGAAAATCTTTTGCACTGAAAATCGTGAAGGCATGCACCCCTTTTGGAAACTTGGCGGAGGCATTTTTCATTACTTCGTCAATGGCAATCAGGATATCGTTGGCATTGGAACCGGCGGTCTGAAAAATACCAAGCCCGGTGCCCGGATAACCTTGAACCATAGAATTTGAGCTGTACGTAAAAGCGCCAAATTCCACCCGCGCTATATCTTTCAGCTTAATAATAGAACCGTCTGCCCCGGCTTTAATGACTATATCTTCGTAATCCCTGTTCTGCGAGAGTTTACCTTTGTATTTCAATATATATTCAAACGACGCGCTGCTGCCTTCCCCAAACCGGCCCGGCGCTGCTTCCACATTCTGATCCTGGATAGCCGCCAGCACTTCCTGCACAGAAATATTATTAGATGCCAGACGGTCGGGCCGGAGCCAGATGCGCATGGAATAATCCTTGGCTCCAAAAACCTGCGCCTGACCAACACCCGGTACGCGCTGTATTTCAGGAATTACATTGATCTTGGCATAGTTCTGCAGAAATTTTTCATCGTAGGCGCTGTCTGTACTGTACAGCAGCGTCACATTTATCATGCTGTTCTGCTGCTTCTGGGTTGAAATACCTGCCTGTACCACTTCGGCCGGAATCTGACTAACGGCCTTGGACACCCGGTTCTGTACGTTCACGGAAGCGAGATCCGGGTTGGTGCCCTGCTTGAAAAACACATTGATCGACATACTGCCGTCATTGCCGGAAGTGGATGTCATATAGGTCATATTTTCCACCCCGTTAATAGCCTCCTCGAGCGGTGTTGCCACAGCACGGGCAACTACTTCGGCATTAGCACCCGGATAAAAAGCATTTACACTAACCGTCGGCGGTGCTATATCCGGAAACTGGGTGATCGGTAAAGACGTCATGGATATTATTCCCAGCAGGAGCAGGATGATGGAGATCACCGTAGATAAAACCGGTCTTTCGATAAATCTTCTTAACATCTTAATTTTTTTGTTCCGGTTGTTGATTTACATGGGCCGGGATTTCAAAAGACTATCCAGCGACATCGGTTCCGGATTTATTTTAGCGCCATCCGACAATTTGTCCACACCCGAAAAAACGATCTTATCGCCCGCCTTAATCCCTTTTTCAACCAGGTAATAATTACCTGACCGGCCAGATATCTGTACCGAAGTACTTTTCACTTTATTGCTGTCTTCCAGCAAAAAAACAAACACTTTGTCCTGCAGCTCATAGGTTGCTTCCTGCGGTATTACCAGGCCGTCGGCCAAACTCACGGATATTCTCACCTTACCTGTATTTCCGGACCGTAACACACCGTTTGGATTTGGGAAACTTGCACGGAAGGGGATTGCGCCGGCTCCGCTGGTAAATTGCCCTGCTACCATTTCCACTTTCCCTTTCAAAGAATAGATCGTATTGTCGGAAAGCACCAGTTCCACCGGTGGCAGGTTTTTAATTTTATCCTCGATTGTTTTTCCCGGGTATTCGTCTTTAAACCGGATAAAAGCCGTTTCACTCACTGAAAAATAGGCCCGGACGTCTTTAACTTCTGAAATATTGGTCAGAGGATCAAGAGTTGAAACGCCCACCAAACTCCCGATTTTAATGTGGATCCGTCCGATAAATCCATCCACGGGAGCCCTGATCAGGGAATACCCGATATTGATTTTCGCGTTTCCCACCATGGCATTTGCCTGGTCCACATAAGCCGTACTGGCATCATAAGCGGCTTTGGCAGTATTAAGCTGAATGGGTGAAATCACCTGATTCTGTACCAGTGGTTCAAGCCTGTCGACATTAATTTTGGCTGTAGCCTGGTTTGCTCTTGCCACCGCCAGCGATGCATTGGCATTGTTGAGCGCCTCCTGATAGGGCTGATCATTGATTTTAAACAGTGGCTGGCCTTTTTTCACGAATGCCCCCTCATCTACAAATATCTTTTCAATATATCCCCCTACCTGCGGCCTGATCTCAATATCATTACTACCCTCCAGGGAAGCTGTGTATTCCCGGTAAGTGGTAAAAGGCCGTTCCGTAACCGTTACTACCGGCAGGGATGGAGGAGGCGGAGGCGCATAACCGGCATTTGCCTTAGGACCATTGCAGGATTGTAAAGCGATCAGTGCCGATAAAATCGGTATTCCTGCGTACAGGTATTTTCGCATAACAGGGTTTTGATAGAAGTCTTCAACTTCCGGTTAACAGGCAAGAATTGCAAATGTAATCATCCCCTCACACCTATCGAATAATAAGGTTATTTATGGCAAGATTTGAGGACGAATGGTTATCCACGGAAGGGTATTTGATATTAAAAAAATTTGCCTTACATTTATTCCCCTCCTATTGACAGACCCCTTCTGAGTCCTATTGCGACAACCCTTCTGTTACCCTGGTTAACCGTGTTTTTTATCTTATTGCCCCGCCGTAATGAAAAAAAATCTCCAGCATATTGACGAGATCAGGTTTCTCATCATACACCTGATCCTGGTAAATCATTCCATGATGAGTTATGCCCTCATCCGCGATAAAGTAGACCAGACCCTGATCGGCTTTTGGTTTGAATTTACTTCACCCATTCTCGCCCTGATGTCCGGATACCTTTTTTTCTATGGAACCTCCGGTCATTTCGGATATATGGAAAAAGTAAGGCGCCGTATTCCCAGTCTGCTGGTGCCCTATGTAATCTGGTCCTTGGGGTTTTTCCTGATCTATTTCGGGGTAAAAGAAATAGCTTCCCAGGTTTTTCACTATAGTTTGTGGTATGAATCCGTGAAACCCATCACATGGAGAAATGTACTGGGATCCCTGGTGTACCCGCCACTTATCAATTTCTGGTATCTCCAGAACCTTATTCTCATCATTCCTTTTAATATCCTGTTTTATTATCTTTTAAAAAACAAGGCACTGTCACTGATTTTTTTCCTTGCCGTACTTTTTGTGTTTGCTTATAATGCAATACCACTTTATTTCTCTCCGCGCTTTCTGCCTTTTTATATGATGGGATGTTATTTTGGTTATCATAAAATGCATCTGCCGAAATTTAATACACCCGTGCGGATTCCGAAATTTCAATCAAATGTGCTCCTGTCAGTTGTGTGGATACCTTTAATCTTATTTATCAGCCTGGAAACCGGTTTCATAGAATACAGCGGCATAGTACTGGTTATGCTTAAAATTGCCGTTGTTTTATTCCTCCTTATTTGTACCTACAATTTACTCGATGCTTCGCCGAACGGCATTGTATTCCGTTATCTGAAAAAATACAAGGCTTATTCCTTTTTCCTTTTTGCCATCCATACTTTTATTTTTACCCTGGTTCAGCGGCCCTTGTTTCGACTGGTCGAAAATGAGTTTTACAATAAATATTTTACGCTTGCCTTTTCGCTGGTCACAGTGATTATAGTATTGGTTATCTCTCTGGCCCTGGGAGTATTGATCAAAAAAAGATGGCCCGGAATTTTTGGACTTATTACGGGCAGATAGCCGATCACTTCCAGTTCTTTCTCAGGAATCTTAGCCAGTTCCCGTGTAGTATCTTTTCAATTTCGGGTTCAGAATACCCTCTTTGTTTCAACAGGTCAGGAAGCTTCTGCAGGTCTGCAATGGTATCGAGATCAAATGGTGATTGCTCCGTCCCGAACGCTCCATCGAGGTCACTGCCGATCGCTATATGATCAGCATTCCCCGCAATCTGGCAGATATGATCATAGTGATCGATCAACCGGTTCAGGTTCACCCCCATGGTTTTTGGATCTGAAACACCGCGAACCCAGCCGTCGGCCAGCATCCAGGCATCCATGACACCTCCGATTACCGCATCTCTGTCAATCAATATCCGGATCTGGTCGTCAGTAAGTTGCCGCTGGTTATTTACAAGCACACGGCAATTATGATGACTCGCCCAAACGGGTCCACGATAGGATTCCATGGCCTGCTCAAATCCCAGATCCGTGAGATGTGTCACATCCAGAATCATATTAAGCGATTCCATTTCTTTCAATAAAGATCTTCCCGCTATACTGAATCCCTCGTCTGTTCC
>Ga0206903_10179_pt1 | contig 20771 bp, 19 predicted proteins | sample Alteio_BWOrgHeat_45_FD_152959 | JGI IMG/M metagenome (GOLD analysis project Ga0206903, IMG submission 152959) | Enriched cells from forest soil in Barre Woods Harvard Forest LTER site, Petersham, Massachusetts, United States -... | ecosystem: Environmental > Terrestrial > Soil > Temperate forest >... | reverse complement strand
AGAAAAAGGCGGCTCCGATTCCAGTCGCCGAAGAAATGCCGTTTCAAGATTCCTCAGCCGCGGCAGAGTTTTCCATTCGCCAGGAGCTTTTGAAGAAGAGTTTAGTGGAATTGGCGAAACGAAGTGAACGGCGATCGGGAGTCGGGGCGACATCCGGAGCGGAGGGACTGACCGATGCGCAAGAGCTCAAAGAAGCGGTTTCAATCGCTTTCGACTATGCCGAGCTTTCTCGCCGGCTAGATCCGCAAGTCGCAAGACTACAGAAATCCAATTCGCAGCGGCAACCTTGAACGCATACAAAACTCTGTGTTTCGCCGATAAATGAGTCGGCGAAAAAAACAAAAATGACGTTGACTCGTCGCTTCCATAAACTTCTTCATCTCTTTTCTCGCATTCCTTCCGCTCAATGATATTCTATTTGGGGGTACCGAGAGTTGACTCCCCTTGGTTATTAAGGGATAAACGCTGGTATCAAGATTAATTTTCCATGAGAAGGGAGCCGAAGGGTATGGCTGAAGAAACTGCATATTGCGTAAAGTGCCGGCAGAAGACGACGATGAAGGATGCACAAGAAGTGAAGATGAAGAACGGCAGACCGGCCATGAAGGGCGCTTGCTCGGTTTGTGGTACCGGAGTGTATAAGATCCTCTCGCAAGGGAAATAAATCTCTCCTCCCCGTTTGGGGCTCTCTTCGATCAGTATCAAGCGTGTTAGTGACCGTCGTTACGGCGGGAACTTGCACGCTTTTCGTATTTCCCTCCGATTTCTTTTCCGGTGGCAGGCGACCGAGCAGAAATTATTTTTTCTCGGGAGTGGTTGTCTTACCGGGTAAGTCTTCAAATTGACATGACTGATTGCGGCCGTTGGCTTTGGCAAAATAAAGGGCCGTATCTGCTTTGTTGATGAGTTCCTTGGACAATTGCTCTGCATCAATTCCTGGTTCCCAGGCCGAACGAAAACTCACTGTGCCAAGGCTAACCGTAACTGGAATACGCTTTCCTTCGAAAAAGATCTGAGTGGATTCAGCGCGCTTGCGAAATCGCTCAGAAAAGATCTTTGCCCCCGCTGTATCACTCTTGGGAAGGATTACTAAGAACTCTTCTCCTCCGAAGCGTCCGACAATATCGCTATCTCGAGCTTCTCCCTTTAGCATCTGAGCGACGGTCGAAAGAACATAGTCGCCGGCTTGGTGACCATGAGTGTCATTTACCTTTTTAAAGTGGTCAATGTCGCACATTAGTACGGAGAATGATTGGCCGTCCCGCAGAGAGGTTTTCATTACCCGGAGCAATAAACCTTCAGCGTAGACTTTGTTATACAAGCGGGTGAGACCGTCGATGACCGATTCTTCTTTACGCTCGTAATATTTCTTCTGTAGCTCGCTTTCCGCAGAAACATTGCGAATCGTGACTAAAGCACCAATGCATTTGCCGCCTTCGTTATTGATCGGAACTCCACCAAGGATAATTTGCAATTGCGGATAGGCTTTGGAAGAACCGGTGACTTCGTCCAGGCGTAGGGTTTTTCCGGAGGTCACGATCTGGCGACCAGGACACTGCTGAGGACAAAGCTCGGTACGCAAAAGCTCGCAGAAGTCCCCGATTTTCAGGACTTTGCGATAAGATTCCCCACATAGTTCCGTGAACGCGACATTAAATTCCACTACGTGGTTCGTCACGTCCACGATGCAGTAGGCATCGAGAAAGATCTCCATCAACCATCGGTTTTTTTGCACCCAGAGGCGCAGCTCTTCCCGTGATTGATTTAGACTTTCTTCGCTGGTCTCCTCACTTGGAGAAGGCGAAGTATTGTTGCGGATGGCCGTCAAGTTCCATCTCTCCCTTTTTGCAAGATTCGCAAGGAATCGCTTCTGCGATTTCAGGATCTCTTCCGACGAATTTAGAATGATCCACTAAAACCAGTTTTTCGGTGTCGCAGTTATCGCAAACGTAAGGAACGTAAACTGAGGACACCTTGGCATGTCCGACAAAGCTGGGGACCATATTCATTTGACGCACGATCAAAGGGGGACATTCTTCGAAGGTAATCTCCGTTTTCTGAATCTCCTTCAGAAAATTTACCCAATTGCGAACTCCACAGGAATTAATTGCGGTAAGGCCTTTGAAATTAAAAATCAACGGACCGCCTAATTTCGAAATGGCCTCAAATTGTGCGTCCTCATCGATCACTCCTTTGAGTTGCACCACTTTGCTATTGCCCTTATTACTCTGCTCAAATTTAAATTTTTCTTCGGCGATCAAGCATTACCTCCATTCAAAAAAGTTAAAGGAAAAAACTTCGGGTGCGTAGGCGGTCTTATCCGCCAGCCAGCAGGAAATTGAAGTCTCTCGACCTGCTACGGATACTACCTTTAAATGAGTGGTCACTTCGTACGACATGTATAAGCCAAGACCTGCCCCACCTTCTTTGGCTTCAATTTGCTGGTGAGAGCTGCCGTAACAGCGACCAAAAGATTTCGCGACATCTGAAAATTTAAAGGAACCGCCCTGATCGGAAACTTGAAGGAAAATGCCGGATTTGCCGGAGGCAAAGCGAATGGTAATTCTCTCGGCTTCACTGAGCACGATGGAGTCTTTACGCGCGTATCTCGGGCTGGCATCTGCATTTTGATAGGCGTGATAAATTGAATTGGTTACTAATTCCTCGAGAAGACTTTCTAATTTTTCTTTCAGATCTCGTTTGGTGCTCACGCCGGTGCGTTGAATGACCTGGTTGATAAACTGGTAACGTTGAGCGCTGGCATTGAGAAAGAGTTCATGGGTGTCTCGGTGCTGTTCCCAGGGATAAGGGTGTAATGATTTCTTAGCCAGACTTTCCTGGGTTACTTTGGCGCAAGCGTCGTGGCTCGCATGAGGAGAAGAATGAATGTGGCGGGTGCCACCGGCAATGAGACCGGCCGCCTCTTTCTTTGAAAATAAACCACAGGCAATGGTCTCGGGCGGTGCATTTGGCTGCATGTTCTTAAGTGGTTGCATCAGTTCCTCATTAGTGGTCCCCGATTAACCGGCTTTCTTTTCTGCGATCTCTATTTCATCATCCTGATTCAGCGCTTCTCGACTATCGTCCTCGACTTCAAGAAATTTGAAAATGTCGGTCACTGCGGTTGGAGGTTCGACAGAGTCCGCGGAGATTTCCAATTCAACTTTCGTTGCTGGCGACGTGCCTAAACTATACTGAGGGGCTCCTCCGGAAGAGGGGGCCACAAGTTTAGGCGGTCCCACGCTGGGCTTTACCGCTTGGGTGGGATTCCAGCGTAGCAAGACGAAAGTAATATCATCTTCCTGTGCGGCATCTCCGGTATGTTTACTCACCGCTTCCACCATCTGGGTCTTAATCCGGTTTAACGATTGCTCGCCCCATTGGCCGAAGACTTTTTTCAGTGCTCTTTCGCCCCATTCCTTACCCTCTGTGTTACGGGCCTCGGAAATGCCATCGGTATATAGAAGCAAGGTGTCGCCTTGCTTCATTTGGTAACTGACCGATTCATATTGGGCCTTGGGATCGTGCCCTAAGCGTTCGCCTCGAGCAAAGAGAACTTCGGCGGTGGCCTTACGTTTCTTATCGGTAGAAGTTTTGTCTGAGTTAGCGCCGGCGCGTTGGCAAAGGGGGGCTTCGTGCCCCGCATTGCAGACCAGTAAATTACCCGTAGTGATATCCAATTGGATAATACACATGGTCATGAGCAGCTTACCCCGGCAGGAGTGATTGATAATCAAATTTAGAGTCGCCAGGAATTCCTCTGGTCTTAAAACTTGTCCGGCGTAAATGGTATTCAAGGTCGAAAAGCAGCTTTTTGCCACGGCGGTAACAATAGCGGCCGGAGCTCCATGGCCGGTGGCGTCACCGATGAAGAGGGTCAAGGTGTTTCCACTCAAATAGGCATCCCAGAAATCGCCGCCGCATTCCGTGGCCGGGGCATAATGGGAGGCCACGGCAATTTCGTCACTGGGAATTTCCGGCGTGGTAAGCAAGGTGGATTGTACTAATCGAGCCGTTTCTAGTTCTTCTTGCAAGCGAGCTTTCTTGGCCGTTTCTTCCATCAATTCTTCTAGTCTCGCGGCCATCCATTCAAAACTTTCCGCCACCTGTTGGACTTCGTCGTGCGATCGGATCTTAACCCGAACATCGAGTTTTCCTTGACCGATGGATTGGGCGGCGGAGCGAAGTAATCGGATATTGGAAGTGAGCCGTCGAGCTACATAGGTGCTGAAGAAGATAGCGACGCAAACGATCAAAAGTGAAATCAAGGCAAATTTGTGAATGAGATTAGTCAGGGCTAGGAAAGCTTCGCTCTTCCGGATTTGAGCAACGGCGTAGATGGACGGGTAACCGGTTTCCGAAACGCTGCAGAGGTAGTCCTCCCCATCCACCATAAGTTCTGTACTCTCTCGGGCAAAAATCTTTCCTTTGATCTTTTCTGCAATGGGGTGGGGGAAGGGTTTCACCGCATATTCTATGGTGGTTTCAATACTTGGGTGGGCGAGTAGTCCCCCGTCTTTATAGATGAGGAAGATCTGGGCCATCTCGGATTGTTCTAGAGCTTTCCGCAGGAATGAACTGTCCAAGTCCACCGCGATAATCATTTCCTTGGAACCTTCTTCGACGAAGGTCCCGTTAATCAGAATGGTAAGTACCCCAAGCATGGATTTCGGTGATGGCGTGGCTGTGAAGTTGACGGAGCGATTCATCAATCTGGGCTCTTCTGAGCCGGAAAATGAGGCGAGAGGCAGGTGGACTCGCTCGTTTAAGAGATCGAGCGTTGCCTCGGGAATGCCACGTTTCGTGAGGAGATCTTTGTTGGCCCAACGTCCCATGGGCTCAAATTGCTTGGCGGTGTTCCGTTTGTAAAAAGTTACCCCTAACACTTCCTCAGCTAGGGAGGGGGCAAGGCCCTGAAAAGGATTGGAAGCTGGAGACGGTTTTGATGCTGCAACTGGAGTGCTGGGCGGTGCAATGAATCCGGGTTGAGCCTTAGACGCGGTTGCGACCGGGATCGGCGCGGGCTGATGGTAAATGCGCGGAATGAGGATCTGCAATTCTTCTAATCGACTCTTCAATTCCAATTTGATGTCGCTAGTGGCAGCCTTCAAAAGCGTGAGATTCAAATCGATGACGAATAGCTTTTTGTCTTCGGCAAACGTGGTGTAAGTGAAGTAGAAAAAAATGCCTAGGGAAAAGAGCAAGATCGATAGAAGTACACCCAAGAACTTGTACTTAATCGATATGTGGATGCCTTTTGCCATGCCTCCGGAAGTCGTCTCCTCCGGATATCGCATCGGTGAAAATAGGGCCTAACTTAAAGACAGAATAGGAAGATTTGGATCATTCGATAATGACGAAGGGTTCCCACTCTTTGAAGGTGTCGAAGCCATCGTAGTAGACATGCAAAACATCAAACTGATCATAAGGGGAGAGATCGGGTCCCATAGCTTCAGCTTTACGATGCATGTCTGGAACGGTGAAATTGCGCGCTGCGCTGGTGCGATACTCACATAATTCTCGATCCCCTTCGGGCCGGCAAAAGACTGGAGTTCCGAGCAGATGATTGACTTCAGTCCTTTTGGAACTGCCGATCAGAGGATCGAGCAGGTTCTGATAACGTTTTACTCGAGTGGTGGTGCAGCTCCCGGATAGGGCGACCAGAAGCAAAGCCGTGAGCCAGCCGGTAATGGGTAGCCAAAAATCTCGTCTAAATAGTTGCATTATCATAGCTGTCCTAAGGCATGAATTAGCAAGTCTGCGGCCAAGCCGAGGAAGGATTCTAGTTGGGGAATTTGCTCTGCCTCCCGCCATTCCCTGGACACGGTTAGAATACTGCTACCTGGTCTAAGTGATTCCGCCAGGTTGCACCGCCTAAAAAATGAACACTCGGAAAACCGCCTTTGCTGAGCCTGAACCTGACTAAGGGATAGCTGCTTTACGGGGCTTGGAAGACTGAGGCGAAACCGCCATTTCATAAAGTCGCTGGCAGAGCAAGTCGTAGCTGGGCAGTTTTTTCCGAGACGGCGCTGAGGAAATTCCTAAGCTGGGTTCCCAAACTTCGCTTTGCATTCGCTTTCCGGTGACCTGCTGGATAAATCCCGGTTGTCGTTCCGCTTGCCGGCGGGCTTCTCCTTGCAGGCGAAAGTAGGAGAGCATTTGATTGATTGAATTCCAGGCAGGTTGAAAAGTTTTTTCCACTACCGCGTCGGTTTGCAACGCTTCTAGTAACTGTAGCGTGATTAAATCGTCGAGGTGGGTTGTGTCCGTTCCCCACTGGACGCTGGGATCTTTTTTTTGGGCTCCCAGTTTACTCAAGTCCAACTCAGGGCCGGGATCGATTCCGAGTAAGCGGTAGACCATGGTCTTAAGCGCAATCGCGTCGTCGGACTTCGAGCCATAACGTCTTCGAAACTCAGGCCGGTGAGAGGTATCGTCCTGGTAGAGCGAAAAAATAAAGTCTCGAATGGCGGGGCCGGAAGGTGAAGTGCTGCAGTCCTTCATGGCTTTGCTCGTCGCTAAAAGCAGACTTCGGAGCTGAGAAAAGCGGGGGTCTTGGCTAAGTCTATGAAAAGTGCCGAGGGAAACCCTCGTGGTTAATTCGTCACTGAAACTAGTGAGTGGTAAGGGGAAAGACCGGTCAACTAATTCAAAGACTGCAACTCCGGGTAATGACTTTGCAATGAAGTTTAGATGACGATACTTAGGTTCGTCGGGTAAGCGGTCGGCAAAGGCAAGAAACTTCGACGATAGATCACCGCGGATGCGTTCATCCGGATTGTCATCCCCACCATAAACCCCGGGCCATTGATGATACGATCCCCAAATCGGGCGTGGTGTCGACGTGTGACAGGTATTACAAAGTCGAGGGTTGAGATTAAGCGCGGGTTTCTCTAGCTCGGGATCGAAGTCGATGGTTCCGAAATGATAAGTTCCGGTGTGATCATTGTACTCAGCAAACTCGGCCACATCGTTTTCTGAGTCCTCGGGCAGGGCGCTAATAGCTAGTAAGAAACGTGCATCGTTACCAAAAATGATTTGTCGAGGGAACTCTGGACTAGATTTGTGCAAGGAATGCGAACGATGCACAAAAACCACATTATCGCGATGCGAGTCGGGCAATGCGCCCAAAAAATCTGCCATGGTAACGGGCTTCTTGGTGTGATCCAGAAAATCGGAAATGCCCTGCGTGGTCAGAGGGGATGGAATGCGAATAGAGACCGCGGCGTGGATATTCCGAACGGCCAGAAGGGCTCCGAGGCATCCGAACCCGATAACCTTCAGCGAAAGGAAACTCAAAAAGAGCCGTCCGCAGCCACTCAATTTCTTCTCCAAACCCATGGATGAGTATGATTCCTCAGGAAGAAAACATTGTCGAGTCTTACCCGCTGAGTTTGCCTGTGGGCGCAACGTAGCTAAGTTATTTGATTTTTTCTTCAGCGCTAGAGCGTCGGCAAGGAGTAACGAAACCGATGGACGAACTAGGAATGCCTGTGCTAAGTAATGGGATTCCCAAGTCAATCCCAATATGTGGGGGTGTAGCTCAGTTGGGAGAGCGCCAGCTTTGCAAGCTGGAAGTCGCAGGTTCGATCCCTGTCACCTCCACCATTTATCAAGCTTTCTATTATTGCGAAGAGCCGAAGGGCACCGTCGTTGCGAGGAGCCGAAGGCGACGAAGCAATCTCGCCTTAGTGGGCTCTACGCCATCAAGTTCGATTCAGTTTTAAACCTAAGATTCCCGATAAGAATCGATGCGGGATCCTATGATTCAATCCGGTTCTCCGCCAAATATGGCGCGTTCATCCTTTGATGCTGTCGTTGTGAAGATCCCAAAGGGACCTGAAGCAATCTCACCGAGCTCGAGGTGCTTTCACGAGACTGCTTCGTCGCTTCGCTTCTCGCAACGACAGCGGTTCAGCGCGCCACATTTGAGGAAGAGCCTTCAATCCCTTCTTTCGGCGGGCCTTCTGCTCGCCATTCTTTTTTTTCCATCGCCGGGCGCGGCGTACCGCTGCCCTCGGGGTGTCGTTGCGAAACTTGCGACGACTCCGATTTTTGTCAATTTGAATACAGAGCAAGTTGCCGGGCTTCGATTGCGTCGTGACGCGAGTGATCGCAAGGCCCGGGTAGCTCTGCAAAAAGCATTGAAGGAAGGTAAAATTATTCCGGCGGGGGAAGCCCTGACTTTCGGAGATGCTTATGCGCGAGCGGCGGTGAAGGAGTTTGAAGACGGCCATATTACCCAAGAGCAGCTCGGTAGCATCCTAATGCGCTGGCAGCTCTTAAGCGCCACGTTGCCACTAGAGCCGATTCGGCGCGAGGACTTCTCGTGTCTCAATGGGCGAGGAACGATGACTTCCGAGGGCGTGCGCTGGTTCGCAAAAGGCTTAACGCCTACCGAGCGAGCCCGGTTCGCGACCGCATTGAAAGCACTTCCGCAGAGCGAGCAGCAATTCACCGTGGTTTGGCTTTCCGAAAAGCCTGCAGAAGATAGCGAATGGAAGATACATAATCTCGTTTCCGGAGTCCTTGAGCCAACTTTCCCTGGGCTCGGGGGGAAATTCGAGGAGGAAAATGGCCACAGTATTTATCCCATCGTTTGTCCTTCGGTAGGAATTGTCCAGGCCTATCTCGTCGCAAAATTCGGTGAGAACGCGGTGACGTTGCAGCCCGAAATTGGAGCGACCGATCGTAAAGCTTACGAAGAGGCTTTCGGTAGAGACGTGCACCCTATTGGAATGAGTGCTCCCGGTGCCGCTGTACCCAATTTCATCGACGGGATTAAAGGTAACGGTCCGGGATTCTCGGCGCATGACATTTACCATGCGATAAGACTTTCCCAAATTCCCAAGTCTTACCGAAAGCTACTTTTTCATCTTTTGCAGACGGTGGAGAACGACCTCGAAACGGCGCGCTACCGCAGTGGGCGGTTAGAGATTACGAACAAGCTACGGTTTGATCTGTATGCTCACGATGCCGATGAGCGCCCTATTTCTGATATTCGCCAGTTCATTTTAGACGGCACTTTGAACTCTTACCCCGAGGACCCGGTAGGGCGTCGTCTGCGTTACGACTTTGGTCCTCGTATCGGCGCGCCCGGAGTAGGGCTCTACCTCTCCCTGGTGGTGCGCGACCTGGCGACGAATCCTGCCTGGTATGAGGAGCAAAAATACTCTGTCTCGGGCCTTATTTCCGAAATGGGTCCCGATGCCCAGAGACTCTACGACCAAATTCGACAGTCGCTTCCGAGGGGGCCTTCCGGCACGCCGCGCTAAGTTCGACCTCGGAGAGTCCCGCGATTTTCGGACTCGTTTTTCTTTATCGGACCGCAAAAACGGAACAGGAAACGAAGCCTCACGATCGAGGTCAAGATGTTCCGATGGCGTCGAAAACTATAGCTGGATCGTCTGAGGTTACCCTCGGATATCACTGCGCTAAGGTTCTCCGCCAAATAGGGCGCGTTCATCCATTGATGCTGCCGTTGCGAAGGTCCCAAAGGGACCTGAAGCAATCTCGCCGAGCTCGAGGTGTTTTCACGAGACTGCTTCGTCGCTTCGCTTCTCGCAGCGACAGTGGTTCAGCACGCCATCTTGGATGCCTTGCTCGAATATCGAGGAAAACCTGTCCTGGTTAACATCAAAGTGCATGACGAAATTTACACAGGGTATGTGACTCGGGTCACCAGTACTCGAAATCCGAAGGTGAAAATTGTGGTCGAGCTCGCAAGAATGGAAGCGATCGATTTGGAACTCTCATTGACGTTACCGCCATCACTGGAGTGGAGCAGGCGCGGTGATCAGCAACTGATCCTGATTCTTTTTCAAGACCGCGCCTCCGATCCGCTTTCTGCGGATGCGGAGGCATGCGTCGCCGGTGCCAGTTCTATTCTTTATACCCTCCGATAATTACCTCAAAAGGACTTCCCGACAATAACGGCTGTGATTTGTCCGTAAGATTTAACTCGATATCAATCGTTCCATGGTTCATGGAACCAAGTTCAAGAGCGGTATTGTTGTCAAAATTAGTCCTGAGTTTGTTCCAGGCCCTAAACTTTAAGGTAAAGTTAGGGAGATTGCTGGGATCGTAGACGGTACTTCCATCGTCGGGACTCACCAGCCAATTTCCGGAATAATTCTGACTGATGCCCGAGGGACTAAGCTCGGCTAAGAAATCAATTAGGCCATGGATAGTTTGAAAAGGAGAGGTCAGGGCTTTCACTCCGTGTCGAGTGGATTCGGTAAAGGATGCATTGTTTACCGGTAAAACGAAGTGGGTATTGTATTTCAGTGAGTCACTGCTGATTGTGGGGACATTTCGATTATAGTCGATAGAAAAATCCTGAACATTCATACCCGAAAGGTAGGCCGCGGAGGGGAGCTGACTGCTCTGCTGTGTCGCTATAGCCGGGAGATCAGCACTCCCCGCAACCGCCCTCACAGAAGAAGTAACCGTGGCCTTGGTAGTAATCGGATTCGTAGGAGTCGCGATTATTTGGAGATAATCAACATTGAAAGCCGTCTGAGAGTATTTCATATTCTGTGGTGAGGTGAGTATAGTTCCATCACTTGCCACCAGATCTACTTTTGTATTGGTGGTAACTCGTTCGCGCAGCAATTGCGCCCGAGTATTCGCATCGACTCGCTTCATCGCCGTCACCACATTAAGACTGTAGGTCGCCGGAAATACACCGAAGCCAGTTGTCGTTTCGATCTTTTTGCGATGGTAAGTGAGCACGTCAACCCCCTTCGCACAGTCCGTCCAGGTGACTTTGATTAGGGAATCTCGTTCTAGAAAATCATCCTCTGCAGTGGGATCAGGAATGACCTTCCAAGTTGCCGAAACCGTCGCTACCAGATTTTGCGAGGCGTAGTACTTCACCACCGAGTTGCCAATGATGCCTCCAGGAATCCCGGTGCAGCTAACGCCATATTCTCCTCCGGAACCGCCATTGCTTCCATCCGTTCCTCCTCCGCCCAGAGCGCCTTCCGCGCGCGCCAGCGGCGAGTTGAAAAATAGATTGGTGAGTGCGAGCAAGAGGAAGCAGTAAAGGTAGATTCTAATTGGGCGTCGAGCCATCTTGGTTTTCATTTTTGCGATCTCCTATTCTGGTTTAGAATTTGTCTTCGTCAATCAATCCGGATAGAGGAAAGTTTGCTCGCTATTAGAGGACGATCCAGAGTCTTGATGGACTTGGATTAAATACGAGCGTGCAGAACCGACACTGAATATGGCCGAGCAGGTTGAGGCGCCGGTATAGAATCTGTTCAGTCGGCAGTCTCCTGTGTAATGCGAGCTCGCTGTGTTTGAGGGGTCGTCCATGTCTGTGATGGTAACGGTTACGCTAGCCGCATCGTCTGGTGTCAAATAAAGGTGTCCGGTCTTTGCGGGGTGAAGGATAAAGTAACTCGATTCTCCGCGCGCAAGCTGGGTTACCAATTTGCTTTGGTAACCTAAGGACGACACTGTCACCGGGTCCGCTGTGGCGGGAGTTCGATTGGTTGCCGAAGCCGGGAACGAAAGAACTCTGGAATTGGCATCGGTAACTGGACTTGCGTAGCCCAAGAAAAGAGGTACCTGATGGGACTGCCCCTCACACCCTCCGTCCGAAGTAATAAAACCGTCAGCCTGTCCATTCATGCACCCGTAAAGGGGCGTCATGCCGGGGCCGGGCGTTTGCCAAGTGAGAAAACTCCCCAAGAACTCTCCTCCTTCGCAATTGTCTGAGTAGGTAAGAAAGGTTTTGAAGCTATTTCCCAAAGGAATCTCGCAATAGCTCACCAGATTGGTAGGAAAACGGCGGTCAACGGCGTTGGGCACTGCCCACTGAGTTTCGATCTTATATTGAAAACTTGGATAGGGGCCTTCGGTAGTAATGACATGTCGACCGACATCGGCGCGCAACAGACGTGCCAACAGTCCCGAAGAGCGATCTTGAAATGAATTATCTTGCGGCAAACTGGTGTTGACGCTCGCAAAGAGAGGACGACCGGCATTCCTCAGTGCCCCGATGATGGCTTCGATGTTAGTTGGCAAGGGGGAGGGAATGGGCAGGTAATTTGCCCAGGTCACAGGAAAAGAGTAATAAGGATTACTGAATCCGTAATAGCCGATCGGGAGCATTCGATTGTCTCCGGTTGAGTCATTGTAGTCATTTCGAAGTTGCACAAACTTGTCACTGGCGTTGGCCAGCGGGTCGATGGCAAACCCCTCAAATTCCAAATAGAAGCCTCCAGAAGCGATGGCGGTATTTCGGCCTCCATCCTGAGCTGGGTATTGGTTGTTGTAGGAAACCAGAAAGCGATCAGCGAACGCCCCCCGGTTCACGGCCCAACTTTGCAGTTGCACGGCATAGGGATTCTGGGCTGGTGGACTAACGCCCCGGAGGAGAGATTCAAATTTTTCGGTGGTGCTATAGGTTTGCAGACTTGCGACGGAGGCGAGAGGAAGATAACCGAGCTGCTCTAGTCTAAGTTTGCTATGCAGCGAAGCTACGGTAGCGATATCTCCTTTATCCGCGAGTATGGGGTTGAAATAGACGACCATATTTGTCTTTGTGTCCGCTTGGACGGACGGTCCGTAGGTGAGCAAAAGTGAACTCAAACCGACAACCAGAGACTTTCTAAAATTTCGCAACATGTATCCTCCAGGCAAAATCGACGCTCAGAAATCGCGCCGTATTCAAAGAGTGTACGTTGCCAGAGGAAAGCTCTTGAACTGATAAAACCGTCAAAATGGGAGGAGATCGCATTTTTTGCTGTCGAAGAGTTCGACAGCTTAGGAGGTGGGCTGGTTGTATTTTGTAGCCATGTATCACCAAGAACAGGCTTGCATTTACCTAAGAGTAAAGCCCCGGCCCTGCCCCTGGCCCATTTAATGAACCATCCCATCGATGCTGAGAGTTTGGACGCAGTCCGATGGAGTTCTGTCTTTGCCAGAAATTAGACAGGGCAAGAGCAGAGAAAGAAAAGCATTTAGCGTGGTGAAATGTCCCCTGGCCAAAGAATTGGCATTCGCCACTCTTTACCTAGAGTGAATACTATTGGACTACGGATTGCATTTGTTCCTCCCTGTTGCCAGCAAAATTATTGATTGGGAGGTTTTCGTGGCGATTCGTCTTGCAATCCGTTTGGTACTTGCCACCTGTTTATTTGGTGCGATGACGGCATCGGCGGAAATTCGAGTCGCGGGTGTGATCGCACACTTGATCCCTACCCAGCTTTTTGAATATACGCCTCGTGGGCTTCCTGTGAGCTCTAACGGATTTATTGTTTTACTTGGTGGCGTCAGTGCTTTCGGTACTGCTTTTCTCCCAGAGGAGTCGTTTGATAATAATCACTATACTGTCATGTATCTTTGCACTTCCGGCTGTCCTTATGGAATGCCCACTTTGTCTCGGCCCCTCAGAGAAGGCGATCTACTTTACTTTGGAGTAAATCCTACGGTTGGGGTTTCGGTCATTCTGGGGAGGCCTACCACTGCGGGAGTCATCGATACGGTGAGTGATTACCCTTGGAGCTTTGCTGGTTCTTCAACCGATACCGTCCCCCTTTTTTTCAACGACAGAAATGATCTATTTGGGGTGAAAACCCAGAATACTTTCAGCAAAATGGTGGAAGTTCATTTACTGACTCGAGTCAGTGCTTATCAATCCTATGCGGCTCATTTGGCCACCGCCTTGCCGTTAAGCGAAGCGCCCAATTTTACTTTTCGGGTAAACCAGATGGGTGATCTCATTGCAATCAAAACGGCAAATGCCGGCAGTGGTGCGATTGAGGTTCACCGGCTATCTCTCGCTTCGGGTTACCGGTCTTTTTCGCTGCAAGCCCCGATTCCTATCGCCTTGAGCGAGGCTAGTAAGTTCAAGTTTCTTATTGCCCCCAACGGAGATTTGTATGCGATTAAGGTCCTGGGTACGGGCACTGGTACCGTCGAATTACATATCCTGTCTGCGGTAAGTAACTACCAAACCTTTATTACTGAAGTCGGGATTCCTCTCGGACTAAGTTCCGTGCCCAACTTTGATTTCGCCATCGCCCCCAACGGGGATCTCCAGCTCATTGCAAAATCCCATACCGGCAGTGGTACGGTCGAAGTGCACAGTTTATCGAAGCAGAGTTACTTCCAGGCATTTTCCCTCCACACCGGAACGGAACTATCCCAAGTCGATGGCCCCAATTGCCAATTCAGAGTAACCGCAGAAGGGGATCTCGCTTGTCTCAAAATTTCCAATACGGGGAGTCATAGCGTTGAGGTGCATTCGCTTTCGGCGGCCGATTATCAAAGGTTTACCTTACACACGGCCACCGCCTTTTATTTGGCTCCGAATTGAAAGAGGGTATGCCTCTTCTTGGGCGATGACTTTGCCACATATCCAGTCGGTCGGACTGTGGCTATCCCAATCAAAGCGGATTCCAATCCGAGTATTCGACGTGGGTTCTTGTTCGATCGCCACCTATGATCATGCTGAAGTAAATCTGGGACTCGCCCGCTTTCGGGAGGCGTATGATCGATTGCATCTTGGCAGTGAGAACAACGCGTCGATAACGGATCCCCGGATGAGCAGTGAGGTCGGCACCCCGAGTGATGACTTCTTTCTCCCCGGCGTGCTCGCCGCCAATAATGCGGGTGCCAAGTACCTTGGGGATCTCATACTCGTAAAGGACCCAGCCGAGCGATACAGGCATTTCCGGCGAAATCTCTTCCTCTGAGATCGAGCGGTTGTCGAAGGGGTGTGTGGTTGGGTAGATCTTCTGTTGCATCGCTTCCCACGACTCCGGTGTCATCCGGACTATTCTTCCCTCTTGAACGACGAAATCAGGTGCTTGGGGGACGAAAAAAGCGTTCTGGATGATTCCTTCTTCGTTATGCTCCGAAGAGCAGGAGACATAGTTGCGTGTCCCGGCTACGCGGCCAACAGTGTGGGCGCGGAGGCCACCGTCCATTTTTTCCGGATTCGGAAAGAAACCGCCGGCAATAGAAACCTCCGCCGGAGACCGGGTGTCGACGCGATAGACTGTCGCTTCAATCTCGGGATCGGCGAAGAGGGTAGGGTTTCCTTTCTCAGTTTCCGTTTTATCCGCTTGCGCTCGGCGGACATCCTCGAGGAACTCCGCTTCGCTTCGTCGGTATCCGGAAAGCGAAGCCGGCCTTTTCGGCACTGTGCTCACTTCGGGAATCGCTTCGGCTACCAGCGCGATCACATTAGCGCAGGGAATTGTAACCGATCGCACCCTGGCATCCGCGAAGCACGCGGCGCTTACCAGAAAAATTATGAGACAGGCACGATAGAGCATAATGGATAATAGCTGTATTCCCGGGGGATCCGTATGGGGAAAAACGCGCCTAGCGCGGGCGCCGGGGAATGGCGATAGGAAGTAAAGAAATCGTGACTTGGTAGTCGCGAGCCCGGTACGGTATCTTCAACCAAATAAAAGGGAGGGAAGACTGATGTTAAACGTGGGTATCATCATTGGCAGTACTCGGCCGGGGAGAAATGGCGAAGCAGTTGGAAAATGGGTCTATGAGCGCGCAGTTCAACACGGTGGAGCAAAGTTTGAGCTGATTGATCTGGTGGATTTTAATCTACCGCTCTTGGACGAGCCCTATCCTCCCTACCTGCAAAAATATTCCAAAGAGCATACTAAAAGGTGGTCAGAGAAAATCGCTTCCTTAGACGCGTTTATCTTTGTCACTCCAGAATACAACCATAGCACTTCGGCTGCTTTGAAGAACGCGATCGATTTTCTGATGAAAGAATGGGCAAATAAGGTGGCGGGATTTGTAGGGTACGGCAGCGCACTCGGCGCGCGGGCGGTGGAACATTTGCGACTCATCATGGCTGAGCTTCGAGTGGCAACTGTTCGCACCCAAGTTGGACTTTCCCTATTTACGGATTTTGAAAATTTTAAAAATTTTAAGCCAGGTCCCCAACACGATAGCAATCTTAAATCACTTTTTGATGAGGTGATTGCATGGGGTGGCGCGATGCAAGCCTTGCGCAAGCCGAGCTAATTTCTCGGTCTCAATGGCGCAATCCTTTCGGAATCAGCCACCGGTCGGTGAATTCGAAAAGTAAATGAGCCAAGATGGCCATGACCGCGGCGGGCACCGCACCTTTCAAAATTAAATTGGTGTTGTTTAGCGCCAAGCCGGTCACAATGGGAACCCCGTAGCCGCCAGCTCCAATTAACGCCGCTAACGTGGCCGTACCGACGTTAATCACAGCCGAGGTTTTAATTCCATCCAGGATGTGCGGACTGGCGAGAGGTAGCTCAATCCAAAGGAGTCGCTGCATTCTGCTCAGTGCCATTGCCGTCGCAACTTCTTCTAACCGCGGATCAATTCCGTGAAGTCCTGTGTAACTGGAACGTACGATCGGCAATAGGCCATAGAGAAAAAGGGCCACCAAGGCGGGTCGATTTCCGATGCCAAAGAGGGGGATCAAAAAACAAAGTAGCGCCAAAGAAGGAATGGTCTGAACTATCTCGCTAACCACTAGGACGATTCTCGCCATGGTGGGCGATCGATTGGCCCAGATGGCGAGCGGTAGTCCGACGGCTATCGCGGCACCCAGAGAAATTAAGACTAAGACTAAATGCTGATAGGTGAGAGTGAGAATGTCATAAACGTCGCCTCGGGATTCTGCCTTCTTGACCGAGCCACCCAAGAATTGGGTGGCAATGGCGGGAAATCCCATCCCTTGTTGCTCTGCCATCGCATTCATTTCCCGCATTTTTGCCACTGAGATTCGGCCACCCAGGGTTTGGAGGGCTTTCCAAGTTCGGGGAAAACGAGAAGAGAGATCGCTGCGGGCCAGAAGGACTGCGCGATAATCCGGAAACGCCCGTTTGTCGTCGATCAGCATCACCAAACCCAGTCTTTGAATCATGGCATCAGTGGAATAGGCATCCGTAACATCGATTTCCTGTCGTCGGATGGCCTCATAGGCCAATGCATGGCTCAATCCCTGACTCTGCCGGAATCTAATCGGATAAAAAGCCATTAGCCTGGGTAATCCGTCGGGCCGATTGAGAAACTCGTGACTGAAGCCAGCTCTCAGCGGCGGATTTTTTTCCAAAGAACTGAGGCTAGTGAGTTTCTCTAGCTTAGCCGTTTCGGATCGCACGGCTAAGCCATAAGTATTATCGAATCCCAGCGGGCTGGTCATCTGTAAGCCTAGCAGATTGAGTGAGTGCTGCAGACTCCCGAGATTTGCCGCAAGTTTTTGATTTTCTGAGGTGGCGGAAGTTTTGGGAAGATAAGCCTCTGCGATAGTACCGGTATATTCGGGGATGAGGTCGATTTGTGCATTTTTCAATGCTTGAGCGACAATGCCGGTTTGGCCTAAGCCAAACGAGCGTTCCACCCTGGCTTCGCCGGTTTTTTCGATGAGCTGGGCGACGATCTCTCCCAAAATATAGTTTTCGGTGAAACTCTTCGATCCCACCCGAATCATCCCCTCTTCGGCGGGCGCGCTGCAAGCAGCTACCATGAGACAAAACAGAATTGATTTCACTGGAGCAGTTCCTGAATTCCCCCGCGTTGAGCATTCATAAACTCGGTTACGAACGGGTCGCTCGGGTGGTGAAGCAAATCCTGGAGGCTACCTTGTTGGACCACTGTCTTATCATTAAACAGGGAAATCGAGTGGCCGAAGAACGCAGCTTCTCCGAGGTCATGGGTGACAATGATGACGGTTTTCTTTACCTGATTAAAAATCAATTTTAATTCCTGCTGCAAGGTTTTTCGAGCAATGGGATCGAGGGCTCCAAATGGCTCGTCAAAAACTAAGATCATGGGATCCAGCATCAAGGCGCGCATTAGACTAACCCTCTGCCGCTGGCCACCACTCAGTTGAGAAGGAAATCGAGGGAGAAGCTCCGCCTCCAGACCAGCCAGTGAACAAAGCTCGTCAATTCTCGACTGGATTTTTGTTTTCTTCCATTTTCGTGCTCGGGCCGGCAAAGAGAGATTTCCGGCGATACTTAGATGGGGGAATAATCCGCCTTCTTGAACGACATATCCAATCCGCTCGGCGATTTTGCGTTGTGTGTTGGGGCCTACTTTAATGTCGTCGATAATGATTTCCCCCTGGTCAAAGGGAAGGAGGCCGATCAGAAGGCGGAGCATGGTCGATTTTCCACAACCACTCGGGCCCAGGAAAACGTGCGTCTTCTCTCCTTCCAAGTCGAGACAAACATCTTCTAACACCGCACGATGTGCAAAATGCTTTGAGACATGGCGGATTTTGATGAGGGGAGCTCCAGACATTAAGCACCATTAGCCTAAAAAAACCCGATGTGCAAAGCAAGGGTGGTAAGTCCCTTTCAGTTCATCATTGCTTCAATTGCCTGGGATTGGGTGGGAAAGTGGCCTGCCCCGTAAATCACTAAGACCTGATCAAATTGATTGAGGGCTTCTGCAATGACTTGCACAATATGGATATCCCTTACCCTGCCCACCACCGCGGAGATTCGCTGCGTGAATAATTTTCCGTTCTCATACGGTGCAGCAGTTTCGTTAGTGATCTGGGAGGGCAAAAAGGGTTTGCCCATTTTTTCCTGATACCAAAACTGAAATTCAGCGTAGGAAGGTAGGTCCTGCTGAGTGATGCCCAACTGGGCAAGGTTGAATCTTTGAAAAAAAAGAGAATAGGCTTGAGGAATTGAAATCCGATTTAGCGTTCCGTCTCTTTGGTATTGGGGAAGTTGGCGAATAAAATAGAAGCAGAGCAGGTCTTTCAACTTGTATCCCATTTCTTGCACGGATTTCAGTATCAGTGTCTCATCTGGCTCGCCCCCGGTGAATGCAAGGTGCTTTGCCTGTAATTCCTGGATGGCGAAACTGGCTTCTGCTCCCTTGAAAAGTCCGTCGCGACCATCTTTTTGGGAATATTCGATCATTCGTTTGGGATTAACGCCGTAAGCATGGGGGAATCCCTCCAGCACTGCGATTTGAATCGGATTTTGGCTTAAAACCGAATGAATCAATTGGAAAGTGGGATTGGGGGCTTGATTGGAGTGCAAGGTCGCGAGGTAAAAAAGATGCTTGGTTCCCTGCTGGAAATGTCGAAGATAAGGTGGTGTCGCGGATTCCTGTCCAAGACTATTCGACCAGGCCCGAATTTTCTCAGGCTTTGCTGCAAAGTGACGTGGAGAATGGGCACAGGAGCTCAATAGAAAAAGCAGAGAACTGAGAAGACAAAATCGCATATTTCCAGGTGAGCTTATCCTGAGCGTGCGCAGAATTCGAGCTTAAGCTTTCGCAAAATCTCCCACGTGATTTCGCCTGGTCTGGTTTAGCGGTATGCGATCATTCGGTCTCGGCTAAATCTCGCTTTGGCCGCTTGAGCATAAGAGTCTTTTTCACTCCGAAATCCCAAAGCACAGCTGAGCAGCGTGCGGTAGTTCGATTCTTTCAACCCCAGTATTTGATCATACTGTTCCGGGTCGATTCCTTCCATCGGGCAGGTATCGATCTCTAGCATAGCAGCTGCGGTGAGCAAGACCCCGAGAGCGATATAGGCCTGTTTTGCCGTCCACTCACGGATGAAATCCGAAGAATATCCGTGGATCACATTATTCATCACCATTTCTTGGTAACGTGACTTTGAGTCCGGCGAAAGCTGTCTAATTCGGGATAATTCATTGGTCCAATGCTCGACGTAACTGCGGTCCAAAGAGATTCTTGAGGTGAAAACCACTAAGTGAGAGCAGTCTTCAATTTGATCTTGGGCGTGCGAAGCAGGAGTTAGCTGCTTACGCAGCTCCGGACTGTTCACGACGATAAATCTCCAAGGCTGAAGTCCGTAGGCCGAGGGACTAAGTAATAGGGAATTCTCCAAGATTTCCCAATCTGGCGCAGAGATTTTCCGTCCGCGGTCAAATTTTTTCACCGCATAACGCCAATTGAGACTTTTGATCACCGACGAAGAGAGTTCTTGCATGGTTATAATGCCTTTCCGAAATAAGTTTCCTGGCTCAGAAGTTCCAGAGTGCTTTGCATTTCGCTTGCCCGGGAGACTGCCATTCGTTTTGCCGATTCCGTCACTAGTCGCTGCGGAAGCTCGATGGCCCATCCTTGCAGGGTTGAGATCGCGCCGGGAAGATCGGGCGCCCAAGCATGACCTTTCGAACTGAGTGCGACAATCCTCACCACTCCGATTTCTCCCAAAAAATCTAAGGCATCGGCATCGTGAAAAACCTTGGATTCCTGAGAATGCGGAGGGGTGGAATGGTAATACATATGCTCCAAGATAACTTCCTTCACTAAGGGGAGTTTCGAATTCGGAAATCCATAGGATTTGAGCAGCGGTTCCATCACTTCGACCGAACGGAGTTCGTGCTCTACCCCCGCTTGCTGAAAGGGAGCAATGGCTCCTAGATCATGAAAGAAGGCAGCCGCGAAGAGGACATCGGAATCCACAGTCCACTTCTCGCTCTGTGCAAGCTTCATCGCCAATTGGTAATTCCGTTCCGAGTGGCCCCGACCCCAAGCGACGTGTGTGGCATGGTCAGTCGCAAATTGGTAGGCTTTTACCTTCCAAACGGAATCGAGCGCAATTCCGGTCGCAGTTTGGGGAAATTGACTTGCCGCCATTCCCTGAGCACTCAGGGTGAGGTAGATAACGAGATAGAAAAGTTTCATTAGCTTTGCCTCCAATTTTTCGAGAATAGAGGCAGAGAATTGATTTCGGCTAGTGCGTTTTAGTCCAGGCCCATGCAAAAAATGCAGCGTTTAGGAATATCGGGCAGGCGGCTGCTCGGTCAGAT
>Ga0206903_10178_pt1 | contig 20880 bp, 10 predicted proteins | sample Alteio_BWOrgHeat_45_FD_152959 | JGI IMG/M metagenome (GOLD analysis project Ga0206903, IMG submission 152959) | Enriched cells from forest soil in Barre Woods Harvard Forest LTER site, Petersham, Massachusetts, United States -... | ecosystem: Environmental > Terrestrial > Soil > Temperate forest >... | reverse complement strand
ATACTTGAGAATTCGCTGGATGAGCAGGATAAAGTTAAATTTTCTTCAGATACCACCACGCTTTCCCATAAAATATTGTCATCATATAAAACCAGGAACGCCGGCTACCTCCAAACCGACCCGCGTGTTGATGTAACTGACCACAGGCAGGTGGATGTTAAAAGGCCGCTATACAAACTACTCGGTAATGAGCATCCGATATTCAATATCTTATCCAGCGGCTGCGGAGGCAAGTTCGCCGGGCGCGTGGATGGTATAAAAGAAAAACTTCTTCACGATAAAAGGCCATTGACCACCACAACATTGCTGGAAACCATTAAAGATATGATCCCCCTATCCAGGTTCCACACAAAACGCGGCTAGTAGAACCCATCGCCTTCATCCCCGCATTCACTAGGATAACAAATTGCGGGTTTAGTCCCGATGAGATTCATCAACCAAAACAAAAACCCCCGCCACAAAGGGCAGGGGTTCTGTAATAATTAAACAAAAAGCGACAGTGTCTAAAATAAAACTACTGCAAAATTCAGAATCAATTTTCAGTAAGGCTACGCCTTCTTCTTATCGTCCTTGATTTCTTCATAGTCAGCATCAACCACTGAACCATCAGCGCCGCCTGCATTACCACCACTGGCATTTCCGCCAGGTTGGTTGGTGCTGCCGCCGCCTGGTTGGCCGCTGCTTGCGTTCTGCTGTTCTTTATAAACCGCTTCACCAAGTTTAATTGCAGCTTCCTGAAGGTTCGCAGCTTTCTGTTTGATATCCACAAAATGTTCTGAAGCAAGTGCCTCTTTAAGGGCAGACAGCGCTTCTTCAATTTGTTTCTTCTCAGCTTCAGAAACCTTGTCGCCATATTCCTTCAAGCTCTTCTCGGTAGAATAAACCAGGCTGTCGGCCTTGTTCTTTTCTTCGATGAGTTCTTTTTTCTTTTTGTCGCTTTCAGCGTTCGCCTCAGCTTCCTTGACCATCTTGTTAATTTCATCTTCGGTCAAACCGCCGGAAGCCTGAATTGTAACTTTCTGTTCTTTGTTGGTCGCTTTATCTTTCGCTGAAACATTCACGATACCGTTCGCGTCAATATCGAACGTAACTTCAATTTGCGGCATGCCGCGCGGTGAAGGTGGAATGTTTTCCAAATTGAACTGGCCGAGGAATTTATTGCTCGCCGCCAATTCACGCTCACCTTGGTAAACGCGGATCGTAACCGCCGTCTGGTTATCCTCAGCGGTTGAGAACACCTGTGATTTACGCGTTGGAATGGTGGTGTTCCTGTCGATAAGACGTGTGAACACACCGCCCAAAGTTTCAATGCCGAGCGAAAGTGGTGTAACATCGAGCAGCAGGACATCTTTCACATCACCCTGTAGAACGCCCGCCTGGATCGCAGCGCCTATTGCCACAACCTCGTCAGGGTTCACACCGCGGTGCGGTTCTTTACCGAATAATTGTTTCACACGTTCGATAACGCGTGGCATACGGGTCATACCGCCAACCAGCACAACATCGTCAATATCCTTGAAATTTATTCCGGCATCCTTGATGGCGTTCTGGCAAGGTGCGATGGTTTTTTCGATCAGGTCGTCAACCAGTTTTTCAAGATGCGCGCGGGTCATTTTCATTTGTAAATGTTTCGGGCCGCTTGCATCTGCCGTTATATAAGGCAGGTTAATTTCAGTTTCATTCGCAGATGAAAGTTCGATCTTCGCTTTCTCAGCCGCTTCTTTCAGGCGTGTTAGCGCAAGAGGGTCTTTCCTCAGGTCAATGCCGGTATTCTTCTGGAAATCATCAGCCAGGAAATTCTTGATGCGGATATCGAAATCTTCACCACCTAAGAATGTATCGCCGTTGGTAGATTTAACTTCGAACACACCATCACCGAGTTCAAGCACGGAAATATCGAACGTACCGCCGCCAAGGTCATAGACCGCAATGGTCTTCGCCTCGGTTCTGTCAAGCCCGTAGGCAAGTGCCGCTGCGGTTGGCTCGTTGATGATACGCAGAACTTCAAGCCCTGCAATTTTGCCGGCATCTTTAGTGGCCTGGCGTTGTGCATCATTGAAATAAGCGGGAACAGTAATTACAGCTTTCTCAACTTTCTCACCGAGATAAGCTTCTGCGGTTTCTTTCATTTTTTGCAAAATGGTTGCGGAAACCATGCTTGGTGAAAGTTTTTTGCCGCGCGCTTCAACCCACGCATCGCCATTATTCGCAGTGATTATTTTATATGGCACCAGCTTTTTCATATTGTTGGTGGTTTCAGATTCGCCCCTGCGGCCGATCAAACGTTTCACCGCATAAATTGTGCCTTCAGGGTTTGTAACCATCTGGCGTTTTGCAGATTCACCAACCAGCGCTTCGCCGCTTTCAGTGTAAGCAACGATTGAAGGCGTGGTGCGCCTGCCTTCAGAATTCTCAATAACTTTCGGCTCTTTGCCATCCATGATAGCAATGCACGAATTTGTTGTTCCCAAGTCGATACCGATAATTTTACTCATAGTTTATCCCTCTAAATTAATTTTGTTGTTTCTATATAATTAGTAATTTAATACTTACAAGGTGTTATACAAATTTTTTTGCCTATAACTTGATTGATATCAATTATATGAAACTAGCCCTAACATTATCAAAATACATCTCCAAGCAGTTCATCTTCTATTTTTTGATAGTATTTGGCATATTTGCGGTGCTTACCTCGCTGATAGACCTGTTGGAACTGCTCCGCCGCGCCGCCGATAAATCCATCCCGTTCTATGTCATCCTCAATATGGTGATATTAAAATTCCCGCTGCTCATCCAGAAGATAATGCCGTTCATAGTTCTGGTCGCTGCGGTGCTGGCATATAGCAACCTTGCGCGCCGTAGTGAACTTATCGTTATCCGTTCCGCCGGGGTTTCGGTGTGGGAATTTTTGCTTCCCGCGGTTCTCACCGCCTTTATCCTGGGTATTTTTGTGATGACGGTGATAAACCCCATCTCTGCGATAATGATGGCGCGTAATGAGCAGATGAGCGCAAAATATTTCGAGAACAAAAAAAGCGCGCTTGAAATATCTGAAACGGGTTTATGGCTGCGCCAGCAATATGAGGTCATGCCAATGCCCGATGGCAGCACCCCCAAGAACGAGATGATAATCCACGGCCGCACCATAAGCGATAACAAGAACATCAAACTCAAGGATATAGAGATCCTGATATTCGACGAGAAGGATAAATTCCTTTTCCGTATAGATTCAAACGAAGCCATACTGGTAGATAGCCAGTGGCACATAACTGATGCCACCATAACCAACGATGAGGACAAGAACAGCCACGTTAACTCATTCTATATCGGCACCATCCTGAAAAAGGAAGACATCAAAAAAACCTTTGCCGATCCTGATCTCGTTTCTTTCTGGCAGCTTCCGGCTTTCATCAATAAGCTTGAAGAAAGTGGCTTTTCTGCACTCGCACACATAATGCAGCTACACAAAATCATTTCAGCGCCGTTTTTTTATTCCGCAATGGTGCTTATTGGTGCAATCTTTTCCTTGAAGGCACCGAGGCAAGGGATGGTGGGGTATTCAATAACCCTGAGTGTGGTTTTTGGCTTCCTTATATATTTCTCATCCAACCTTGTTTCCTCATTCGGTCTTTCCGGTTCCATGCCGATAATATTCTCCGCCTGGATGCCGATATTCATCAGCGGCCTGATGGGGATAGGGATGCTGCTGCATCTTGAAGATGGTTAAGATATATATAAGTGTCGGTGAGTTTAGAAAATGACTGGGATAAAAAAAAGTTAAATAATGAAATTAAAAATATTATTAAGATCATCTTCCCCGCTGGCGCTGGCACTGGTACTGGCACTAACTTCCGCAACCGCCCACGCCCGCGGTTTTGGCCTTTCCGGTAAAGAACCTGTCCAAAAAACCGACCTTCCCCCCGCAAATATACCATCAGACCTTACCGCTCAATTGCCCGACCAGAGTAAAATAGATGCCGTGCTGAAAAAGGCAGATATCGAGGCAGACAGCATAACCTATGATAAAGACACGCAAGATGTCGTGGCCGAGGGTAATGCCGTGCTGCTCTACAACAACGCGCAAATGAAGGCCGATAAAATATCCTATAACCAGGATACCCATCTCATAACCTCCAACACCGGCGTTGAATATAAGGACGCCAAAGGCACCATCTACAAAGCCAAGGCCATGGATGTTACCGACAAGTTCGATAAAGGCCAGCTTACCGATGTTAGCGCGATGATGAAAGGCGGTGCAAATTTTAGGTCGGACAACCTCACCATCGTTAACGCCGACAGGTACAATATAGACAAAATAGATTACTCCCCCTGCAAAGTGTGTAAGGACGGAAAATATATTTTCAGCTTGCAGGCGAAGGAAGCCGTTTATGATACAGATGCAGGCAGCATAACCTATCACGATGTATATTTAAAAGTTTTCGACCATAAAGTGTTCTATACTCCGTGGTTATCAAGCCCAACCCCTTCGGCGAAGAGCAAGAGCGGCTTCCTTGCGCCAAAATTCGGCCAGTCATCTGATTATGGCTTCTACACGCAGATACCATATTACTGGCAGGTGCGCTCTAATTTAGATTTCACTTTTGCGCCGCTCATTACCACCGGTGATGGGCCCATCCTGATCGGCCAGGTGCGTAACCTTCTTGAGAACGGCTATTACGAGATGGAACTTTCCGGCGCTGACACGCCAAAGCTTGATAGCAACGGCAACCGTGTACAGGGCAGCGATAAACAATTCCGCGGCCACCATAAAATCAAGGGCGATTTCACCTTCGGCGATAACTGGAGCTGGGGCGTTGATTCCACCCGCGCCACCGATGACACCTACCTGAAAAGATACAAACTAGGAACTTATGAAGATGTCCTCACCAGCCGCATCTACACCAACTGGATAAGCCAGCGTGATTATTTCTCGGCCGAGGCGCTGTCATTCCAGGATACCCGCCCGGGTGCCACGCAAAAAACCACCCCGTGGGTCGCGCCGCTCATCCAGGCCGGCAAAACCATGCAGGTCAGCGATGATTATAACCAGAAATTCACCGCCGACCTTAACACCATGTCGCTGCAAAGGGGCATTGGTGTTGATAGTGACCGTGCCACCGGCGCTGCCAGCTGGAGCGCTGATTATCTTTCGAACTCCGGTCAGTTGTTCAATTTAAAACTCACCAACCGCGTTGATTATTACAACGTTAACGATGTGCCTTACCTAAGTTCCACTTTCGCTGGCGGGGCCGACCGCTATATCCCAACCGCGTCGCTGACCTGGTCATTCCCGTTGCAGAAGGTCGGCCAGTCATATGGCCTGGTGTTTGAGCCGGTAAGCATGTTGGTTGTTTCAAGCAACGGCAATAACAACCCGCGCATCCCTAACGAAGACAGCATAAATTCCGAACTGGAAGACTATAACCTTTTCGAGGAGAACCACGCTTCAGGTTATGACCTGGTTGAAGATGGCACCCGCGTGAATTACGGTGTGCGCGGCATCATCACCACGCAATCGGTGGGTGATTATAACTTCCTCCTCGGCCAGATATACCGCACCAATACAGATGCGGCCACCTTCGCGCCACAAACCGGGCTTGATAAAACCTTCTCGGATTATGTAGGCCGTGTATCCACCACCGGTAAACTGTTCTCTTCCAGCTACCGCTTCCTTCTTGATAAAGACAACGCGCGCTTCAAGCGTAACGAGATAGGTACCTCGCTGAATGTTGACCCGATAAACCTCGGCACCTCCTATACCTTCATAGATAACCAGCCCGGCGCCCCGGCGCGTCAGGAGCTCAGCATGGTTCCGAGCATCAAGATAACTGACGACTGGAACGTCCACGGCACCGCTACCCGCAACATGGATAACGATTCCGATGCCGGCTGGATAGGCTTTGGCGGCGGCGTAACCTTCACCAATGATTGCTTCAACAGTACGCTTGATGTTTCCCGCGCTTTCGTTCACGACCAGGACATCCAGCCTTCAACTACAATTAAATTCAAATTTGTTTTGAAAAACTTCGGCGGGTAATATAGAAGGTTAAGGTCACAGGTTGCAGGTCACAGGTTTTTTTCCTTTTTCCTACTTCCCTGTAACCCCTTACCTCTCACCTGTAACCTGATGTTTATGAAAAAACTATTGATCGTATTAATTCTTCTAGCCCTCCCGGTTTCCGCATCCGCCCTTGAATATAAAGTTCTCGCAGTGGTCAACGGCCACGCCATTTCCACCGTCCAGGTGCGCGACAGGGTCAACCTGATAATCTCGTCTGCCGGTTTGCACGATACGCCTGAAATTCGCTCCAACACTACCAAGGAAGTTGTTGAGATACTCATAAACGAAGCCGTTCAGGAGCAGGAAGCCAAGGAAAAGAACATCGCCCTTACTGATGATGAAATGAAAGCCGTGATGGCCGACCTGGAAAGAAAGAACGGCCTTAAGCCCGGCGGTATGAAAGGTTTTGTGGTGTCAAAAGGCCAGTCTTACGAGGCCGTTATTGAGCAGATAAGAGCCTCACTCACATGGCAGAAATTCCTGGCGCGCATAATCCGCCCGCAGATACAGATAACCGATAAGGACATCAAAGATGCCGCCGCCAAGCCGGTTTCCAACCCCGAGGATACAATAACCAAGGTTGATCTTTCCGAAATAGTAGTGCCGATCGAGTTCGGCAAAGAGCAGGAATCGAAAGACCTTGCCGAAACCATCGTCAGAACGGCACGCAGCGGGGCAAAAAGTTTCGGTGACCTGGCCGAGAAATATTCCGTCGGCAAAACCGCCAAAGACCATAAAGGTGAACTTGGCTGGATACCTGAGAAAGGCGTGGTCGAGCCGCTTGCCTCGATGATAAAAAGCACCAAGGAAGGCAGCGTTTCCGATGCTGTGAAAATAAATTCGATGTATATCATATTAAAGGTCAACAAACGCCAGACCATAGACACCCAGGCCGCCATGAAGCCGCGCTCGCCTGAGGAGAGGGCGCTGGTAACGAAGGTTGAGGCCGAGGCTAAAAAATACATTAAGGGTCTGCGCGACAAAGCCTATGTTGAGCGTAAATATAACCCCGACCAGCTGATGAGTTTCGTGTGGGGCGATTCAAAGCCCGCTGAGGCAAAGCCGGCCGCAGCCACAAAACCATTCGGCCCTACTAAAAAGACCGCTGCCAAAAAAGCCACCACAAAAAAATCTCCCGCTGAAACCACCGTCACTGTCACCGAGCCGGCCGAACCTGTGAAAGATGAGCCGGCCAAAGATGGCGCCACTGATGCCACATCCACCGAACCATCAGCCACTAGCGTCACCGAGCCAGTAGCTGCTGCCCCAGGCGAAGGCGAGCCGACCAAAGACGCGCCAGCAAAATAAACCCATTACCATTCGGAACGTTTTTTGCCCGATTACGATCCCCACCCACCGTCATCACGGAGTTCATCTCCGTGATCCAGCCCATCTACCTTCGCACATCGGTATGGCGATTTGTTGAAAAGTTGGTCGTCATTCTGATGAACATCAGAATCCAACTGATGCTATGTTATTGCGCAGCAATTCAAAATTATTCTGACTGCCCCACATAAATGTGTTCGCAGGAATTCATGTCATTTGGATTCTGGCATTCCGCACTAGTGTATTCGCCAGAATGACAGCCACCAAGATCGCCACATCGCGCAAGCCTTTCCCCGCAATGAGCCCCGTTTTTCCATCCCCAAACCATCCATGCCCCTACGAACGTTTTTCACCGTTATCTTATAACCAAACCATTCCCTAATCCAACCACCCTCCAGCCTCAAATCTCTTCTCTCTTATCTCATCATCTACCCTCGCTTTTGATAGATAAAATCTATCAATTCTATTAAATCAATAGTCACTCCCTTTCAAAACAAAAATCTTGCAATTATATTTGATAATACTACACTCCCGCCGCTTAAATGAGGGTTTAATAATACTGGCGTAACGGCTAAGACCGGCAAAACCGGCACTAGCAGCGGGCACCAGAACCAGCCTAACATTGATATGTCCAGATTCGAAAGAGTAAAAAGATTCATATTCGGCAAACCGCTGGATCCTTTCAGCAAAGAAACCCGCAAACATATTGCACTGATAGCCTTTTTCGCCTGGGTAGGCATCGGCGCAGATGGCTTGTCATCAGCCTGTTACGGCCCTGAAGAAGCGTTCAAGGCGCTCGGCGCCAGCACCCATCTTGCGATTTTCCTCGCCTTCGCAACCGGCATCACGGTATTCCTTATCGGTATCGCCTATTTGCAGGTGATCGAAATGTTCCCCAACGGCGGCGGCGGCTATCGTGTTGCGACCACATTGCTTGGGCCGAAAGCCGGGCTGATATCTGGCTGCGCGCTACTTATAGATTACATCCTCACCATTGCCATCTCCATTGCCAGTGCGGTTGACGCGCTGTTCTCGGTATTCGGCACCGAGTTCCAGGGCTATAAAATTCCAGTGGAATTCCTGCTGGTAACGTTCCTCACTTATCTCAACCTTCGCGGAATGAAAGAGTCTGTGAAGGTGATGATGCCTATATTCCTTGGTTTCGTTATCTCCTACACCGGCATGATATTATACGGCATATTCAACCATTCCTACGGCCTTGAGGATATTTTGCCCGATGCCGTGCAGGAAACCCGCAGCATTGGCGGAGATATGGGCTGGGTGTTCGTTTTCGCCCTGTTCTTCAAGGCATTCTCCCTCGGCGGTGGTACATATACAGGTCTTGAGGCCGTATCAAATTCGGTCAATTCCCTGGCAGAGCCGCGTGTGAAGACGGGCAAGGCGACCATGATAGCGGTCGCGGCTTCCCTTGCATTCATGGCTGCCGGCATAATCCTCCTTTATCTATTGTGGGATGTCCACAAGGTCGAGGGTGAAACCCTGAACGCCACGACCTTCAAGGCCATCACCGCACACTGGCAGGTCTTCGGCCATAACATCTCAATTTATGTTGTGACTACGATAATGTTCCTCTCCGCCGCCATATTGTTCGTGGCCGGCAATACCGGGTTTATCGCCGGCCCTTCGGTTCTCGCCTCAATGGCGGTAGACCGCTGGATGCCGCATTTATTCTCCGCCCTTTCATCACGCCTGGTCACCAAGAACGGCATTTTGCTGATGGGCATCGCCGCGGTTCTGGCTATCACCGTAACCGGCGGCCAGGTAGATTTCCTGGTGATATTCTACTCTATAAACGTGTTCATCACTTTCACATTCTCGCTTGCCGGCATCTGTAAATACCGCATCCAGAACATCCGCAAGGATAAGAAGAACATCTACCGCCTGATCGTACCGTTCCTGGCGCTGATAATCTCTTCAACCATCCTCACCACCACCACTATCGAAAAATTCCTTGAAGGCGGCTGGAAAACCATCCTCCTCACTGGTATATTGGTATCTCTCGGCCTGGTGATAAGGCGGCATTATGTCATGGTTCAGGCCAAGATCGAGCGTGAGGAAAGCAAGATGGAGCGCGTGCTTGACCGCGAGATAGAGAAATGCGAACGCCCTGAGCTTAACCCTGCCGCACCAACTGCGGTTTTCCTGGTGTCTGAAACCTCGGCCTCCGGTTTGAAGATGATAAACTGGGTGGAGAAACTTTTCCCCAACCTCTACAAGAACTTCATTTTCGTCAGTGTTGGTGAGATAGATACCGAAGAGTTCGTGGATGATAAAATGTGGGATAAACTCCGCCGCGATACCCGCCAGATGTTAAAACGCTATGTTGAATATTCACACACCAAAGGCTTCGCCGCCACCTATTTCCACGCTTACGGAACTGACGTGGTCAATAAGCTCACCGAAATAACCGACCGTATCTCCGAGGAATATAGCAATACCGTATTCTTTGGCGCGAAGCTTATCTCCGATAACGAGAATTTCTTCACCCAGATGCTGCATAACCAAACCGCCTATATCCTCCAGCGCCGCCTGCACAACAAGGGCAAAACGCTGATCGTGATGCCGATAAAGCTCTAACCATCATTAAAATTAACCATAAACCTCTTGAATTAAGCGGGTATTTGGGTATAATGACCACAATTAAAATTGGGGGATTTAATGAACGCTGTAAATACAAGCATCACCGTAAAACCTATTCTTGATTACCTTAACCATCAGATAAACACTGATGAGCTTGCAAGGAAAGATAAAGTAAAAAGGGTCAGCGATATTGACCGCGTCAAAATATCCGGGCAACAATTACTGGAAGAAAAACAATTATCGGTTGTTGAAGCTGCACCGGGCGTTGCCGGTTCGGTTACCATCACCCTAGATAAAGCCAGCCAGAAAAGATTTAATAATGAAGTGATAGCCGCCACCGCTGCCGGCCTATACCAGCTTGCGGGCGTGCCTGTTACCGACCAGGTAAAAGCGATAAAAGATGCCCTGCCATCTGGCAAAGCATATGAGAATAACGGCCTTAAAGTTTCTCAAAACTCGGTGAACGGGAATATAACGGTAAAACTATCCGGCGTGCAGATAGATAAAAATATTGCCGATGCAAAACTGGCCGATGCCAAAAAACCGCTAGCAAAACCTGTGAAGATAAATACCGAGGAAGACAATGTAAGAATGAACACCATATTTAACGCCCATCTGGTAAAGCATTTCACAGATATAATGGTAAACAGGCGGTTGGATAGTTATAATGCTACTAACGACCGCAATGAATTCCTTGATAAGGGCCTCATAACAACCAGGTTTGAAGTGCTTCCCTCTGACAATGAGAAATGCATTTTTACAATGGATGTTCATGTAACCGTAAGCGACAAAGCCAGCACGTTGCTTGGCATATCAAATTATGTGCTGAGGGAGATCGGCCATGACACCATAGAGGCGCATAAGGGAACCCAGATGTTGGGCCGCAGCCTTACTGCAACAATTGATCCGAACATCATCAGACAAAATCTCCGCGAAATTAATGACGGGGCATATATTGCCGCAATAAGATATGCAGGTGAGCAGACCGGCGCACTTGTGGAAAAAACTAAGGTGGTGGAACTACCCAAGGTGGAACAACCAATCGCCCATCTTGAACCAGCGCCTGTAGCCGCGCCTGAGGTTTCTGCCCCGCCTATCGCCATTGTCCCTGTTATCGAAGCCGTTCCTGTTGCAATAGAGGAAGAACAACCACAAGAAGCGCCGCCAGCCAAGGAAGCCCCGGCTGAGCAATATCCATTCACCACAAAGCAATGCGCGCAGCATATTGTGGCCTATCTGGATAAAACAGCGGTAAAGGCCATCGTGGAAGGGAAGCTGAAAAAAACGGTCTATAACCACAAGATAGATAAAAAATCCCCCAACATAATTAACTTTGATGGCTTTTATATTGCTGTTCCACATGGTGTGGCAGGTTCATATACCAGCCACAAAGGGGCTACCCACCGCTCATCCAGTGGCAGGCTTATGACAAGTGCTCCCGGGTCAAAAAATGATAAAGCAAAATCAGAAACCACAGAGGAAATGCGCAACGAAGCTGATGAAAACGCAGCGATGGCAAGGGAGGTCATAGACCGCCAGGGCAATAATATGGGTTTTGCGAACATAACCTCAACAAGGCCAATCTTCCAGGCGAATGCCATCCGGATAGAGTTTTCCGGCGATGCCGCCACCATCCACAAGAACCTTATAACCAAAGATCTCGTGGGGCTTATGGAAGCCACCCCGCAATCTGACCACGGAAAGATACTCGATATAGCCGCCAAAATAACTTCCGGCGAGCTTAGCAGCGGTGATATCCAGGCTGAAACAGGTGAAGAAACCACCAATTTCATCACAAAAGCAGTGAACGATAAACTCGCCAGGCGCGGGGCTTTTAACCGAAACTATTGTTAGCGGCTAAAACTCTTGAATTATTGTGTTTTTTTAGTACAATGAAGCAAGTTAACGGGGGAATCAAAGTGGTATACGAATATAGGCGTACAACAGAAGGGCTAAAACAGCTTTTCTCAGATTTTCTACAGATCAACCAGCCCAAAGGTGTTGCCCTTACCGGCATGAACCCCGAGGCGATAGAAGTTTCCAAAGATCTTGACCATGTAACAATAAATTTCCCCCCGGCCAAAGGTGACCAGGCAGATGTGGAAAATACCCTGGCGGTCATAAGGTCGCTTAAGAAGATACCCGACATAAAAAAAGATATAGAGCAGATACTCAAGGAATTTGAGCGCGATGATTCAATAAAGAACGGCATATTGAAATCTAAATCTATCAACCTGCGCCGCAGCAATGTTATCCTCAGCAATGATAATGAGAATAACAACCATAACGGAACCCTTCAATTACGCGTGCACACATATCTAAACAAGGAAGTCTGCGAGAAGCTTAAAGAGGTGATCACCGACATACAGAATGAGGATGCACTGAAGGCAGCTCCGCAGAAAAATGTTGAAGCCGCGCCAACTGATTCCATCCCGCAGAAAAAGGCTGAGGTTGCGCAAGTTCGTTCCGCCCCGCAGCAAGAAGATAACCTGGTCTTTTCCCAGTATTATAAGCCATCGTCACTTTCCTCTTTCATTAGGGGTTGGTTCATGCCGGTAATCCACGGTCTTAGGCAGCCCTCCTTCAAAGATGCTCCAACGCCATTTGGATATAAGATGACCGATTATAATAGCTATTACGGTCTTACCCACAATGTCGAAGAAAGAAGGATAGGCGGTAACCAGGGGGTAGAATTCACCATCGATATGCTGAGTGAATATAACTCTGCTGAAAAGATAAAAGCTGCATATGAAGAACTGGGCAAATTTATGACCCATCCGCTTTCACATGAAATAAAAGATGATGGCAAGGGCCATGTGACAATGAAAATTTCCGGCCCGTTCCCGGCCTATAAGGATGCCATCAATAAATTAGGCGCAAAATATCCGGCAGAATATTCAAAATCCATAAAAAGGGGCCTGCTGAAAATACCCGGCCATGAACAGGATAAAGAGGCACTCGAAGCCCAGGCGGAATTTAAAAAGAATACGAAATGGGACAGGCCTGCTGCTGTATTCTCTAATATTCGTTATGGGCCTTCAACATTGTCTATTTTTATCAAAAAATTCCTGGCACAAAAATATTCGATAAGCAGGCCTTTCGATCTGGCGGTGGTTGATCATGCAGTGGAGAAGGATGCTCATGATAAATATAATGATATCGTAAAATTCAATATCAATATATCGACCAATTTGAATTCTCAGGAAAAGATAAAATTATTCCAGCGTGAGATAGAGGGGTTCATGAATCCTAATGTATCAATGGAAACTGAAACTTCAGGGGGTATCTACACAATAAAGATCACCGCGCCGCACGAATATTATAAAGGGGTCGTTGATAAGGTGAAGGAGAAATATCCTCTCCAGTATGAAAAATCTTTTGAGCTTAATCAGAAGCATACAAAAGGCACCCCTTATGATGACACTGAGGAATATAAATCGCTTGTAGCTGCAATGGGCAGGGTGGTATTGCCTGCTGGATATAGCCTTGACAAGGCTTATCATACTTATTCCCCTTCAACATTCTGCTTTTTCATTAAAGACCTGGTGCAAGAAAAAAATCTTAGGAAAGTGACAGGGCAATTTGCTTGCAGCCACAGATTTGGTAGTGGTGATAACGCAATGATATTTGATATTAACCTCTCGGTCAGGAATAATCTGCCTGGTAAGTTAAAAGAATTCCAGGAAGAGTTCGAGGAACTTGCTGTGCCTATCGGTCTTAAATTGGAGAATACAGTTGATGGTGATAAAAATATTATCACGATATCGGGCAAGAACATGGGGTATAGAATTCTTGTTGATAAGTTAATGCAAAAATATCCCGCCCTCTATGCTGGTGCCACCAACAAAAATATCGAAAAAACTGAGCGGAAGTTAGCGCAGAATAACGACTCTAAGAACGGTAGCATGCCGGATAAATCGGATGATAAGACAGATTTCACCGCAAAGGTGCTCATCGACAAAGAGTCCAGGAACAAGCCTTTCGATCGCAGCCAATATTAATATTTACCCGTATAAACCAAGCAGCAAAAAATGATTGATATCGAGCATATATCCGAATTTGTAAAATACCTGAACGAGCAGATCGCCGAAGGCATTATAAAACGTTTTGAGAGTAACAGCGGCAGAAAGCTTTCTGAAGCTGCCAAAATTCCTTATCGTGATACGAAAAAATATCTCATCCTCGCAAAAGATGTAAGCGAGGACGGGCAGGGCTTCACCATAAATTCACCGAAGATAAATAATGTTGATCATGCGTTGGATGTGATCGGCGCGCTGCAATCGCTTGGGTTGATAAATTATCCTGCTGATAAAGATGTGCGCAAACTTGCGCAGGCTGGATATACCCGCTCGGAAAAATATGAGGATGAGAACATCATCCTTTCCAAGCTGCCGATGAAGACCCAGTTCAAGGTCAAGGCCAAGAATGCGCAGATAGATGCCTCGATATATGACAGGGTGAAACAGGCGAAAACCCCCGGGGCAGTAACCGCAAAGCCGGCGGTGAACATAAATGAACTGAACGAGAAGGTTGATGCCTCCGCACAAAACCTGATGACAACATTGAAAACCTCGTTGAAGGAATATTGGGACTTTCCTGATTTCAAAGTATTTGCAACCGGCTCCGGGGAGAGCAGGGAGATATACATAAAAATTCCTGACGATCCTGCCAAGGCGGTGGGGAAAAGGGTGGTTTCCTTCCAGAAGAATATTTTGACCCAACTGCTTCCCATGAATGAGATAGACCGCCAAACCGTGCCTGTAGATACCATCCAGATGAGTTTTAAAATAAAGCCTTTGCAGGTCGAGGGAAAATTGCCCACATTTTTTATGGGCGAGATAAAAGTGCCGGAAACGCATGAAAATGACAATGTCATGCTCCATGATCCGGAGGAGATAGTAGCTTCCATCAGGCGCCGCCTTAATTCAGAGTTCGGCGGGAAGCAAAATGTAACGATGGATGCCCCGAATAGCCGCATGGGTGGTGAGGGTTCCAAGAAATATGATATAACCATCGCCCTCAACGGTGCGCACACAAAAGATGCAATAGAAAGGCGCTGCAAGCAAATGATATCGTCATATAACATCAGCCTCTACGAGGCCAACGAGGTTACTTTCGGTTCGGGCAAAAAATGCAAAATAAAATTCCTCCTCGACCCAACGAAGGAACCCGGCTTCCAGCTTGCGGAAGCTGCAATAAGGCCTGCCACGGGAGCCCCGGTGATAATTCCCATCACGCCGAAAGAGGTGCCGGTTGCAGTTGCTGCTGCTGCCGAGATCGTAAAACCGCCTGAAGCTCCCGCTTTATCCATAAAATCCACCACCACTCCTGATATCGCCATCATAAAACCACAGCCTGCCTACCCATTCTCCGCCAAGGAATGTGCTGAACATATCAAGAGTTATTTAGAAAAGGAAGGCGGCAAGATCAGGAAATCGGTACCGGATATCTCCAGGGGGATAGGCATCAGGTTCCATCCTGAACAGAGAAAAAATAATGCGATCAATTTTTCAGGCGTGTTTGATTTTCTTCCTGATAAACCCCCCGCCCTTACCAAGGATGCCTGGGAAAAATACAAGATACTTAACAACCAGGAGCTGGAGTCACGCGTTGCTTTCATGCGCGGTGAGATCAGTAAGGACGATGTATATAAGAAGATCAAAGATATATTTATTCAAAGAAATAAGTTGGTAGAAGAAGATAGAGGCAATAGAGGCCGAACCGATGGCACAGTAGATAGCCAGGCCTGCTTTGAAAAGGTCAGGATATTCCTCGATGGTCTTGCTGCCGACCTTGGCCTGGTAAAAAAAGAGGAGGATGGTAACAGGGCTATCTTTGAGGAAAAAGATAAAAATAAAACTGGAAAATTCGGCCGCGCGAATTCTATCCAGATAGGTTTTGACGCCCCTGACATAATTGAAATTCACAAGGCCCTGTGCAAGAAAAACCTGATGGGCCTGGCGGAATCTCTAGGTGCTGAAGGCCAGGCGTTTCTTGACAGGCTAGCACAAAAGGTGCCCGATAAATCCCCTGCACAACAGATAAAAAATTTCCTCCGGTATTTTTTTGAGAAAAAAAATATGTATTCCCAAACCATCAGTATCAACGCCACCCCTTATAATGATGACATAACATCCCTCTCAACCCACGTTCATTACGGCAAGAGATCACAAAATGAGGCGGTCGAGGAGATCAAAACCCTCGGCAAGGATATATATGGCAAGGCGCCTGATATTTTTTCTTCGACAAAAGGTTCCATAAAAACCACCCCGGAGAAGGGCGATAGAAAAACCATTTCCTATGTCATAGCCAAGCCATCTGAACTTGATGTGATGACAGAAAATGGAATGGAATACCGGAAAAAGCTGGTCATAAAAGCCATCGGCGATTCCGATAACAAAACGATCGGCAACCGCATATGGTTCACAATAGAAGGTAATGAGAATGAAATAGCCGCCAACCTGAAGAACGCCTACCCGGCTTTGTTTGAAGAAGCGCAGAAAGCTAAATTTAAACTAACCAACCAGGATAAGTTCAAAGGAAAAGTTTTATGAGCAGCACAACAAATTTAAACACCGATATCCTGGAATATCTCAATTACCAGATAAACGCCGATGAGATAAAAAGAAAAAAAGCTGATGCTGTTACCGGCGCGAAAATATCAAGGCAGGAAATTCTCGGCGCGCCACAAATATCCACCGCCGGAACTTCACCCGATGTTGCGAATTCCATAACAATTACCATCCCAAAATCCGGAAAAAAAGTTAATCCTGAGGTCGTAGGCGCAGCCGCCGGGGCCTTGCATGAACTTGCCGATACGCAGGTTACCGAGCAGATGAGAACCTCCATAAAAAATTCTATTTCCGCCGAAAAGATCTATGATAATAACGGTTTGAAAATATCAACGCACCCTATCAACGGCAGCGCGATACTCAAACTTTCCGGTGTAACGCTGAGCAAAGAGATGGTCGCGCAAAAACTGGCTGCGGCAAAAGCCCCACCTCCTGAGGCTGAACGCCCCCTATCCGAGCATGACAGGAGAAATAACCTTGCCACCTACTATGCCGAGCGGACAATATTTTTCATCGATGCAATTATCGACAGAAAAATATCAGAGCATAACAATCTATACCAACGCAAACTTATGAGGGGCGATGTAACAACCCTTATCCAGGAAGTCCCTTCCGGTTCCGGGGGTGAAATTCAAAACCCCGAACAGCGCGTTCTAACAATAAACGCAAACCTCGATAATAACGGGATGATAAGGGAGCTGCCGCGTGAGGTGTTAAGGCATATAGGCATAAAAACTCAGAATGCGGAAAAGTCAGAAACCAGATCAGATATTAAATATACCCTCAACATCAACGTGCACGATCTAAGCGACCGGCTCAAAAATATTGACCGCGGCCTTTACGACAAGGCCAGGATCCATGTTGATGAAAAAAATGCTAAAGCCATCGGCGGAAGCATTTCGGTGGAAGATGAAGAGGCTGATGGATATTATACCGGAAAGGCCAACCAGGATAAACTCAACCGTACAAAACCTTTCACCCGCGGCCAATATTAAGCCGCCAATGCGCTGCTTCACGCAACTTTTTTCGTGCGCCCGCGCTTTTTCAGGAACACCAGGATAGCAGTTGTGGCGGCCGGCGTAACGCCCGGTATACGCCCCGCTGCGCCGATGGTGGACGGGCGCAGGCGGTTCAGTTTCTCACGGATCTCGGTTGAGATGCTATCCACCTCGAAGAAATCAATATCCTCGGGAATTTTGATGCTCTCATCTTTCCTGAATTGTTTTATTTCCGCATCCTGGTTATCAAGATACCCCGCATAAAGCGCTTGAATTTCCACCTGTTCGATTATCTTCGGTGCAAACCCGCTCAATTTTTCCGGCCAGATGCTTTTCAGTTTCTCAAAACTTATCTCGCGGATAGCGAGCAATTGCTTGCCATTCCTGTGGATGCCATCCTGGTTTATTTTTATGTCATGCTTCTCGGCCTGGAACGGTGTAAGGCTAACTTCCTGCAAAACCTCATTCAATTTATTCAATGATCCAATTTTTTCCGCAAATCTCCGCTGGCGAACTTCGCCCACAAACCCTGCTTCAATGGCCTTTTGCGTCAGGCGCAGGTCAGCGTTATCAGCGCGCATGCTCAAGCGATATTCCGCGCGCGATGTGAACATGCGGTAAGGTTCGTTGGTTCCCAAAGTTATCAGGTCGTCGATCAGCACGCCGATATAAGCCTCGCTCCTGTCGAGCGTGAAGGGCTCGCGCCCTTGCGCTTTCAGCCCCGCATTCACTCCGGCGATCAAGCCTTGCGCGCCTGCTTCCTCATAACCGGTAGTTCCGTTTATCTGCCCGGCGAGGAACAGCCCCGGCGCTTTTTTCGTTTCCAGCGTGTTCTTCAACTCGCGCGGGTCGATATAATCATATTCGATCGCATAGCCATATTGGGTGATAACGCAATCTTCCAGCCCTTTTATCGAGCGCACATATTTATCCTGCACCTCGCGCGGCAGGCTGGTTGAAATTCCATTCGGATATATCAACTCCGAATCCAGCCCTTCCGGTTCCAGGAATATCTGGTGGCGTTCCTTATCGGCAAACCGGTTCACCTTGTCTTCGATAGATGGGCAATATCTTGGCCCCAGCCCGGTTATCTCGCCCGAATACATCGCCGAGAGATATAAATTATCGCGGATTATCTGATGCGTTTCCGCATTTGTATAAGTTATGAAACAGCGTATCTGCGGAACCTTCACCTCATCCACTATATATGAGAATGGCGTTGGCACTGCATCACCCGGCTGCTCATCGAGCTCATCCCACTTGATGGAACTTTTCAGTATCCGCGGCGGCGTTCCGGTTTTCAGGCGCCCGAGCTGAAACCCGATACGCATCAAACTTTCCGAAAGTTTATTCGCCGGTTTTTCGGTCTTGTTATCCTCCCCGAACCGCCCCGCCGGAATTTTCTCCTTCCCGATATGTATCATCCCCCGCAGGAACGTCCCGCTGGTGAGTACTATATTTTTACACTCGAACCGCGTTCCGCACTCTGTAATAACCTCACTGAGAACTGACGACTGAGAACTGAGAACCAGATCATCCACCGCCCCCTCAAAAACCTCCAGGTTCGGGTAATCCAGTATCAATTTCTGCATTTCCTGGCGATAAAGCTTCCTGTCAGCCTGAGCCCGCGGGCCCCACACAGCCGGGCCTTTCGAGCTGTTCAGCGTTTTATAATGTATCCCCGCATGGTCGGTCACCACGCCCATCACGCCATCCAGCGCGTCGATCTCCTTCACCAGCGTACCCTTCGCAACCCCGCCAATTGCTGGGTTACAGCTCATTTGCCCGATGCCGTCTTTCTTGTGCGTGATAAGTAAGGTTTTGGCGCCCGTGCGTGCGCTGCCAGCCGCAGCCTCACAGCCGGCATGCCCGCCACCGATCACGATAACGTCATATTTTTTTAAGCATTCTGTCATAAGGCCGCCTTCATACACCAAAAAACCCTTTATTTCAATATATTTAGCGGAAAACTCATTATTCTGGATTTAATTAACCATTAATTAACCTTTTTATTGTATAATAGGCCAGGGATCAGCGAAAAATATGGCAGAAAGCAAAGGCAAAATAATCATAATAGACGATCACCCGCTGGTGCTTAGCGGGCTTGTAGGGATGGCGCAAGCCGCAGGCTATGAGGTTGTTGCTACCTACGACTCCGTCTGGGATTTCATGAAAGAGCACGGCTGGGATGAAAAGAAAAATTGTTTCACAAAACCCCTGCCGGAAATTGATGCCATACTCTGCGATGGCTTCACCAAATCTGCAAGGCCCGATATATATCACGGCCCACGCCTGTCCCGCGAGATGGAAACCTCCGGCATTCCGGTGGTGATAACAAGTTATAACACAGAACGTGCAGAGATACAGGATTACCAGCCCGGCTCAAGCACCCTGGCACTTAGAAAAGATGTGCCGCCGGAGGATATCTGGGCTGCGATAGAAACCTGCCGCAAATATGCTGAATGGAATGAGAGCGCTGATTTCATAAAAAGATCTGCCCTGCCGGTGCAGAATATCTATGTGATCGAGGATAAGAATCTTAACCACAAGACCCTGCACGATTTTATCCCGCCGGATAATGAGAATGTCCGTTACAATGTTTGTTTGTTCCACACGCCGGATGATGTTTTAAGATATATGGGCTGCGATTCCATGAAAAAAAAGTACGCACCCAACAAGAACCTGCCTGATGTGATGGTGCTTGGCGTGGATAACACCAACGATTCCAAAAAAGACGGCATTGATGTTTTGCAGGCCATCCGCAATGAGAACATAGCGATAGTGTGGGCTGGAGGTAATGAATTCATCAAGGAAGATGCCATAAAGAAGATCTCCGGCAAGGCCGAGTTCGTACAATTCCCGGTTCGGCCGAAAGCAACACTCATCCCTGCCATCAAGCGCGCTTTGAAAAACCGCTCGGTGCAGAGTGAAAATGCCGTGCTTAGCGAAACACCGCCGCAAGAGCAAAAACTCGTCCTCCTGATCGGGATGCATCCTGAAAATCAAACCAAATATCAGGACAGGCTTGAGAAAATGGGTTATAAAGTATGGCGCGGCGCGGATGGTAAAAAATGTGATTTTTTATTTGAACCCGGCGGTTTTTTGGATACCGGCAAAACAACCCACGCGAATGCTCCCGAAAAAATACCTGAACTTATAGTAACGAACTGGGAGGGAGGTGCAGAAAAATTTATTGGCAGCCTTAAGGATAAAAACATCCCGGTACTTATAATAACCAATGACACCAAGATTAAGGAGCATAATCCAAAAAATGACCCTAAGGTCGTCGATGTAAAAAAAATGGGCGGCCCATGTGTCGGTT
>Ga0206903_10177_pt1 | contig 20886 bp, 20 predicted proteins | sample Alteio_BWOrgHeat_45_FD_152959 | JGI IMG/M metagenome (GOLD analysis project Ga0206903, IMG submission 152959) | Enriched cells from forest soil in Barre Woods Harvard Forest LTER site, Petersham, Massachusetts, United States -... | ecosystem: Environmental > Terrestrial > Soil > Temperate forest >... | reverse complement strand
TGATATCGATATCTTCTGATTTAATAACATCGAAAAAATTGAATATGAAACTTGCAATAATCGGAGCGAATGGAAATATAGGATCCAGGATTTCTGAAGAAGCGCTGAATAGGGGGCACAGTGTTACCGGCATCGCGCGTAATCCGGATTCCGCCATTAAAAACGAAAAAATAACCTGGATAAAGGCAAATGCACTGGATTCTGATGCACTGGCAACTGCAATCCGTGGGCACGATGCCGTTATCTGTGCATTTGGTATAGATTGGTCCAGGCCTGAAACATATTCTCAATTCGGTGACGTTTCCAATTCATTGATTTCAGCAGCAAAAAAATCAGGTGTGAATCGAATGATAATTGTGGGCGGTGCCGGAAGCCTGGAAATAGCTCCGGGTGTTCAGCTTGTTGACACACCTCAGTTTCCGGAGCAATGGAGAGCCGGAGCCAGCGAACAAAGAAAATCGCTGGCTATCTTCCGGAATGAAAAAGATCTTGCCTGGACCTTCTTTAGTCCGGCGATTATAATTGAACCCGGTCCCCGTACCGGTATTTTCCGCCTGGGCAAGGACAATCCGGTATTTGACGAAAACGGGAAGAGCGAGATCAGCTATGATGACTATGCCCTTGCCCTGATCGACGAACTGGAAAAACCCCGGTTTATCAGGCAACGATTCACAATTGGGTACTAATAAAATATAAAAAGCGTTAAATCGTTAACAGAATTCAGAAAGCATCAGGCTGCCGTTATTCCGATAACCGGGTTAATTGTAAGTAATTACACTTATTTCCCCGGGTTTTAACGTTTGTTTTAGTCTGTGCGACAGAACTAAAGAGATGATTTTTTAGGAAATTTTAGGCTCTTTTTCGTTGCATTCACAGGTTAATAATTTTATATTGTAAGGCCAATACCGCCCATGAAATACGTATTACTAATTTCCATGTTCCTGCACACCGGCTCCGGCGCCGGGTACAATAAATCGGCTTATCCTGAAGTTGATCTTGTGCAGGTTCGCATGGCACCCTGGCCCATAAACATGCAAAGAGTAATTTACTATACAGACACCTGTTATGCCATACAATTCAGGGACCAGTCAACCATGAATTCATTCGCCGTCAAGACTATGGACCTGGAAACCATCGAACAATTGAAATATCTTAAAGAAGGTTTAATAACATTGAAAAAAGGACAAAATGGTGACGTTGCGGAATTCAGAAATTACACGCTTAAAAAAGTGGGAACAAAAAAAGAAAACTCCTGGTATATTTTAAGTTACGACGGAGCCGTAACGAATTTCCAGGAGGCACAGGCCAACAGAATCATTTTTATAATCAACAGTTATATCGCCAGTCAACATTAATTCCAAATCTTAAAACCAATTCGCTCGTATGAAAAATCTTCTTTTCTTAATCCTGATTTTTCCTCTCGCCATGAAGGCGCAGTTTAAAATTGTAAACTCAGCAACGATTAATATCGTTGATGTGAGGCAGGGAACATGGCCCATCAACCTGCAAAGAATTACCAAACCAAATGACACCTGTTATGTACTTCAGTTCCGTACACAGGAGTTCAATAATTCGGTAATCATCAAAACTCTGAAATTTTGCAATCTGGAACAGTTGAAGTATTTCCAGCAGGGTCTGGCCGCTTTAAAATCAGGTAATAACGGGGACGTGGCAGAATTTAAAGACTACACAATTAAACGTGTGGATGTTTACAAGGAAGGCATATCCTACATTTTAACCTGCTACGGCGGACTCACTAATTTTCAGCAACCGGAAGCAGACAGAATGATTACAGCGATTAATAAACAATAAGACTTTATTGTGGCAGCCGGTTGCGCAACAGGCCAAACACCAATGTACCTGTCAGCGCACCGGCAATTACCATTAACATAATGGTATAACCCTGACCGAGTAAAACAAATACCGGCCCTGGACAGGCTCCTGTCATCGCCCATCCCACTCCGAAAATTGAACCGCCGATCAGGTATTTTTTCCAAAATTTATCTTTCAGATCAAACCTGACGGGTTTTCCTCCACTGTCCTTCCATTGATATTTCTTTATCGCAGCGACTAAAATGATTCCGGTAATTACTGCTGTTCCAATAATACCATACATAAAGAAAGACTGAAACCGAAACATTTCCTGGATCCGGTACCAGGAAACGGCTTCCGATTTCGTTAGTATGATCCCAAAAAGGATTCCAATCAAAATATATCTGATGCTTTTCATGATTTTTATTTAAATATTATGGGGAAAAGAATATATGTGGTGAATATACCGCCGATAAAAAATCCGATCACGGCGATCAGCGAGGGGAGTTGCAGATTGGAGAGTCCCGAAATCGCATGACCGGAAGTACATCCTCCGGCATATCTTGTTCCGAATCCAATCAGGAAACCGCCACCGAGAAACAATAATATTCCTTTCCCGGTAAATATGTTATTCCAGTTAAATATCGACGCCGGTTCCAGCTTTCCGTCGAATGGAATGTTTAATTTCTTCAGATCTGAAATCGTAGCGGGAGAAAGTGAAAGGGGTTGTGCTGATGATAGATAGTGTATGGCTATATAACCCCCGATCACAGAACCCAGGAGAAACCATAAATTCCACTGCTGTTCTCTCCAATTGAAATTAAAAAAGGGAACGCGTTTACCAATACCCATCATCGAGCAGATGTTCGAGAGGTTAGCGGAAAATCCAAAATTCTTTCCTGAAAATAACAAAGCTGCCATGATCCCGGCAATCGAAAAGCCGGAAATCCACCACGGCCAGGGCTGGCTAAGGAATTTAATCATAGTCGTTTTTTTGACACTACCCACACTCCCACACTCCCACACTCCCATACTCCCATACTTTCTTCTATTTCTTCCCCAACTTGTTCCTTAACAAATTCCTTGTCGCTTGAAGCGATTCCAGATCAGTAAATGCGTCTTTGGGTACCAGAAAAAAAGAACGGGTATTAAAATAAAGATGAAAGAAAAAAGGTGTTTCCAGAAATGAACTGAAGTCTTTCCAGGCCCAGGCCTGAGTGCCGCGTTCTGTTTGAAGCACCACTTCTTCTTCATTAAAATCCATGCTGAACTGATCCCTGAATGTGTGTGATTTTTTATAAATACTGAGGGGCAGTATCGTCCAGAAAGTTATTAATAATACGAACCACAATAATGAAAACAAAAGAAATGATAGGGACTGGATTTTATGGAAATAAAAAAGAACAGCAGAAAGTATGGTGAAGAGATTTACTACGATGAGAAGGGTTTTTATTTCAGGCCTTGAAATAAAATGATGTCTCAGAGCACTCAATACCTGTTTTTTATCGTACTCGAAATGAATGATCATTTTATCTGGTTAATTGTTGTTCGGATATGCTCCAATTATAAAGTGGTTTTCCATCCTGGCCATTAAACTGTACAAGGAATTCCCTTTCATTCTTTTTTCCGCGAACAGATAAACGTGCGTAGTTTCTTTGTTCAACCAGACTGCCGGGAACCCGGGCCGGATTATTGATTTCATCACCGCGTACTTTGGCGACACCACTGGTAAACGGCGAAACGGTAATATCGTAAAGATCATAGTTACCAAGCCGGGCTGTTTTAACGATTTCGCTGTGGTGCCTGTCGCCGGTTAAAAACAACACCCCTTTAATTTTTGATCTGTTCAAAAAATCCATGAGCTTATGATATTCAAAACTATAGTTATACAGACCTTCATCGGTACTAAGCGGATTTAAAGCCTGGCTGCCCACAACAATGATTTTAAATGTGGCCAGACTCTGTACCAGCGCATCTTCCAGCCAGGTCAATTGATTAGCCCCAAAAAAATGCTTTTCCGGATTTGGATTCCCGTTTACACTGTCTTCCAATTCGTCGGCACTCCGGAAGTAACGGTCATCGGTTAAAAACAGATCAACATCGCTATATGAGATTTGTGAGTAAATACCTTTTTGATCTTCTCCGTAAAACGGATTTCCCCAGTACTTCAGAAATATCTCCCGCGACACATCATTCAATCCATAGGATGTTCCGGAATTGTCAGGCCCAAAATCGTGATCATCCCAGATGGCGTATTGTGGCATGGCTTTCAGCAAGTTTTTCAGAACAGGCTGAGCGCGGTCGCGTGATGCGCGATACCAGAGGCCCCATTTGCTTTGAAGATCCACTTCGCGTGTGTACCAGTTATCCCCCAGCCAAAGGGTAAAAGCTGCACTGTCCCTGGCCATAGCCTCAAAGATGACGGAATCCCCGCCATAAGGCTTGCCGGGCCGATCATAAATCGGTTCGTTGAAATAGGCGCAACTTCCTGTCAGGAAGCTGAAATCCGGTGCTGCCTTGCGCCATTGCCAGAGGTCTTTTGTGAGTAAATATCCGGTGGCAGACGATTTTACCTGATTTATGATAAATTGATATTCATATCGGGTGTTAATATCCAGACCGCCGATATCAATCCGAACCGGATTGAATTCCCTTCCCAGCTGGCCTTCATAATTTCTTTGCCGGAGAGTTTCCGGATGGCCTTCTTTCCAATAGATCAAAGCCACGGATCGCACTTCCGGTGAAACTTCGAGCCAAACCGATGCCGTTCTGAGTTCAACCTGACCGAGCATGGGGCCGGAAATGATGTCTTCAGGTTTTAAAAACTGGGCTTTTACAAGCAGAATGGGTATAAAAAAGAAAATCAACCAAAGCTTTTTCATAACAGTACAATGGATTCACAATGTACTAAGAAGCGCAATGATTGATGACTAAGGAGTGGGAGGAATTTTACCTCATATCCTTACAATGGCTATAATGATGGGTAGCAGCCTCATAAGGCGTAACAGAACGGCTGCATGAGTACAACAGGCTTAACAGTAGTGCCAGGGCAAGGATCTTTTTCATGGTTTTCATTTGAGGTTAACAATTAACGGTTTCAGGGTAGATAAAATTGCCATAATCATGTCCAATTTCCCTGCCATTCTGAGGGAATTTTTCCCGGAATGGGAAAATCTTTACCGATGAGCAATGACCGATGACCGTCAATTAAGAATTCCTTTTACCCATTCACTCATCCACATAATTACTCATTACCACATTTCATTTTAGCCAGCTATGCTGGCTAAAATGAAAGATCCCCGTATGGAAATACGGGGATCATGGGTTAAGTAAAAACCGTCCAAAGTATCTTTCAGGAACTAGCTGCAGCCCATGCTGTTTCCACAGTTCAGGCATTTATAACAGGTTCCGCTGCGAATTGTGATATGACCGCAGGTATTACAGGCCGGTGCATCACTCTGCATGCTTTTCGCCGCTGCATTTACCGCACTCATCCCGGAATCCACATTCATTTTAACTCCTGTTTTGGCGGGATGAGGATTAGACAGGGAGACCGAAGGTTTTGCCACGACTCTTACTTCACTTAAATCATGCGTTTTTTTTTCCTGTTCGGTTATTGGCTGGTCCCAGTCCGCCATTCCCGTATTCATCACTTCCGGCTTGTCAAGTACATGAACAAGATCATTTCTTCCGAGATATTCATACGCCATAGAACGGAATATGAAGTCCACAATGGAAGTCGTGCTCTTGATGTTCGGATGATCCACCATGCCGGCAGGTTCGAACCGGGTAAACACAAACTTTTCTACAAATTCTTCCAGTGGTACACCATATTGCAGACCGATGGAAATGGCAATTGCAAAACAGTTAATCATGCTTCGCATGGTGGCACCTTCCTTGGCCATGTCTATAAATATTTCTCCCAGTGTACCGTCGGGATATTCACCCGTACGCAGGAAAATAACCTGCCCATTGATCTTTGCCTTTTGGGTGAAGCCGCGTCTTTTGGGTGGCAGCGTCCTGCGTTCTACGATCGTAGCGAGTTCCCTCTTTAATTTTGTATCCGGAGAAGCCTGGACCCTTTTTTGAACTTCCAGTAATAATTCCTGGACGGTCAGCTGGCTCATATCCACTATATGTGGTTCCATGGCCGCCTGGGGTTCATTTGGAATAGTTGCCTTTGCTTCTTCAGTTGTATCCGCTTTTTTCTTCTTGTCTGATTTATTACTTAATGGCTGGGAAAGTTTGGAACCATCGCGATAAAGCGCGCAGGCTTTCAAAGCCAGTTTCCAGCTAAGCAGATACGCATCGGCAATTTCTTCAATCGTGGCTTCGTTCGGAAGATTGATAGTCTTTGAGATTGCACCGCTTATAAAAGGCTGTACGGCACTCATCATACGGATATGCCCGTGAGCGTGGATAAAACGTTCGCCGATTTTACCGCATTTATTGGCACAGTCAAAAGCGGGCAGGTGTTCCTTTTTTAAGTAATTGGCCCCTTCAACCGTCATCGTACCACAGATATAGTCATTCGCTTCGGCAATTTCATCATCGCTGAATCCAAGAGCTTCCAACAGGTTCCATTCAAAATTATAATATTGTTCAGCCTGGAATCCGAGTCGTTGCAAACATTCCTCACCGAGATTATATACATTAAATACAAATCCGATCTCAAAAGCTGATGCAACTGCTGTATCCAGTTTTTTTATTTCTTCAGCAAAAAATCCTTTTTCACTCAGGGTCTGGTGATTGATATATGGAGCGCCGGCGAAAGTTCCTGCACCCACAGCATATTTTACAATAGAATCAATTTCCTTTTCCGCATAGCCCATATTTCTCAAAGCTGCAGGAACTGACTGGTTGATGATTTTAAAATAGCCTCCTCCGGAAAGTTTTTTAAATTTCACGAGAGCGAAATCGGGTTCGACACCGGTCGTATCGCAATCCATTACGAGACCGATGGTTCCGGTGGGAGCAATAACCGTTGACTGTGCATTACGGTATCCGAATTTTTCACCCAGCTGAACGGCATCGTCCCAGGCCTTGGTTGCGGATTTCAGGAGATAGTCCGGACAATACTTTGCTTTAATTCCCTGTGGTTTGATTTCCAGTTTTTCATACTCATCGGCATCGTAGGCTGCGAGCCGGTGATTACGCATCACACGAAGCATGGCTTCCCGGTTTTCTTCAAATTTTGGAAAAGGTCCCAATACATCTGCAAGCTCTGCACTGGTTTTGTAGGATATTCCGGTCATGATTGCACTGATAGCACCTGCAATGCCCCGTGCCTCTTCACTATCGTAGGGAATACCCATCACCATAAGCATAGAACCCAGGTTTGCGTAACCCAAACCAAGGGTTCGGTAATCATAAGATAACTGAGCTACCTCTTTTGAAGGGAACTGGGCCATCAAAACGGAAATTTCAAGTACGGCTGTCCATAACCGACAGGTATACTCAAATCCTTCCACATCGATCAAGTTCGTGGTTTCGTCATAGAACCTGCGGAGGTTTACAGAAGCCAGATTACAGGCTGTGTTGTCCAGAAACATATATTCCGAGCAGGGGTTGGATGCCCGGATACGGCCACCATTGGGGCAGGTATGCCATTCATTGATAGTGGTGTCGTATTGGGTACCCGGGTCAGCACAACGCCATGCTGCGTACGAAATCTGGTTCCAAACTTCCTTGGCAGGAATCTTTTTCATGACCCTTCCGTCACTTCTTGCTTTCAACTCCCAGTCCTCGTCATTTTCAAGTCGTTGAAAAAATGAATTGGGGATCCTGACTGAATTATTTGAATTCTGTCCGCTGACAGTTTTGTAAGCTTCGCCTTCATAATCACTGGCATAACCGGCTGCAATCAGTGCGGCCACCTTCTTCTCTTCTTCCATTTTCCAGTTGATAAAATCCAGGATCTCCGGATGATCCAGGTCCAGGCATACCATCTTAGCGGCCCGCCTCGTGGTTCCACCCGATTTAATGGCACCGGCAGCCCGATCGCCAATTTTCAAAAAGCTCATAAGCCCGCTGGAAGTACCGCCACCACTGAGTTTCTCTCCTTCACCCCGTATATTCGAAAAATTGGTTCCGACACCCGAGCCATATTTGAAAATCCGGGCTTCCCGTACCCAGAGATCCATAATACCTCCATCATTTACCAGGTCATCTTCCACACTTAAAATGAAGCAGGCATGCGGTTGCGGACGTTCGTAAGCAGATGTCGATTTCTTTAAAACTCCGTCTGCCTGGTCAACATAGTAATGACCCTGGGGCTTACCGGTAATACCATAACTCTCGTATAGACCGGTATTAAACCATTGCGGACTGTTTGGCACACAGGCCTGATTGAGAATAGAATAAACCAATTCCTCATAAAAGACATTTGCATCCTGTTCAGTAGAAAAATACCCATACCGAACACCCCAGGCTTTCCAGCAATTTGCCATTCGGTGCGCCACCTGCTTTACGGAAGTTTCACGACCCAGACTCCCATCGGCCTGCGGAACGCCGGCTTTACGGAAATATTTCTGAGCCAGGATATCTGTTGCGATTTGACTCCAGCCTCTGGGAACTTCCACATTTGTCATCTCGAATACAATCTCTCCTGAAGGATTTCGGATCACCGAACTACGGTAATCATATTCGAACTGGTCGAATACATTGGTGTCGACACGGGTATATCGTCTGCGGAATTGCAAACCTTTCGCAGATTGCGTATGAGTGGCCATATTTTATGTGGTTAGGAAACTATTAATAAATTGTTAAGCAGGAATCGAAAGTATTTTTTCATTTCCAATTTTCCTCCACCTCCTTTTCCACACCTGTGGAAAAGAACGGTTGATAAATCACGGATCGCAGTCCTGTATTCGTTGTTCTGATTTATGCACAAAATTTTGACACCTGTCCGCAAAAAAAATTTTGGAAAAACACAAATAAACGTTTACCTGCGCCTACTATACAGAACGTTTCGGAAAGCCGGAAAGTTTTCGCACATTTGTAAGGTAATCAACCACATGAAGGAAGCGATTTACCCTGCCTTAATGCTGAAAAAAAGAACCCGGCGCAAATCCTTCGCCCTGCTTATCGACCCAGACAAAGTAGACTCTCAGAAGATTGGCTCCCTGATCGAACTGGCTGTACTGGCAAGGGTCGACTGGCTCTTTGTTGGCGGCAGCCTGGTAGTATCAGACCACCTGGATCAGGTTGTACAGCAAATCAAATCCCTATGTAAAATTCCTGTTATCCTTTTTCCAGGAACACCGTCCCAGGTTTCACCCTATGCCGACGGACTTCTTTACTTATCATTGATTTCCGGAAGAAATCCGGAGTTACTGATTGGCCAGCATGTTATTTCAGCTCCGGCGGTCCGGAAAAGCGGGCTTGAAATCATGTCGACAGGCTATATGGTGATAGACGGAGGGGCGCCTACGACGGTTTCCTACATCACGAATTCCTTACCGATTCCCTCTGATAAATATGAGATTGCCCTGTGTACTGCCATGGCAGGTGAAATGCTCGGCATGAAACTGATTTATATGGACGCCGGAAGCGGAGCCAGAAGACCGATTTCGACCGAAATGATCGAGCGGGTTTCTTCCGCCATTGAAATTCCCCTGATCATCGGGGGCGGAATTCAGGATCCCGAAAAAGTATATCTGAATGCACGAGCCGGTGCGGATCTTATTGTAGTGGGAAATGCCATTGAAAAAGACGCATCCCTTCTGACAGAGATGGTAGCTGCCCTGCAGGCAGTTTCGGTGTGATTTCCTCTGTCTTCGATATTTCCATATTGTTAAGGTTCAGCCGTTTCCCTTAAAAAATATCCCGGAATTTCGGAAAAAGCTGTTACTTTGTACTGTTAACAACTCTAGTCATCCCATTTTTCATGAAATGAAAAAAAACTCGCCCATATCAATCCTCACCGGAATGGTATTGCACGCTTTCAATAAGCGTGGGGTTTTTGTAACGCCAGCATGCGTTATTTTTTCTGTTCGTCCCATTCCCTTTTGGGTACGACGTTGATATTTTCCATCCATAGTTTTCCGTTGTCAGGACCTATGCCCGTAAACAGTCGGCCCCTAAAATCAATGACTCCGTCATTGGCATTCAATTATCTCACGTATTTAATCAATGGAACAAGAACAAAAGTTCAAGATAGAAATCGCAAATACCTCTCACCAGGATTTTGCGCAGATCATCTGTGATGAAATGGAGTCCTCCGCCAAGGCGCGGGGAACCGGTATCGCCAAAAGAAGCCCCGAATATATCAAGGAAAAGATGCGCGAAGGAAAAGCAGTAATCGCATTTACCGACTCAGGCTTTTGGGCGGGATTCTGTTATATTGAAACCTGGAGTCATGGCGAATATGTTGCCAATTCCGGGTTAATCGTAGCGCCCCCTTTTCGTAAGAGCGGCCTGGCAAAAAATATCAAGAAAAAGATTTTCGATTTGAGCCAGAAGTTATATCCGGGTGCAAAACTTTTCGGACTTACTACCGGACTCGCAGTTATGAAAATCAATTCAGACCTCGGTTATGAGCCCGTAACCTATTCAGAACTCACCCAGGACGAGGCATTTTGGGCAGGGTGCAAGAGTTGCGTGAATTATGAGATCCTCATGAGTAAGGAAAGAAAAAACTGTATGTGCACTGCCATGTTGTACGATCCGAAAGATCAGAAACCAAAGGAAACTTCAGAAGATTTTGTGAGACACAGTAAGCTTTATGAACGTTTTATGAAGATAAAACAATGGGGGTTGCTGAAAAACCTTCTCCGTAGGGAAAAAGTGGACATGATTCTCATGGAACTCGGCCTCATCCGGTCGAACAAATTCAAAAAAGAAAAACTGGCAGAATAATACAATAGACGATTGATGAAAACCGAAAACAAAAAAGTTGTTTTAGCATACAGCGGCGGTCTCGACACTACCTATTGCGCGGTTTATTTGAAAAAAATAAAAGGCCTGGAAGTGCATGCCCTTACGGTCAATACAGGCGGTTTTAGTACTTCAGAATTGGATGCGATTGAAAAAAAGGCGAAGTCCCTGGGAGTGGCCTCTTTTAGATCCGTAGATGTAACTGAGGATTATTATAATTCCTGTATCCGCTATCTGATTTTTGGAAACGTGCTTAAAAATGCAACTTATCCGCTCAGTGTGAGTGCTGAGAGAATGGTACAGGCAATTGCTGTGGCTAAATATGTTGAAGATACAGGCGCCGCCTATGTGGCACACGGCAGCACGGGTGCTGGAAATGATCAGGTTCGTTTTGATATGGTCTTTACCGGTATGGTGCCCGGGGCAACAATTCTGACGCCGATTCGTGATCTGAAGCTAAGTCGCGAGCAGGAAGTTCAGTTTCTGAAGGAAAACGGCGTAGAGATGAATTTTGAGAAAGCAAAATATTCCATCAATAAGGGACTCTGGGGTACTTCCGTTGGGGGAAGGGAGACCTTGAATTCTAAAGATTATCTCCCTGAAGAAGCCTGGCCCACACCGCTTACGGCTTCCGAGCCAATGCAAATCAGTCTCGACTTTGAAAAGGGAGAGTTGAAATCCGTTAATAATAAAAATTTCGACCATCCGGTGAGGGCCATTCAGGCACTTCAGGTTATCGCACAAGCCTATGCCATTGGCAGAGATATTCATGTGGGAGACACTATTATCGGAATCAAGGGCCGGGTTGGATTTGAAGCAGCTGCGCCCCTGATCATTATCAAAGCGCATCATTTGCTGGAAAAACATACTCTTACCAAATGGCAGTTATACTGGAAGGAACAGTTAAGTGGATGGTACGGCAACTGGCTGCATGAGGGACAAATGTTGGATCCCACGATGCGTAATATTGAAAAATTTCTGGAAGATTCACAGTCAACTGTAAGTGGAAAAGTTTTTGTCACGCTCGAGCCATATCGCTTCACAGTTACCGGAATCGAAAGTAAACACGATCTGATGAGCAGCCGGTTCGGGTCATATGGTGAAATGAACAGCGGCTGGACGGGCGATGATGTAAAGGGATTCGCGAAAATTTTCGGGAATCAGACAGCCATATTTCATAAAATTAATGAGGCGGCCGGCAGCACAAAATGAAAAAGATACGGATCGGGATAAAAAGCGGGGCCGGGTATACCGGGGGAGAACTGATTCGCATATTGCTGAATCACCCGGATGCCGTGTTGGAGTTTGTGCAAAGCAAAAGCCACGCAGGTCAGTTGCTGTCAGGTGTTCATCAGGATTTGACCGGTGATACGGACCTGCATTTCACTGAAAATATTTTCCAGGATATTGACCTGCTCTTTCTATGTGCCGGTCATGGTGAAGCGAGAAAATTTTTACTTGAAAGTAAGATCGACCCGGAGATACGACTGATCGATCTGTCTCAGGATTTCAGACTGGCTTCAAATAATCGCCTGTCCGATTCCGTTGACGCTTTTGTTTACGGGCTGCCCGAATTGCACCGGAACGAAATAAAAACGGCCCGTTACATCGCAAATCCCGGATGTTTCGCAACCACCATCGAACTCGGGCTTCTACCGCTGGCCCGGCAGGGATGGCTTTCCGAAGTATTTACAACCGGCATTACCGGATCTACAGGCGCCGGACAAGGATTAAATTCCACGTCCCATTTCTCCTGGCGCGCCAACAATATTCAGGCCTATAAAACGCTCACCCATCAACACCTTGCTGAAATAAATCAGTCGCTGAATTACTACCAAAAAGATTTTGGCAGTGATAATATTCATTTTGTACCCTGGCGGGGTGACTTTACCCGGGGCATTTTTGCCAGTTCACAAATCAAAGTCAAACAGGAGCTTGGAGATATTATAAAAATCTATAAGGAATTTTATAAGGGACATCCTTTCACGATTGTCAGTGATAATCCCATTTTTCTGAAACAGGTTGTGAATTCAAATAAATGTCTGATTCATCTGGAAAAACAGGGTGACTTGCTCGTAGTGCATTCGGCAACCGATAATTTACTGAAGGGTGCCAGCGGCCAGGCCGTGCAGAATATGAACCTGATGTTCGGTCTGGATGAGTCGACGGGACTAAAATTTAAAGCAAATTATTTTTAGAAGTCAGCTGAATCCCTGATGACTCATAAATCAGGTGTCATGCGACAATCATCAAGATTAAAAACAAAAAAAATGAAATTATTCGACGTCTATCCGATAAATAATATCACGATCACGCGAGCCAGGGGTTCTTATCTATGGGACGAAGCGGGACAGCAGTATCTCGATATGTATGGCGGTCATGCGGTTATTTCGATCGGTCACACGCACCCGCATTTTGTATCCCGGATTACGAACCAGCTGCGCCAGGTTGCATTTTATTCCAATTCAATTCACATACCAATACAACAGGAACTGGCGGATAAACTGGGCAAGGTTACCGGAAAGGAAGAATTCCAGCTCTTTCTTTGTAATTCCGGTGCGGAGGCAAATGAAAACGCGATGAAGCTTGCTTCCTTTCACACCGGCAGAAAAAAAATTGTTGCCTTCACCAAATCCTTTCATGGCCGAACTTCGCTGGCTGTTGCAGTTACCGATAATCCTTCCATAATTGCTCCGGTTAACGAGACAGATAACGTAGTTTTCCTTCCGTTTAATGACGGGGATGCGCTAAATGCTTACTTCAACGATCATGGTCATGAAGTAGCTGCCGTGATCATCGAAGGCATACAGGGAGTCGGCGGAATTAATATTGCAGATGACCTCTTCCTTCAAAAAATAAGAACACTATGTACAGACTATAACTCAATTTTCATAGCGGATAGTGTTCAATGCGGGTATGGAAGAACCGGTGAGTTCTTTTCCCATGACCAGGCAGGGGTGGAAGCCGATATTTATAGCATGGCGAAAGGAATGGGAAATGGGTTTCCCGTGGCCGGTATTCTGATCGCTCCATTTTTAAAACCCAAATACGGTATGCTGGGAACTACGTTTGGCGGCAATCATCTGGCCTGCGCCGCTGCTCTCGCAGTACTGGAAGTGATAGAAGAGGAAAGACTGATGGAAAACGCGAAGTCTACCGGAAATTTCCTGATCAGCCGTCTGAAAAAGATCCGGGGGCTGAATAACGTTCGAGGTCGCGGCCTGATGATCGGATTTGATTTAGGTGGTGATCTCAAAGACCTGCGTAAAAATCTTTTATTTAATCAACAGGTATTTACCGGTGAATCTAAACCCAATACCATTCGGCTGTTACCATCCCTGGCATTGAGAAAAAAAGAAGCGGAGGAATTTCTGGAATCACTCGAAGAAGAAATACAACATATGGTTTCCGCTCACAATATGGTTAAGCCCGCATGAAAAATTTTATATCCATCGCAGACGTTGCAAACCTGGATTACCTGATCACACAGGCACTTCAGTATAAAAAAAACCCATTTTCCGATAAAATACTGGGGCAGGGGAAAAAAATTGGCCTTCTTTTCCTCAATCCCAGTCTGCGAACCCGTTTCAGCACACAGATTGCCGCGCTAAATCTCGGCATGGAACCATTGGTTTTTAATATCGACAAAGAAGGCTGGGCCCTCGAATTTGAAGAAGAAGCAATCATGAGTGGCACCAGCGTAGAACACATTAAGGATGCTGCACCCGTATTGGGGAAATATTTTGATATACTCTGTATCCGAACTTTCCCATCTTTAAAGAACCGGGAGGATGATTACAGCGAATTGTATATTTCGCAGTTCGTGAAGTATGCCGGAATTCCGGTTGTAAGTCTGGAAAGCGCCACCCTTCACCCCTTGCAGAGTCTGACAGACATCCTGACCATTACAGAATGCCTGCAAAGTACACCGCTGATAACCAGGCCGAAAATCGTTCTTACCTGGGCTCCGCATGTGAAGCCGCTTCCGCAATGCGTAGCAAACAGCTTTGCCCAATGGGTCAATGCATGGGGCAAAGCCGATTTCGTGATCACACATCCGGAAGACTATGAACTGGATACCCGATTCACAAATGGCGCACGCATATTGCACTACCAGGATGCAGCACTGAAAGATGCCGATTTCGTTTATGTAAAAAACTGGAGCACTTATCAGGATTATGGTAAAATTTATACCAACGATCCGGAGTGGATGCTTTCCAACGAAAAATTAAAACTTACCAACCAGGCCAAAGTAATGCACTGTCTGCCAGTCAGGCGCAATGTGGAATTGAGCGACGAAGTTCTGGACGGACCGCATAGTATAGTGACCCAACAAGCGGGCAACCGGGTATGGGCAGCCCAGGCCGTACTCAGTGAGATTCTAAAATCCTGACCATGGAAAGTCTGTATGTAATCAAGATTGGCGGAAATATTGTTGACGACGAACCGTTGCTTACAGCATTTTTGAAAAAGTTTGCTGCAATAAATTCAAAGAAAATATTAGTACACGGGGGCGGCAAACTCGCGACGCGGATGGCTGAAAAACTCGGCATACCCCAGCAGATGATCGATGGTCGCAGAATCACCGATTTGGAAACATTGAAAGTTGTCACCATGGTTTACGCCGGATATATCAATAAAAATATAGTAGCGGAGTTACAATCCCTGCAATGTAATGCCGCGGGAATCACCGGTGCCGACGGGAACAGCATTCTGGCTCATAAAAGAGAAAAAAAAGGTATTGACTACGGTTTTGCAGGAGATATTGACCTGGTAAATGCGAATTGGTTCAAGGGGCTGTTGGAAGACGGGATCTTTCCGGTCGTTGCACCAATCACCCACGACGGAAAAAGCCAGTTGCTAAATACCAACGCCGATACAATCGCGCAGGAAATAGCAAAGGCCCTTAGTTCATACTATGCTGTAAGCCTGGTATACGGATTTGAAAAACCAGGAGTATTACTGGATGTGGAAGATGATCATTCTGTCATACAAATTATGGATTTGTATTATTACAACGAATTGAAAAATTCCGGGAAGATTTTCGCAGGTATGATTCCAAAACTGGACAACGCATTTGCGGCAGTCGGTCAGGGTGTTCATAAAGTCATCATTGGGAAAAGTGAAGAATTAGATCAACTCATTGCCGGCGAAACCGGAACAACCATCAGCCATGAATAACCCTTCAGTAGAAGCACTTCAAACGGAAGCCATCGCTTTATTAAAAGAGCTTATTGCCACTCCTTCCTATTCAAAAGAAGAAAACGATACCGCCGACCTGATCTGCGCTTTTTTTGCGAGACATGAAATTTCTTTTGCGCGTGTAGGGAACAATATTTACGCCCGCAACAAAAATTACCATAGTGCCAAAAAAAGCATTCTGCTGAATTCCCATCACGACACAGTGAAACCAAACAAACACTACACGATGGATCCGTTTACACCCACCGTGAAAGATGGAAAACTATTTGGTCTCGGAAGCAATGATGCCGGTGGATGCCTGGTAAGCCTGGCTGCCGTTTTTCTTTATTATTATAATCAGGAGGATCCGAAACATAATGTTGTTTTTGCGGCCAGCGCTGAAGAAGAAATCAGCGGCGTAAATGGCATTGAACTTGTTTTGCCCTACCTCGGCCAGATTGATTTCGGAATTGTGGGTGAGCCCACCAGGCTGGAAATGGCCGTTGCCGAAAGAGGGCTGATGGTGATAGACTGCGTGGCCAGCGGCCGGCCGGGACATGCGGCCAGGAATGAAGGCGAAAATGCGCTTTATAAGGCTATCGAAGATATTGAATGGATACGTAATTACCGGTTTGGTAAAAAAAGTGAACTGCTGGGAGAAACGCGCATGAGTGTAACTGTTATAGACACCGAAAACAAACAGCATAATGTAGTGCCGGCACAATGCAAATATGTGATCGATGTACGCGTAAATGAACTATATAGTTTTGAAGAAATCCTGGAAGCCTTACGGGTGAACCTGAAAAGCAGTTTCAAGCCCCGCACAACACGTATGAAATCAACTTCTATTCCCCTGGACCATGCCCTTGTTAAATCAGGCATCCGCCTCGGGAAGAATTATTATGGCTCCCCCACCACGTCCGACAAAGCCCTGATGCCCTTTCCGGCTTTAAAAATGGGGCCGGGGGACTCCGCCAGAAGCCACACAGCTGATGAATATATTTATATTGATGAAATCAGGGATGGCATTGAGACTTACATTAAGTTGCTGGATGAATTTATTTAAATAAAAATTAGTCTCAGGCTCCGGCCTCAGGCATTAAGCTTACATTATGAAGCTTTGGGAAAAAAAAGGATCGGATATAAATTCTCAGATAGAACAATTCACGGTAGGCCGTGATACTGAATTTGATATGGTATTGGCTAAGTACGATGTACAGGGATCCATGGCGCACGCAAAAATGCTGGAATCGGTAAAAATGTTAACCCCCGAAGAAGGAAATGCCATTCAGGCTGAGTTGAAAAATCTAGAAGAAGAAATTAAACTGGGCAGATTCCGTATCGAAGCAGGAGTGGAAGATATTCATTCCCAAATTGAACTGAACTTAACCCGTAAAATCGGCGAAGCCGGCAAAAAAATCCACAGCGGCCGAAGCCGGAATGATCAGGTAGCCGTCGATATAAAATTGTTCCTTCGCGCAGAAATCCTGAATCTGAAAACGGCCGTGAAATCACTTTTTGATCTCCTGATTTCACTGAGCGATAAATATAAGGAGGACCTTCTTCCGGGATATACCCATCTTCAGATTGCGATGCCTTCTTCATTCGGTTTATGGTTTGGATCTTTTGCTGAAAGTTTAACGGATGACCTTGAAATACTCGCAGCAGCCTATCAGGTCGTAAATAAGAATCCATTGGGAAGCGGGGCGGGGTATGGTTCTTCTTTCCCCCTTAACCGGCAGCTGACAACTGAACTACTGGAATTTAAAAGTCTGAACTACAATGTGGTTTATGCTCAGATGAGTCGTGGTAAAACAGAGAAGCTGGTTTCTTTTGGCTTGTCTTCTGTTGCCGCCACCATTTCCCGGCTGGCGATGGACTGCTGCTTATACATGAGTCAGAACTTTGGATTCATTTCATTTCCGGATGAACTGACGACCGGCAGCAGCATCATGCCTCATAAAAAAAACCCGGATGTATTTGAGCTGATCCGCGGCCGGAGCAACCGGATACAATCCATTCCCAATGAACTCAGCCTTTTGATGAATAATCTGCCATCCGGATATCACCGGGAAATGCAACTTACAAAGGAAATATTATTCCCCGCTTTGGAAGATCTGAAATCCTGCATCGACATGACAATGCTGATGTTATCCCATATCCGTGTAAAAAAAGATATTCTTCACGATGAAAAATATAAGTACATATTTAGTGTAGAAGCGGTAAATGAACTGGCAAACCAGGGGGTTCCGTTCCGGGAAGCATATCAGACAATCGGAAACCGGATCCAGGCCGGTAATTTTTCATTTGATCAGTCGAAGCCATTGAAGCATACACATGAAGGAAGTCTTGGGAATCTAAACCTTTCGGAAATCGGGGCCGAAATGGAAAAGGTTTTAACAAAATTCTGAACTGATTTGGATATACGTTCTGGTTATACTATTATCCGGAATTACTAATTTTATAGAAAAACCGTATGTCCATTTCCCGAATATCAGGACTCCTTTTACCCGTGTTGGCGACTATTTGTCTAACTGGTACCGCGCAGGTAGCTGCCGATCAGAAAAACCAGGAGAGCATTGCAAAACTGAAAACCCTTGTCGAAACCCGGCAATACCGGGTTAATGCGCAGTCCGCTACTACGATGAAAGGAAGGACTATTCAGCTGAGTTATGGATACAATCTGAAAATCAACCAGGACAGTCTTCATGTTGATCTGCCGTACTATGGGAGGGCATACAATGCCAATTACGGGAGTTCGGATAACGGGATAAAATTTAAATCAACCGATTTCACTTATTCAGCCGATTCCGCAAAAAAAGGTGGTTGGGAAGTTACCATCAAACCCAATAAAGAAACCAAGGTGAATAATATTTACCTTACTATTACTCCATCTGGATATTGTACAATTAGATTAAACAGCACCGACCGGGAACCGATTTCGTATTACGGAACTATATCTGAATTACATATACCTGAATGAGACCCGCTTAGTCTGTGCTGACACGCTGGGGTGTATCCTCACCCGAAACAATCGTACGGGAGCTGATTCCGATCGAGTGAATAATTTCAGTCATGTTTTTCAGATCGAGTGTTTTAACTTCATCGCCCAACTGATGATAATATTTTTCGGTATCCATTTTTGATGTTGAAATAGTATGAGCCGGAACCCCTTTCTTGGCAAGGCTTGCATTATCAGATCTCAGGAATAACTTCTGATCGGGATAGGGATCGGGATAAAATCTGAATTGGGTATTCACCAAATTTTTCTGCAGGATGGCACCCATATTCGTCTTTTCGTATCCGGTGATATAGGCAGAGTTTATTCCCCATTTACTTTCTGTACCGATCATTTCGATATTGAACATGGCTGTTACTTTAACCGGATCCAGTTTTTGTGAAAAATATGCGGAACCGAACTCGCCGATTTCTTCTGCCGTAAAAGCCACAAAAAGCAGTGTTCGCTGGTTGTTGTGTAACTGGTTAAAATATTTGGCCAGGGTTATGACCGCCGTTGTACCGGATGCGTCGTCATTTGCGCCATTATAGATGGAATCGCCGCCTGCGTTGGGAGTTCCAATTCCCAGATGGTCGTAATGTGCGGAAAAAATCACGTACTCGTCCGGCCTGGTTTTGCCGGGAATCATCCCTACCAGATTTGTGAGAACCTGTTCACTTAATTTCTGTTTTATCTGAATTGTGTATTGACCGGGATTTGCAGCGCTTAATATGAAAATTCTGTTATTGCTGCCTTTAAACTGCGGCATATGAAAACCTGCCAGTCTTGCAAATCTTTTCCTGAAAGCAGTATCGACGAATATGATCACATTTTCATCTGCATCGAAATATTTAAAAAATATACTGGTAAAATCATTCTGACTTTTGACATATATCTTTTTGTAATTGCTTTCATTCGTTATAGTAAGCGATGAATCAGCTGTAAATGCAACGACATTTTTACTGTCGGCCGGATGGCCATCAAATATTACACTGATACGGGTGCTATCTGGATTCACCATTGTAAATGTCTGTTCATAACCATTAGCCCCGGTTAAGGGTAGTAAACCCGAAGCCTTGAACTCATTTTTAATAAAAGTTGCGGCTTTATCAATGCCTGGTGTAAAAACCTGGCGTCCCTGCATGCTGTCGGCTGCCAGTACATTTTCAATTCGGGTGACTTCCGCCTGATTGATTGGAGAAAGAGTTTGGCCGCGGGTATATAAAGAGAAAATCAGGCATCCTGAGATAATGAATAAACGCATGTATTGGATTTAGGAACTACAGACTCATCATTTCCTTAAATTTAACCGTCTGGCGCCGGCTGACTTCTATTTTCTCTCCACCTTTTAGTTCAAGCAGGAGGCCTCCGTTAAAATAAGGTTCGATTTTTTCAATCAGACGCAGGTTTACAATATGTTTTCGGTTCGCACGGAAAAACACCTTCTCGTCGAGTCGTTCTTCCAGAGCATTTAAGGATTTTAATATAAGGGGTTTGTTGGAAGCAAAATAAATTTTGGCGTAATTTCCTACACTCTCGAATAAACGGATGTCCGCCAGCTTCACAAACCAGCACCGCTCGCCATCCTTTACAAAAACCTGGTCACTTTCGTGAAGCAGGCTCCTGTTGATGGCAATTTCCTCTTCGCTTGCAGCTTCACGATCCCGGTTCTCTTCCAGGTGCAATTTGTGCAATGCGTCAGCGAGCCTGCGAGGTTCAACAGGTTTAAGTAAGTAGTCAAGCGCATTCACTTCAAAAGCCTTGAGGGCATAGTCGTCGTAGGCAGTTGTAAAAATCACGTCGGGTGCCTTATCCAGTTCAGCCAGCATATCGAATCCCGTTTTTCCCGGCATTTGTATATCCAGGAAGATCAGGTCGGGATTAAGACTGTCGATTTTTTCAATCCCCTCATTTGCATTGGCAGCTTCTGCAATAATTTCTATTTCAGGAAATTCCAACAGCAACTTTTTCAGTTCATTGCGTGCCAGACGTTCATCGTCGATTATTACCGCTCTTAT